>Ga0105094_10000063_pt1 | contig 39338 bp, 38 predicted proteins | sample PPLLak1March2015_2_FD_87023 | JGI IMG/M metagenome (GOLD analysis project Ga0105094, IMG submission 87023) | Freshwater sediment microbial communities from Prairie Pothole Lake near Jamestown, North Dakota, USA - PPLs Lake P8 Core (3) Depth... | ecosystem: Environmental > Aquatic > Freshwater >...
TCTCAAAGCAGGCGGTACCCAGGATCTGGTTGCGGAACTGGTTCAGACAGGAGGGCGGGCGGTGCTGACAGTAGAGCAGCAGGCGCTCAGCGACCCGTCGCTCTCTGATCTTGTTGACGGAACCTTCCGCGTCATGGGTCAGGTCATCAGGGCGATTCCCGATTCCTCTGCATCAGTGAGCCTACTCCGGAAGACTGCGATGAGCAGAGTTCCGCCCCAGATGCTTCAGACGTTGATCAGCGTGTTCGGAGGGCTGCAGCAAGAGCACGGATTCGCGATGCCTACGATGGAAGTTGAGATACGAGGCCCGGTCTTCCATGTGCTCCCTGTGGCGATATTTGCGTGAGGCGCCTAACACCCGCTTGCAGCCGACGGCGGCTGATGCGATCCTGAGCCGCCGCGGCTGAAGCGGAACGTTAGGCGGCGCCACACGTGCACCAGCATAGAGCTGCGATCGGAGGTCATGTGGACCGGCTGAAAGCCTTGCTCACGATCACCGCCCTCGGCGTTGTGCTGACCGTTTTCGCCGCGTCTACGAACGAGGCGCGCGAACAGCGGATTACTGCGCCACGGCCACTTCCACCGCAAAGCTATTCGCATCCCCCTGAAGCTCCATTCGATCGATCAGACTACGTGATCAAGATCAACCAGATGAGCAGCTTCTACGACAAACCCGGGGAGTTCGGCTACGCGATTCACGGTGAAGAGTACGGTTTCGACCGTCTCTCCTTTGTTCTGACTGAGACTCAGCCGAACGGTGGGCCGCCCCTTCATACACATACGGTCGAAGAGGGGCACGTCGTGATGAGCGGCAGGGTCACCTATGTCATTGGCGATCGGCGGGTGACGGCGGACGGCCCGTACATCGCACGCGTGCCGGCGGGCGTGCCTCACACGTTCATCATTCGAATGCGGAGCCCGTCAACGTCGTCGCAACATTTCCGAGCAGTCGCAGAGACTACACCGAAGTGGGGCCGAACCCATTGTTGAAGCGCCAGTGACCACACCGCAAATGCCCGCCGCGGCGCCACGCATGAGGAGCGGCAAACGAGGACCGGTGATTGAGTACAGATGCCCCTCACCCAACTGATGACAAGACGCTGTTTGCAGAGGTGATCGAGATGGTGACGTTCGTTCTCGTCCACGGTGCGTTCGGCAGCCCCGCCGAGTTGGCACCGGTGATTCCCTGGCTCGAGGCTCTCGGTCACCGTGCCATCGCCGTCGATCTGCCGTGCACGAACCCGTCGGCGACACTTGACGATTACGCCCTGGCGGTGGTCGGGGCGATAGCCGGGATCGAGGGGCCAACCGTGGTCGTCGGCCATTCCGCGGGCGGCGCGACGATCTCGCTCGTGCCTGGCCAGACCCGCGTCGACCGCCTAGTCTACGTGACTGCGGTCGTTCCCGAGCCGGGGCGCTCGATCGCAGACGTTGTTGGCGCCGGCGTTCGCGAGACGATGCTGTCGGTCTCACATGACGACGGCAACGGCTGCCGGTCGTTTGACCTGGAGATGCTGGCCTCGCTCGCGCCACCTGAGGAGCGGGAGGCCTATCTAGCCTTCCTCGGAGCTACGCAGCGCCCCCAGGGCTGGGCAGCATTGGAACAGCCCTGGCCCGGCCAGTCACTTCCTGACGTGCCCCGCACCTACGTCCTCTGCACAGAGGACAGCATCATCCCGCCCGCCAAGCAGCGCGAGATGGCGGCGCGCCTGGGCGTGGACCCCATCGAGCTCGCCTCCGACCATTCGGTCTTCGCCCTCCAGCCGCGCGAGCTCGCCGCGGTGTTAGCGGCGCAGGGCCGAGCCGCGTGAGCTCCCAGGATTCGGAAGCTCAAGCGCTGCACGTGAGGCGCTGCCCAACCCGGCGATGCAGCGGACCGGCTTCGCCGGCCGCTGATCGTCCAGGCTGTTAGGCCGTCGAACGCCAGCACGATCTGTGTTGACACAGCGGCCTCGCCGGTCCCTGTGAAGCTGTTGTTCATTCTCGTCTACAAGGGAAGAAAATGTGTCGGCGAGCCAGTGTCGCTGCTGGTGAGGATTGAGGCACACGCATGGGTAGGTCCTGAACTGCCCACTGTCACCCTCCATATCGGCGACCGTCGCTTGGAACTCATGTCGCCGAACCGCCGGCATCAGTTGGTGTATCCCTGTCCTCCTTCTGAATCTTGTGCGTTCAACGGAGTGGTCAGCGCTCTAACCGGCGAGGAACTCCGACTGATATCGAATTCGTCAGTGATGTCTGGTCAGGTGTTCGGGAAGTACCTTGCTGTCTCGGTCGCGGGAGCGCGCGCAGTGAGGTCCCTCGTCGCGCTCCTCGACAGCGTGAGATGAGACTCGCGCGTCGCGGATACTGCTGCCACCTGTGCGACCTAAATTTGGCCGAGATGCTCACGGAGCGACGACGATATTGTCACGGTCAAGTACGAGGACCTCTCGTTGGCCTTCGACTTTGTCAGCAGTGGTGCGCCGATGGAGCATCAGGCGTACATCTCGATGGATACCGGGAAGATCTGGAGTTCTCGGTCCGAGATCCGGACGGGTACTACGTCACGATTAGCGCGCTGTGATCGAGCCCGAGTTCGTCCTTCAGTTCCAGATGCGAGGATGCCGGAGCATCCCGGCCCGACGGAGTAAGCTATCGCCATCCCGGGCATGGACGACCCCCACGACCTCGACCGCCTCGTCGACGAGCTCAACGCCTCCGCGCGCGAGCGGCCGCAGGCCCCGCCCAGGCTCGAGAAGTGGTTGCGCGTGCTGCGCGAGCAGGGGGGCAGCGACCTGTACCTCGTGGCGGGCGTGCCGCCGTCCATTCGCGTGCACGGCGTGATTCGCCGGCTCGCCGAGCCCATCCTCGACGGGGAGGACATCGAAGCCCAGGTGCTCCCGGCGCTGCCTCCGCATGCCGCCGCAAGCTATCGCACCCACGGACATGCCGATGCCTCGCTTCGCAGCGGGCCGGGAGGACGCTTCCGCGTCAACCTCCATCGGGAACGCGGGCGCGCCGCCGCCAGCATCCGCGCCCTGCCGCTTCACCCGCCGCGGCTCGACCAACTGGGGCTGCCCCCAGCCATCGAGGCGTTGACCCGCCTTCCGCACGGCCTTGTGCTGGTCGGCGGCCCGACCGGATCTGGCAAGACGACCACCGTGGCGGCGCTGGTCGATCTCATCAATCGGCGCGACGCCAGGCACATCGTGACCATCGAGGACCCCATCGAGTTCGAGCACGTCCACGAGCGCAGCGTCGTGGAGCAGGTGGAGATCGGCATCGACGCGCCGGATTTCCCCACGGCGCTCCGCTCGGCCGTTCGCCAGTCGCCCGACGTCATCGTCATTGGCGAGATGCGGGATCCCGAGACCATGCGCATTGCGCTCGCCGCGGGTGAGACCGGACACCTCGTCCTCTCCACACTGCACACCAGCGATGTGACCTCCACCGTGTCGCGCGTGTCGGACGCGTTTTCCGCCGAGCGCCAGCCCACCATCCGGCAGGAGCTGTCCATGGCGCTCGCGGCCGTGATGACCCAGATCCTGCTTCCCAGGGCCGGAGGCGGGCGGATCCCGGCGGCTGAACTGCTGATGGTGGGCTACGGCGCGCGGCAGCATCTCCGCAAGAACGCGCTGCAGCATCTTCACCAGGAGATCACGATCTCCCGCAAGAGCGGCTCGTTCACCTTTGAGGAGTCGCTGGCGCAGCTGGTCCGAGGCGGCTTGCTCGACATCGACGAGGCCCGGGCCCGCGCCATCCACCGGGACGAACTGGAAGGTCTCCTGGTGGGACTGCCGGGCAGCGGCGGCGGTCACGGTAGTAGGATCGGATCATGATTCGAATCCGGCGCGGGCGGCTGCTGCTCGGCTCCGCGGCGATGCTCGCCGCTGCGGTTGCCACCGGCGCGCGCGCGGGTGGGCAGGCACCGCAGGTGTTTGTCGGCACCCTCGACGAGCACCCCGCGATCCAGTACGAGACGCGGCCAACCACGGACCTGGTGACCCGGCTGAATGCTACGCTCGCCTCGGGCAGCCGCTCGCTCGAGCGCGACGCGAGGACCGGCTACCTGCTGCCGGTGCTGAAGGCCCTGAACATCCCGGTCGAATCGCAGCTGCTGGTGTTCTCGAAGACCGGTCTCCAGCGCGAGCACACGGGCCCGGGCAACCCGCGCGCGCTCTACTTCAACGAGTCGGTCGTCGTGGGCTACATCCCCGGCGCGCCCTCCCTGGAACTGGCCGCGCACGATCCTCAGCAGGGGGTCGTGTTCTACACGGTGGAGCAGTCAGCCGCTGGGGCGCCTGCGTTCGCGCGCCGCACGAACTGCCTCACGTGTCACATCTCGGCCGTCACGCTCGAGGTGCCTGGCTTCATCGTCCGCAGCAACATGGTCGGCGCCGACGGCAACGCGATGCCACGGCTGGGCAGCCACGTCGTGAACCACCAGACTCCGCACACCGAGCGGTGGGGCGGATGGTTCGTCACCGGCCATGCCTCGATGCCGCCGTACGGACCGCTCGGCCATCTCGGGAACACCACGGTCACCGCGCATCCGACGTCTGGCCCGGCCATCTTTTCGAACCGTGTGCTGATCGAATGGATGAACCGCTCGCCCGACACCGACCAGTACCTCTCGTCGGACAGCGACCTCGCTGCGCTCATGACGTTCGACCACCAGTCACACGCTCTCAACCTGCTGACCCGGCTCAACTGGGAGGCACGTGTGTCCGCGGCGAGCGGCCGGCCCGTGGCCACCGACGATGCCATCGCTGCCCGCGTGCGCGAGCTGGTGGACTACCTGCTCTTCGTCGGCGAAGCGCCGCTGGCCTTCGAGGTGACGCCGCGCCCCGGGTTCGCCGAAGCCCTGGCCGCCCGCGTGCCGAAGGATCGCCAGGGGCGCTCGCTGGCGCAGCTAGACCTGACCACGCGCCTGATGAAGTACCCGCTCAGCTATCTCGTTTACGGCGACGCGTTCGATGGGCTGCCGGTGGCCGTGAAGGAGGCCGTCTACCGGCGGACCTTCGACATCCTGTCCGGCAATGACCGGGATCGGACGTACGCGCACCTCTCAACGGAGGATCGACGGGCAGTCGCCGAGATCCTGCGCGAGACGAAGGCCGACCTTCCGGGCGACCTGCGGACCGGCATGCCCACCGCCCGACGATGAGGATGCCGCGCCTGGTGACGGCGGTTGGCGTCGCGGTGCTTGCCGCGGCTGCCCTCGGGCTGGCGCAGGCGCCGGGCAAACCGCGCGTCGTCATCCTCACCACGGGCGGCACCATTGCGAGCCGCGTCGGCGCGTCCATGCAGGACGGCAGCACGCTGGTGGCCGCCGTGCCCGGGCTCGCGGAGCACGCCACTGTCAGCGTGGAGGAAGTGACGCGCGTGGGTTCGTCCCAGATCACGCCGGCGCACTGGTTGACCCTGGCGAAGCGGATCAACGCCCTTCTTCGAGACGACCGGGACCTTCGCGGCGTGGTCGTCACGCACGGCACCGACACGCTGGAGGACACGGCGTTCTTCCTGAACCTCGTGGTGCGCGACCGGCGGCCCGTAGTGGTCACCGGATCGATGCGATCGGCCAACGAGATCTCGGCCGACGGGCCCGCCAACCTGCTGAATGCCGTGCGCGTGGCGGCGGACGACCAGGCGGTTGGCAAGGGCGTGCTGGTGGCGCTCAACGAGCACATCGCATCCGCGCGCGACGTGTGGAAGACCGACAACCGCCGCGTGGAGACGTTCAGGTCGCCCGAGCTGGGGTTCCTCGGCTTCGTGGATCCGGATGGCGTGGTGTTCTATCGGTCGTCCCTGCGACCACACACGGCCGACAGCGAGTTCGACGTGAGCGGTCTCGAGGCTTTGCCTGACGTGCCGATGCTGACCGACTACCCGGGCTTCAACGGCGAATTGATGGACGGCGTGCTGGCCATGAAGCCAGCGGGTGTGGTCGTGGCTGGCTTTGCCGGTGGCCGCCTGAGCAGCGGAGGGCGCAAGGCCGTGGAGCGGGCCGGTGCGGCCGGCCTGCCAGTCGTGATCGCCTCGCACGTACCCGGGGGCCGCATCGTCGGCGACCCGGTCGGCAACACGGAGGCCGTGGTCGCGCGCGATCTGGCGCCGAACAAGGCCCGCGTGCTGCTGATGCTGGCCCTCACCCGCACGCGCGACCGCAAGGAACTGCAGCGCCTGTTCGAAAAGTACTGAGCCAGAACCCGAGAACCTGAGAACCCGAGAGCCTCAGAGCCCTACTCGGCCCTGAGCCCCTCCACCGGATCCACACGCATCGCCCGCAGCGCCGGCGGCACGCACGCCGCCAGCGCGGCCAGCGAGAGCAACGCCGCCGCAGCGACCGTGGAACCTGCATCTCCCGGCGACACCTCGAACAGCACGCGCGCCAGCGCTCCTTCTGCGAGTTTCACAATCACCAGGCCCACGCCCAGCCCGATGGCGACAAGCACCGCGCTCTGGCCCAGCACCATCCCGCCCACGCCGGCCGGGCGGGCGCCCAGCGTCATGCGGATGGCCAGCTCCCGCGTGCGCATCGCCACCGCCCATGAGAACAGTCCGTAGACACCGAGCGCGGCCAGGAACGCCGCGAGGCCGCCGAAGAACAGCAGCAGGCTCATCAGCAGTCGTGGCTCGGCCGTGCGCGCCGCGAAGCGATCGCCCCAGGTTCGCGCAGCGGCCATCGGCACCTGCGGCGCCGCGGCCTTCAGCCCCTCGCGCATGGCCGTGAGCGCCGTGGCCGTGTCGGTGGCGCGCACAGCGATGAACACCTCGGAGAACGGGAACTGACGGGTCGAGGTGTAGAAGGCCGGCTCGGTGGCCTGCCCCAACGGCACGTTGCGGACGTCCCTCACGACGCCCACGACTTCGAAGGGCAACCCGCCAGGGTTGTGAGCCTGCCGGGCCGTCAGGTTCACGCCGAGCGGCCCAACCCCGGTGGTCGCCAGGCGCAGGACCGTGCCGACGCCACGCCCCTCGAGATGGCGCCGCGCGAACGACTCGTTGACGACGACGACCCCCGCCGTTTCGGCGTCGTCGAAGGCGCTGAAGGCGCGCCCGGCAACGAGCGACGCCCCCACCGCCTCGAAGTAGCCCTCGCTGACGCTGTGCATCTGCGCCTGCGCGGCATCGTCCTGTCGAGCGGGCCACGGCTGGCCATCCAGCACGAACGGCTGACGCCATCCGATCTCGAGCGGGAGGAAGTTACTGGCGCCCGCGGCCATCACCCCCGGCTGGCGGCGAATCTCTTCGAGGATGCGCGCGTGCGTGTCCGCGATCGGCAGCCATCGATCGCGGACGGGGGTGCCTCGCGGCGCGTCCGGCAGCGTCAGCTGCACGGTGGTGATGAGGGTGTTCTCCGCCTGTACGCCGAGCGGCGTGTCCATCATGCGCTGCACCGTCCGCACGAGCAGCGCCGAGCTCACGAGCAGCGCACAGGCGAGCGCCACTTCGGCGGCCACGAGCACCGAGTACAGCCGCCGCGCGCCCCGCGAGCTTCCGCGCTCGCCGGACTTGAGGTCGAGGTTGACCTGGTTCTTCAACAGCAGCAGCGCAGGCACCAGGCCGAAGAACACTGTAGTCACGGTCACCACCCCCAGTCCCAGGCCGAGCGCGCGCGGGTCCACGCTCGCCTCGTCCAGCCGCGGGATCTCCACCGGCATCACGCGCAGGATCAGCGGCAGCGCCACGACGGCTGCGACGATGCCGACGGCGGCGCCGGCGGCGGAGAGCACCAGGCTTTCGGCCATCAACTGCTTCACCAGCTGCCGCGGCGAGGCGCCCAGCGCCACGCGCATTGCGATCTCGCGCTCGCGCGACAGCGCGCGCGTGAGCAGCAGCGAGGCCACGTTCAGCACGCCGATCAGGAGCAGCAGCCCCACGGCACCGAAGAGCACCATCAGCGCGGGGCGGTAGTAGCCCAGCTCTTCGTCCATCAGCGGAATCAGCCGCGAGCCCCAGCCCTTGCCCGGGCTGTTGCGCGTGTTGCCGAAGTCGGCCTCGAGCCGCGTCCACAGCGTGTCGATGGCGGCCTGCGCCTGCTCGATGGTGGTGTCCTCCTTCAGCCGGGCCACGGCTTCCATGAAGTGCGCCTGCCGGCTGTGCTGCGTCATGTCCCACTGCAGCCGCTGCCACACGTCCACATCGTCGGGGTAGTGAAACCTCGGCGGCATCACGCCCGCCACGGTGTAAGGCGTCCCGTTGAACAGCAGCGGGCGGCCTACGATGGAAGGGTCGGCGTTGTAGCGCGAGCGCCACAGGCGGTCACTGATGACCGCGATGCGCTCGCCCTGCGCGAACAGCGGTCCCTTGGCCGGGAACCCTCCGCCCACTTGCGGCGCCACGCCGAGCACGTCGAACAGGTTGCCGCTCACCTCGATGGTGGGCACGCGGACCGGGTCCTTGCCGGGGTCGGTGAGGTTGATGCCGGGGCGCCACCAGGCGGCGGCGTCCTCGAACACCGGCAGCGCGCGCTGGTCCATGAAGTTCACCGGTGAGATGGGGTCGTGGCTGAGCGCCTGCTCGGCGTTGGTGTCCCAGATGGCCACCAGGCGATCCGGTGCGCGGTAGGGAAGGGGGGTGAGCACCACCGAGTCGACCACGGTGAACACCGTCGTCGCCGCGCCCGTCCCCAGACCGAGCACGAGGACCGTGACCAGCGCGAAGGTCGGGTGCTGGCGGAACTGGCGTAGCGCGGCTTTGAATGAGGTCATGGCTGGCGGTTGGACGGGCGCCGGGGCAACAAGGTTGGTGTCGGGAGAGAGCCGAGCATGTCGGGAGCAAACTGCGACTGGAGTGGACAGCGGCGGGGGTCTGGAGTCGGGTGGCTGCCGCGCTGCAAGGGACGAGCGCCGGGACGGGAGCGCGAGTCAGTACAATGACGGCGCATGCCCGCATCACGTCGCACGCCCGCCCTCGTGAAGGTTGCCGTCATCCTGATCCTGCTCGCTGGCGTGGGATATCTCTTCATGCGCTCGCTCGACGTCACGCGGGCCGAACCCTACACGGTGAGGCCAGAGCACCTGGAGTCGTGGACGCTGGCGGCAGACGCGGGCGCGACGGGCAACATGGCTGTGCTGGCGCTCGCGCCTCCGGCCGAGCTGCCGCTTCGGCTGTTCCGCCAGATCTTCTCCCGGGCGGGCGAGTCACTGAGCGCGCACAATGCACCCGGCATCGCGCTGGTGCTGGCCGACGAACTGCGCGGCGTCGCCGTGCCCGTGGACGACCTGCTGGCCCTGGCGCGCGAGACCGGCCTCGACCGTGCGCGGATCAATCCGCGATGCATGGGCTACCGCCGCGAGTCGCAGCCCGGCTCCACGCGGCAGCTCTACTTCGTGCTCTTCGACATGCCCGAGTTCGCCACCTTTAGGCAGGCGTTGGCCGCGCGTGTGACGTCGCAGGCCGGCTCGGCGTTCACGCCCGCCGCGCTCTCGCCCGTGATGATGCTGGCCGCCGCCCCGGACTTCTCGCGATGGATGCCGATCGTCGCCGACGCCGAGCGCGACTGCGTGGCGCCGGTCGAGGCGGAGTAGCGAGCGGCGTCGGGACTGAATTGCGTCGGGAGGGACCTGCGACGGGAGTGAATAACGTCGGGCACCGGGAACGGTGAACCCCAGAACCCCGGAACCCCAGAACCTCGGAGCCGATATGCGCCTCCTCCCTATTCTCCTCCTGTGCGGCGCCGTGACCTTGTCGGCGCAGTCCGCGCCGGTGCCGCCGCCGTGGGCATTCACCGTGAATACGCCGGCACCAGCGGGTGCGTCTGATGCTCAGGCGGCGTCCGCGGCGCCGGATACTGCACCCAGGCGCGTGCCGGGGAGCGACGCCTCGTTCACGGTCGCGCAGACACGCGACGCCTTCAACCCGCCCGACTGGCATCCCGCCGGTCATCCGCCGATGCCTACCGCGGTCGCGAATGGACGCAAGCCCGAGATGCGCGCCTGTGGCTTCTGCCATCTGACGAACGGCCAGGGCCGCCCGGAGAACGCATCGCTGGCGGGCCTGCCGGCCGCCTACATCGTGCAGCAGATGGCCGACTTCAAGCGCGGCGCGCGCCGGAGCAGCGAGCCGAAGATGGGGCCGCCCAATGCGATGATCGCGGACGCGAAGGCGGCGACGGACGAGGAAATCCACAGCGCCGCGGAGTACTTCGCGTCATTTCCCTACCGCAGGTGGATTCGTGTCGTCGAGACGCGGGAGGTGCCGCAGACTCGCATCGCCGGCTGGATGCACGTGCCCACGTCGGGCACCGAACCGCTGGGCGCGCGCATCGTCGAGATGCCGGAGGACCTGGCGCGGACCGAGTTACGTGACGGTGCGTCTGGATTCGTGGCGTATGTGCCGGAGGGCAGCATCAAGGCGGGCGAGGCGCTGGTCGCGACGGGCGGCAACGGACGCACGGTGGCGTGCGGCGTGTGCCACGGCACGGACCTGAAAGGCCTGGGCCCGGTGCCGCCGCTGGCGGGGCGCTCACCCAGCTACACGGTGCGCCAACTCTGGGACCTGAAGCACGGCGCGCGCAACGGCCCGTGGTCGGCGCTGATGAAGGGGGCTGTCGAGAGGCTCACGCTCGAGGAGATGATTGCCATCGCCGCCTACACCGCCTCGCGTGAGCCCTGAGGGTGGCCATTGAGCGATTGGCGATTGCAGATTGAGCGATTCATTGAGGATTGAGTGATTGAGTGATTGGGCGATTCATTGAGGGCTGGGCGATTGGGCGATTGGTGATTAATGATTGGTGATTGGGCGATTGGTGATTCGATTGAGGGATTGGCTGATGGCTGATTGGCCCACCGCCCGAGTTCGAGCTCCGGGCAGTGTCCAGCCTCGGTTGAATCGCTCAGTCGCTCAATCGCTCAATCCTCAATCAATCACTCAATCGCTCAATTCCCCCAATCGCCAATCAATCGTCAATCTGCAATCGTCAATCGCTCAATCGGTCAGCCCGCCCGCGTTAGCGGACGACCAGCGGCTTGGTGGTGGTGGGGGAACCGCACTTCTCGAACCAGTCGATGCCCTCGCTGACGAGGTCGAACTTCAAGGCATAACGGCCTGGCCGCTCGGGGGCAGGCACCTCGATCTCGACCTCCGCCGTGCCGCCGGGCAGGATGTCGCCCGGGAGCCACGCGCGCGCGTGGTCGCGGTTGATCATGGTGCCGTCCTCGCCCACGAGTTGCGCGCCCAGGCGCACCAGCCGGCGCCCGTAGCTGGCCTGCGCGCGGAACGGGCGCGCGGAGAGGTTCTTCACGCGCGTCTTCACCTTCACGGGCTGCGCCGCCCTCCCGCGGAGCGGGAAGCCCGGGATGAGCGTGCGGACGTCGATCTGCGCGCGGGGCGTGGTGCCCGGGATGGCGTTCCCCAGCCCGCTCATGTCCCACACCTCCTGCCGGATCCGCTGGTAGTCCGGAGTCCCCGGCGCGAAGCGGCGCGAGTACGAGTCCTGAGGATGGTCGGTGATCTCCCAGCACAGGCGGTCCACGCCCACCTCGGCGGCCATCTGCCGCGCGCGGTTCATCTCTTCGTCGGAATCGTTCCAGTTGAAGAGGATGTAGCGCCAGTTCAGGTGCGGCACATCACGTCCGGCCTGACGCTTCTCGTCGGCCATGGCCCGCAGGTTCGCGATCGCCTTGTCGAAGTTGCCCCGCTGGCGGTACTTCACGTAGGTGTCCTGCGACGCGCCGTCGATGGAGAATGTCACCTCATCGATGCCCGAGTGGACCAGGCGTCGCGCCTTCTCCTCGGTGAGCGCGAGGCCATTGGTGCTCGAGTAGAGGTAGATGTGCGGGAACTTCGCCTTGATGTACTCGCACATCTCGACGGCGCGCTTGTGCAGGAACGCCTCGCCGTAGTTGAAGAAGTCGATGCGCACCAGCGACGGCCCGGCCTCGTCCACCGCGCGGGTGAACACGTCCCAGTCGAGCATCCCGGCCTGCCTGGTGCGGGTGATGCCCGTCTCGGGCGCGCAGCACGACTGGAAGCACGAGATATTGCAGGCGGCCGTGCACTCGATGTACAGCCGGCTCGGCAGCGGGCCCACGTCCACGTCGCGCTGCGGCACCGCATCGTCCGGCCCGAGGGGGAGCTTCAGCGGGCAGTCCCCACAGAAGGACGATCCCCCGCTGTTCAGGTCCGCCCGAAGCTGCCGCGCCGTCGGGCCCTGCCAGATGTCGGCCAGCGACGACGTGCGGAAGTCGCCGAGTACCCGCTTCGCGTACGGATCCGCGCAGCCGCAGACGATGCGGCCGTCGCAGAGCATCACGGCGATGGAGTGCGGCCAGGAGCAGGTATAGCGGCTGGCGAGATAGTTCTGTGACATGTGGCCCGAGCGGCGGGGAGGCCGACTCCCGACTCCCGTCGCAATTCACTCCCGTCGCAATTCACTCCCGACGCAGTCCAGTCCCGACACGATCGACTACTTCTTCTGGAGCTTCCTCATGTAGCTCTCGAGCCGGTCGTTCTCGTACTTCACCTGGTTCAGGAACAGGCTCTCGGCCAGGTAGGCGCGCAGCTCATCGTCCGACATCTGCGACACCAGGTGGTTGATCTCGCGGTTCATGTCCTCGAAGCTGCGCTCGAGCTCGCGCTTGGCCGTAATCTCGTGAAACAGCGTCTCGAGGACGGCCAGCAGATCGCCGTCGAGCGGGATGTCGGCGCCGGTGGTGGTCTTGATGCTGCGCATGGCTAGGCCCCGAAACTCTGCACCGCGCTCGCTTCGTCCGGAAACATCTTCAGGAAGTTGTGCGCGCCGGTCATGGTGAGCATGGTCTCCACCCGCTTCTGCACGCCGGCCAGCCGCAGGACCCCCCCGGCGGCCGTGGTCTGGCGGTAGAGATCCATCAGGCAGCCGATGGTGGCCGAGTCGACGTAGGTGACCTTCGAGAGGTCGATGAGCACCTTGCGGTCCCCGGCGGCGAGCAGGCCCGAGACCGCGCCGGAGAAGTCCTGCAGCAGCGGGTACATCATGCGCGTCTCGCCGATGCGGACAATGGCCACGTCTTGAGATCGGTCGGTCGTGAGGTTCATCCTCGTACCCCTTCGAGTTCGTCGCGCAGCCGCTGGATCTGGCGCGCCAGTTCGGTGCGTCCCCGGTTGATGCGGGACTTCACCGTGCCCTCTGGCAGGTGCAGCTGGTCCGCGATTTCCTGGTAGGAGAGCTCCTGGATGTCGCGGAGCATCACGGCAGTGCGCAGCGTGGGCTGCAGCTCGGCCAGCGCGCGGCGCAGCAGCTCCACGCGGCCGCGCGTCTCGAGCTCGGCATAGGCGCTGGGCGTGGTGGCGGCCGGCATCAGCTGCCCGGCATCCACGTCCCGATCGATGGTCTCGCGCTCCTTGCGGACGCTGCGGTAGTGGTCGATGCACAGGTTGCGGGACACGCTCACCAGCCACGTCTGGAAGTTGGCGCGCCGATCGAAGGTGTGCAGCGACTTGAAGATCTTGAGGAAGATGTCCTGCGTCAGGTCCTCGGCCTCGTCGTGCTTGCCGGTGAACTTGTAGGCGATGTTGAAGACCTTGCGCCGATGCTGGCGGACGATCTCTTCCCATGCCTGCTGGTCGCCCGCGAGGCATCGCTGGATCAACGCGTCGATGGCGTCCGTGGTGACCGGTGAAGGATCTGGCATGGAGGCGGCCGCGCGGTGCCCCGGCAGGCGGGGCCAGAATATCACGAAACCCCCGCGGTCCCCGGCCGCCCTTCGCGCTATGATCGCTGGCTGATGAGCGCCCATCCCTCCGCGCCGGCCGGTCCGCTCTCGACCGTGGCCGGTGCCGACACACTGGAGCAAATCGCCGCCGCCGCGGGAACCCCCGCCTACGTCTACAGCGCCGACGCCATCCGCGCGGCCTATCGCCTGCTCGATGGCGCCTTCGGCGACGCGCCCCACGCCATCCACTACGCGATGAAGGCGAACTCGGCGCTGGCCATCGTCCGGCTGGCGCGGAGCCTCGGCAGCGCCGCCGACGCCAATTCGATGGGCGAGGTCGAAGTCGCCCTCAAATGCGGCTTCGCGCCCGCGGAGATCGTCTTCACCGGGGTCGGCAAGCGCCGCGACGAGCTCGAGCGCGCGGTCGCGCTGGACCTGCTGGCCATCAACGTGGAGTCCCCCGGTGAGCTCGACCGGCTGGCGCGCATCGCCGCCGACCGCGGCGCGGTGGCGCGCGTGGCCCTGCGCGTGAACCCCGACATCGACGCAAAGAGCCACCCGCACATCTCGACCGGTCTCAGGTCGAACAAGTTCGGCGTGCCCATCGACGTGGCCCCCGCTCTCTTCCACGACGTGGCCGCGCGGCCTTCGCTGAAGGCCGTCGGCATCCACGTCCACATCGGTTCACAGATCACCACGCTCGACCCGCTGGAACGCGCAGCGGAGGCGGTCGTGCAGCTGGCCCGCGAGCTCCGCGAGGCCGGCATCGGCATCGAGCACCTCGATTTCGGCGGTGGCCTCGGGATCGCCTACGAGGGTGGCCCTGCCCCGGATCCCGCCGACTACGTGCGCCGCATCGTCAAGGCGGCGCGCACCTCTGGCCTGAAGCTGGCCATCGAGCCGGGCCGCGTCCTCGTGGGCGCGGCGGGCCTGCTGCTCACCCGCGTGGTGGACGTCAAGCAGTTCCCAGGCGCGCGCCGCTTCGTCGTACTCGACGCCGGCATGACCGAGTTGATGCGCCCGGCGCTCTACAACGCGTTTCACCGCATCGAGCCGGTGCGCCCGCGCCCCGGCGCGGCCGTCGCGGTTGACGTGGTCGGGCCCATCTGCGAGAGCACCGACACCTTCGCGCGCGACCGCCTGATGCCGCCCGTGGACGTGGGAGATCTGGTCGTCATCCGCGACGCCGGCGCCTACAGCGCGGCGATGGGCTCGAACTACCTGCGGCGCCCGCTGCCGCCGGAAGTGATGGTGGATGGCGACGCGTGGCGCGTGACGCGCCGTCGGCAGACGCTGGACGACATGCTGGCCCTTGAGGAGTAGCCCCCGCTTCCTCACGCGTATTGCCGACTCCCGACTCCCGACTCCCGACATGCGTGGACACGTATTCGCCTTCGAAGGCCTCGACCAGAGCGGCAAGCAGACCCAGTCCGAACGCCTCGCCGAGGTGCTGCGCGGGGAAGGACGACGGGTCGAGTTCCTCTCGTTCCCGGAATATCCCACCGCCATCGGCACCGAGATCGGCAAGGCCCTGAGGGGCGAGCGCGACTACGCGGCCGACACGCTGCAGCTGCTCTACATTGCCAACCGCTACGAGTTCCGCCCGCGCATGCTCGACTGGCTGGCGGCCGGCGCCATCGTCATCTGCGACCGCTACCTCGCGTCGAGCGTGGCGTACGGTGAGGCCCAGGGACTCGACCCGGCCTGGCTGCTCGATGTGCAGCGCTACCTGCCGCAGCCGGCGCTCACCATCGTGCTCGACATCCCGCCGGAGGTGTCGTTGCAGCGCAAGCACGCCGCGCGCGACAAGTTCGAGCGCGATCTGCCGCTGCTGTCGCGGGTGCGCGCCAGCTACCAGCGCCAGGCCACCGCACCGGGATGGGTGCTCATCGACGGGCAGCAGGACAAGGACGCCGTGTTTACCTCCGTCATGACGGCCGCACGGTCACGGCTCGCGCGGCCGTAAGCGCGCGCACCTCCGTCGCTCCCGCCTCGGCCAGCACGCGCGCGCATGCGTCCAGCGTGGCGCCCGTCGTGGCCACGTCGTCTACCAGCACGATCGTGATCCCCGCCAGGCCTGCGCGGCCTCGCGGCACCCGTCGTGCCATTTCCCGAAGGTTCAACGCGAAGGCGCCACGCACGTTGCCGTGGCGCTGCGCGGCCGGCAGATCGGCCTGCGGCGGGGTGGGGCGGACGCGCACCAGCAGATCCGCGACCGGCGGTCCCAGCGTGGCGGCCAGGAGGCGTGCCTGGTTGAAGCCGCGCGACCACTCACGGCGCCTGTGCAGCGGCACGGGCACGGCGAGGTCGGCGTTCGCGAGCACGTCACCGCCAGCGGCCTGCATCAGGGCGCCCAGGCGTGGCGCGATGGACCGGCGGCCGCCGTATTTCAGCGCGTGCACGACGTCGCGAAGCGTCCCTTCGAACGGGCCGATGGCGGCCGCGCGTGCGATGGCCTGCGGCCGGCGGCGGCAGCGAGGGCAGAGCAGGGACACCAGGGTCGCCGCGCGCCACGAGGGCAACGGCTCGGCGCACCGTGTGCAGAGCGGAGGGCGGAAGGTTACCAGTGACGACCAGCAGGCGTCGCAGACGGCGCCGTCGAGCGGACGCGGCACCGGCACGCCGCAGGCGGCACAGGGCGGCTGGAACAGCACCGCCAGCGCGCGATTGGCGATCGCGCTGAGCGTCATGACGCGCCGTTGCCCTGGCGCGCCCTGGTCAGCCCGGGCGCCGCCGAGCCGCCGTTACGACGCGGGCGCGTCCTCTTCGATGGGGAGGTGTTTCGCCGTGGCCCAGAGGCGTTCGAGCCCGTAGAAGCTGCGTGCGGTGGGCGAGAACACGTGCACCACGAAGTCGAAGTAGTCGAGCAGCACCCATTCGGCGCGCTGGTATCCCTCGACGTTCGACGGCCGCACGTGCCCGACCTTGAGTGCCTGCTCCACCCCATCGGCAATCGCATGCACCTGCCGCGGGTTGGCGCCGGTAGCGATCACGAAGAAGTCCGTGAACGCATCGCTCTTCCGCAGGTCGAGCACCACCAGGTCCATGGCCTTCTTGCCCTGCGCGGCTTCGATGGCAATCTGAATTGCCTTCGGCAGTCGCGGGCGGCTGGCGGCGGTCTTCGTTGCGGTCTTGGTGGCGCGCGTGCGGCGAGGGCTAGGCTGGGTCATGCAAGACGGGCTCCAGGTGTCTGGTCACGGCCTCGGATGAGGTAAGCGGGGTCTCACGCATAGAGGCGATGCTCGGTGATGTACCGTGCGACGGCGTCGGGCACGAGCCCGGTCAGCGGTTCACCAGCGGCGGCACGGCGCCGGACCTCGGTCGAGGAGACGTCGGGCGTGTCCGCGTTCACGAGGAAGATCGAAGGGAAAGGCGCCGCGCGGCACGTGGCAGGGGACGCCAGGTCGCACGCCACCATGCGCGACGACAGCTGCGGCAGCCCCGTGCGGATCCGGTCGAACGACGTCCCGGCGCGGGCAATCACCACGAAGTGGGCGAGCTCCAGCAGCTCGGGGTAGCGGCGCCAGGACGCAATTTCCGCAAACGCATCGGCTCCCGTAATGAAGAAAAACTGCGATCCCGGTTCGCCCTGCCGAAGAGTAGTGAGGGTGTCGAACGTGAACGACGCACCCCCGCGGGCCAGCTCCAGATCCGACGCCTCCCAGCCGGCCACCCCGGCCACGGCCAGCGCCGTCATCTGCAGACGATGATACCCGGACGCGCGCGGGCTGTCAGGTCGATGTGGCGGAGCGTGGGAGGGCATGAAGAGCAGCCGGTCGAAAGCGAGCGATTGGTCGGCCGAGCGTGCCGCCGCCAGGTGGCCGAGATGAACGGGGTCGAAGGTGCCACCCAGCACGCCGATGCGGCTGACGGTCATGGGGCCGACGCGTCCGCGGCGGCCAGGTCGCGCTCGGCCTTGCGGCCTTCGTCGATGGGCACCCACAGGGCTTCGAGCAGCTTCGGCATTCCCTCGCCCGAGGCGGCCGACACCTTGAAGAACGGCAGCTTCAGCTGCTTCGCGCGCTTCTGGAGCGCCGTCACGCGCGCGGCATCGTCCACGGCGTCGAGCTTGTTGGCGACGATCACCTGCGGCTTCTCGAGCATCTGCGGGTTGTACAGCCCGAGCTCGCGGCGGATGGTGTCGAGGTCGTCCACGGGACTGCGGCCCGACTCGCTCGAGACGTCCACCAGGTGCACCAGCACCTTCGTGCGTTCCACGTGACGGAGGAACTGGTGCCCGAGGCCGTGCCCCGTGCTCGCGCCCTCGATGAGGCCCGGCACGTCGGCCACCACGAAGCTGCGATCGTCGCTGAGCGTGACAACACCAAGGTGCGGGGTGAGCGTGGTGAAGGGGTAGTTGGCGATCTTCGGCTTGGCGGCCGAGATGCGCGAGATGAGCGTGCTCTTGCCCGCGTTCGGGAAGCCCACCAGGCCGACGTCGGCCAGCAGCTTCAGGTGCAGCTGCAACGCGCGCTCGTCGCCGGGTTCGCCCGGCTGCGTCTTGCGCGGCGCGCGGTTCGTGGAGGTGGCGAAGTGCGCGTTGCCGAGGCCGCCACGCCCGCCCTTGGCGACCAGCACGCGTTGGCCCAACTCGGTGAGGTCGGCCACCTGGATGGTCTCGCCTGTGTCCGGATCGCGCGAGAGCACCTGCGTGCCAACGGGCACGGGAATCTCGAGGTCCTTGCCGTTCCGCCCGTGGCGGTTCGAGCCCTCGCCGTGGCCGCCGCGCTGGGCGGCGAACTCAGGATTGAAGCGGAAGTGGACGAGCGTGTTGCGGTGAGGATCCGCGACGAGGTAGACCGAGCCGCCCGAGCCGCCATCGCCGCCGTCGGGCCCGCCGCGCGGCACGAACTTCTCGCGGCGGAAGCTCATGCACCCGCGGCCGCCGTCGCCGGCCTTGACATGGATATCGGCTTCGTCGACGAACATGATCAGTCAGAGCCCGAAAACACGAAGGACACGAAGGTCACGAAGGAAGAATCACGAAGAACCTCCTTGGATGGTCTTCGTGCGTGCTTCGTGATCTTCGTGCCCTTCGCGTTCCCGTGGACTACTCGACGGGCTTGATCGAGATGAAGCGGCCGCGCGAGCCGTGGTCTTCGAACTTCACCAGTCCGCTGACCTTGGCAAACAGCGTGTCGTCCTTGCCCATGCCGACATTCACGCCCGGCTTGAACTTCCGGCCGCGCTGGCGCACGAGGATGGAGCCGCCGCTGACGAGGTTGCCGTCGAAGCGCTTGACGCCCAGGCGCTGCGAGTTGGAGTCGCGCCCGTTGCGAGAACTGCCTTGTCCCTTTTTTGTTGCCATGGTCCTACGCCTGGATGTCGGTGATGCGCACGCGCGTCAGGAGGCTGCGGTGCCCCTGCGTCCGGCGGTACTGCTTGCGGCGCTTCTTCTTGAACACGCGCACTTTCTTGCCCTTGTCGGTGCGGTCGATGACGCCCACGACCACGGCGCCGTCCACGAACGGCGTGCCGGTGAGTACGTCCCCCGCATCCTTGCCGACGAGCAGCACCTGGTCGAACGACACGGGCGCACCCGCCTCGCCGGTGTGGCCATCGACGGCGATGATCGCGCCGGGCTCGACGCGGAACTGGCGGCCGGAGGCCTTGATAATCGCAAACACGGTTCTTCTCCGCTTGAAAGGTTGCGCCTTCGTGGACGAGCCGTCAGGGCGCAGGAACCCCAAATTGTAGCACGGAAGAAGCGCCCGAAAGGCCGGTGCGCCGTCGCTTCGCGCCCGTGGGCCGCCGTGGCGGTAGGACACACCCTGTGACGGCTGCCTGCTGCGGGAGGGGAGCTGCCCGAAAGGGCCCACGGCCAGAAGGCCGCCTACCGGCCGAAAGCCTGGCCCTCCTCGCACCCACCTTACTTCAGCAGCACTCTCGTGCCCCGTATCCTCTGCGCGCTCAACGTGTTGAGGAACGTCGGCAGGAGGCGGTCCATCAGCTCGAAGTAGGACGAGAGCGCCGGGGTCTGCTGGTTGGCGCTATACAGAATTTCCTCGCGGAAGGTCTCGCTGTAGAGCTGCTCGCCGGTCCGGCCGTCGATGAAGACGAAGGTCGGGCGCAGGATGTAGCCCTTCCGTTCCATGTAGGCGCGCACCGGGACGACCTGACGACGGCCGAACGAGTCGTAGACCTCCTGCTCGCGCTGCACGAAGCCCGACCGGGCGTGCGGCAGGAACAGAATGGAACCGGTGACGATGAGCGGCTGCTGATGCTCCTCGCCGATCTGCTTCCAGTACTCGGTGTCGTTGAAGACCCGGGTGTACGGCTCGAGACTGCGCTCGTCGGTGACCGCCGGCAGCTGGCCCGGTTCGGGTGCCTCCGCCGGTGGCTGTCCGGCCGCGCCGGCCGCGGCGGGCGTGTCGCCGTTCTGGGCGGGCGGTACGTCCTGCAGCGCGCGCTCGGCGATGGGGACGGTGTCGGCGTCGACCACGCGGAGGATGTTCTTCGTCCGGAGCTGGCTGCGAAGCAACCGCACCGTCTCCATGTTGGCGTCCACGTCGTCGCTGGCGCCGGAGAGGAAGCCGGCCACATAGACGCGCTGGAACGGCGAGATGTCCAGCTTGGGCGCGATCGGCGTTTCGATGGGGATTTCGGTGTAACCGCCGCCACCACAGCCGGCGAGCGCGCCGACGACGACCAGGCTAAGGCTGGCGACCGTCTTTCTGAGCCGCACGGTCATTGATTTCCTTGAACAGGTCGAAGTTCTGCTTGATGAGCATGTTGCCGGGCTCGAGGGCGGTGGCCTTCTCGTAGGCCGCGCGCGCCTTGTCGAGCTCGCCTTCCTGCTCGTAAGCCACCGCGAGGTTGTTGAACGCGGCGGCGTAACTGGGATCGAGCTGGGTGGCGCGCTCCCAGCGATAGATCGCCTCACGCCAGAGGCCGCGCTGCGCCACCTGCACCCCGAACTCGACTTGCTCTTTCGCCTCGCCGCGCTGCGCCCACACGGGTGGCGCCGACAACAGCACGAGGGCAACCGCAAGCGGCAGATAGCGGGCGCGCATTGGCTCTCTTTCGGTACTATAGTCACTGCCCAGAGGTCCAGCAAGCGAATTGCCTTGCGCGCGCCCGTCGTTCCGGGTGTAGGCTGAACCCTCGGAGGTCATGGGCGCCGGCAGGAGTGGTCCGGCATGTCCCACGTCTGCATTTCGCTCGGTGACACCACTTTTCCCGAGCGCCTCTCCTTCATACCGACGCCCCCGGAACAGCTCTGGATCCACGGCCACGCCGCGCGGCTTCCGGATTTTGCGACCCCCTCGATTGCCGTCGTGGGATGTCGCGCGGCTTCGCGCGACGGTCTGGAGAACGCGCGCGCCGTGGCCGATGGGCTGGCGCGCGCCGGCGTCGTGGTGGTCAGCGGCCTCGCGCGCGGCATCGATGCCGCGGCTCATCGCGCGGCGCTCGCCGCCGGCGGCTGCACCATCGCGGTGCTTGGATCGGGACTCGACAATCTCTACCCGCCCGAGCATCGGGGCCTCGCGGACGAGATTGCGCGCACCGGCGCGGTGGTCTCCGAGTACCCGCCCAGCACGGCGCCGCAGCCCTTCCTGTTCCCCCGGCGCAACCGCATCATCAGCGGCCTGGCCGACGCCGTCGTGGTCATCGAGGCGCCGGAGAAGAGCGGGGCGCTCATCACCGCGTCGGCCGCCCTGGACCAGGGCAAGGACGTCATGGTGACGCCCGGCCGGGTGCCGGGCGGGCCGAACCGCGGCGGGCATCTGCTCATCCGCGACGGGGCAAAGCTGGTGGAGACAGCGGTCGATATTCTGCTGGACATGGGCTGGCTGGACCGGCCGCTGGCGCCCGGGTCAGGTGAAGGAGCCCCGGAACTCGTTGAATTCACGGTGGATGAGGTGGCGAGGAAGACGGGGGAGCCCACCCAGGTGGTCCTGGCCCGGCTGCTTCGACAGGAGCTGTCCGGCCAAATCCAACGCATTGGAGCCGCCAGATTCCAGCGGGTCCGAAGCCGCATGCTAACGTAGGCTGTTCACTAGATACCGAAATGCCGAAGCCTCTTGTCATCGTCGAATCACCGGCCAAGGCCCGGACGCTCGCCCGTTTCCTGGGCAACGACTACCGGGTCGAGGCCAGCTATGGCCACGTGCGCGACCTGCCCGAATCGGCCGCTGACGTGCCCAAGGAGATCAAGGGCAAGCCGTGGGGACGCCTCGGCGTCGACACCGACGGCAAGTTCACGCCCTACTACGTGATTCCCGCCGACAAGCGGAAGTACGTCACCGCGCTCAAGGCCGCGCTCAAGGACGCGTCGGAAGTGATTCTCGCTACCGACCCGGACCGCGAAGGCGAGTCGATCAGCTGGCACTTGCAGCAGATCCTCAAGCCGAAGGTCAAGGTCCGGCGCATCGTCTTCCACGAGATCACCGAGGACGCCATCCGGCAGGCGCTGGCCGAGGCCCACGAGGACGTGGACGAGAACCTGGTGCGCGCGCAGGAGAGCCGCCGCATCCTCGACCGCCTGTACGGCTATACGCTCTCGCCGGTACTGTGGAAGAAGGTGCAGACCGGGCTCAGCGCGGGACGCGTGCAGAGCGTGGCCGTTCGACTCATCGTCGAGCGCGAGGAAGAGCGGATGGCCTTCCGATCGGCCACCTACTGGGACATCGAGGCCACGCTCAGGGCCGAGGACCGCGAGTTCGGGGCCACCCTGGTGAAGGTCTCGGGCGATCGCGTCGCCACGGGCAAGGACTTCGACAGCAAGGGTCAGTTGACGGGCAGCGGCCGCGTGATGCACCTGAAGACGCAGGCCGAGACCGATGCCCTCCGCGAGGGCCTGATGCGCGGCCTGCCGTGGACGGTCACCTCGGTGGAAGAGAAACCGTTCACGCAGCGGCCCGCTCCCCCGTTCACCACGTCCACGCTGCAGCAGGACGCGAACCGCAAGTTCGGCTTCTCGGCCGAGCGCACCATGCAGGTGGCCCAGCGGCTGTTCCAGGGCGTGGACATCGGCGGCGGCGACCTCGAAGGCCTCATCTCGTATCACCGCACCGACTCGACCACGCTCAGCGACAAGGCCCTGGCCGAAGCGGGCCACGCCGTGCGCGACATGTACGGCGCGGACTACTACCGGGGCCCCCGACAGTACCAGACGAAGGTGCGCAACGCGCAGGAAGCGCACGAGGCCATCCGGCCCACCGAGTTCAAGCGCACGCCGCAGACGCTCGAGGGCGTGCTCGAAAGCGACGAGCTGCGCATTTACGACCTCATCTGGAAGCGCGCGATCGCCTCGCAGATGGCGGAAGCCCGCCTGCTGCGGACGACGGTCGAGATCACCGGGCGCACTGCCTCGGGCCAGGAGGGCATCTTCACGGCCAGTGGCAAGGCCATCGAGTTCGCGGGCTACCTGCGTGCGTATGTCGAGGGCAGCGACGATCCGGCGGCCGAGCTCGACGAGAAGGAGACGCTGCTGCCCAAGCTGGCGGTGGGCGACCGCGTGCACGCGCCGGATCAGGTGGATGCGACGGTGGTGGCCACGAAGGTGGAATCGAAGGGCCACGAGACCGCGCCACCCGCGCGCTTCACGGAAGCGTCGCTGGTGAAGCGGCTGGAAGAGGAGGGCATCGGCCGGCCCTCCACCTACGCCCCCACGGTGGCCACCATCCAGCGCCGCGGCTATGTGTCACGCCAGGGGAAGGCGCTGGTGCCCAGCTACACCGCGTTTGCCGTCACGCGCCTGCTGCGCGAGCACTTCGGCGATTACGTGGACATCGGCTTCACCGCCGAGATGGAGGAGATCCTCGACCTCATCTCGAACGGCGAGAAGGACTGGCTGGATTTCATCCGGGAGTTCTACCGCGGCGACGGGAAGCATCACGGGCTCGAGAACCTGGTCGAGGAGAAGGGCCAGGCCATCGACTACCCGATGATCGAAGTGGGGAGGGATCCGGACAGCGGCCTGCCGGTGCGCGTGCGGATCGGGCGCTATGGGCCCTTCCTGCAGCTGGGCGAGTCGGCAGACGAGGGCCCGCGCGCATCGCTGCCCGACGACCTCGCGCCCGCGGACCTGACGATCGAGAAGGCGTTGGCGCTGCTGAAGGCAAAGGCTCAGGGGCCGAAGTCGCTTGGCGCGGACCCGAAGAGCGGCCTGCCCGTTTACGTGATGCACGGGCGCTTCGGCGCTTACGTGCAGCTCGGCGAGACGCCGGAGCGCGGCTCGAAGGAGAAGCCGCGGCGCGCATCGCTTGGTCGCGACTTCAGCGAGGACACCATCACGCTGGCCGACGCCCTCAAGCTGTTGTCGCTTCCGCGCGAGCTGGGCAAGGGTGAGGACGGGGAAGAGATCCTGGCGAACCTGGGCCGCTTCGGTCCCTACGTGAAGCACGGCGCCGAGTTCCGCTCGCTCGAGCCCACCGACGACGTCTACACCGTCACGCTCGAGCGCGCGCGTGAGCTGCTGGCGCAGCCCAAGAAGTCGATGCGCCGCCAGCGCGCGGCACCGAAGGAGCTGAAGGCCCTGGGCGCGCACCCCGAGAGCGGCGAGCCGGTCCGCGTGCTCGACGGTCGCTACGGCCCGTATGTCACCGACGGCGCCACCAACGCATCGCTGCCGAAGGGGCTTGCGCCCGACGCCCTGACGATGGCGCAGGCGCAGGAGCTGCTGGCCGCACGCGCGGGATCGCCGAAGAAGGGTGGCCGGGCGCGCAAGGCAAAGGCGGCGCCGTCACGGGCGCGCAAGGCACGGGCGAACGCGTAGGAATGATCCACATCATCGGCGGCGGTTTGGCCGGTTCGGAAGCCGCATGGCAGGCCGCGGCGCTCGGCACGGACGTCGTCATCCACGAGATGCGGCCCGTCCGGAAGACCGCCGTGCACCAGACCGACGGGCTGGCCGAGCTGGTGTGCAGCAATTCGTTCCGGGGCGACAAGCTCGACAACGCCGTCGGCCTGTTGAAGGAAGAGATGCGGCGGCTCGGGTCACTGGTGATGCGCGCGGCCGACGAGGCCCGCGTGCCGGCGGGTGCGGCCCTTGCGGTCGACCGCCACGTGTTCTCGCAGCGCGTGACCGAGGCGGTGGCCTCGCATCCACGCATCACGGTCCTGCGCGAGGAGGTGGACCACGTGCCCACGCCGGACAGCGGCTGGACGCCGGTCATCGTGGCCACCGGGCCGCTCACGTCGGATGCGCTGTCGGCCGACATCCAGCGGCTCGTGGGCGACGAGCACCTGTCGTTCTACGACGCGATCAGCCCCATCGTGCTGGCCGACTCCATCGACCTGTCGAAGGTGTTCCGCGCGTCGCGGTGGGACCGCAACGTCTGGCGTCCGCCTGCGCTCGATGACGACAAGCCGGGCGTCGGCGCGACAGGCGCGTCGCCCCCGCCCGCACCCGAAGGCTGGCCTCCCCGTAGCTCGCCAGACGAGGCCATGCGAGCGGAGGAGGGCGATTACCTCAATTGTCCGTTGACGCGCGAAGAGTACGACGCGTTCTACGACGCGCTCGTGGCCGCCGAGTCCGCGACCGTCCGCGATCTCGACAAGGCGAGCTTCTTCGAGGGCTGTCTGCCCATCGAGGTGATGGCGCACCGCGGCCGCGACACGCTGCGGTTCGGGCCCATGAAGCCCGTGGGCCTCACCGATCCGAAGACGGGGCGCTTTCCGTACGCCGTCGTGCAGCTGCGGCAGGACACCCTGGCCGGCGATCACTTCAGCCTGGTCGGCTTCCAGACGCAGATCAAGTGGGGCGACCAGGCGCGGGTCCTCCGCATGATCCCGGGGCTCGAGAACGCCGAGTTCGTGCGCTTCGGGATGGTCCACCGCAACACCTACATCTGCGGCCCGAAGGTGTTGAAGCCCACATGGCAGACGCGGTTTCGCGACGACCTGTTCTTCGCGGGGCAGGTATCGGGCGTGGAAGGCTACGTGGAATCGGCCGCGTCGGGGCTGCTGGCTGGCCGCAACGCTGCCGCGCTTGCGCAGGGGCGTTCCCCGCGCGTGCTGCCGCGCACCACGGCGATGGGCGCGCTGGCGCATTACGTGTCGCACGCAGACCCGGCGCACTACCAGCCGAGCAACATCACGCACGGCATCATGGAGCCGCTCGCGAATCCCCCGCGCGACAAGGCGCGCAAGAAGGCCCTCGTCGCCGAGCGCGCGCTGGCCGACCTGCAGGAGTGGATGGGCGAGGCCGCGCTGAGCGGCCGGTGAGGGCATGGGCCGCCTCACGGTGAAACGCCACTCGCTCCCGGCCCGGCGGCGCAGCCTGCTGGCCCGGGGCGAGCGTCCCGAGGCTCCCGAAAACCTGCGCGATCACCTGAAGGCGTTCCTCGCCTTCCTCGAGCTCAACCGCAACGTATCGCCGCACACGGTTCGCGCCTACGACTCTGACGTGGGGCAGTTCCTCGCCTGGCAGGCCTCGGAGCGCGACTCGAAGATCTCGCAGCTGCAGGCCGCTGACATCGACTCGGCCGGCGTGCGCGCCTGGGTGGTCTCGCTGAACAAGGCGGGACAGGCGCGGGCGTCGGTGGCGCGGAAGCTCTCGGGCGTGCGCGCCTTCGTGCACTACCTGCGTCGCGAGGGAGTCATCGAGAACGACCCGACGGCGGTGGCGGTGGCGCCGAAGCTGGCGAAGACCATTCCGGTACACCTCTCGGAAACCGAAATCACCGCGCTGCTGGACAGCATCGACACGCGCACGGCGCTCGGGCGGCGCGACCGGGCGATGGTCGAGCTGTTCTACGCCTCAGGGCTGCGTCTGAGCGAGCTGGTCGGGGTGGACCTCGAGGATCTCGATCTGAACGGACGCCTCGTGCGCGTCCTGGGCAAAGGCGGCAAGGAGCGGATCGTGCCGTTCAATCAGTCCGCGGCGGAGGCGATTCGCGCGTGGATGAAGGATCGGGCGGGGATCGTGTTGCGCCGGGAGCCACTGGGGTCGGGGCAGACGGAGGAACCGCTGTTCGTGAACTTCCGCGGCGGCCGCATCACGGGGCGGAGTGTCGATCGGCTGCTGCGCCGCTACGTGGCCCGGTGCAGCACGCGGATGGGCATCAGCCCGCACGCGCTGCGCCACTCGTTTGCCACGCACCTGCTGCAGAGGGGCGCCGACCTCAGGGGCATCCAGGAACTGCTCGGCCACGTGCGCATCAGCACCACCGAGCGTTACACGCACGTGAACTCCACGCAGCTGATGGATGTCTACCGGAAGGCGCACCCGAGGGCGAAGAAATCCGCGGCGCCCTCGGACGACGAGCCACGCTAGAAGCCGGCAACGTTCACAATGACGTCCGCGTGCTACCCCGCGACGAGCGAGGATCGGCGCTTCGGCATTTCAATCCTCAGCGTCTTGATCTTGTAGTTCATCACGCGCGGGCTGATGCTCAGCAGGTCGGCGGCGTCCTTCTGCACCCAGTTGGCCATCTTCAGCGCCTCGGTCAGCGCCTGCCGCTCGACGTCTTCGAGCGCGATGCCGGTGGGAGGGATCCGCACGACCGTGGATTCCTTCGACATGCCGTTGCTGGGCGCGGAATCGCCCAGGCGGAGGTCGTCGGCGGTGATCACCGGCTGCTCGGCCAGCAGCGCCGCGCGCTCGATGGCGTTCTCGAGCTCGCGGATGTTGCCGGGCCAGTTGTAGCGCATCAGCAGCTTCTGCGCGTCGGGGTCGATGCCGTCGAGGCGCTTCTTCAGCTCGTTGCCGTACCGCCGCAGGAACGACATCGCCAGCGCCAGGATGTCCTCCTTGCGCTCGCGCAGCGGCGGTGTCTGGATCGACACGACGTTCAGTCGGTAGTAGAGGTCCTCGCGGAAGCTGCCGGCCGCGACCATGGCCGGCAGGTCGCGGTTGGTCGCTGCGATGAGCCGCACGTCCACGCGGATGGTGCGCGTGCCGCCCAGCCGCTCGAACTCGTGCTCCTGCAGCACGCGCAGGATCTTGGCCTGGGTGCTGGGGCTCATGTCGCCGATCTCGTCGAGGAACAGGGTGCCGCCGTCGGCCTGCTCGAAGCGCCCGATGCGCTGGCGGTCGGCGCCCGTGAAGGCGCCTTTCTCGTGGCCGAAGAGCTCGGACTCGAGCAGGTTCTCCTGCAGCGCGGCGCAGTTCACCTTCACGAAATTGCGCGCCGCCCTGAGCGAGTTGTGGTGGATGGCCCCGGCGATGAGCTCCTTGCCCGTGCCGGTCTCGCCGTTGATGAGCACCGTGGAGTTGCTCTTCGCCACCTTCTTCACGACGCCCAGCACCCGCTGCAGGGCCTCGCTGTTGCCGACGATCTTCTCGAAGTCGTAGCTCTCCTGCTGCTCGTTGCGGAGGTAGTCGAGCTCGTGGCGCAGGCGCTTCAATTCGAGCGCCTTCTCGATCTTCACCTCCATCTCCTCGATCTCGAACGGCTTCTGCACGTAGTCGAAGGCGCCGTGCTTCATCGCCTCGACCGCGGTGTTCGCCGTGCCGAAGGCCGTCATGAGGATCACCGAGACCGCGGGGTGCAGCGACTTGGTGGTCCGCAGCACGTCCAGCCCGTCCGACCCGCCCATCTTGAGGTCGCTCACCACCACGTCGAAGTAGCTCTCGTGCAGGCGCTCGAGCGCGGCATTGCCGTTCGAGGCCTCTTCCACCTCGTGACCGGCGGTGGAGAGCGCCAGCGCGAGCCCGCGCCGGAGCGCGTCGTGATCGTCTGCGACCAGAATCCGTGCCATGAAAACCCTTCCCGTCAGTGCGAGGCTTGCGCGATGGGGAGCGTCACGCGGAACCGCGTGCCGCCCTCACCCGCAGCCAGATCGATGCGGCCCTCGTGCGCGTCCACGATCTTGCGCACGATGGCCAGGCCCAGTCCCGAGCCCTGGGGCTTGGTGGTGAAGAACGGCTGGAACACCTTCTCGACGCGGTCGGCCGGGATACCCGGGCCGGTGTCCGCCACGTCGATGACCAGGCTCGGCACGGCGTGCTGCGTGTCGGGCACGAGCGCGCCCTCGTCCGCGGTCAGCGCCTCGCGCGCCTCGATGCGCAACTCGCCCTTGCCCTCGAGCGCCTGGTAGGCGTTGATCACCAGGTTGGCGAACACCTGGGTCAGCTGGTTGCGATCCGCGCGGATGGGCGGCAGCGTGTCGGGCACCTGAAGGCGGACCACCGCGTTCCCGCGCCGCGTGTGGCTGTCGGCCAGCGACAGGGCGCTGGCAATTGCTTCGCCCACCCGGGTGGGCTCCACCTGCAGGCGCACCGGCCGCACGAAGTCGAGCACCTGCTGGACGATGGCGTTGGCCATCTTTGCCTCGCTGATGATGTCGGCCACCAGCGCCTGCGCGTCGGGAATGTCGGGCGTCTTACGGCGGACCAGGCCCGCCAGCACCTCGATGCCGGCCAGCGGGTTCTTGATCTCGTGGGCCATGACGGCCGCCATCTCGCCGACGGCCGCCAGCCGATCGCGGAGGCGCTCGCGTTCCTCCATCTGCTCGACGTAGGTCAGGTCCTTGAAGAACATCGCCGCGCCGATGACATCGGCCGAGTCGCTCTGCACCAGCGACAGGCTGTAGCCGACGACCGTGTCGGTGGACTTCATGCGGATCTCGGCGCGGCTCGGCAGCGACGGACGGTCGAACACCCCGCTCAGGACCCGCAGGACATCGGGATGCTCTCCGAGCACGTGCTCCAGCCGCTGCCCCGAATAGTCCCCGGGCGGCAGCCGGAACAGGCGCAGGGCCTCCTCGTTCAGGAGCACCACCGCGCCCGCACGGTCGATGGCCAGCACCCCGCTCCGCATGTTGGAGACGAGGCACCGGAAGAACTCGGCCGACACGGGTGCCTTGGCCCGGGAAAGGGAATCGCTGGCCGTACGCATAGCCTCTTCGATGCACCGCAAACGCCGTGCCCTTCTCGGAGCGGGCATCGAACGCTCTAAGTGCGCGTGATTACAGAATTCGGATTATGGCCTGGGACGGAAGCAGATTACAAAATTGTACGTCACATACAATTTTGTTCCAGTTCGCCCGTCAGCATCTCCCACTGGGAAAGCAGCTCACCGACCGCCCACATGAGCGATTGGTGCTCGTCAATGACAGGTTTGGCGGCGTCCGGCTGACCGTAGACCGCGGGATCGGCGAGCTTCGCTTCGAGCTCCTTGATGCCGCGCTCGGCCTCGGCGATACGAGTCTCGAGATCGGCGATGCGATCCTGTAACGCCCTCCGGGCCCTGTCGCGACGGCGTTGCTCGGCTTCGTCACGCTTCCTGGCTGCGTAGTCCCGCGCCGGTGAGGCGGGAGCCGCCACCGGTGCGGTCTTCTTCGGAGAGGGGGACGGCGGCCGAGGTGCGCCGGAGGCCGCGGGCGCGGCTGGCGCGGGTGCGGCCGCCTGCTTCTGCCGCCACAGGAACGCTTCGTATCCCCCGGGATAGAGGAGGGCCTCGCCGTGGCCCACGTCGATGACCTTCGTGGCGAGGCGATCGACGAAATAGCGATCGTGCGAGACGAAGATCAGCGTGCCGCCGTAGTCCACCAGGGCATCGAGCAGCACCTCCTTCGAATCGATGTCGAGGTGGTTCGTGGGCTCGTCCAGCAGCAGCGTGTTCGAGGGATGAAGCAGCATCCGCGCCACGGCCAGCCGCGTGCGCTCGCCGCCCGACAGCACGGCCGCCTTCTTGTAAATGTCGTCGCCCGAGAAGAGGAACCCGCCCAGGATGTTCCGGATGGCCGGTATCATCGTGTTGGGCGAGCCCGAGGCCAGCGTTTCGTAGACCGTGAGTGCGGGGTTCAGTTTCGTCGCCTCGTCCTGCGCGAAGTACTGCATCACCACCTGGTGGCCCTCGACGCGTTCGCCGGAATCCGGCGCCTCGGCGCCCGAGAGCAGGCGCATCAGCGTGGACTTGCCGGCGCCGTTGTGCCCGACGAGCGCGATGCGGTCGCCGCGCTCGATGTGCAGGTCCACCGATGTCAGCACCACCTTGTCGCCGTAGGCCTTGCGGGCGTGCTTCAACTCCACCACCACGCGCCCGCTCTTGGCCGCGGCGGGAAACTGGAAGTGGATGCGCTTGCGCTCGGGCGGCACCTCGATGCGCTCGACCTTTTCGAGCATCTTGATGCGGCTCTGCACCTGCGCGGCCTTGGTGGCCTGGTAGCGGAAGCGGTCGATGAACGCCTGCACGCGCTCCATCTCCTCGTCCTGCCGCCGCTTGGCCTCGCGCAGGCGCTCGAGGCGCGCGTCGCGCTCGACGAGATACGTCGAGTAGTTGCAGTGATAGTCGGTGATGGTCCTGAGCGACAGGTCCGCGATGTGCGTGACGACGGCGTCCAGGAAATAGCGGTCGTGCGAGACCACGATGACGGCGTGCGGATACCCGATGAGGTAGTCCTCGAGCCAGTTGCGCGCGTCGAGGTCCAGATGATTCGTCGGCTCGTCGAGCAGCAGCAGATCCGGCGCCTGCAGCAGGAGCTTCGCGAGCGCCAGGCGCATCTGCCAGCCGCCCGACAGGTGCTCGGCCATGTCGTGGAACTGCGCCGACTCGAAGCCGAGGCCGTTCAGCACGGTGCCCACCTTCAGGTCCATCTGGTAGCCGTCGGCCATCCGGAAGCGATCCTGCAACTCGGAGTAGCGGTGGAGGATGGCCTCGTGCTCGGGTTCGGGGACCCCGGCGTCGGCGAGTTGCTCCTCGAGCGCGTGCATCTCGGCCTTCATGTCGAGCAGGGGCTTGAGAGCCTGCATCGCCTCGTCCACGATGGTGCGCCCGCGGTGCGAGAGGCCATCCTGCGGAAGATACCCGAGCGTCAGGTTGTTCGGACGCTGCACGGCCCCTGAGTCGGGCTCGTCCATGCCGGCCAGCATCTTCAGCAGCGTCGTCTTGCCCGCCCCGTTCGGGCCGCAGAGCCCGACCCGATCACGGTCGCCGATCTGCCAGGTGACGTTGTCGAGCAGGACGCGGTCGCCAAACGATTTCGTCAGGGATTGCAGCTGGATCATTACGCGAGACGCGGACGGCGCCGCAGATTACGCAGACTACGCAGATTCACTCAGAATTGCCCAGTTGTCGTTTGCCGTGCCGGTTTCGACCCCGGTGCCTCTGGCAATCTGCCGGATCTGCGTTCCGCGTACCCGCCCGCCTCGGTGCAGTGCTACTCGCCGAGTGCCTTGGCCGCCGCCGCCAGCACCTGCGGCACGCGGAATGGCTTGGTGAGGTAGCCCGCCACGCCTAGGTTCACGGCCTCGATAGCGCTCGACTCGGTGGAGAAGCCCGTGATGATGATGACCGGCAGATCGCCCTTCAGGCGCTTGGCCTCGCGGATGAGCGCCAGGCCATCCATGCCCGGCATCTTCAGGTCGGCGATAAGCAGGTCGTAGTGTCCCAGGCGCAGCCGTTCGACCCCGGCGCGCCCATCGGGAGCGGTGTCCACGTCGTATTCGGCCAGGGCCAGGGTCTTCGACAGCAACTCCCGGATGCTGGACTCGTCGTCCACCACCAGGATGCGCGGCCGGCCGGCACGCCCCTGCGGCTTGTCGCTGGGCATGACCATCGGGCGATCGCTGCGGGGCCGTTGGGAATCGAGCCAGGCGTCGATGTCGCGCTTGCGAAACCGCCACTGGCGACCGACTCTGACGGCGGGGATCTTGCCCGCCTTGATCAGGCGGTAGACCGTCCGCAGATTGACTTGGAGATACTCCAGTACCTCTTCCGTCGTGAGAAAGATCTCGTCGTTGGGGAAGTTGGTGGCCACTAAGTATCTCTGTGTCCGCTAGTTTACCCGTTTTGCCCTCCGAAGTGAACGAAAACGGCCGCTCGCGGGCCGACTATCCACGGGGGGCCGCCGTCTTAGACAATAAGGCGAGAGAAACCCGGGTGCTCCCGCAAATGGCGTGGACGGACGAAGAGCTCGTGGCCCGATCGGTCGCGGGCGATGCGGATAGCTTCAACCAGCTCATCCTTCGATGGGAACGGCCGATCTATGCCCTGGCTTACCGGGTGATCGGCCGGGAAGAGGACGCCCGGGACGTCGTCCAGGAGACCTTCCTGCGTGCCTTCCGGGCGCTCCCCGGGTTCAAGGGCCAGGCGAAATTCTCGTCGTGGCTCTACCGCATCGCGCTCAATCTCTGTCGCGACTGGATCCGCCGCCAGAAGCGCACGCCCGTCGTGGCGGCGCCCGAGGGGATGGACGTCATCGAGATGGCCGCCGAGCAGGGTCCCGTCGAGTCCATCGAGGACCTGGTCGCCCGGAACCAGTTGAGCGAGACGGTGGCCGTTGCGATGCAGAAGCTGCCGGAGGAACAACGGACGGCGATCATCCTGAAGGAGTACCACGGGCTCACTTTCCAGGAGATCGCGGATCTCCAGGGGTGCCCGTTGAGCACGGTCAAGACACGGTTGTATCAGGGCCTCAGCGTGCTCCGCCGCGACCTCGAATCGCGGGGGATGACGAGGGCGCGCACGGCCGAGAGAGCATCATGAGCGAGACGTTCATCTGCGACGACAAGGACCAGCTCGTCGCCTACCTGTACGACGAACTGGGCGCCGACGAGCGGCGCCGAATCGACGAGCACCTCCGCATCTGCTCGGCGTGCGCGGCCGAAGTGTCCGGGCTCACCCACGTGCGCGAGGAGCTCGCGACCTGGGCGCCCCCGGATGCGGAGCTGGGCTTCACCATTGTCTCTGCGTCGAAACCCGCGGCTGGGCAGGCGGAGGTCATTCGGCCGGCCCGCTGGTGGGCGCCGGCGTCGGTCCCCGCGTGGGCGCGGGCCGCGGCAGCCGTGCTGGTGGTGGCCGCGGGCCTGTCGATCGCGAACCTGCACGTGCGGTACGGCGCAGAGGGGCTGGTGGTGACGACGGGCTGGATGACGCCGTCGGCGGCACCGGTCTCCGTTTCCGTGACGCCCGGCAGGACCACACCCGTGGCGACGCCGTCAGCCGCTGCGGATTGGCGCCCCGCGCTGACCGCGCTGGAGACGACACTGCGCCAGGAAATCCAGGCGGCCCGATCCGGGACCGCCTCGGCCACCGCCCCCGCGGCTCGCGACAACGACCTGACACTCCAGCGCATCGCGCAACTCATCGAGCAGAGCGAGCGGCGGCAGCAGCAGGAGCTGGCGCTGCGCCTCACACAGTTCGGGCGCGACCTCGAAGTGCAGCGGCGGTCAGACCTCGTGCGGATCAACCAGGGATTCGGGCAGTTCGAAGGGCGAGCCGGGGCCGAGATCGCGCGGCAACGGCAGATGCTGGACTACATCATGCGCGTGTCGGCGCCGCCGCCGCAGTGACGGACAGGCCGCAAGACAGGCAGGCACATACGCAGGAGTTGGAGCAATGGTGACGAACGTGGTGGGACGTCTGATGGTGGTGGCGCTGGTCGGCGTGACGCCGGCGTGGGCGCAGGAGACGACGCCAGCGCCGCGGCCGGCGGATCGGTCGGAGTTGCGCCATCAAATCTACGTGATGGAGGGGGCGCTGTCGCGCGCCGTGGAGTTCGGTGCGTCGCGACTGAACCGCGAGCTCCGCACCGTGGCCCCCGAGATGTTCCTGCTGGCTGGCGACGCCCAGGCTCGCGGCGTCTATCTCGAAGGCTACGGCATCTTCTTCGACGTGGCGGTGCCGATGTTGCGCCAGAGCATGATGTGGAGCTTGCGCATGATGCTGCAGCAGGACACCACGAGCACGAAGAACGCGATTGCCGAGCTGCGGCGGTACGTGCAGACGGCCACCGATCCCGCGGAGCGGCGGTCCCTCGAATCGGCCATTGCCCGCCTCGAGGCCCAGGCCTCACCGTTTGGCGTGGTCGGGCGCCCGGCGCCCGGGGCCTCGAACGGACCGGGCGTGCTCGCCTCCGGCGCCGGCGACCCCGTGGCCCCGGCACTGATCCAGCCCGATGCCAAGGTGCCAGGTTCGGCGGCCCCCGCGCCTGCGCCGGCCGACATCCCCTGGCTGATGGACACCAACCGCGTCTACACCGAGGCCGTGCAGCAGGCGCTCATCGACGCGATGATCGACTTCAGCGCGCCGATGAACATCCGCGCCGACGAGTGGCTGACGGTGGCGGCCCGCGACAACGAGCGCCGCGATACGCTGGCGCCGCAGGACCCGTACGAGGAAGTGGTCACGGTGCTGCTCCGGATCCGGGGTTCGGACCTGATGGAGTACCGCACCCGCAAGATCGACAAGGCCGAGGCCCGGAAGCGCGTGAGGGTTGGCGAGTTCTGAGGCCGGGGCGAGGGGAACCAATCGCCGGCGGTGGTGTCATACACTACCAACGCTATGACCGCCATGCGCCCCTCACGCATCGCTCTCGTCCTGGCCGTGGCCGTTGCTTCGGTCGCGGCGACCGGCTGTCGCAAGTCCATCGATCCGGTGGCCGCCCTCGAGCCGGTGGACGTCGTCACCGGCTGGTTCGATGCCGGCATCGTGGACGGCAAGAACAAGCTCGTGCCGAGCGTCTCCCTCAAGCTGCGAAACAAGGCGTCCGAGCCCGTGCGATCGGTGCAGATCAACGCCATTTTCCGGCGCGTGGGCGAAGTCGAGATGTGGGGCGAGCATTTCGGCTGGGCGGTGCAGCGCGACGAGCTCGCGCCGGGAGAGGCGACCGGCGAGCTGGTGCTGCAGTCGGCGCTCGGATACACCGGCGACCAGCCGCGCCTGCAGATGCTGCAGAACACCCAGTTCGTGGACGCCAAGGTCGAGCTGTTCCTCAAGCAGGGATCGCAGGTCTGGGCCAAGCTCGCGGAGTACCCGATCCAGCGCCAGCTGCTCACGCGGTAATGGCACCCATCTGCGCGACGCAGTAAAGAAACGGCGCGCCCCCGCGTATACTCGCGCGCATGTCTTCCGCCCCGTCCTCGCTCGAGCGCCGTCTCGGCCCTTACGACGCCGCGGCCATCATCGTGTCGAACGTCATCGGCGGGGGCATCCTGTTCACTCCGCCGCAGGTGGCCGCGATGGTGCCCGACCCGTGGTGGTTCCTCGGCACCTGGCTCGCCGGAGGTGCGCTTGCATTCGCGGGGGCGATGGCATACGCGGAACTGGCCGCCCTTCGGCCTCGCGCGGGCGGGGAATACGTCTACCTGCAGGCGGCCTTCGGCCGGCTGGCCGCGTTCCTCACCGGATGGACGTCGTTCGTCGCCGGCTTCGCCGGCGCCATTGCCGCCAGCGCCGTGGTCATGGCCTTCTACCTGGGACGCTTCATCCCGTGGGCCTCGAACGACGCGGCGTACTTCGTTGTGCCGTTGCCGTTCGTGCCACTCACCATCTCGCCCCAGACCATCACCGCGGTGGCCGCCATCTGGTTGATGTCGGTCGTGCACCTGCGTGGCGTGGGGCCGGGCCGAATCGTCAGCAACATCCTCGCGGCGTTGAAGGTATCGGCGCTGCTGTTGTTCATCGTCCTCGGGTTCGCGCTTGGGACGGGATCGCCGGCGAACCTGGGACAGTCGGCCGGGCCGGTGCTGCCCACGACGTGGCTCTTCGCCCTCATCCCGGTCATGTTCACCTACTCGGGCTGGAACGCCGCGGGGTATGTGGCCGAAGAGATTCGCGACCCCGGGCGCAACGTCCCCAAAGCCCTCGCGATCGGGACGCTGGCCGTCATCGGCATCTATTTCTTCCTGAATCTGCTCTATCTCTACGTCTTCCCGGTGGGAGAGCTGGCCGCCGTGCAGGGGAGCGTGCTGGACGTCATCGCCGAGCGGCTGCTCGGAACAGCCGCCGGCAACATCATGGGCGTGGTGTCGATCATCAGCCTGCTGGCCAGCATCAGCGCGATGACGTTTGCCGGCCCGCGCGTCTACTATGCGATGGCGCGCGACGGCCTCTTCTTCGCGCCCGCCGCGACCGTGCATCCCACCTACAAGACGCCGGCGACGTCAATCGTGGCCCAGGCCATGTGGGCGACCCTACTGGTCCTGTCGGGCAGCGCCACGGCCCTCACCACCTACACGGGCTTTGCCGTGGTGCTCTTCGCCGGCCTCGCGGTAGCCGCCCTGTTCGTTCTCCGTGCCAGCGAGCCGAATGCCCCACGCCCGTTCAAGGCGCTCGGCTATCCGCTGGCGCCCGGCATCTTCGCGGTCACGAGCCTGCTGATCGTGGCCAACGCGCTCTGGACCGACCTGGTCGTGCCGCTCACCAGCGGCCAGCCACTTGGCCCCTCCGCGGCGGGCCTGTTCGTCATCGCGGCTGGCCTGCCGCTCTACTGGTGGTTCTCAAGGAATCGCGCGTAGCGTGTCCTTCACCGTCATCGTGCGGTCAGGCTGGACGTGCACGTCCAGGGTGAAGGTCTCGAAGCCGGGCATGCGCACTTCGAGCTTGTGGCCGCCGGGCGCCAGGCGCAGGGACTGGAAGATGCCGTCGAAGTCGTCCACGATGCCGGCGTAGTAGCCGTCCACGAACACCTGCGCGTCGCGCGGCTGCATTTTCAGCCGCACCCCTCCCGTACTGAAGGCGGTTGCGCCACCGAACATCGGATAGGGGCCATAGCCGGCGGTGCCCCACATCAGCGACCACGGCGCGTAGAACATCGGGCTCCAGCCGAAGGCGCCACTCATCCAGAAGGGGTCGTAGTAATAGGGGCGAACGACGTGCACCGGGCTCGGACCCCACCAGCCTGACCCTGGTATCGGACCGCGTGAGGCGCGACCCGGATGACCGCCGCCTCGTCCGCCGCCCTGGCCTCCGCGGGGATTCCCACCAGCCCCGGTCTGTCCACCCCCGCCGCCACTACGCGGCTGCTCGGTAACCTCGGTCTTGCCATCCACGCGACCGACCGCGGATCCCGGCGTGGACGCATCAGGCTTCTGAACGGGCTCGGCGGTCCGAACCGGCGCGTCGGGCTGCCGGGGCACGCGGTTGACGGGCGCGCGGGTTCCCGGGCCCGGTGTTGAAACGACGATGGGTGTTGGCGACTCCGGCTCCTGGGCGTGAGCAAGAGCGGCCGCACCGATCCCAATCGCGGCGAGCAGTGGGACCGCTGCGAGACGTGACGTCATGACGAGTCCTCGAGATGCGAGGGCAGGCGCACTCTGAAGAGTGCAATGGTCCTGCCAGGTACCGCTGTTTGAGAACACTCGATAAACTCAGCCTTCGGCCCAGCCGTGTCACCTGTTGGTCCCGTGGCCTGTCCTCGTGAGAGACTAACGAGACGGGCATGACCTCCACGCCTTCATTCCACGCCACCACAATCCTGGCCGTTCGTCGCGATGACCGCGCGGTGCTGGCCGGCGACGGCCAGGTGACCCTGGGCGACACCGTCGTCAAGCAGGGCGCCCGCAAGATCCGGCGCCTCTACAACGACAAGGTGCTGGCCGGTTTTGCCGGCTCGGCGGCCGATTCGTTCGCGCTGTTCTCGCGGTTCGAGTCGAAGCTCGAACAGTATCGCGGCAACCTGGAACGCTCGGCCGTGGAGCTGGCCAAGGACTGGCGTACCGATCGGGCCTTGCGGCGGCTCGAGGCCATGCTGCTGGTGCTCGACCACCGCTCCATGTTCCTGCTCTCCGGGACCGGCGATCTCATCGAGCCGGACGAGGGCATCGTGGGCATCGGGTCGGGCGGCGCGTACGCGCAGTCGGCGGCCAAGGCCCTGGCCAGGCACACCACGCTCGATGCCCGGGCGATCGCCGAGGCCGCCATGCGCGTGGCCGCCGAGATCTGCATCTACACCAACGGCAACCTCACGCTCGAAGAACTGTGATCCCCCTTCCAGAACGTTCGGCCACGGCCGTCGACACGCTGACGCCCAGGGAAATCGTTGCCGAGCTCGACAAGTACGTCGTCGGGCAGGGTCGCGCCAAGCGGGCGGTCGCCATCGCGCTTCGTAATCGCCTGCGCCGGCAGAAGCTGCCCGCCGAGCTCGCCGAAGACGTGGCGCCGAAGAACATCCTGATGATTGGCCCGACCGGCGTCGGCAAGACCGAGATCGCGCGGCGTCTCGCGAAGCTGGCGCAGTCGCCCTTCATCAAGGTGGAGGCGTCGAAGTTCACCGAGGTCGGCTACGTCGGTCGCGACGTGGAGTCGATGGTGCGCGACCTGGTGGAGCTGGCGGTGGACATGGTCCGCGAGGAGCAGTTGCGCGACGTGAAGGCCCGGGCCGAACAGGCCGCGGAGGAGCGCCTGCTCGACCTGCTGCTGCCGCCGCGGCCCACAGCCCCGGACGAAGACCCGGCCCGCGTGCGCGAGGCGCAACAGCCGACACGGGAGCGCATGCGCGAGCAACTCCGCGACGGGCGCCTCGACGAGCGACAAGTGGAGATCGAGGTCCAGGATCGCAGCTTCCCGTCCCTCGAGATCATCCAGGGCTCGTCCATCGAGGAAGTGGGCCTGAACCTGAAGGAGATGATGCCGGGCTTCTTCCAGGGCCGCTCGAAGCGCAAGCGCGTGCCCGTGTCCGAAGCGAAGGATCGGCTCCGCAAGGACGAAGAGCAGAAGCTCGTGGACATGGACGCCGTGTCGCGGATCGCCGTCAGGCGGGTCGAGGATTCGGGCATCATCTTCGTGGACGAGATCGACAAGGTGGCGGGGCGCGAGGGCTCCCACGGGCCCGATGTGAGCCGTGAGGGCGTCCAGCGCGACATCCTGCCCATTGTCGAGGGCACGACCGTGAACACCAAGCACGGGATGGTGCGCACGGATCACATCCTGTTCATCGCCGCCGGCGCCTTCCACGTCTCGAAGCCGTCGGACCTGATCCCGGAGTTGCAGGGGCGCTTTCCCATCCGCGTGGAACTCGAGGCGCTGGGCCAGGCGGAGTTCGTGCGGATTCTCACCGAGCCGCAGAGCTCGCTCATCAAGCAGTACACGGCGCTGATGGCCA
>Ga0105094_10000064_pt1 | contig 39143 bp, 27 predicted proteins | sample PPLLak1March2015_2_FD_87023 | JGI IMG/M metagenome (GOLD analysis project Ga0105094, IMG submission 87023) | Freshwater sediment microbial communities from Prairie Pothole Lake near Jamestown, North Dakota, USA - PPLs Lake P8 Core (3) Depth... | ecosystem: Environmental > Aquatic > Freshwater >...
AGTGCCAGTGTGGGGGGTCACCCTCTCAGGTCCCCTACCCGTCGTAGCCTTGGTAGGCCATTACCCTACCAACTAGCTGATGGGACGCAGGCCCCTCCCGAAGCGGATTACTCCTTTAGTCATAAGGCCTCTAACCCTTAAGACCACATGGGGTATTAGCAGCCCTTTCGAGCTGTTATCCCTCACTTCGGGGCAGGTCACCAACGCGTTACTCACCCGTTCGCCACTAAGACATCATATTGCTATAACGTCTCCGTTCGACTTGCATGTATTAAGCACGCCGCCAGCGTTCATCCTGAGCCAGGATCAAACTCTCCGTAAAAACTATTCACATCTTGCGATGTGTAAAGGTTACGGTGATTACTGGAATTGTCAAGGCTTGCTGCTTTCTATCACTCTTCAGTTGTTAAGGTCCTTCCAAACGAGCGGGCTGGATTTTACCAGCATCACTCTGGCCTGTCAAGGCCTTGCTGCTCGAGGCGGTTAGAGACGCAATTGCCGATGTTCAGCTTTTCACTGACATCGGCACGTCAGACCAACAAACTATCCGTTCTGGTCTCTGACGCAGAGGCGTCTCTTTAGTTGTTAGTGATCTTCCCTTGCGGGGCGGATCTGGGCACAGCGTTTGGCTAGTTAATTATACGCAAACTAACAAAAAAGTCAAGTGTTCGATTTTTTTCGTTTCTGTACCGGATCTGTCGGTATCTTGCGAACAGCTACCGTCGTAAGCTGCATGATTATACGTGAAACTGTTCACTTGTCAATAGGCATTTCGGCCATTTACCGTTAAAACAGGGAAATCACCCCATCTCCTGGCGTCCCGAAAGTGCCCGAAGCAAGGTGTTGGGATCGGCATATTCCAGGTCGCCGCCCACCGGCAGGCCGCGCGCCAGGCGCGTGACGCGCACACCCAGCGGCAGCATCTGCTGCTGCAGGTACATGGCGGTGGCATCGCCTTCCATACTCGGATTGGTGGCCAGGATCACCTCCCGCACCGCACCGCACCGCAGCCGCATGAGCAGCTCTTTGATCTTCAGGTCATCGGGTCCAATGCCTTCGATGGGCGAGAGCACACCGTGCAGCACGTGGTAGCGTCCCTGGAATCCGGAAGTGCGCTCCAATGCCAGCACATCGAGAGGTTCTTCTACCACGCACAGCAAGCTGGCATCCCGCTCGGAGCTGGCGCACACCTCGCACTCGACCCTGCCGGCGGCGGTAATGTTGTAGCAGGTCTGGCAGTAAGCGGTGCTGGTCTTCAGGGCATCCAGCGCCTGCGCCAGGTCCTTGCTCAGGTCATCTGGGGCGCGCAACAAATGGAACGTAAGGCGTGAGGCGGTCTTTGGCCCCACCCCCGGTAAACGCGAGAAGGCATTGATCAGGTTCTGGATCGGCTCCGGAAGGATCATGGCAATGCAAAAGGTAGGCAGATGCCCGGGGGGTACCCTGTAAGCTGCATCTTAGAACGGCAATCCACCCGCCAGCGGGCCGAGGCGCTCGGCAGCCATCTGGCGCGATTTCTCCAGGGCACTGTTGAAGGCTGTGATCAGCAGGTCTTGCAGCATCTCCACATCGCCCTCCTGCAGCAAAGCGGCATCGATCTCGACCGCCTGGCAGCGCTGGTCGCCGGTGACGGTCACCGATACCGCCCCGCCGCCGGCTGTGGCAGTGATGGTCTCCTCGGCCAATTGAGCCTGGGCGACCTCGAGCTGCTCTTGCAGCTTTTGAAGCTGCTGCATCATTCCCATCGGGTTTTGTTTAGGACCCTTAAATCCTTTCGCCATATGTTTCCTCCAAATTTCAGGGTCGGCTGCCAGCCATCACTGGACATCCACGATCTCGCCGCCCAGGTCGCGCAGGGCTGAGGCCACCATGCCATCGCTGTCGATATCCGGCGGCAGGGTGCTGTTCTTGCCAGACGCCACCAGGCAGCGCACCTCAATATCCATCTGTAGCACCTGCTTCAGCACCTGCTGGATGAGATCGAGGTTCTCTGGCTTCTCCATTTTCGATTTGAGCACATCCGACGAAATGCCAAAATAGAGGGTATTGCCTTTCACGCCTAACGGCCTGCCAGTGCGCAGCAACGCTTCAGCGGCGTTATTCTGGCTTCGCACACGGGACATTACCTGGCGCCAATTATCGCTGACCAGCTTCAGGGTAAGCGGATTATCCTCTTCGCCTGCCTCGACCTGGGTTTCCGTACTGCCAGCTTCGGGCGCTTCCAGGGGGGGTATCTCTTGCGCCGGAGAGAGGCGTTTGGGAGTGCGTGTTTTGGGCGGGGCGGCGTCTACTTTTGGAGCGGGGGATGCAGCACCTGACGGTCCAAGCCCCAGCGCCTCAGCGATGGCCAGCTCTAGGGGCAGGGATGGCTGCCAGGCAGAGCGGGCGTCGTTGGCGGCCTGGTTGAAGATGCGGATCATATTCAATATGTCCGGCAGCGCCAGCATCTGACCGTGGCGCGCCATCTGAGCGCGCATTTCAGCAGTGGCGTCGACCTGACCGGCATTGTTCATGCGCACGAGCAGCAAAGCACGCAGGTAATCCACCACCTGGCGGGCGAACTGGCGCGGGTCGCTGCCAGCATCCAGGGCACGGTGCAGGTGCTCCAGCCCACCGGCGGCATCGCCAGTCAGGATGGCATCCACGATATCCAGGATAACCTGGCTGGCAGCGGTGCCCAGCACAGTCTGGGCTACATCTAAAGTTATCACCTGCCCCGTGGAGGCGAGCTGGTCGAGCAGGGAGATGGCATCCCGCAGAGAGCCGGTCGACTGGCGTGCGACCAGCGTCAGGGCAGCCTCTTCCACATGCAGACTCTCCTCAGAGGCCATATCCTTCAGGCAGGCGACAATTTCCTTGACCGGGATGCGCCGGAACTCATGGCGCTGGCAGCGGGAGAGCACTGTGGCAGGGATTTTATGGATCTCGGTGGTGGCAAGGATGAAAATGGCATGCGGCGGCGGCTCTTCCAGGGTCTTTAACAGGGCGTTGAAGGCGGCTGTGGAGAGCATATGGACTTCGTCGATGATATAGACCTTATAGCGGCCCTGGTTAGGTGAGAAGTTGATCTTGTCGCGCAGCTCACGCACATCCTCCACGCTGGTATTGGAGGCGGCATCGATCTCGATCAGATCCAGGAAACGCCCCTGGTTGACTGACAGGCAGTGCTCGCAGTCGTTGCACGGGCGGGCTGCCAGATCGGCATCCAGGCAGTTAACCGCCTTTGCCAGCAGCCTGGCAGTGGTAGTTTTGCCCGTGCCGCGCGGCCCGGCAAACAGGTAAGCATGCGCCACACGCTGCGCCCCCACGGCGTTGCGCAATGTCTGCACAATATGCTCCTGTCCGATGACCTGCTCCCAACGCTGGGGCCGCCATTTACGGTATAAGGCTTGTGACATGCTCGTAATCAGGAATTATGAACCAGGATTTGTTTCCGGAAGTGTACCAGAAGCCCCCAAGCTGGTCAAATCGATTTCTCGTTTGGCATCCACCGGTCGGAGATGAAAGCGATCCGAGGGCGCTTCCAGGTTGTAAGTCAGGATGCTCTTGTTGATCTCGACAATCTGCTCCTCGAAGAGCGCAATCGCTTTGTGCCATTCGGCTTGCACGAAAGCCGCTGAGAAATCCCGGCCCGAGAGCGCAGACTGCCGCCAGAGGGCGGCGCGCTGGAGGGCGTGGCGGGCTGCATCCAGACTGGCTTCGATCTCCTTGCGGCGCTCGATCCACGGCAGGCTGAAACCGCTGCTGCGCAGCAGGTGGTGGGCCAGGCGCCATTCCGGGTCAACAAAGGCGTCATCGTCGAGATGAAGCGGCTTGCCCACCCCGGGAAGGTCGTCGAACTGCCCATCTTCCATGGCGTGGCGGATGTGGTCTTCAATATTGCTCATTGGGAATCGACGCCACCAGATAACGTCCCCAGCCTACCACCAACAGATCTGCTGACCGTGGCGCAGGCTAAGGGACGAGGTACTCAGCGCGCTCATCTCCATCCCCGTCGATCAAGGTCACCTTTTCACCCTGGCGCCAGACCGGGCTCTGCAAGCCCCAGTACAGGTCCACCACGGTGGGTGCGCCGGAGGTGGTCCATACATTCACTGCACCCCCTTCGAACAGCTCCAATTGTGGGAACTGGAATATATTCCCGTCTTCATCGCGCAGCTGCCAACCAGAAAGGTCCAACGCACCAGCGCCAGTACGGGTCAAAAAGACGCGCTCTGTTGCCAGATCTCCAGCCCCGATGACGCTGTTGATCACCACGCGCGCCTCCGGCAGCGGACCGACCGAGCCGGTTGGAGCGGGTGTGTTGGTAACCGTAGCGGTTGCCGTGGGGATTTTTTCGGGCGGGATGGGGATGTAGATCACCATGCCCACCGAGAGCGAGTTCGGATCGTTGATCTGGTTGACGCGCAGCAAGTCCTCGATGGCCACGTCGAATTTCTCGGCAATCAAACCCAAGGTATCGCCGAACTCAACCTGGTACTCTTCGACGTTTTTCAGCAGGTCATCGGCAGGGTTGGTTGGGGTCGCCTGAGCGATGGGCTGCGGCGTGCTGGCAGTCAGTGTGCCCGTGATGACCGCCGAGGTCGAGCTGACCTGCGATTCCTCAGCCGGTAATAAAACCGGGACCGCCGGCAAATTGCGGCGCTCCCAGATGGTCAGCACGACCAGGATCGTACAGGCCGAGACAATCACGTTGATCAACAAGTAGTACAGCAGGCGTTTCCATGGTCTCATAGCGCGGCACTCCCCGAGAAATAATAGCACAAACCAGGAATTGGCACAATCCCGCATTGACGCCAATCCCGCCTGGCTATAGAATGGATTGTATGGCATACATCATCGACGGACACAACCTCATCCCCAAGATCCCCGGGCTGCGGCTGGACTCGCCAGACGATGAACACCAGTTGGTGGAGGTGTTGCAAGAATTCTGCCGACTGAGCCGCAAACGGGTGGATGTGTATTTCGATAACGCCGCTCCCGGGCAGGCCGGTAAGCGCAGCCTAGGCACGGTGGCGGTATACTTCGTGCGCTCCGGGAGCACAGCCGATGAAGCCATCCGCCAGCGCCTGTTCAAGATGGGCCGCTCAGCCCGTAACTGGACCGTGGTCAGCTCCGACCAGCGCGTCCAGGCCTCCGCCCGGCAGACCGGAGCGCAGATACTGACTGCGGAAGGGTTCTCAGCCCTCCTGCGCTCTACGCTAACCAGGAGCAGGGCATCCGAAAAGGAAGGCCTGGAGAGTCCCCTCGGTGCTGAGGAAGTAGAGGAATGGCTGCGGCTGTTCCGCTCGAAGCGCTCAGAGTAGCCCCACTTGTGAGGGGAAGCACAAATCAGATAAATCGGATAATTCTAATCTTATATTAATGCAACGGAATTTGGATTGAGGTATATTATAGAAGCTGACACCTGCCCTCCCAATTTACTGGTAAACCAGGTGTCTTCCCCGGTATGAACACTCAGCACGTCCCCCCCGTGTTGGTGGCATCCGGTGGACCTCCTTAGATTGCCGGGCGTGCCCCCCCCACGTCCGGCGGTCTCTTAACAATGACGGGGGGTTTTCTAATTAATCCCGGCGACGCATCAAGCTGCCCACCAGCAACAAAGCCGTCCCCACGACAACCAATCCGGCGATGATCAACAACAGTGGGTCCATCCCCTGGCGGGCCGGGACGGCTGCTAACGCCTGGTTCCCGGACTGAGCGGCGTTCGCAGCGCTCTCACCAGCGGCAGCCGCCTCGGGGCTTTCTACCATCATAGGCTCTTGAGCCAAAGCCAGCGCTGCCGGATCGGTGGGGGTCGCCGACAGGCGCGCCGGTGCAGGGGTATCCCGAACAGGGGTGCGCGATGAGGCTGCCGTCTGAGTAGCGGCAGAAGTGGGGCCGGTTTTGGGCGTGGGCGTGGCTTTCGGAGGGCGTATCTGCAGCTTATCGCCGGGGTAGATAATCGAATTCTCACTCAGGCCGTTGAGCGTCAGCAGGTACTGCAGGCTGACGCCATAAACTGCTGCGATGCTCGCCGGCGCCTGGCCTTCCTGCACAACATGCACCAGCGAACCATCCGCGCCCGGCGTAGCAACCTGAACTGGGATCACAATTGGAACCGGGCCGCCAACCTCTCCACCAGGAGTGCCCCCCGGATTGCCACCCGGCTGGGTGGGCGCGGCGGGAGGCTGGCCTTCTTCACCGGCAACATAGCCGACATCCAGCGTAAAGTACACCATCCCATCGGCCTCCGCCATCCCTGCCCCAGCATCCCGGTATTTTGACGAGAGCATGGTGTTCAAATGAATGCCATCTCCCTGCCACCATCCCATCGCCTCCGAAGCTGTGAGGTTAGTGCCGGTGGCGATGTTTTCGGAGACGTATACCGCCGCCCCACCGCCATAGCCCCATGCCACCGCCCGGTCACGCGGGCGCGAGCCGCCTTGGCCGGTATGCGAGGTGGAGCGGGTCTCGGCCTGATAATCGCTGTGCGCCTGGGCGGCCGCCACGAGGGCGCTGTTGGTTTTATACGCCGGCAGCCCATTGGCAGCCCGCAGCTGGTTGACGAGCTGAAGGATCTCGGAGGCGCTGGCGGGTTTGGCAGGCAGCGAGGCGGCGCTCGACCGGCCCGGCGGACCGGCCAGGCAACCGAGCAGCAGCAGTACCAGGAGGATGCGGAAGATGGTCTTGGACATACGCCTGGGTAAGTATAACTCACTCCCAGGAGCGATCTTGTATATAAGCGAACATCGATCCTTTGTAGGGGCGATCGCCGATCGCCCCTACAGTTAACCCTGCCAGGAAGCCCGGTCGGCTTCGCTCTGCTCGTCCAGAAGGCGCGGGTGCACTTCCGGAGACAGGCGGTAATTGAAGCCAGTCCACAGGTCCGCAGCCAGCCGAGGCGGGTTCATGCTCAGCCCCTGGCGAGTGAAGTACTCGCACACGCGCGCCAGGTCGCGCTCGAAGATTCTGTAAGCATTGCGGTTCTCATGCGGGTTTACCACCTGGGGAAAGTCGATGAGCGTGATCTGCCCTTTCCAGTACAGGATGTTATACGCCGAAAGATCGCCGTGCACACGCTCCTGCGCCAGCATGATCTGGACATTGACCAGCAGACGCTCGAAAAGCAAGCGGGCTTCATCGACATCCAGCTCGACACTGTTCAGGGTCGGCGCGGGCGCGTCTTGTCCACCGATATAGCCCATTAAAATGGCGTTGTTCCCACGCGCGTAAGGGATGGGCACATCTGCACCGGCAGCGTGCAGCGCAACCAGCGCCTGGTATTCGTGCTCGATCCAGGAGGTGTGCTGGAGCTCCTGCCCGTAGCTGGTACGTGCCTGTATGGCATGCATCAGCTTATGATCGAAGATCTGGTTGCCGTCCGCATCCAGGTCGGGGCGGCCCTCGCGGTACAGGTGATCTTTCTTCAGGGCGCGCAGCGGGCGCGGCCGGTAGACCTTGGCTGCCAGGTAGCGCGCCTGGCCGGCGGCGACCCCTGCCAGGCACTGGTAGACCGAGGCCTCTTTGCCTCCTTTCACCAGGCGCAGCACGTCCCGCAGCCACTGACCTTCGTAGAAACCGCCCAGCGATTCGATCAGCCAGCCGCTCTCATGGCGTGAGGCGTGATAGGAAAAGCTAAAGCTGTCGGCATGATCAGCCTGCTTCGCCAGCTCTTCCAATACCTGCCTGGGCGGGCGGCGGGAACGTCCGTCTCGCCGGTAACGCCCTCCGGCATACTCTTCATAGTCTTCATCCAGAAAGAGATTGGGGTTCAGCCTGGGCATATCAGTCCTCGCACATACGCAGCATGCTCTGGTAGCGGCGCGGGCTGATCTGACCGCTGTGCACCGCAAGGCGGATGGCACAACCCGGCTCACCGGTGTGGCGGCAGTCCAGCCCAAAGCGGCAGCGCCCCACGAAGTCGCGCATCTCCGGGAAGTACAGGGCCAGGTCGCTGCCCGCCACCTCCCACAGGCCAAACTCGCGCATCCCGGGGGTGTCTACGATAAAGCCGCCTACATCCAGGGGATACATGACCAGGTTGGAGGTGGTGTGCCGGCCCTTGCCGGTCGCCTGGCTGACCTGGCTGACGCGCAGGCCTAAACCTGGCTGCAGGGCGTTGAGCAGTGAGGTCTTGCCTACCCCCGACTTGCCCACCAGGACGGAAACACGCCCTTGCAGCATGGACCTGAGTTCATCGATGCCCTCGCCGGTGACCGCGCTGGTCAGGATCACAGAATAGCCAGCGCTCCGGTAGGTCTCGATCTCGGCTTGCAGTTCCCAGCCGTTATCCGCCAGATCGACCTTGGTGATGCACAGCTGCGTGGCGAGATCGAGCGACTCAGCCGAGGCCAGGTAGCGGTCCAGCAGGTTCCACTTGGGCTGCGGCTGGGCGGCTGCCATGACCGGGATAACAAAATCCACATTGGCGACGATCACCTGCTCCAGCGGCTTGCGACCGGCAGCCAGGCGCGCCAGGCGGCTGCGGCGCGGTAGCACATCCACGATCAGCCCGCTGCCATCCTGCAGATCGATGTAGTTCACCTGGTCGCCAACCGCTACCGGATCGACAGCGTCGATCTCCTCAACGCCGCGCACCACGCGGCGCAGCGAGCTGGGATCGGCGGTGGGGTAGATCAGCTTCTTGCGCAGGCGGGGCGAGATGGCGCAGCTTACTGGCTGACCGACAGCGCTCACCATATAGCGCCCGAGCGACTTGCTGTACACTAATCCCTGACGGTAAGTATGCAGATGCGTTCCAGTATGCTCTGAAACGCCAAGTATCTTGTGCATGGTTGTTAAGCCTCTTTTTCCTAGACGATCCCAAAAAACAATAAGCCACGGTTTCACCCGTGGCGATGAGGGGGCTGCTCAGTACGGCAGAAGGGCGCGAGGCGGATATGCCGGGCGAGGCAACAAAAAAGCCACGGGGTAGGACACACCCGCGGCCGCGAATTAGCGAAGGAAAATCAGGAAATTACCCTTCAGGCAGCAGGCGCACCCATAGGACATGAGTTATGACACGTTCAGAGATGCTGGTATGCATATGTGTGCGCCTCCTTTCAAGGTTTGTAAAATGACAGGGCAGAGTTTATCACTCCCTGGCAGGAAATGTCAAGGAATTGGAGGGAAATGAGAATAGAGAGGCGAGAGTCGAGAATAGTAAAAAGAGAACGGAGAATCAGGGATTGGGTGATCAGGCAACCGGGGATTGGATGATAAAAGATCAATCCCCGTGTCCTTTGCGCTTCACGGTTCAATCTTTTTTCTTCAGCCAGGCGAGCAGGCGCTCTTCATCCCAGGTATTGATCACATCCGGAGCCGTCACCCACCCGCGACGGGCGGTGGCAACGCCGAAGTGCAATAGGTCCAGGTCCGAGGCAGCGTGGGCGTCGGTGTTGATGCTCAGGCAGATGCCCATATCGATCGCCCGGCGGGCGTACACGTCGTCCAGGTCCAGGCGCGAGGGGTGGGCGTTGATCTCCAGTGCCGTGCCATGCTCGGCAGCCGCCGACAGCACGGCGTCCATATCCAGATCGGCGGGCTCGCGGTTGGGGATGATGCGCCCGGTGGGGTGGGCGATGACGTCCACGTGCGGATTGCGGATGGCGCTGAGCATGCGGTTGGTGACCACCTCGCGCGTCTGGCGCAGGCTGGTGTGCACAGAGGCAAAGACGATATCCAGCTCCGCCAGCACCTCATCGGGGAAGTCCAGCCGCCCGTCGGCCAGGATCTCCACCTCGGCGCCCTGCAGCAGGCGTATGGAATCACCCAACTCCTGCTGGACGGCGTCGATCTCCTGCCGCTGGCGTACCACATCTTCCGGCTTCATGCCGCCTGCCACGCCCAGGCTGGCGGAGTGATCGGTGAAGGCCAGTATCTTCTTACCTCGGGCGCGGGCTTCTTCCGCCATCTGCCTGATGGAGAGCTTGCCATCGCTCCAGGTGGAATGGCAATGCAGCTCGGCCTGCATGTCCGCCAACTCCAGCAGCGGCGGCAGCTTACCCTCTAAAGCGGCCTGCACCTCGCCGCGGTCCTCGCGCAGCTCGGGCGGGATCCACGGCAGGCCCAGGGCAGCGTACACTTCGTCTTCGGAGGCGCACAAGATCTCCGAGCCGTCCTTGCGCTGCAGGGCATGCTCTGAGAGCGACAGGCCTTTCTTCAAGGCCAGCTCGCGCAGGCGCACGTTGTGATCCTTGGAGCCGGTGGCGTACTGCAAAGCCGTGCCGAAGCGCTCCGGCGGGTGGACCCATAACTGGGCGCGCAGACCATCCTGAAACTCCACGCTGGATTTGGTGGCGCCCTGACCCTGCACGCGGACGACGTCCGGGCGGCCGGTAAAGGCCCCCATCACGGGCCCCGAATCGGCGGCTGCCACCAGCAGGTCCAGGTCGCCCACAGTGGGACGCATGCGCCGCAAGCTGCCAGCCGCCTCGGCGGCGGTCACTCCCGGCAGGTCTTTCAGCCAGGCGAGCAGCGCCTGAGCAACGGGCCAGGCGCGTCCCAGCGGGATGCGGTGGCTGCGGCGGCCCAGCGCCTCGATCCCCGCCAGCACCTTGGTCTCTGACTTCTCGCCCATGCCTGGCAGGCCGCGCAGCTTGCCCCCCCGGGCAGCCGCTTCCAGCTCAGCCAGGTTGGTGATCCCCAGCTCCTTCCAGAACAATGCGACCTTCTTGGGACCCAGGTCCGGCACCTGGAGCAGCCCGGTCAGGCTCTCCGGCACTTCGGTTTTGAGCTTCTCCAGGAACTCCAGCTTGCCGGTGCTGAGCAGCTCGTCGATCTTCTCGGCGATGGCCTTGCCAACCCCGGGGACCTCGGTCAGCTTACCCTGCTGCCAGACCTGGTTAATATCCTGGCCCAGGTCATTCAGGCTGTCGGCTGCCTTGCGGTAGGCCAGGATCTTGTAGATCACCTCGCCCTTGATCTCCAGCATATCGGCGATGGTCTGAAAGACCTCTGCCAGTTGATGGTTGGTAAATTTTCTGTCGGTCATAAGGTGATCATACCACTTCTTCACAAGCGGCTGTAGGAACAGCCCTGGTATGCGGCTCGCAATTTGCGATTTGCCATTCCTAATTTACCGCCCCATCGCCATCCAGGCGCGCCTCAAGCATGCCAGACACCGCTGGGGTGCTCCCTCTGGTATCCATCAAAGCTCTGGCGACGTTCGAGAAATCCAAACCGGTCGGCTCCTGGAAGACGACCAGATCGAAATAGTTGGCGGCCGCCAGCAGGTGGTCGAAGATCTCGGATTGGATCAGCTCAAAGGCTTCCCACTCGGTGGTTTTGGTGAAGACGTACACCTCGATGGGCAGCCCGCCGGGCCGCGGCGAGAGCGCCCGCACCAGGAAAGGCATCCCGGTCTGGTGCAGGTCTGGACGGCTCCTCAAGTAAGCGACAATATAGGCTCTAAAAATTTCGATGTTGGTGATCTGCGGACCGTCCAGGGGGGAATCGTAATGCTCCTGGTGCACCATCCGGTATTCCTCTATTTTTTTGATCTTGGACTTCAGGATATCGTGGATCAGGTCGATCTTGCGCAGCTTTTCGAGCATCTCGTCATCGCAGAACTTGATGCTAATCATGTCCACCAGCAGGGAGCGCTGGATGCGCCGCCCGCCGCTCTCCTTGATGCCGCGGTAGTTCTTATAAGCCACCTCGACGATGCGGTAGGTGGGGATAACCGTATAGGTCATGTCGGCATTGCGCACCTTGATGGCGTGCAGGCTGATATTGGCTACTTCTCCATCCGCCTCGTAGCTGGGCACCTCGATCCAGTCGCCTTCCTTGATCAGCTCGTGCACCACGATCTGGATGCTGGCGATGATCGCCAGGATCGTGTCGTGGAAGACCAGCAGCAGCACTGCGGTGACGGCGCCCAGCCCGGTCAGCAGCACCAGCGGCGACTGGCCGGTGACCAGGGCGATGCTCAGGATGATCGCCACGGCCGCGATTAAGATCTTGGCGATATCCAGGTAGCCCTGGATGCTCACCCCGCTGTAGCCCTTGCTGCTCTCGTACACATCGTTCACCGTGTTGAGTAGGGAGATCAGGGTAATAGCCGCCAGCCACAGGATAGCGAACAGTGAAACGACCTCGATATAGCGCTGGTAGGCGGGAAAAAAGTGTGCCAGGGCGTAGAACAAGATCAGCGGCGCCAGCCACACCAGCCGGTATGGGTGCAGATCCCTGACGATGATATCGTCGTACTTGTTGGCAGTGCGTTTTGCCAGGCGCAGCAGGTTGCTGGCGATCACGCTGCGCGCCAGGAGCAGCACCACGACGCCCAGCAGTATCATCCCGCTCAGCGCCAGGATAGTGTTTTGATCGATCCAGGCCTGTAATTCAGTTGCGCTCATTGTCCCTCCTCAGACCACTTTCTCCTGAACTGCGTAACTTCTAAAAATATAAAGCAAATTTTACCTTAAAAGGCGGGTTACGGGGCAGGAATCTAACTCAGCCCCCGGTTTCAATACATTGGGATATAATCGATATATTCCCCCGTAAATGATCGGTTTTATTTGATATCGAGCTGTTAAAGGGGTCTTTTAATATGTGTCGGTCAACAAGGTGGTCCTTCAGGGCTGGCGGTCCTTGAGGGCCACCCAATAGGATCAATGTCCAATAAGGAGATCAGCATGAATAAACCCATTGTGATCAAGATCGGCTTGCTGGTCCTGGCAGCGGCAGCAGGGCTTCTGCTGGCGTTCGCCTGGCCCACCATAATGGTCGCCAGGAGCCAGGCAGGAACGCAGAGCGTCCTGGCGCCGGTGGGCAGCGGCTTTACCTACCAGGGCCGCCTCGAAGACGGAGGCAGCCCCGCAGACGGCAGCTACGATTTCCAGTTCAAATTGTACGACGCCGCCAGCCTGGGCACCCAGGTGGGCGTGACGGTGACGCTGGAGGAGGTACCGGTATCGCGCGGCTTCTTCACTGCCACGCTGGATTTCGGGAACAGCGCTTTCGGCGGAGGCGCACGCTGGCTGGAGATCGGCGTCCGGCCGGGAAGCAGCGCGGGCGCGTACACCCTGCTCAGCCCACGCCAGGAGATCAGCCCGGCGCCTTATGCCCTGGCGATGCCAAACGTCTACACCAATGAGGGCACCAATTTCGTGGGCATCGGGCGCGATTTCCGCATCTCAGGCAACGAGGTCTTCGGCGTCCGCTACACGGGCAGCCCGAACGAGTACGGCGGCATATACGTGGAGACGTCCAACTCTCAAGGCTGGCCTTTCTACGGATACGCCACCAATGGTTCTTTCCGCGCCTGGACGTATTACAACGGTGCTACCGGCGACTGGAGTCTTTACAACGCCGGGATCCGGCTGAAGGTGCCGGCTTCTGGCGGCCTGCGCATCGGCCCGGCCGCGGACTACAGCCTGGTGATCAGCAACACCACCGGCAGCGATGGCATCCGGATATTAGACACCGGCGATGACAGCATCCAGATCGGCAGTCCGCCCGACGTCGCCAACTATGGCGTCTATATCCCCAGTCCTGGTGTCAGCACCTACGGCTTGTGGTCGAACACATCGAATGCATCCGGCGAGTGGGCGCTGTATACAGTCGATAATATCGAGGCCGGGAACGTGCTTGCCAACGCCTATTCTCTGGTTGCCAGGGTGGACGGCTCGCAGGCCCTGGCGGTGGGCGATTTAGTGGCAGTAACTGGCGTGGGCGACCCGATCCCCGGGAGCACGAACCAGCTGCCCAGCGTCCGCCTGGCTGACGCCCTGGACTACAGCGGAGTGATCGGCGTGGTCAGCAGCCGCATGGTCTATGAAGTAGCACCAGGGAAAGAGGCCGAAGGCGAGATGTCAATGCACAGCGCGCAGGGCGACGCCCAGCCCGGAGAGTATGTCTCCCTGACCGTCCTGGGAGTCGCCCAGGTGAGGGTCGATCCTGCCAGCAGCATTGCGGCTGGTGACCGCCTGACGGCCTCCGAGCAGCCCGGCCTGGCGCGCTCGCTGAAGAAGCAAGAGATCAACGGGATGGTGGTGGTGGAAGGCGCGCCGGTGGTCGGCGTGGCCCTGGCGGCGCCGGCTGAAGGACAGTCTACCATCCCGGTATTTGTCAGCCTGCGATAAGAGGTCGCCATGCAGAAAAGCAGAGCAATTCTACTGATAGCCTGTGTGCTGGTCCTGCTGGCAGCCCTGTCCACGGCCCTGACCGGTGCAGGCATCCTGGCTGCGCCAGAAGGGCCTGCAGCCCCATTCTCCATTCCCTGGTGGACGGTGGACGGCGGCGGCGGCACCAGCCTGGGCGGCGGTTTCGCCGTCAGCGGTACGATCGGCCAGCCGGACGTCGGCACCCTTTCCGGAGGCAGCTACACCATAAGGGGTGGTTTCTGGAGCTTCAATACGGAATACGCAACCTTCCTGCCGCTCATCACCCGCTGAGAGAAAACAGCCGCTCGAATGGCGGCAGGGAGGCCGTACAGCCGCCGCCTGTGAGAGGGCACCGCAGGCGGCGGCTTATCAATCGCCGATCAACTGCCGGGCCCAGGCTGCAGCGCGTTCGAGCTCGCCTGGCACCAGCGGGCCTTCCATTCCCTCTACAAGGAAGCCTTCGGGAGGCCTGACCAGCTCTCCGCCCTTTTTGACCAGCAAGCCCGCAATCGGTTTGGCGGCATAGCCGAATATTCTCACCATAAATGGCAATATGGCTGCCGCCGCTTCAATATCCTCTTTTGTCATCCGAGTGTCAAATGCAGCCACCCGGACACCTTTTAGACCTCCGCCGGGAATGCTTTTTAGGAAGCTGACCATGGCTGGGAGAGGCCTGAATTTCTGAGTGGGCGAGCCGGCGACCAGCAGCTGCACTCCGGCTAACTGGTCCAGTTTCAGGCTGCCCACCCGGAGCACCTCGACATCACCAGGCGAGCCAAGAGTATTCCCAATGGACTGGGCGATCTTCTCCGTATTGCCATAGGCTGAGTCGTAAACTACCACTGCTTTCATCTTACAGAACCTCCGGTAGCCATTCCTGGCTTTACTCCTGCCCGGTTGACCGATAAGCCTTTCTCTCAGCGTGGCACAGCCTCCAAGCACGCTGGAGCAAGAATGGGCCAATTTCTATCCCATTATCGCGCCGTTTTGGGGCTGCGGCGCAGAATAATACGCACCTTTGCTGGACGGCTGCCGCGCTATAATAGACTCACATGACCGCCCGAAAGCGGACCGAGCTTGCATATCTCATGGATTGTTTACCCTACGAGCGTCCGGACCTATGAACCCAACTTTCAAGCTCTCCCCATCTGAGCTGACCTTCCTGTGGGATGAGTGCCCGCGCTGCTTCTACCTCAAGGTGGTGCGCGGAATCAGCCGCCCGGCGGCGCCTTTTCCACGCATCTTCTCACGCATCGATAAGCTGATGAAGGGCTACTTCCAGGACAGGTCTACCATCGAGATTTCCGCTGATCTGCCCGAGGGTGCAGTGCGCTTTGGTGAGCGCTGGATAACCTCCAGCCCCATCGTTTTGCCCGGCCGGGCCGCCAGCGCCTATGTCAAGGGCAAGTTCGACAGCGTGGTCGAGTTCGCTAACGGTGAATACGCCATTGTGGACTTCAAGACATCCGAGAGCAGGCCCGAGCATATCCCCTTCTACAGCCGCCAGCTGCATGCCTATGCCTACGCGCTGGAGCACCCCGCAGCAGGAGCTTTCGCCCTCAGCCCGGTCACGAGGCTAGGCCTGCTGTGCGTCGAGCCGGTGGCGATGGAAGGCGCATTGAGTGGGCAGCTGGCTTACCTGGGTACAGCCACCTGGCTGGAATGCCCGCTGGACATGCAGGCTTTTCTGGGGTTTATCGACCAGGTGCTGGTTGTCCTGGAACAGCCCCAGCCGCCGGACCCGGGCGTCACTTGCTCTTATTGCCAGTACCGTCACGCCGCCCGCCAGCACGGGCTGTGAGCCATCTCGCCAGAAAAGAAAAAGGCTGCCCTTACCCGGCAGCCATTTTCTTTACCTGTGCGTTGGGGTCATCCGAGATTAAAAGGCGTTCTCCGGCTTCCACTCTTTCCATACTTTGCCGGCCAGGTCCGGCCCTGGTTTGAGGGTCGGCTTGCCCGGCTGCCAACCGGAGGGAGTTACCTCACCGGTGGCGCGCACGTGCTGGAAGGCCTTCACCTGGCGGATAAGCTCAGAGACGTTGCGCCCGACCTCTGGCGTCAGCACCTCCATGGCACGCAGCACAAAATCCGGATCGATGATAAATCGCCCGCGGATATCGACGCCTGCTTCCTCGTCGTATACACCATAGACAGATCCAACCCTACCGCCTGAATCAGAGAGGAGCGGGAAGGGCACGCCCCCCTCTACCATCTTGGACAGCTCTTCCTCCTGCCAGATCTTGTGGCTGAAGCGGCTGTCGACGCTGATGGCAAAGACCTCCACACCCAAAGATTGCAGCTCGGGATATTTGACGGCAACTGCCGACAGTTCGGTCGGTCAGACGAAGGTGAAATCGCCCGGGTAGAAGCAGATGACGATCCATTTGCCTTTGTAATCGGATAATTTTACGTTTTTAAAGCCCTTGCCCACCAGGGCGCTCAGCTCAAAATCGGGGGCAGGTTTTCCCACACGTGCCAGCATCTTCGGTGGCTCCTCTCTCGTTTGGACGGTATCGGTGGTTGGAATCTCCGGGCCGGCAATAATTGGCCCTTTCGAGGGTTTGACGCATCCATCTACATTTTCAGCCATAGTTCGACCTCCCAGGAAGTGACCCTCCGCGCACAGTTATCTTAGAATCTGTCCGGAAATTATTTTTGTGGTGTGTGCGGCGGCTGAGCCGCCGCACACACCACAAAGAAAATTCAATTTTCGGATAGATACTTATCCATATTGTAGCATCATTTATTTCTAAACATAAGCACAATAAATAGGACATCACCCTCCGCCCCAGGATGCAAAGGGAGCACTAAAAAGTTGTTGTTGAATGAGATGGGTTGTGTGGTGTGAGCGGCTACGCTGCCCACACCACACAACCCAAACCCACAATATTTGAGTGCACCCGATGCAAACAATCTTCTTTGCAGAAGTGATAAGATCGTGTATAAGATATTTATGCTATACTGCTTAATGGGTGTAAATACCGTCATCGCTGCCAACCTTCGCAGAGACACAAAAGCCCCTTTCAATCCCGCAGGGGCTTTTGTGCATCTACGGGGCGTTATCCAGAACAGGCAGATAGTGGATACACCCCCACCCGTATGAATTCTCATACGGATTCCACCGGCAGTAATTTGAGACGGGCCGGGCGGATCAGGACGATCCGGGCGGCTCAAGGTGAATGATCACATCCACGATACCATCCAGTTGAGCACTCAGCTCCCGCTCCAGCAGGTGCGACAGCTCATGGGCGTCCTCCACGGGCGTATCGGCAGCTGCCGTGCACTCCAGGGAGATGAAATAGCCCTGAGGATCACCCCGGCTGCGGTGAACGATGATATGGTGCGGCTGGTCCAAAGAAGGGATAGTCTCCACGATGCGCTGCACCTCCCGCCGCACCAGCGCTTCTACTTCTTCTGGCGCCCGGTCACCTTCCTGCACCTGGCGGGTAGCCATCTCGATGTGGGTATGCACTTCCGCGATTGCCGGGGCACGCCGGCGCATTTCGACCTCCAGGCGCTCGACCAACGCATGCGCGTCCATCAAGGTCAGGTGCGGATCGACACCTACGTGCATCTCCAAATACAAATCGTCGTCCATACGGTGCAGCCAGCTCTCGTGGATCACTAATCCAAGCTCTGCTGCTGCCAGATGCAGAGCGGCAAACAGATCCTGCTCGCTGGATCCTGGGTCGCGCTGCGCCTCCAGGTGCACGGTTACATCGTTGATGCCTTCCTGCAGCAGCAGGCGGCGGCGGATTTCACCGGCGATAGCATCTGCCTCCTGAACGGTCTTCTGCGGCGAGATGCGCACGTGTAGGTCCACAGCCGCGCTGCCCACGGCGCCGCGGCTGCGCACGCGGTGGAACGACTCGACACCGCCTACCTGTGCCACTACTTCTGCAATCACGCGCGGATCGACCACGGCCTTATCCACCAGCACCGGGAGGGTCTCTCGCAGCACATCCAGGCCGATCTTGGCAATCATAATGGCGACAAAAGCCGCCAGCACGGCATCCGCACGCGGGTATCCCAGGCGCACAAGCCCCAGCCCCGCCAATACCGAGAGCGAGACCAGGATGCTGGCGCGCGTGTGCATCGCATCCGCAACCAGCACCTCGCTCTTCAGCCGGCGCCCCTGGCGCAGCTCGTACATGCTCGTCACCAGCTGCACAACCATCGATCCCAGCATGGCTGCCAGCGTCCAGACATTCACTTCCAGCGGCTCGCCGGCTTGAAAGTGCTTCCAGGCAGTTTGCAAAAGCTGCCAGGCGGTCAGGAACAGCAGAAAGGCGATGCTCAACGCTGCCACCGTCTCGAATTTACGGTAGCCGTAAGGGTGTTCGGCGTCCGGCGGCTTGCCGGCCATATACAACCCGGTCAGCCCGGCTACGTTGGAAAGCCCATCGAACAGGCTGTCGAGTCCGTCGGCGATCACACTTAATGCGCCGGTCGCCAGGCCCGCCGCCAGCTTGATGGCGGTTGCCAGAAAGTTCAGCAGCATGGTGACGATCAGCACCAAACGGATCTGGCGCAAATCGCGGCGCTCGGTGACGAAGTAGCCGTCGTCGGTCCAATCGAAATGGGGCATTAAAGCAGCTCTTTGAGGCGGGGATGGTCGGCGTATACCCCCCGGTACGACTCGGGTAAGAGGGCCGCGATGCGGCACATGATCTCGTCGGTACCCTGCTGCAAAATTGCATCCCGCTCGGGACCCTTCGCTGGCGGGAGGGTAAACGGCACCCCGACGCGTACTCTGATATCCAGGCGCTTCAAGTGTTTGAGACGCGCCTTGACGAGCTCATCTTCGGTGCCGGTCACCGCCACTGGTACAACCGGCAAGCCGGATTTTGCCGCCATATAGCTGGCTCCCGGTCTGCCGGGCAGCAGTCCGCGCGTTGTGCTGCGCGTTCCTTCCGGCGCGATCACCAGCACACCGCCCGCCTTCAGGCGCTCGAGCGTCTCGCGTATGGCGTGGAAATCGGCTTCAAATCGCTCTAACCAGATGGCATCCAGCTTCGTCACCAGCCAGCGCACAATGCCGTATTTTTGATATTTCTCAGCCACCAGCAGGATGATATCACGCCGGTCGTACAGGTTGTAGATGAGGGGAATATCATTCGCCCGGGGTGGTTGGCGGCAGCAATAAACCCACCGCTGGCGGGCAGATTTTCCAACCCGTCCACCTGCACTCTTGCCAGCAAGTGCACTATGAGGTTAATGAGGCCACGCAGCAGTTGATAGATCATCGGCTTTTGGGTCGGTTGTCCGTTGGGGACTAAATTTCGGGTAATTATAACCACGATTGAGCAGGCAGCGCCTTCGAAAACGTGCCGCGCTGGATTTTTTTTCTTGGCAAAAAGCCACCCTCGTTGTATACTCTATAGAAGTTACGCATTTTAGGGGAATTTTGGGGTATTTGGGCGGGCGTTGCCCGCCCAAATACCCCAAAAACTCACCAACTGCGTACGTCCTACTCTATCATTAACAATCCTTCCCGTGGAGTGCACGTAATGAAATTATCCGTCCTTCAAGAAAATTTGGCACACGGCCTGAGCATCGTCTCAAGAGCTGTATCCACCCGCAGTACGCTGCCGGTCCTATCGAACGTATTGATCGCTACCGATGAAGGACGCCTGCGCCTCTCCGCAACTAACCTGGAACTGGGCATCACCTGCTGGATCGGCGCAAAGGTCCAGGAGGAGGGCTCGACTACAGTCCCAGCGCGCACCTTCACCGAGCTGGTCAGCACCCTGACCGATAAACAGGTGGACATGGCGCTCAACGTGCGCACCCAAACGCTCAATGTACGCTGCGGTGCGTCGAACACCGACCTGAAGTGCATCGACTCGCAGGAATTCCCGCCCATGCCAGTCCCGGACCTGGAAGGCGGCATGCAGATTAACGTCACCGATTTCAAAGAGATGATCCAGCAGGTGGCTTTTGCCGCCTCCACCGACGAAGCCCGCCCAATCTTGACCGGCGTGCAAATCAGCGTGCAGGGCAACAGCATCACCCTGAGCGCCGCCGACGGATTCCGACTGTCCATCCGCCGCGCCGATCTGTCTGCCCCGGTCAGTCGGGCATTCAATGCGGTGATCCCCGCCCGAGCCCTGGTGGAGCTGGCGCGCATCTCAGCGGATGGCGAACAGGCGATCACGATGGTGATGCCGCCCGGCCGCGGCCAGGTGATCTTCCGGGGCAAAGACACAGAGCTGGTCTCACAGCTTATCGAAGGCGCTTTCCCCGACCTGGAGCAGCTCATCCCGCAGCGCTATAATACGCGCGCCTTGCTGGCGACCACCGCTTTCCTGAAAGCCTGCAAACAGGCCGAGATCTTCGCCAGAGAAGGCTCGCATATTGCGCGCGTCAATATACAGACCGGCGAACCCATGCAGCCCGGACAGGTAGAGATCTCGGGGCAGTCCGAAGAGACCGGCTACAACCAGACTGTGGTGGACGCCACCATCGAGGGACAGCCGCAGCTGATCGCTTTCAACGTCAAGTTCCTACGCGAGGTCCTGGACGTGATCAACACACCCAACGTCGCACTGGAGACCACAGCCGACACTAGCCCGGGTGTGATCCGCCCGGTGGGCGAAGAGAACTTCGTCCACGTCATCATGCCGATGCACCTGGGCAACTAACGGAATCCGCCCGGTATGGTTGGCACGTTAGCCTTTTCCCGCAGCTAGCGTGCCGTTTTCTATACAGGCATCGCAACTCCTAATCCCAATGACCCTGCCACCTCCTTCCTCTGACCGTACCCTGAACATCTACCTCACTCTGGCGCAGTACCCGATTCTGAGCACCAAAATCCGGGTTCGCATGCGGCGGGAGCTGTTCAACCGCGGGGTTATCTCTCCCCAGATGTTCGAGGCCGAAGTACGCGATAAGGCCATCCGCTCCCAAACACTGGAAGGGGTGCACAATCCGTTTACTGAAGAACCTCAAGATGTTTGGGAGCTGCGCTTGATGCGGGTGCGCGACAATCTGACCGACTTCTACTTCGCTTATAACCTGCCGTATGAGCTTTTCGAGCACCTCATCCGGGAGGTGCTGAGCGAGCGCGGCGACGAAAACCGGCAGCTGCTGACGTCTTTCAACCCGGAGCTGGCACCCCAGGGCATGCTGTTTGAGCACGCCCTGGCGCTGGAGAAGCTGCCTCCGGAGGAGCGCATGCACACCGAGGCGCGCCTGCAAGAGATCAAGGTGGTGCTCATCCGCACCATGATCAGCGACCACCTGGCGTATGTCAACATCGCCAAAGATTGGTTCACTATTCCCGACCTGGGGAAAATACGCGAGCGTAAGATCGGGCAGGGCAAGATCGGCGGTAAGTCGGCCGGAATACTCCTGGCAGCCCGCATCCTGGCTGAAGTCGGCGATGAGGATATCCGATCCAGCCTGCGCCTCCCCGAATCGTATTATATCGGTGCTGACCTGACCTACGATTTCATGACCGTCAATGGGCTGGTCCATTGGATGGACCAGAAATACAAGACCGAGGATCAAATCCGGGCGGAATTCCCCGTGCTGCAGCGCGAATATTTGATGGGTAGGCTGCCCCCCGATGTGATCGAGGCGCTGCGCGGGCTGCTGGATCAGGTGGGAGGTCAGCCGCTGATCGTGCGCTCATCCAGCCTGCTGGAAGACAACTTTGGCACTTCATTCGCCGGAAAATACGAGAGCCACTTCTGTCCCAACCAGGGCACGCCAAAAGAGAACCTGCGCGATCTTACGGATGCAATCATCCGCACCTATGCCAGCGTGTTCAACCCAGACGCGCTGCTTTACCGCCGCGCCAAAGGCTTCCAGGATTATGACGAGCGAATGGCGATCTTGATCCAGGTAGTGCAGGGCGAGCGCTATGGGAGCTATTTCCTCCCGCACGCTGCAGGGGTGGCTTTCAGCCGCAACCTGTACCGCTGGTCGCCTCAAATCCGCCGCGAGGACGGTTTCCTGCGCCTGGTGTGGGGTTTGGGCACCCGGGCGGTTGACCGGGTAGGTAATGATTATCCCCGACTTGTGGCCCTCAGCCACCCGCTTCTGCATCCCGCGGCTTCGCCTAAGGAGATCCGCCGCTACTCTCAGCAGTATGTCGATTTGATCAACCTTGAATCGAACCGCTTTGAAAGCCTCCCTATCCAGGAGGTGCTGACCACTAAGTACCCCGTGCTGCGCTACCTGGCGCAGGTCGACCGGGGTGGATTCTTGATGCCGCTGCGCAGTATGATCGTCGAGGGCGGCACCGACCAGCTTGTTCTGACCTTCGATGGACTGCTCCGCCGCACCCCGCTGGCAAACAGGATGAGCAAAATGCTCCAGCTGCTCGAGAAAAACTACCGCTCTCCGGTAGATACCGAGTTTACGATAAACATCGTCAATCCATTGGAGGCGCAGCCCGAGATAGAAATCACGCTGCTGCAGTGCCGTCCCCAAAGCCATATCAAGGAAATCGAAGCCTCTCTGCCCAAAGACCTGGCAGAGGATGACATCATCTTCTCAACCACGCGCATGGCACCGCGTGGGCACCTCTACGATATCCGCTACGTGCTGTTTGTCGCACCGCAAGGCTACTTCAGCCTGCCCACACAGGCAGCCCGGGCTACCCTGGTGCAGGCAATCGGTCGCCTGAACAAGGCCCTGGCGGGCAAAAATTATATCTGCATCGGACCGGGACGTTGGGGCACATCCAACCCAGACCTGGGCATCCACATTGGCTACGGCGACATCTACAACACCCGCGCCCTGGTGGAGATAGCCGGCAAAGGCATCGGCTCCGCGCCGGAGGCGTCTTTCGGCACGCATTTCTTCCAGGACCTGGTCGAATCAGGGATCTACCCGCTGGCGATATACCTGGAAGATGAGGGTGCCTTCCTTAACGAGGAATTCTTTTATCGCACCCCCAATGCTCTGCTCGAGCTCAGCCCGGAAGATGCGGGCTTCGTCGACTGCCTGCGCCTGATCGCAGTTTCCTCCTATCGTCCTGGTTTCCATCTGGAGCTTGTCATGGATAACGAGGAGGATGGTCGCAGCGTGGCATACCTGGCTCCAGACTAGTTATGGAGGATTCGAAATGAAAAAGTTCGTCGCCGTTGCCGGCAATATCGGGGTGGGCAAATCCACCCTGGTATCGCTGCTTTGCGACCGGTTGGGATGGCAGCCATTTTACGAGCCTGAAGCTGAGAACCCCTACCTGGCGGATTTCTACCGGGATATGCGCGCCTGGTCGTTTCACTCGCAAATCTTCTTTCTCACCCACCGCCTGCGTGCTCACCGGCAGCTGATCGAACACCCCACATCTGCAATCCAGGATCGCAGCGTGTACGAGGATGCGGAAGTGTTCGCCTGCAACCTGTACCAGCAGGGCTTGATCGGCGGGCGCGATTATGCCACTTACCGCGAGCTGTACCACGTTTTGATCGAATTCCTGCCGCCGCCGGACCTGGTGGTCTACCTGCGGGCATCCGTACCGACCCTGATGCAGCGCATCACCCACCGCGGCCGCGACTACGAAAGACGCATCACCCCGGATTACCTGGAGCAGCTCAACGAGCTGTATGAAGAATGGATCAGCGGCTTCAACCTGTGCCCGGTGCTGACCGTTCCTGCAGGTGACCTGGATTATGTCGCCCATGCGCGCCACCTGGACCTGGTGGTTCAAAAGATCCAGGAGAAGCTCACTGGCAAAGAAGAAGTTATATTTAACATGGATGAAGTCAACGAGGGTTTGCAGGAGTAGCTGAACGGGCGACCCGTAGGCCAGATCGAGAATACGACAATTTCATGCCGTTTTCCAGGATGAAATACACTAGCTTTCCAGACCTGGGTGTGACAAACTACTATTGATTTAGAGGTGTACGTCACTGCGACAGGCTGGAGAGTTCCGGCGGCACAGGCAGGAAATTGTCGATGAAAAATTACCGTATTGAGCAGCATCCAATTCTGCCGGTACCTGACCGGCAGAAAGTGGATTTCATGTGGCAGGGGCAGGCGCTGACTGCTCTGGGGGGAGAAAGCATAGCCGCGGCCTTATTTGCGTACGGCATCCGGACTTTTGGAAAACATCATAAAGATGGCTCACCTCAGGGCATATTCTGCGCCAACGGACAGTGTGCCCAATGCCTGGTCCTGGTGGACGGCCTGCCGGTGAAGGCCTGCATGGAGCTGGTCACCCCAGGCATGCGCATCGAGCCAGTAAACGGATTGCCCGTACTGCCCCGGCAGAGCAAGCCGTTTTCGATGGGCGAGATCGAGCAAGTCAATGTGCCGGTATTGATCATCGGCGGCGGTCCGGCGGGGCTGTCGGCAGCACTGCAGCTCGCCAACGCGGGCATACGCTCCCTGATCGTGGATGACAAGCACCGCCTGGGCGGCAAGCTGGTATTGCAAACGCACCGGTTTTTCGGCTCCCAGGAGGACGTCTACGCCGGCACGCGCGGCATCGATATCGCCACCCGGCTGGAAGACGAAGTGCGCGCCTGCCCGCAGGTGGAGATCTGGCTGCACAGCACGGCGCTGGCAGTGTTCAGCGACCGCAAGGTGGGCATTCTGCGCCAAGGAAAGGCCTATGCGCTGGTCAAGCCGCAGGTGTTGTTGGTCGCCACCGGCGCGCGCGAGAAATCCCTGGCATTCAAAGGCAATACTCTGCCAGGCGTGTATGGAGCCGGCGCTTTTCAGACCCTGGTGAACCATGAGCTGGTGCGACCGGCGGAGCGCCTGTTCATCGTCGGAGGCGGCAATGTCGGCTTGATCGCCGGCTACCATGCCCTGCAAGCCGGGATCAGCGTGGTCGGCCTGGTGGAGGCCTTGCCGGAGTGCGGGGGATACAAGGTACATAAAGACAAGCTGGCGCGTATGGGCGTGCCCATCTATACCTCGCACACCATCTTGAGCGCTAACGGGAAGGACCAGGTCGAAACGGTGACCATTGCCCAGGTGGATGGAGATTTCACGCCCCTGCCGGGCACGGAGCGCTCGTTTGCCTGTGATACGGTTCTGATTGCCGTCGGGTTGGACCCGGTGGACGAGTTCTACCGCAAAGCCAGGGAGTTCGGCTTGCCTGCTGCGGCGGCTGGCGACGCCGAGGAGATCGCCGAGGCTTCGGCAGCCATCTTTTCCGGGAAGATACGCGGCCTGGAGATCGCCCGGCAATTGGGCGCCGATGTCGGCGAGGTGCCCAGGAGCTGGTTCCGCACGGGTGAAATCCTGAAATCCAAGCCGGGCGAGGTGGGCGTAGAAGAACAGCCAGACGGCCTGTTCGGCATTATCCCCATCATCCACTGCACCCAGGAGATCCCGTGCAACCCGTGTGCGAAAATCTGTCCCCACGGATTGATCGAAGTGAACTCCAGCGATATTCGCAAGTTGCCGGAGTTCCTGGGCGACAACTACTGCTGCGAATACTGCGAACGCTGCGTGGCGGGCTGTCCCGGCCTGGCAATCACGCTGGTGAATTATCGCTACAGCCAGGAAGAGGCCCTGGTGAGCCTGCCTTACGAGTTCCTGCGCGGGGCGATCGACGTGGATGAGCCGGTGGTCGCCCTGGATACTGAAGGAAAAGCGCTGGGCACGTTCCCGGTGGAGAGCCTGGAGCCAATCCAGGGCAGCGACCGCACCTGGCTGGTGCGCATCATCGTCCCCAAGAAGCTGGCGCGCAAGATCGCCGGCATCCGTATCCAGGAGGTTGGAGCCATCGAACCGCTGGACCAATATGTGCCCCACCTGGAGGATGACGTGATCATCTGCCGCTGCGAGCGTGTGACGGCGGGCGAGATACGCGACCTGATCCGCCAGGGCTACCGGGATATCAATGAGATCAAGGCCATCAGCCGGGCTGGCATGGGGGCTTGCGGATCGAAAACCTGCGGTTCCCTGATCTTGCGTCTGTTTAAGGAAGCGGGGATCGCCGAAGGGGGCGTCACGCGCATGACCCACCGGCCCGTGTTCGTCGAGGTACCGCTGGGTGTTTTTGCCGGCGTGCAAGCCGAAGGCTCCGGCCCATCAGCGTGTTTAACGGCGGTAGCCGTCCAGGCGGCGACTCCCGGAAAGAACGGCAACCATGAATAGCTCCGAGCGCTCGACCTACGATGTAATCGTGATCGGTGCGGGCAGCATCGGGTCGCCGGCAGCCCTATACCTCTCTCAGGCGGGATTGCGCATCCTGGTGATCGACGCGCGCTCCAGCCCCGGGCAGGGATCCAACAAAGCAGCCATCGGAGGGGTGCGCGCCACGCACTCCGATCCCGCCAAGGTGCGCCTGGGATTGCGCAGCCTGCAGATCTTCTCGTCCTGGAAGGAGACCTGGGGCGATGATATCGAGTGGTACAAAGGTGGGTACGTCTTCGTGGCCTACCGCCAGCGGGAGGAGAAGATCCTGAAAGACCTGCTGGACGTGCAGCAAGGACTGGGCTTGAATATCCACTGGCTGGAAACTCAGGGCATGCTGGACCTGATCCCCGATCTCAACCCGGAAGCTTTGCTGGGCGGCACCTATTCGCCGGATGACGGCAGCGTTTCTTCGCTGCTTTTCGCCCATGCCTGCACACGCCAGGCGCGTACATTTGGGGCAGAGTTCCACTTCAACGAGTCGGTCAGCGATTTCATTGTCGAGCACGGTCGTATTCGAGGCGTGGTGACCGACCGCGGCCGCTATGCCTGCGAGGTCGTCGTGCTGGCAGCTGGCGCCTGGGCACAGCCGCTGGCGCAGATGGTGGGTATGTACCTGCCGGTGACCCCCGACAGCCACGAAGCCGCCATCACCGAGCCGGTGAGGCGTTTTCTGGAGCCGATGGTGGTCGATATCCGCCCCACCCCGGGCTCTGCCAACTATTATTTTTACCAGCACAGCACCGGGCAGATCGTGTTCTGCATCACGCCCAGCCCCAATATCTGGGGCTGCGACTGCTGCGAGACATCTACGTTCCTGCCGATGGTCGCCAGGCGCATGGTCGAGGTGATGCCCCTCCTGGCGAACCTGCGCGTGCGCCGCACTTGGCGCGGGCTGTACCCGATGACCCCGGATGGCTTCCCGATCTTGGGCTGGTCGGGCGAGGCCCAGGGGCTGTTGGTCGCGGCAGGGATGTGCGGTCAGGGTCTGATGCTGGGACCCGGCATTGGCGAGCTTCTCGTACGCATGATCCAGGGCGAGCAGACCGAAGAGGATGAGCAGATCCTCAATATCCTCTCCCCCTACCGCGAGTTTGCCGGGCAGGAAAAGCTGAAATAACGTACATGCGGGATAAACTTCAGGCTGCCAGCGACCTGCCGCAGTACTGGCAGAAGGCCGCGTCGGCGGCATTGGTCTTGCCGCAGTTTGGGCAGGTGCCTCCCCGTGCAGGTTGAGCCAACTGGGTCGCCGCCGGCTGATTGACTGCTGCCTGCGACCGGGAAGTTTTCTTCTTCCGCCCTGCTGGAAGGCGCTTTTGGTCACGGCGCAGCTTCGGGGCGAGCACTTTCCCGGTGGCATACGCCTGGGCATAGAGCTTGCGAATCTGTTCCTTTGAGACGTGGCGGCCCGTCAGGTACCACTGCAGGACCACGTTGCCGACCACAGATGTGCCGGCATAGGCGACAGCCACTTTCGGAATGATGCCGATCCCGGGGATCAATCCCACCAGCATGTGCGCCATCTGCCGCCAAAAGAATCCTGCGCCCAGCACCCCGCCGAAAGTCGAGATGTAAGACTGCAGCTCCACCGGCATGCCTAACGCCAGGCCGATCTTATAGACCAGGAAGATCTGGTTCTTGGTCAGCACGAAGGTATCGGCGACATTGAGCGGTATATTCAAGATCGGCACGACCTCGACCAGACCCGTGCTCAGCGAGTAAGCCGCGTTGGAGAAACCGGTGTCGCTGATCAAATGGCGTGCCACCGGCACGCGGAACAAGGGGAAGTAGCGGCCTAACGCCAGGTGGTGCCCGGGAAGCAGGCGCATGACCGCCGGTACGAACTCTTTCAGCAGGAAATCGACATCCTCCACCGGGCCAATCAGGACGTTGCGCTTGCCCCAATTCAGCCACGGCTCGATGGTCAGACCGGCGCCAGTGGTGTCCAGGCCTTGGGCAGGGCGATTGATGAGGGCGAACACCCGCAGACCAGCATCCAGCCAGGTGCGCACCAGCCTCCGCTCAGCGTGGTCGTCGCTGTCGGCTACGCCCATCAGCAAGATCACCAGATCGACATCCGGCAACCGGGCAGCTTTCTCCAGATCTGCGATGAGCAGCGGAGAGGCAGTCTTATTGCCAGGGCGAGAGGGATCCTGGCGCATGTGCTCTGCAAGAGCATGCCTGCCGCTGCCCGCTTTTCCCACCACAGCGATGCGCACGCCGCCTTCGGCTTGCTCCCGGAGCGGACGCAAGTCCAGCTCGGTGACCGTATTCCATACGTTGGTGATATCTCGTATTCCAGCCATATCTTCCCTGCGCTGCTTAAGCACAATCTGTAGAGATGTTCCCATCTCCGGGGTAAGGATCAGCCCGATTCAGGCGTGATTCGCGGTTACAATTATAGGTAGATTATAATCGCGCTTTCCAATTGGAACTTTACCAGATCACCTGTCGTCTTAATAGAATAAGGCTTCCTATCCTATAGAGTCGGCGCGCCCTATTGCAGATTAAGGCCACCTGCCCATCGAGAATCGCACCATATCAAATCCCCATACTGCGACACTTCATCTACACACTTTGCGCGCCGTGTATTGAGGCATATACAAAGGAGAGTGATCGATGTTCAATAACGGGAACACCAAGTTTCTTCCTAAGCCAAAGGGCCTGTTAGCCTGCATGACCCTGATCATCCTGGCGAGTTTATTTGCCTCCACCGTGCTGGCAGCCCCGCCAGCCGACGATGAGCAACCACCCTTCCCCGAATCAGTCATGGCTCCCGAGGCCTGGATCTGGAAAAGCCAGCGCGTCGATGCCCCACGCCTGTTCTCCAACATGACCAACCACAGCCTGCGCATCGATTCGGATGGATTTGCCCATATCGCCTACGGAGGCGATCACCTGTACTACGGCAGGTATGACGGCGACGACTGGATTATCACCACCGCAGATGGGTCCTTTGGGGTCGGCCAGTTCGCCTCCCTGGCGCTGGACGAAGATGATCACCCATATATCAGCTATTACGACGAGTACAATGGGCACCTGAAATTCGCCTTCTATGATGGCACTACCTGGCATGTCGGGGTAGCGGACGGGTCTACCTTGTTGGATGCCGCCATCCTGGACGAGGGCATACCACCTGAGGATGCGCCTAGCCTGATGGAGCCTTTCGGGCGCAGCGAGTGGCTCAGCCCGATCTTGCAAGCCGATTCGACCAGCTCTTACGAGGAAGCGGCGGTTAGCTCAGTGCCCGGCGTAGGTCGCCACTCATCGATCGATGTGGATAACGATGGTTACATGCACATCAGCTATTACGATGAGGTCAATGGGGATCTGAAATACGCAACCAACAGGAGCGGCGATTGGGTCATCACCACGGTCGATAAATCAGGAAGAGTCGGTCGGTTCACCTCGATCGCGGTCGACTCGCGCGACCGACCGCACATCAGCTACTATGACGACACTTACGACGATCTGAAATATGCTTACTACAACGGCTCGAGCTGGAGCAAGAGCACAGTCGATGGGGATGACGATGACGGCACCGGCATCGAGACTGACGTCGGCGGCTATACTTCTATCGCCGTAGATGGTGACCGCGATCCGCATATCAGCTACTACGACGATACGAACGGAGACCTGCGCTACGCCCACAGGTCCGGTGGTGTCTGGACGCTCGAAACCGTGGACAGCGGGGGCGATGTGGGCGGGTTCACCTCCATCGCTCTGGACGACGATGATGAGCCGCGCATCAGCTACTACGACTTCGACGATGAGGCGCTCAAATATGCGCGTCTCACCGCCGGCGACTGGAACACCTCGACCGTCGTGGACGAGCAGGTGGCACAATATACATCCATCGTCCTGGGCTCCTCCGACAACCCGCGCATCGCTTTTGTCGACCTGAGCGAGAGCACGCTTACCGAAGCCTATTTCAGCAGCAGCACATGGCGATTCCGGGATATCGACAGCCTGCGCGATGTGGGTCTCTCCACCTCGCTGGTCTATAACGACACCAACAGCCGGCCATACATCAGCTACTTCAACGCCTCCAGCGCCGACTTGAAGTTCGCCTCCCGCCCCACCTCCGCCTGGCAGGTGGAAATTGTTACGGACGGCGGCGAGGTAGGGCTGTACACCTCGTTAGAGCTCGACCTGTACAATAATCCCAAGATCGCTTACTACAACGCCACCAGTAAGGAGCTGGGGTACGCAAACTTTACCGGTGGGACCTGGTATTTCGACACGATCGATACTAGCGGCGACGTAGGGCTGTACCCATCGCTGACCTTTGATTCGCTCAGCAATCCGCACGTTTCATACTACGACCTTGACAAGAAGGATCTCAAGTACGCCTATTGGAACGGCACCCAGTGGGTCATCCAGGTGGTTGACAGCGGCGGGGATGTTGGACAATTCACCTCCCTGAAATTGGACAGCGGGGGACGCCCGTTAATCAGCTACTACGATGCCTCGAACAAGGATCTCAAGCTGGCGCAATGGGACGGCGTCCAGTGGCTGCTGATAACCATTGACCAGACCGACGATGTCGGCAGGTACACTTCGATGGTGCTGGATTCGTTCGATACCCCGCGCATCAGCTACTACGACGCCACCAACGGCAATCTGAAATACATCACCTATACCACAGCCTGGATCTCCGAGGTGGTGGATCAGGTCAACAATGTCGGTCAGTACACATCGATAGACCTGGACAACACGCAAAGGCCGCATATCAGCTATTACGACGCCACGAAAGGGGACCTCAAGTTTGCCTCCCGTTGGGGCGGCTGGTTCACACAGTCGGCTGAGACCGTGGGCGATGTAGGTATGTATAGCTCTCTGGATATGGATGCCAACGGCATGCCGCACATCAGCTATTACGACGCCACCAACGGCGACCTGAAATACACGACCGCCAGCATCGCAGGCATCTACATCTACCTGCCCGAGCTTCTGGATAATCACTCGGACTGATCCAATCCCAACAAAAAAACCGGACGGCGCCATCGCCGCCCGGTTTTTTTTCTTAAGGTGAGTGGATGGGGGGGTAAAGGATCGCCTACCTCACGGCTGGATTTCGAAGACCGATCCAGCTGAGTTTCCCTGCCTGTCCGGGAAATAGAACTGCCAGGCGCGGGCAGGGATGACCTGGTACTCTCCGGGTTGGATAGCCGAGAGCACATAGGTCAGCTCATAGGTGCCAGCGGGCAGGTAGTCAACAGACCAGGCGATGCGATCGTCGTAGATGCGCGGGTTGTTGAACAGCCACCATCCCCAACCGTCCGCCAGCGGGTCGCCTGGATCGAAGTAGGTCACACTTCCAGGCGCCGGCTCCTCGTACTCGGGGATGAACTGTCGGGTAGTCTTCAAGCTTTCGTTCAGGATCTCCGCTCCAGCAGGGATGTAATCCTCCACGACCAGATGGTAGGCTGCCTCGTTCAAGGTCAGGGTCAGACGCGCCTTGACCAGATCTCCGGATGCGGACGATACGATGCTGGGGCAGCTTTCAGTCGTACAGGCGGCGCCCACGGGATAGTACGCTCGCATCACGCTGAGCCCGTTTTCCAGGGGCGCTACATCCTCGACCGGGCGGTTGACATTTAATGCCACTGTGTAATACAGGCGCCCCGGACCGGCCTCTCGCTTGATTTGTAAGGCGTTGGGGTCCTGCGGGAAGAGCTGGCTGACCGGCACACTGGTTTTGAAAGCGCCGCTCCCTCCTTCGGCCTGCTCGATAGCCAACGGCACGCCATTGAGCGCCGCGGTATATGCAAAGCTGCCGCTCAGGTCCCCGGTAGCCTGGATCACATGGTCCAGAGCCAGCAGAGTCCAGGCGGTTTCATACGTGGAGCTCCAGGAGCCATCCGCGCCGCGGTTCGAGACCAGGTAGCGCGTAGCATCTGCCAGCAGGGGTGATTCGGGATTGTATTGAGCCAGCGCAAAAGTCACCATGGCACTGCTGGTGAGAGGCGAGGTCAAATTCAGGAAACCAGGAGTCTTATCTTCCCAATGGGCGCCGGTAGCAGAACGCTGGGCGGTCGCTTCCAGGTCAGAGAACAGGGTGCGGGCATCCTGACTTCCAGGCGAAAGCCCTTCCAGGGTCAGGGCCAGCAAGGCGCCTGCCCACGGGTTGAGCTGGTCGCGCTGGTCGAACAGCGCCTGCGTCCTTGCCCGATCGCCTACGCCGGCCTGGGCAAGGGCGAAGTAGGTGAATACCAGGCGGTCAAGCTGCCAGGATTCGGTGGACATATTGGGGGTGTAGAGCGTGCCGTACAGGTATTCGACGGCGCGCTGGATCACGTTCTCGGAAACTTCCTCACCGGCATCCGCCGCCCGGGACAGCCCGAATAGCACGTAGGCGCTGATGTACGGGTCGCTGGTTTGGCCGCGCCACCAGCCCCAACCGCCATCCCCATTTTGGGCCGTTATCAGGCTCTGCAGCCCACTTTCCAGGGTGCGCTGCAAGCGGGCTTCCACGTCCGGCGAAACTGCCCCGGCAGCCTGCATGATGCGGTACGTCTCCAGGTTGGGAAGGAAGCGCGAGAGTGTTTGCTCGATGCACTCGTAAGGGTAATGCTCCAGGACGTCTAGGGCGCTTGCCATGGCGGCAGTGAGCGAGGGAGCCAGGTCGATATCCATCTGGCCTCCGCTAGGATCGAAGGTCCGCGGCAGGCTGACAAGCTCGAGCCGTTCGCCTTCTTCGTCGAGGATGCCGGTAGTACCAAAAGTCTGCGGGGCGAGGTAGCGCAGCACCGGCAGTGAGCCTGCCTCGGGTCGGGCAGCATCGCTCAGCTCGCCGGCATTGGCGGAGAAGAGCAGGTCGACACTTTCCACATCCTGGACGAGCGCCCACCACTCCAGGCGCTGCCTGCCGCCCGCCGGCACGCTGACCGATTGGCTGGCAGAGGCCGGCTCGTCCAGGAGGATGCCGCCTGCCTGCAGGGCAACCTGGACCTCCAGATCGCTGGCGATATTGTTCTGCACCACCGCCGCCACCTGCACATGGTCTCCAGCTACGAGGAAGCGTGGCACCACCGGACGTATCAGCAGGTCCTTGGTGGTGAGCAGATCTATCTCTCCCTGCCCAACCAGCGTATCGGGTGTGACCCCGCGCGCCAGAACCTGCCAGGTGGTCAGGTTATCCGGCAAGACCATGGTTACGCGGGCGCGACCCTGTGCATCGGTGATGATCTCAGCATCCCAAAAGGCGGTATCCAGGAAGCGCTCGCGCACGGAGGGAACCCCCATTCCATCTCCGCCTCCGCCCATACCGCCGTACATTAGCACATCCCGGTTGACATAGGCCGATAAGGCCAGACCGGTGCGGATGCCCAGGTTCTGGTTGCCATAGAAGGCTTCTTCGATAGGAACCACATTAGGCTCAGCCAGAGCAAGCACTGCTCTGTCGACCACCGAGAGCGAAAACTCGCCCTGCACAGGTTCCCCCTTCGAATCGGTCACCAGGATATCGAAAGCCACCTCATCGCCAGGACCGGTCTTTTCAGGCTGGCTCACCATCTCGACGGTGAAGGTCTGCTCAACCGGCGCCACCGGCAGATTGATATAGCCAACCCGGAAATCCGGTCGCCCATCCGTTGTATTTCCCAGCAGGGTGACTGAGAGGTACACGTTGGGAGCATCATCGCTGGTAAGCGGGAACTCCAGGCTGCTGCCGCCTGGGGAAAGAGTTACAACCTCTGAGCGCAAGACTACCCCGCGCTCGATGGTAACCAGGGCCGGTGATTCTTCGGAGAAAGGATTGGGAATGAACACCTGGGCGGTCTCGCCGGGCAGATATTTATCCTTATCGGGGCTCAGCTCGATGCGGTTGTTGGGCGTGCTCGGCCAGACCGCCTGACCGGGACCGCCGACCCATACCATCTGCACCGTCCGGGCGCCGCCGCCCGAGATATCCAGGTAGTAGGTTCCCGGCTCAGGCGGTGTGAAGGCCAGGCGCGCACGCCCCTGGGCATCGGTGCTGAAATCGGTGCTGCCGACCGGCGTATACTCAGGGATGAATTGAGGCGGCATGAAGGGATCGGCTGAAACGTTCTCCACCCTCACCCACACCACTTTCTGGAAATCGGCGCGCAAGGCCCGCTCGCCGGCGGGCTCGCCCTGCCAGTCGACAACCTGCACTTTGAAGCCAGATTCCTCCTCGGCGCGGCCGACCCATTTCTCGGGCTGGACGCCGATATAGAAATCAGCGGGATGGACATCGATTGACCCACGCGCGCTGACCGGCTGCCCGCTCTCATCCATCAGGGTGACCTCCAGGGTGTAGGTCTGGCGCGAGCCGCGCTGGCGGTTAGTGTCGGTATCGGGAGGGAACTCCAGGGTCAGCGAGCCATCCGCGGCGGTTTTGGCCTCCCCGCTGGCAATGTAGCGATCTCTAAAACCGGGTATGCCGGGTGAATACATGCTGTCCATCCAGCGCAGCGCATCCAGTCCGGCCTCGTAGCCAGCTAAGGGGAAATACCCATCGTTGGCGGTCAGCGACCAGTTCACCAGCACATCGCCTGCCGGGGCGCCGTAGAAGTAGCTCGCCTGCACCTCAGCAGTCAATGTGTCGCTGGCCAGGGCTTCTTCGGCGCTGAAATCGACCTGGATGTCGATTTCCGGCTTGCGGTACTCGGCGACCTGGAAATAGATCTCGATATACACAGGCTCTTCTAGTGGCGCCTTGTAAGCCAGGCGGTAGTAGCCCGGGTTGGCGTCGGCGGGCAGGGTGTACTCGCCGTACGCGGTGCCATAGGAAGAGAGCGGCGGATCGAAGCTGGCAATCTCTGTGCCGTACTCATTGTAGACTGCCATCGGGAAGGAAGACAGGCCTGCATCCGTATAGCGCCCGTTGAAGCCCTGGCGCACCACGGCGCGGAAATAAACCGTCTGCCCGGGGCGGTAGATGGGGCGGTCGGTATAAATGTAGCCATCCAATTGTGGAGGCAGGACGTCCGCCGGGAGGTTGAAATCCCAGGCGGCAACCCCGTTAGACCAGGACGAGAGCGCCACACCGAAATCGTCCTGACCCGGCTCGCCGACAACGGCAAAGTAGACCTCCCACACATCTTTCACGGTGGGGATCTCATCCCGGTAAACGCCCTGCTCGTCGGTCTGCCCAGAGGCCAGTACTCCACCCGTATTGTCGTATATGGTCACCGGGGCATTAGCCACCGGGGTCAGACCATCCAGGCTGACTGCCCAAACCAGGACATCGGTAGCGCCCAACTTAAAGAGCACCTGGACATCGCTGACCACCATCATGTATGGCCCGCTGCTGATCTCGGGAGGCAGGAGATCGAAGCTGAGCATATACAGCCCGGGATCGAGTGGGGTGCGGTCTGGCTTAAGGTAGAAGGAGACCTCCTGACTGCTATTTGAATCAGCGCCCAGATTCTGCTGCCAGCTTACTTCGCCTGCAGGCTGGTAGGATTGGCGGGCCTGATAAGCATTTTCGCCGCTGACCAGGGGGAAGAAATCCACCAGCGGGACGCTCCCCACGGAGAGCGAAAGGCGGGAGATATTCGAGACCTGGGCAGACAGGGTGGCATCCTGTCCGGTGATGAACAGGGCATCGGATGGGTTGTTGATCGTGATATTGGGCGGCAGGGAGGCGTTGGTGAAGCGGAGTGTAAATTCTTCTCCCAGCACACCGCCCCACGGGTCGGGCAGATCGGGTGAGATGCGCAGGGTGTAATCGGTAGCCGGGTCGAAGTAGCCGCCGATCGAGAGCGACCGGTCGAACTCGCTCCAGTAGACCTGCAGGCTGGAAACGGCAGGCTCGAAACGGACGTAGTCATTGAGCCCCTTATCCAGGACCGGTCCGTTTAATTTCACCGTAACCGACATATACATTTCCTTGACACCCCCCTGGGTGGGATCGGTGCTGACCACCGCCAGGTCCGGCACCGTGCGGTATTCAGCGGTAAAGGACCCATCCAGGGGTGTGCCGCCGCGGGCGCTGGCTTCGGATGCCAGGCGCAGGGTGTAAGCGGCATCCCGGCTCAGCAAGCCCTCGGGGGTGAAGGTCATCACGGTGCCATCTGTGCTCCAAGTTGCCATCCCGCTGATGGGAGCCTTACCGGCTTCCATCAGGGCAAAGGCACCTTCTACGCTCTGGGCATCCATAGGCTGGTTGAACGTGAGCACGAATTCAGGGTCCAGGCGGATGGCACCAGCTTGGGGATCCGGCTCGACGGACACCAGGCGTGGCGCGGCGGTGATGAACGACCACTCGTTGGCGGGGCGCATGGGCTCATCCAGCTGTTCCAGCGGGCTGCCATCCAGGCTCTGGATATCTGCAGCCAGGCGGACGGTATATGTCTTGCCGCCATCGAGCTGCGGGTCAGGGTAGAAGATGTAAGTGCTGGTGTTTATCCATTCGCCGCGACCGGGAGGTGCAGGGTCTAGCGTGAATGCCGGTTCCAGGTCAGCCTGGTCGGCGCCGAGCGGCACGATCGGGCGGTTGAATGCCACAACGACCGCCGAGGTGGGGTCGACATCGTAAGCGCCGGGCTCGGGCAAGATCTGGGTAAGGCTCAAATAGCCGGCAGTCTGGTACTCCAGGCTGATGGGCTGCTGGAGCGCCAGTCCGTTAGCGGCCCGGGCTTCTGGCTTGAGGGTGAAAACCACCCTGCTTTTTGGGGCCAGGGGCTGCTCAGGTTTGAAGACCAATATCGAATCGTTCTGCCAGGAGAGTGAGCCCTCGACGGTTGGCTCCACTTCGAGGGCCGACTCGACGGAGTCGCGCTGCATAGGCTGGTTGAAGTAGAACGTCACCGGGCTGAGCAAGGGCAGCTCAGCGCGCGGCGACGGGTTGCTCTCCACGATGGCAGGCGGCAGCGGCTGGGGCGCCGGAGTCGTAGCGGCCGGACTGGCAGCCGGAGCAGAGGTCGGCTGGGATGTCGCCGCTGCGGGCGCCTGTATAGAAGCCTGCGGGGTAGCCTGATCGCGTTGGAACAGGCCCGGCAGCGAGCACGACAGTGACACGATTACCAGCAATAGAGGCAGGAAATGCAGGATGGTGGTTCGATTAAGTTTCATATCGGATGGTCTCTCTCACCTGATGCCGCGGCAGCCGCGGAAAGTATTGACTGAACCCATTATCCAGAAATAAGATAAACAGCCGTCCAGGATAATCCTTCCAGAACGGTCCACCCGGGCAGGCTGTGAGACCAGCGTGTGCAACCCCGGCCTCAAAATAGAAGACGAACTCCGGGCAGCATTGGTTCCAGGTTCGATTATACCCCACGCACGCTGATGTGTTCAAGCTGGGAGCTGGTCGGATAACAGGGGAATAAATTCCTATTGCAATGCGACCGGAATAGAATTATGATTAATCTTAGTCTAATCATCCCATTCAGCAACCGTCTTTCTATAGTGCATCGAAAGGGGGTGATCTGCAGCCCCATCTTCTGTAAAAGCACAACCTGCAAACTCCCGGGTCACGATCCGGTTATGCAGGCGAACAAGATGCCTGGATGCGCACCACCAGGCCTCAGTTCTCGATCCAGTGTCATGCTGGACAGAGCCAGGCGTCCGGACCCTCCGGCGCAAGAAGTGCTCCACCAGGATGACATCCGCTTGCAAGAGGAGTGAAACACATGAAGCTCAAAACGACGCCAGTCCTGCTCCTGGTGCTGCTGGGGGTAATGCTGTTGGCGACCGGCAGCGCCAGTGGGCAGTTGGAAAGCCCTAATGCCACCTTGCTCAAACCGGAGAACATCTCCTGCCAGGGCTGGGAGCGGGATACAGTGATTGTCGGCTGGAAGGACACCTCCACCGACGAGGATGGCTTCAAGCTGGAACAATCGGATAACGGCGGGGCGTGGACAGAAGTGCAGACACGCAACCCCAATGCCGAAGGCAATTACGATGCCTTTAAGGTCACCGGGACGGACACGACCCACAACCTCCGCTACCGGCTGCGCGCCTACGAGGGGGCGAACACCGGCCCGTACAGCGATATCTGCGACAACCGGCGCATCTACGATCCGCAGAACTTCCGCATCTTCTACGGGCTGCGCGGCGGCACCGATGACTGCCCGCTGGTCGATGGTCAGCAGGTCTGCCTTACGGACACTGCTGGCGGGGCTGGCGGCAGCGGCAACTCCTTTGTCGATCTACAATACACCGCCCTGCAAGGCTCGGCGGATTCATTTGCCCGGTTGGGCTTCACCCACCGCGCCGACCAGCCATTTGGCAGCCTTGACAAGGTTCCGATCAACGTGGTTTGGTGCGACGGCGGTGGCTGCGCGGGCGGGGGCGGCATTGGGCTATCCCCTTACCTGATGGAGACGGCCTTCAACCTGACCACGCGCGTCGGCGATCCGGTGGCCTACATGGTGGCGCTGCACGAGCTGTGGCATTTTCTTCAAGGCAAATACTACTGGATCAACGACCCCAATGACACGTGGGTGGTCGAGGGGCAAGCCCGCTCGGTGCAGGATAAGATCTGCATTGGCGGGGATCGCCCAACCGCGCTGTGCTTCGATGATATCTCCACCGGCTACGCCGGGTATGTGCCCGAGGTGAACGGCTACCTCTCCAACGCCAACCGCCCCATCAACACCACCAGCTACCAGGCGGTGCTGTTCTGGACCTATCTGACCGAGAAGTACGGCACCTCCGCCGCCAGCGACCAGACCGAGCAGGGCATGAACCTGATGCTGGAGTTCTGGGAAGCAGCTGAGAACAACCACGGGCTGGATGGCATCGGCACGCTCAACAAGGCGCTGGAGGCGTTGGGTCACTCGGCGCGCTTCCGGGATATCTGGAAGGACTTTGCCGTGGCGAACTACGCCAAGAACTACAGCGGTCCCGCCAAGTACGCCTATGCCGACATGGCCCAGACGGGCGGAGCTTACAACCAGGTGATGCTGTCTGTGGACGAGCAGCTCTCGCTCAACGAGCAGTACCTGGACACCGACGAGAGCGTCTACAACT
>Ga0105094_10000067_pt1 | contig 38975 bp, 29 predicted proteins | sample PPLLak1March2015_2_FD_87023 | JGI IMG/M metagenome (GOLD analysis project Ga0105094, IMG submission 87023) | Freshwater sediment microbial communities from Prairie Pothole Lake near Jamestown, North Dakota, USA - PPLs Lake P8 Core (3) Depth... | ecosystem: Environmental > Aquatic > Freshwater >...
ATTGTGCTGGTGGCGTACGAAGAAGAGAGACATGGGATACCTCCAAGGGGTAGGGATTAGGTAATCAGGTAATCAGGTAACAAGGTAACTAGGCGATAAGGTAAGTAGGGTTGGTGTTGGCTTCACCCCAGAGAGTGGAGAGTCGAGAATAGAGAGTAGAGAATGGTCTATAACTCTGTGCACTCTGCGCACTCTGCGGTGATGGTTTTTGGTCAATCCCGGATGGTGATCGGCTCCTCGGTAAAGGCCTGGCGGTCATCGCTGAGAAGCCAGGAGCGGCTGCCCGCCGCCTGGGCCGCCTGGACGCTGGTGATCATGTACGAGAACCAGGGCATCGCCCATTCGCGGTCGAACTCGGATGGGCGGTTGGGGTGGTCGGGATGCGAATGGAACACGCCCAGCACATCCAACCCCATGCGGGCGGCCTCTTCCTCGCCCTTCAGATAATCTTGGGCGGTAAGCAGGTAGCGGTTGTGGCGGGCGCTGTCCTCGCGCGAGTTAGAAAGCGGCAAGATCGCTTTGACTTGCTTGTACGCTCCATCTGCGCTCCCCAGCAGCAGGCCCGCCCCTTCTTCTGGGTAGGCGGATTCTCCGTGGCGGTGGATCTGCGCCAGCAGTGTGGATGTTATCTCAATACTCATACATTCATCCCCTTCAGCTGCCAGGATCCCACAAGGCTTTATCACTCAGGTATTTGTAGCCCGCGTCTGGGAAGACGGTGACCACCAAGCCTTCATCGAGCTCGCTGGCGATCCTGAGGGCTGCGACCGCGGCTGCCCCGGCGGAGACGCCCACAAACAAGCCCTCTTTGCGCGCCAGCTGGCGCACCATATCGTGAGCTTCCTCGGTGGACACCTCCACGATGCGGTCGGGCAGGTTGGGGTCGTAGATGGCGGGTTGGATGGCGGTTGCCATGTGCTTGAGCCCTTCCAATCCGTTCATGGGTCCATCCGGCTGGACGGCGACGAGCTTGATCTGCGGGTTGTACTCCCGCAGGTATTTTCCGGCCCCGGTCAGCGTGCCGGAAGTGCCCAGCCCAGCGACCAGGTGGGTCACGCGCCCGCCGGTTTGCTGCAGGATCTCCGGGCCGGTGGTGTAGTAGTGCGCCTGCCAGTTGGCCGGGTTGTCATATTGGTTGGCATAGAAGTACAGGTCCGGGCGTTCGGCTGCCATCTTGCGTGCCACGCGGATGGCGCCGTCTGAGCCTTCCAGTGGGTCGGTCAGCACCAGCTCTGCCCCCAGGGCGCGCAGGATGGCAATGCGCTCGGCGCTGGCATTGGCGGGCATCACCAGCGTGACTGGCACATCCATGGCGGCGCCGAAGGTCGTGTAGGCGATGCCCATGTTGCCGGAGGTCGAATCCAGCAGGCGCTTGCCCGGCACCAGATCGCAGCTCGCCAGGGCGGTGCGCAGGATGTTGAACGCCGGGCGGTCCTTGATCGAGCCGCCGGGATTGAACCATTCGGCCTTGGCGTACAACTTAACGGTGTTCGGCAGGCCGGCTACCACGCGGCGCAGCACCAGCATCGGGGTATTGCCCACGGTATGCTCCAGGCCGCAGGGCGCCGGGGGTGCCACCACCAGGCTGTGGGCTAAAGTCTCTTGGGTTTTAACGATCTGGTCTGCCATGGGCATTGCTCCATAATTAATAAAAATAGCCAACAGACACCAAAAAAGGTGGCGGACTCACACCACACGAAAACACTTTCGTATGCGGGGTCGCAACCACCTCTCGCCAGTCTGTTGGCGGATGAAGCAGGGCTGCTGCTTCACTCTGTGTTCTGTGACGAGGCGATGGTTACTGGCCCCGCCTCAGACACATGCAAGTTGTCATGGGATAAATACTCCAAAAAAGATTTTTATGAGAAAGTTAGTAATAATTATAGGCGCAGCTTGCGATCTGTCAAGCGCTTTTAGATTAATAGATTATTAGTCCCTCGTGTCTGCCCGGCTGACGGCAGAGCGCCCAGGAAAGCAGACCCGTCTCCGGTCTCAGCGAGAGACGCGCCTGAACAGGCGCTCGGCAAAGTTGGAGATGGCGGTGATGTGTACGTTGGTGGCCTCGCCGGCGCCGTTACCCGTGAAGGTAAGAAAGGCGGTTATCGGTTCGCTGCCTTCCGCGTCGAACAGCTCGGCGTCGAAGGAATCCAGCTGCCCTTGCCAGACCAGCAGCTGATCCAGCTCTTCCGATGTCAGGCCGCTGCTGCCCAGGTCGCGTCCGGCATCCCTGCAGGAGCGGGCGCGCGCGGTGGCGCTTGAACGACCCATCTGGATAATCGTCAGCTCCCGGCAGATATCATCTTCCCCGCCCTGCTGGTTCCAGCGCAGGACCACGTTGGTCTGCGGCGCACCGCTGAGGATATGCGGGACGAACCAGAATCCGTTGGCGTCATTTGTGCTACCGCGGTTCTCCACTCCCAGGATAAACTGCAGTGTTTCGCCTGCCAGGGCAGACAGGTCGATATCGATGCTGGAGGTGCGTCCATCGTACACTTCGCGCCATGTGCCGAGATTGTAGGTGCCGCCGTTCGTGAGCCGGTAGTTCAGGGAGAAGACCAGGTCGCAGTTGGGGCTGCCGCGCATGCAGCCGACCTCGGCGCGGAAGCGGTCACCGGAGCGCACCACGTACACCGGGTAAATCCCCGAGATCACGCCCGAGGCGCTGCTGTTGGGACGCAGCCACAGGGCAGGCTCATCCTCCAGGCGAGATTCAAGGTAGGGAGATTCCAGCGCAACTACCGAGCCGTTGGAATCGTTGACCGAGCCAGGACAGCCCAGCGCGGCGGTTGCGCTGCGCCATATGGCTTCGCAGGCACGCGCTACAAAATCGAACGACCCGCGGGCAGCAATCGTCCCCTGCGCCACCTGCAACTGGACCGTCAGCGGCTGCAGCGCATTCGCACCGGTCCCGAAAAAACCACCAGACGGATTGCGCAACAGCCAATCGCCGCGATAAACGCCCGGGGTGGGAGGGGCGGTGAGGGTGACAAACAGGTCAACCGTCTCTCCCGGGCGGACATTGACCGGCAGGAATACCTCAGCCGGCGCGTTCATGGCGCTGCCGGCGGTTAAGACCAGGGCATAGTTGAGCGTCCACTCGCAGGAGCCGATGTTGCGCACCCGCCAGACCTTGGTGAAGACCGATCCGGGTGTAAAGGTCACGCCAGCCGTCGAAGTGACGTCGCCGACCAGCTCGACCCAGTCGCAGCGGACCGGTGGAGCCTGGGTTGCCGTGGGCGCTGGTGGGGCGGTCAGAGTGAAATTCGCCGTAGGGAAGACCGGCGTGGGCGGCAGGGGTGTATTGGTCGGCTGCAGTGCGATCTGGGTCAGCCGGGCTACGGCAGCCTCGCCCGCCTCCAGGGTGAGCTGGGCCATAACCGTCTGTGCGGCGGCGGTATAGATGGCTTCTGGAGTGCCATCTCCGGTCGGAGTCTGGGTTGGCGATGCGCAGGCAGCCAGCAAGGCGATCAAGGTGGTAATCAGCATGAGCAGGCGTATGGATTGCTTCATGGCGGCAGCCCTTTGGGTTTTTGTATATATGGATATAAACCGGTTGTATTATAGCCGCAGAATCGCTTTTGGATACAATCTCTAGCTGGTAGAGAGTGGCTCTGCGATAGCCTTCCGCACAACGGAGCATGATGAGCCCACGAGATTCTTCACTATCCTTAGGGAATGCTTATTCACCAGGGTTGCCAACCAGGGTAAAATATCAGGGCAAATGCTGTATGGACTGAATTTGAGACAATAGTTCGGACAATGTCTTTCCAGGCGGTCATTGCGAGCGGTTTTTGGGAAGCAATCTTTCAATGGCGGAGATTGCCACGCCGCAAGAAGAGCACTTGCGGCTCGCAATGACGGTCATTTATAAAAGATGTCCGAAGGCCAGTGTATTGAGCTTTGGCAAAGCACCAGTTTAGAAGGAAACCCTATGCCGTTTACGCCCACCCGCGACCGCATCAAGCCTGAAGAGATCGACACCACCCCGCGCCGCCGCCCGGAATGGATCAAGGTGCGCGCCCCGAGCGGGGAAACTTACCAGTGGCTGCAGAGCCTGATGCGCAGCAAATCGCTGCACACGGTGTGCGAGGAAGCCATGTGCCCCAACATGGGCGAGTGCTGGGGATCCGGCACGGCGACTTTCTTGATGATGGGTGATGTGTGCACGCGCTCGTGCGGCTTCTGCGACATCAAACGCGGACAGCCCGATCCGCTGGACTGGCTGGAGCCGGAGCGCATCGCCCAGGCGGTCAGGGCGATGGATCTACAGCATGCCGTGATCACCAGCGTCAATCGCGACGACCGCAACGACGGCGGCGCGCCGATCTTCGCTATGGTCATCCGGCGCATCCGCAGCCTGCACCCGGGCTGCTCGATCGAGGTCCTGATCCCCGATTTCAAGGGCAGCCTGGAAGCCTTGAAGATCGTCATGGATGCCCGTCCGGAAATCCTCAACCACAATGTGGAGACCGTGCCGCGCCTGTTCAAGCAGGTGCAGCCGCAGGATCGCTACGAGTGGGCCGCGGCAACCCTCTCGAACGCCAAGAAGCTCGACGCCGAGGTGTTGACCAAATCCGGCATCATGGTCGGGCTGGGAGAGACGATCGAGGAAGTGATGGAAGTGATGCGCGACCAGCGCAGCTGGGGGGTGGACATCCTGACCCTGGGGCAGTACCTGCAGCCGAGCAAGAAACACCTGCCCATCCAGCGCTACTATACGCCAGATGAGTTTGCCGAGCTGAAAGAGTACGGGCTGGGGATCGGCTTCCGCTGGGTCGAGAGCGGCCCGCTGGTGCGCTCCTCCTACCATGCCGCCCAGCAGGTGCGCGCTCTGAGCGCGGTGCACCGCAAGCTCTACGGTAAGGCTGAAGAACAGGGACGATTCCCCTGAAGAAGAGCATCCAGAACAATCGCGGCAGGGTGCCCGGTATTCAAAATTGGTAGATCTGCGCGGGCAGCCAGCCGGTTAATACCAAAAAGCCTTAACATTACTTTAATCATATAGCGAAGTGACGAAAGACACACGACACTGAGTGTGTTTATTTGGTATACTATATTAAGATAATTAATATCTATTACATGAAGTATATCGTATAAATAGGGGAGGCGCTGATCCAGCAGCGCAAGTGGTCGCTGAGCTTATAGAAGCCAGCCTGCTGGGGAGCCAATGGCGAAACCGACCCTATATGGCCGGTTTTTGTATTTCTCCTGTAGGACATCAATTTAATCAGGATTAGGGGCAGAAAAGAGGATGTGATCATTCCTATTACCTTATTCATGCAGCAGGAATAGCGTTGGCAGGTGGATTGGCATTTTTCAGCGATTGAATCCGTAGCAGTGATATGAACCTCTTCAACGAAAGGAAGAAATATTCATGGTAAGCAGGCGTGGATTTCTTAAACTGGGTGCTGCTTTTGGCGCCGGATTATATCTAACAACCAGGTTCGGCGGCAAGCTGAGGCGGGTGTACGCCCAAATACCGGGCGGCACACTAGACCCACTCGCTGTCACGAAGTATGCAACACCCTTGCTCATCCCTCCCGTGATGCCCAAGGCAGGCACGATCAAGCAGAAGGGCGGCAAGAATATCGACTATTACGAAATTTCGATGCGCCAGTTCGCCGAGCAGATCCTTCCGGCGGGAATGCCGGCGACAACGGTGTGGGGCTATGGCGCGGTGGCTGCGGCAAGCAAAAGAGGCCTCCTGCTGCACAATGCGCCTTCGCTGACCATCGAGGCAAATTGGAACCGGCCGGTACGGGTGAAATGGATCAACGAGCTGCGAGAAGATCCGCTCGATCCAACCTCGCCTTTCCTGCCGCACCTGCTGCCGGTGGACCCGACGCTGCACTGGGCCAACCCTCCCCAGGGGAGTGACCCGGCATATGGCATGGGGGTGAAGGATTCACGCCCGACCTTCACCAGCACACCCGGCTCCTATACTGGCCCTGTGCCGATTGTCACCCATGTTCACGGTGCAATTGGAGTAGGCGACGACAGCGACGGCTACGCCGAGGCCTGGTACCTGCCCGCCGCGGCGAATATCCCGCCAGGTTACGCCACGGAAGGCACCTGGTACAACTTCTTCGCGGGCAAGGCTGCAGCCGCCTATGGCGTCACGTGGGGGCCCGGCTTCGCCACCTTCCAATATCCAAACGTGAACCGCGCCTCGACGATCTGGTACCACGACCATGCCCTGGGTATGACGCGCCTGAACGTGTACGCCGGTCCGGCTGGTTTCTACCTTGTCCGCGGCGGACCGGAAGGTGATACCGCAGTGCTCGATGCCCGATTTGGTACGCCGGCCGTGCTGCCTGGGCCTGCTCCGAAAGAAAATGACCAGTTCCCGCCCAACAAGACCTACTATGAGATCCCCATCGCAATCCAAGACCGCGCTTTTAACGCGGATGGCTCGCTGTTCTACCCAAATACGCGCGAGTTCTTCGATACCATCGACCGCCCGTTAATTCCAGAGGGTGAGTTCTCCCCGATCTGGAACCCCGAGTTCTTCGGCAATATGATCATGGTTAATGGCAACACCTGGCCGTTCCAGACGATCGAGCAGCGCCGCTACCGCTTCCGCTTCCTAAACGGCTGCCAGTCGCGCTTCCTGATCCTGGACTTCAGCGGCATCCCTGGTGTAGATGTGTGGCAGATCGGCAACGAGGGCGGTTTCTTGACTGCACCGGTGAACATCACTGCCCTTGGCAACCAGCTTTTGATGGGCCTGGCAGAGCGCGCCGACGTGATCGTGGACTTCACCAATGTACCGGTAGGCAACTATGTGCTCGGCAACGTCGGCCCAGACGAGCCCTTCGGCGGGGGCGTTCCGGGCGTGGATTTCCCGGTCTCCGACCCGGCGAGCACCGGGCAAATCATGCAGTTCAACGTTGTGCCGGCGCTGGCTCCCGATCCAACCACGCCTCCGATGTTCCTGACCCTCCCGCCCGTCGTACCGCTGCCCCCTGAGACTGTCACTCGCCCACTGGCGCTCATCGAGAAGATGGGCATGGGATTCGACGCGAATGGCATGATGGTGGACGGTCCGGTCGAAGCGCTTCTTGGCAATGTGGTCGGCGGCAGCGCGGTAGAGGCCCTGTGGATGGATCCGGTCACTGAGAACCCGGCGGTGGGCGCTACGGAAATGTGGGAGTTCTACAACACGACTGGCGACGCCCACCCGATGCACGTCCATGAGGTAGTGTTCGAAGTGGTTAATCGTGAAGGGTTGGTGCTGGACGAAAATGAAGATGTCCTGCAACCTATTCAACTGGATGGTAATATCACCCTCGCTGAGCCCTGGGAGACTGGCTTCAAGGACACGGTCATCGCCTATCCAGGCCAGGTCACGCGCGTACGCGCCCAGTTCGGTTCCCCTGGCCAGTTCGTCTGGCACTGCCACATTGTCGAGCACGAAGACAACGAGATGATGCGGCCTTACCGCATTGGTCCGGAACAGCCCGGTCAGCCAATGGCCTAAACACCTATGGGCGGCTAGTATTGTAATGCATCTGAATCAACAGACCGGCGTCGAGCCGGTCTGTTGATTCAGATCAACTCTCAATTGCTCAGAACAACTGCAATACGGCCTGTGAGGCCCAGGTAAAGAGCGGGGTGGCGAAGATGCTCAGCACCACGGTTGCTAGCGCGGCAACGCCGGCGGTCAGGTTGACCCACGCGGCGCTGGTGACCTGCGGCTCGCCTTCGCGCATATACATGAACACCACCACCCGCAGGTAGTAGTATGCCGAGACCAGCGAGGTGAGCACACCGATGATCGCCAGCCCGATAAATCCGCCATCGATCACCGTGCGGAACAAATAGAACTTGCCGACGAAGCCCAGTGTAGGAGGTACACCCGTGAACGAGAGCATGAAAACCGCCATCGCAGCCGCCAGCAGCGGGTAGCGGCGCGCCAGCCCGGCGTAGTCTTCCAGCTCCAGGCCGCCTCCTTCTGCCTTCTCCAGCGCGATCACAACTGCCCATGCTCCGAAGCTGGTCAGGGCGTAAGCCACCAGGTAGACCAGGGACGACGCCACCGCATCCGGGGAAACATCCCTCTGACCGTAAGGCACGATTGCCATCAAGATGTAGCCGGCGTGGGCGATGCTCGAATACGCCAGCAGGCGCTTGATATTGCGCTGCGCGATGGCGACGAAATTCCCCAGGATCATCGTCAGGGCTGCTAACACCCACAAGATGGGCGTCATGTCGAGGGCCAGGACCGGGAAAGCGATCACGAAGACCCTCAGCAGGGCCGCGAAACCACCCGCCTTGGCGCCCACCGACATGAAAGCAGTCACCGGACTGGGCGAGCCTTCGTAGACGTCGGGCGTCCACATATGGAAGGGCACCGCTGCCACCTTAAACCCCAAGCCGACCAGGATCAGCGCCGCTCCGATCGCCAGCAGGTTCAGGTTGGCCGTGCCGGCCTGGATGGCGCTCACGATGTCTGCCAGGCCGGTGCTGCCGGTAGCGCCGAAGACCAGTGCCACACCGTACACCACAAACCCACCCGCGTACGCCCCTAATAAGAAGTACTTCAAGGCCGCCTCTTCGGAGGCCACCCGCGGCCGGGCAAAACCCGCCAGGACATACAGCGGGATGGAAAGCAGCTCGAGCGCCAGGAAAACCACGATCAGGTCGGCCGCCATCGACATCAGCATCATGCCGGAGATCGAGTACATCAGCAGGATGTAGAACTCGCTGCGGTCGATGTGCATGCGCTTCAAATAGTCGTGGGATAGGGCAATGGCAGCCAGCCCGCTGACCAGGAAGAGCGCCTGCAGGAAGATGGAGAACCCATCTATGACAACCATGCCGTCAAAAGCGACCTGCTGCGCACCGGTACGGGTCAAAGCCAGGATAAGCGAGACGACCATCCCGAGGGCAGCCAGCAGGGCGGTCAGCCATTTGCGCTCGTCGGGGATGAACAGGTCCACCAGGATGAGCAGGCTGGCCCACAGGACCAGGATTGTCAAAGGCAGGATGGCGAGCGTGCTTTGCAGTACAGTTTGAAGGGTCATAAAATGCCTTTCAACAGGGCGCGACCTGCCGCTGCCGGCTTAATGCATTGCCAGGGCTGCGGTTTGCAGGGCTGTCACCAGGTTGTTCACCGCCGGAGCCATCAGGGTAAAAAATGGCTTGGGATACAAGCCAATCCAGAAGATGAAGACCAGTAGCGGTGCCAGGGTGGCGATCTCGCGCCAGTTGATATCTTTGAGGGCGCGGTTCTCTTCCTTGTCCACCGGGCCGAGGAACAGCTTTTGGAACATGTACAAAATGTATACGGCCGCCAGTATGACGCCTACCGCTGCCAGCCCGGCGAACCAATACGAGCCGAGCGGTCCATCTACCTGCCCGGCTTCCCATGCTCCTAAGAGGATGGCAAACTCACCGACGAAACCGTTCAATCCGGGCAGCCCCATAGAAGACAGGGCGACAATCAAAGTCAATGTGCCGTAGACCGGCATGACCTTCCATAAGCCGCCGAATGCATCCATATCGCGCGTGTGGCGGCGCTCGTAAATCATCCCGACGATCAAGAACAGCGCACCCGTGCTCAGCCCGTGGTTGATCATCTGCAAGATCCCACCCTGAATGCCCTGCGGGTTGAGGGCGAACAGACCGAGCATGACGAAACCCAGGTGGCTGACCGAGGAATAGGCCACCAATTTCTTCACATCCTTCTGGGCGTAAGAGACCGCTGCGCCGTACAGAATACCGATCACCGCCAGGACGGCGATCCAGGGAGCCGCCTGGATCGCAGCCTGTGGGAAGAGCGGGATATTGAAGCGCAGAAAGCCGTAGGTGCCCATCTTCAGCAGCACGCCTGCCAGGATGACCGAGCCAGCGGTAGGCGCTTCAACGTGAGCGTCTGGCAGCCAAGAGTGCAGCGGCCACATCGGTACTTTAATGGCGAAGGCAGCCGCAAAGGCGATAAACAGCCAGAGCTGGATATCTGCCGGGATACCGCCCGTGGTGATCAGCTCCGGTACAGAGAAAGTGCCGCCGTAAATGCCCAGCCAAAGGATCGCCAGCAGCATGAGGATCGAGCCTGCCATGGTGTACAGGAAAAACTTGACCGCGGCGTAGATGCGCCGTGGGCCGCCCCACAGGCCGATCAAGAAGTACATCGGAACCAGCGTGAACTCCCAGAAGATATAGAAGAGGAAAAGGTCCTGAGCCAGGAACACTCCCACCATGCCGACTTCCAGCAGGAGGAAGAACACCATGAATTCTTTGACCCGCTCTTCCACCGCCGTCCAGGTGGAGAGGATCGAGATCGGGGTCAAGAATGTAGTGAGCAGCAGCAGCAAGATGCTCAGCCCGTCCACACCCATCAGGAAGCTGATATTCCACCCTGCCACCTGTATCCAGGGAACGTCGACCACCATCTGCAGCCCAGGATCACCTAGATTGAACTGTACCAAGACAGCGATCGAAATGCCGAAGGTGACCAGGGATGTAATCAGCGCCACCCAACGGGCAGCGTTTTTCTGCTCGGGTTTCAGGAATAACAGCACCAGCACCCCAAGCAGCGGGGTAAACGTGACCAGAGTCAAGGGATAGAAGAGAAAATTCATGGTCTGTCCTCGTTCAGCGCAGGATCAAATAGCCCAGGATGATAACGACACCGAGAAAAACCGATAAAGCATAAGTGCGTACATAACCGGTCTCGAACTGGCGCATGCGTCCCGCCAGCTTCCCGGTCAGGCTCCCCAGGCCATTGGCGATGGCGTCGATGAATCCCAGATCGAAGCGTATGGAGAGCAGACGGGTCAAAGCGTTGAAACCGCCGGCGATCACCCGGTCGTGGAACCAATCATGCCAGAAGCGCCAATCCACCTGATCCGCCAGGAAGCGCGAGATGGCAATATAAGGGTTGAGGATCACCGCCCAGTACAGCTCGTCGATCCAGTATTTGTTCTCCAACAGCTGGAAGACCGGCCCGAGCATGCCGCGCAATGGGTCGTCGGGGCGCTTGGCAGGCGGCAGGCTGAGCATTTCCTGGTAGCGACGGTGGTAGAGCCACCATGCCAGTGCGATAGCCACCAATGCCAATCCGACCGAGATGGCTGCCACGATCGGATCGAAGCTGATCGACGCCTTGGCTGCCTCTTCTCCCAGGGCGATCTCCTGGACGGCTTCCTCGATTTTGATGGTGTGCTCCAGGAAGTGCCCGAAAGTGTGCGTCCAGGGCAGGTTGAGCAAGCCTCCCAGCGCCGAGAGCCCTGCCAGGATCATCAGCGGCACGGTCATCACCAGCGGGCTTTCGCTGGCATGCGCAGCAGCATCTGAGCGTGGTCTTCCGAAGAAGATCATCACCACCTGCCGGCCCATATAGAAGGCGGTGAAAAACGCTGCCGCCAGCAGCAGGTAATAGACCGTCGGATTCAGGTGGCTGGCTTCGAGCAGGATTTCGTCTTTGGACCAGAAACCCGCCAGGGGCGGGATGCCCGCCAGCGCCAGAGCGCCGATCAGGTAGACCCAGAAGGTAATTTTCATCTGTCCGCGCAAACCGCCCATATTGCGCATGTCCTGTGGATCGAAATGCCCTCCGCTCCCCTTGGTGCTTTTCTTCTGCTTCGAACTATGTTCCACATGATGTTCCCCGCGCTCGACGCCCTGGATGACGGAGCCGGCGGAGAGGAAGAGCAGCGCTTTGAAGAAGGCATGCGCTACCAGGTGGAACATGCCCGCAACCACCGCCCCCATGCCGACCGCTGCCACCATGAATCCGAGCTGGCTGATGGTGGAATATGCCAGCACCTTTTTGATATCGAACTGCGCCACGGCGATCGTAGCCGCAAACAGGGCGGTGATCCCACCGATAAGCGCTACCGTTTCCTGCGCCATCGGCACGACCGCATACAGCGGGAACGAGCGCGCCACCAGGTAGACGCCGGCAGTCACCATGGTTGCCGCATGGATCAGGGCAGAGACCGGTGTAGGGCCAGCCATGGCGTCCGGCAGCCACACGTACAGCGGGATCTGCGCAGATTTGCCAGCCACACCCAGGAGCATGAAAAGGGTGATCATCAGGATGGCAATTGGGAAGGTTTCCGCCACCTCAGGCACGCGTGCGAATACTTCATCGAAGTTGAAGGTGCGGAAAATACCGAACATGGTGAAGGCTGCCAGCAGGAAGCCGAAATCGCCAATCCGGTTGGTGACGAAGGCTTTCTTGGCTGCCAGGGCGTTGCCGATGCCGTTTGCGCCCTTGTCGTACCAGAATCCGATCAGCAGGTAGGAGCACAGCCCGACCCCCTCCCAGCCCACGAAGAGCATCAGGTAGCTGTCGGCGCTGACCAGGATCATCATGGCGACAATAAACAGGTTGAAGAACACGAAGAAGCGCCGGTAGCGGCTTGGATCCCCATTGTGGCGCACATCATCGTGCATATAACCGATGGCATAGATATGGATCAACAAGCCTACGCCGGAGACCACCAGCATCATGGTCACCGAGAGGGTATCCACCTGGAAGCCCCATCTCAGCTGCAGCTCGCCAATGGTGATCCAATCTGCCAGGGCGATCGAAGCCCCATCCGGATGCCCAACCAGCGAGATCACCAGCAGCACCGCCACCACAAAAGCCAGACCGGTGGCAAGGCTGGCAATGCTCCCTACCAGCACCTCGCTCAGCCGGCCTCCGAAGATCAGGTTCACCAGCAATCCGATCAGCGGAAAAAAGACGACCAGGGGTACCAGGTTGAAGAACTGCGGCCCACCCGCAACAGCTTCGCTCAATAACATACGCTTCTCCCGATATTCGGTATCCAGGGCGACGAAAGGCTGAATCCCATCCAGATCAGCCCTTCATGGTGTTCATCTGGTCGACATCGATGCTCTGTTTGTTCTGGAAGATCGTCACAATCAGCGCCAATCCCACCGCGACCTCAGCTGCGGCGACTGTCATGACGAAAAAGACGAAAATCTGACCGCTTACCGCCTCGTATGCGCGGGCAAAGGCGACGAAAGCCAGGTTGGCGGCGTTGAGCATCAGCTCCACAGACATGAAGATCACGAGAGCGTTGCGGCGGATCAACACACCCAGGGCGCCGATGGTAAATAAGATTGCCGAGAGACCCACATAATATTCTACAGGTAGCATGCATACCCTCCGGTGTATACCTGGCGCCCGCTTATCCCTGCGGTGTCTTGACCTTGCTGAGCACGATCGCTCCGATCATTGCCACGAGCAGTAAGATCGAAGTCACTTCGAACGGCAGGACAAACTGCCGGAAGAGCGTCTCTCCGATCGCGGTTGGCCCGCCGAAGGTAGGAGCAACAGTATCCATAGCCTGCATCACCCCGCGCTGGCTGGTGACGATATAAATCGCCTCAATCAACAAGACCACACCCAGCCCCAACGCCAGCGGCTTCAGCCACCATATCGGAGAGGCGCGGCCAGTTTGTTCGGCGCCAAGCAGCATGATCACAAATAAGAACAGCACCATGATCGCGCCAGCGTAGACGGTGACCTGCGCCAGGGCAATGAACGGGGCGCTCAATATCAGGTAAAAAATAGCCACAGTGGAGAAGTTCAGGATCAGGAGCAGCGCGGCATAGACGGCATTGCGGCTGAACAACATCCCCAGCGCTGAAGCGACAGCTACCAGGGCAAGTAAGAAGAAGACGATCAGATCTGGCGTCATGATCAACCTTAATCTAGATTCTTCATTTCTGGGATCGAGCGGTTGTATTTTCCCGGCTCGACCTTCTGGGGGGTCGGTTTACCCGCCTCTGGGACGGGCACCAACAACATTTCTTTGGGATAGATGGCCTGGCGGCGGTCGGTGAAGGACAGCTCGTAGTTATCACCCAGGACGATTGCTTCGGTCGGGCATGCATCTTCGCAATATCCGCAGAAGATGCAGCGCAGCATATTGATTTCATAAGTGCTGGCATAGCGCTCGCCGGGTGAGTAGCGCTCCTCATCGGTGTTTTCCGACGCCTCGACAAAGATGGCGTCCGCCGGGCAAGCCGCCGCACATAACGAGCAGCCGATGCACTTCTCCAGCCCGTTTTCGTAGCGCTCCAGGCGGTGACGCCCTTTAAAACGCTGGCGCACCGGGCGCTTTTCCTCCGGATACTGGATGGTGACCGGCTTCTCGAGCATCGATTTCAAGGTGGTGCTCAGGCCGCGGATGATCTCCGTAAGCATGGTTTACCTCCTCGCAACTGCTTTTTGCAGCAGCAATACCGCTAAAAGAAACGTCAGGATGGTCAGCACCGGGATGAGCCACAGCATGTTCACGAGGATGCCAACCGCTGTCAGTACTATGTTCGCCAGAGAGAGCGGGAGCAGAAATTTCCACCCGAAAGCCATCAGCCGGTCGTAGCGAATGCGCGGCAGTGTGGCGCGCACCCAGATCATGCCGAACAGCAGCACCACCACCTTCAGGAACAGATAGACCGGGCCAAGCCATGGGAGCTGGTCGATAAATGGGCCGCGAAAGCCGCCGAAAAACAGCGAGACCGCGATGGCGCTGACTGCGATCATCTTGATGTATTCAGCCATGAAGAACAGGGCAAACTTGAGACCGGAATACTCGGTGTGATAGCCGGCAGTCAGCTCTTGTTCGGCCTCGGGCATGTCGAACGGCGCCCGGTTGACCTCTGCCAGAGTGGCGATCCAGAAGATCAGCGCTCCGACAGGCTGATAGACGACGTACCATACCGGAGACTGGGCATGCACGATATCGAGCACGTTCATCGAGCCTGCCAGCAGGATGGGACCGATGAAGCCCATTCCCAGCGCCAGTTCGTAGCTGATCATCTGGGCTGATGAACGGATACCGCCCAGCATGGCGTACTTGTTATTGGACGACCAGCCTGCCAGCACGATACCGTATATCGAGATGGAGGTGATAGCGGTGATATACAGGATGCCGATGTTGATGTTCGCCACGGAGAGCGAGATCTGCCTGCCGAAGAGGGTCAGCGTGTCTCCCCAGGGCACCACCGCCAGGATCACCAGCGCCGGGACGACCGTGAGGATTGGCGCCAGGATGAAGATCAGCTTATAGGCATCGGCTGGGATCAGTTCCTCTTTGAAAACCAGCTTGAGGCCATCTGCCAGCGGCTGAAACCACCCGCCTGGTCCAGCGCGGTTGGGACCGATGCGCACCTGGATGCGTGCCAGCGCCTTGCGTTCGTACAGGGTGAGGTACATAAAGCCGAACAATAAGGCTGCGATCAAGATCACCGCTTTGACGATCCACTCAATTATCAGGGCAGCGTCCATGAAACTCCTCGAAATATGGATTACCGGATCACCATTCAGGCCGTCGTGCGTTCGACCAGGCGGATCTCTGCCGGGACGGGGCCATCGATGGGGGTGCCCAGGCTGCGCGGCACCAATACAATGCCCGGTGGAACGCCATCATCCAGTCTGGCAGACACCAGGCTGATCGAATTTCCCAGGCTGATTTCCACTGTCGCCCCGGCTTCGATGCTCAGACGGCTGGCATCCATCGGGTTCAAGGCGACATACGGCTGGGGAATGCGCTGGTGGAGCAGTTTCGAAGGCACCACTGTCTGGCCGCGGTCGTACAGGCGGGTAACCGGTACAGCCAGAAGGCTGCCCTCTGGGACCGACACGGAGGGCGGGTCCACCCAGCCTAACGCCACAGGCTGGCCGCGTTGAGCTGCCGGAGGAAGCTGCACGCCCAGGCCCTGGGGATTCTCATAAGTTGTGCCGCCATAGTACATGTCGCCGCGGCCGACAATCGGAAACTGCTCGGACGCCTCCGCCAGGCGGGCATAGGAGAGGCCGGCGTAATCCGGCACGCTGGCGGCAATGTGCGCCATCACTTTTGAGGCAACCCGCTCTTCCAGCACCTGACCCAGGCGCCTGGCGATTTGCGCGGCGATGGAGTAATCGGCCTGGCTGCCAGATTTGCCCGGCACAGCCGGGAAGAAGCGCTGCACGCGCCGCTCTCCCGAAGTGAATGTACCCTCACGCTCGGTGTAGGCCCGGGCTGGCAGCACCACATCGGCTAATTTGGCAGTGCCGGTCAGAAATAGATCCTGCACGACCAGAAAATCGCCGGTTTCCGCCAGGTCGGGATCATCCCCTGCTGGATCGGCAGCAATAATATACAGGGCTTTGGCATTTCTCATCGCCTCTGCCAGGTCGGGCAGGGGCCGGAAGCCCATATCCCAGGCGCCCTGTTCATTGGGGCGCTGCCAGACGGGGATCAGGCCGTTGTTTGCCCGCCCCGTATGGTTGGTGACGATCAGCAAGTTGGCGCAGGCCTGCGCTAGTGCCTGAGACGATTCCAGGCCGGTGCCCTCGCTGCCGAACAAGATCACGGCGTTCTCAGCGCCAGCGAAAGCATTGGCTGCCGCCTGCAGCTCGGGGCTACGCAGAAGGGTATTAACCGCCTCGGGCAAATTGGGACGCTTGGCAGACAGGCTGTTCACCATCGCCAGGACCGCTGCGGCCTCCGAGGCGTACGGATAGCGGACGGTATGCCCGGCATAGCGATCCAGCCGGGTGGGGCGCGGGTTGAGCACGATCAAGGCTGCGCCGCGCTCGGCAGCCTGCTTGACGCGCAGCCACCAGATGGGGGCCTCTTCCAACAGGTCGCAAGCTACCACCAGGATGGCGCTCCCGGGTCCCATTGCGGCAAAATCTGTACCCGGTCCGACGCCCACCTGGGCAACCAGGTCGCCGCCGGACATGGTGGTGTAGAGGGCAGACTTACCGCCCGTCCCGGTGGTCATATGGTGCAGGTTGAACAGGTCTTCGTTTGGAAGGCGGCCACCCACCAGGGTGAGTAGGCTGCTGCCGGCTTCCCGGAAACGGCGGGCGACCAGGTCCAGGGCATCATTCCAGGACGCAGGGGTAAGCTCACCGTTCTTGCGCACCAGGGGCTGGGTGAGGCGCTCAGGGCTCTCGGCGAAATGGTATGCAAAGCGACCTTTGTCGCAGATCCAGATCTCGTTCACCGCTTCGTTCTGGCGCGGCATGACGCGCTTGATCACCATCTGCCCGCCCGATTTGGCCTCGCGGCGCACATTGAAGGTGATGTTGCAGCCCACCGGGCACTGGGAGCAGATCGAAGCGGCAGCATTCAGCTCCCAAGGGCGAGCGCCGAAGCGGAAATCGGCAGTGGTCAGGGCGCCAACCGGGCAGATGTCGGTGGTGTTGCCCGAAAAATAAGAGTCGAAACCGGGCTCAGAGTAGGTGACGATCTCGAGCGAGCGCCCCCGGTTGTAGAAGCCGATCACGGGCTCATCCACCACCTCGTCCTGAAAACGCACGCAGCGGGCGCATTGGATGCAGCGCTCCCGGTCCAGGTAGATCAGCTCGCCCAGCGGCACCTGTTTAGCCAGGTGGATTTTCTCATTGTAAATGTAGCGGCTTACCCCGGGTCCAAAGCCCATGGTGAGGTTCTGCAGCGGGCATTCGCCGCCCTTATCGCAGATCGGGCAGTCCAGCGGGTGGGAGGTGAGCAGGAATTCCAGGATATCCTCTCGCCCGGCCTTGACCTTCTCGGAAGTGCCAATGACCACCATGCCCGGCGATATGGGGGTGGTGCAGGCTGTCTCCAGCTTTGGTCCGAACTGGATTTTCGGCGAGCCGTCGGCTTCAAGCAGGGCCGCGCCGGTAGCACGGTCGATAACCGGCCGGCCGATATCCACCAGGCACATGCGACACATGCCAACCGGTTCCATCTTGGGGTGGTAGCAGAAGACCGGGATGTCGATCCCGGCTTTCTTAGCCGCGTCAACAATCAGCGTGCCCTCCGGCGCCGTCACCTGCACACCGTCGATCGTCAATGTAACCAGCTTTGCCATCTATTCGCTCCAGCGTTACCGTTGCAAACCGCTATAAATAATTTTATAAACGCAATGTAATGTTTAGCGGTTTGCTTAAGTGATTGGCCGGTTTTACATGACTTTTTTGTAAAGATACTTTCGACCAATCACACGTAAAACCAAATTAAGAAACCGCGGCTGGCAGGGTTTCATCTGTTGTTTCTTCTGCGCCCACTTTACTCTTGAAATCGCCCTGGAAGCGCTCGATGCCCGAGAGCACCGCCTCGATGGAAAACTCGCCCAGGGCGCACAGGCATTTGCCTTTGATCTGTCCGGCGACATCTCGCAGTAGCTCGACATCCTCCCAGCTAGCCGCGCCGCCGGCGATGCGGTCGGTCAGGTGCATCATCCAGAATGTGCCTTCCCGGCAGGGCGTACACTTGCCGCACGATTCGTGCTTGAAGAAATGCACGGTCTTGTTGATCAGCCAGGGGATGCTGACCGTCTCGTCGATGACGATCACCGATGCCGAGCCCAAGGCGGCGCCCAGCTTCGGCACGCTCTCGTAGTCCATCGGCGTGTCGAGGGCCTCTTCGTTCGCCACGATCAGTGCAGAAGATGCACCTGCTGCCATGATGGCTTTGATCTGCCGGTTATCCGGGATACCGCCGCCGTGTTCATAGATCAGCTCGCGGAAGGTAGTGCCCAGGGGCAGCTCATAGTTGCCTGGGCGGTTCACCCTCCCCGATAGGCAGAAAACCTTCGTGCCCGGGCTTTTCTCGGTGCCGAAGGTGCGGTACCATTCGGCCCCACGCGCGACGATCAGCGGCACGTTGCTCAAGGTCTCGACGTTGTTGACCACGGTTGGCTTGCCGAACAGGCCGAACGAAGGTGGAAAAGGCGGGCGCAGGCGCGGCTGGCCCAGCTTGCCCTCGATCGACTCGAGCATGGCGGTCTCTTCGCCGCAGATATATGCACCTGCGCCCAGGTGGGTGTAGATGCGCAGTGAATAATCTGTACCAAACAGGTTGTCGCCCAGCAAGCCGGCCGAGTACAGCTCGGAGATGCACTGGTCGAGCTGGTGTGCAAGCTGCCAGAACTCGCCGCGCAGGTAAATGTACGCCGCATTAGCCGTGACTGCATAGGAGGCGATCGCCACCCCTTCGATGAATTGGAAAGGATTGTTCTCCATGATCTCACGGTCTTTGAATGTGCCCGGCTCGGATTCGTCGGCGTTGGCGACAACGTAATGCGGCCAGATCTTCTTATCCACAAAGGCCCATTTCATCCCGGTTGGGAAGCCTGCTCCGCCGCGCCCGCGCAAGCCGGAAGCTTTGACCACCTCGATGACCTCGTCCGGCTGCATGTTGGTGACAGCCTTAAAAAAGGCCTGGAAGCCTTCATGCTGGCGGTAGACTTCCAGCTTATGGAGATCCGCGATCTCGCGATGCCGGAGGAGCAGGTTCTGGCTCATTCAGCCCATGCCTTCCTGCGCAGGGCTCGGACCACATCCACAGCGCTGTCGACCGTCTGGTTCTCGTGGTACTCCAATCCATCGCCGCCTTGCACCTGGAACATGGGCGCCTTGTCGCAGGCTGCCAGGCACATGACGCGCTCTATGGTGACCAGACCGTCGGGCGTTGTCTCGCCTACGCGGATACCCAGGTTGGCGCACAGCTTTTCCAGAAATTCTTCGGCGCCGCGCAGCGCGCAGGGCAGGTCGGTGCAGACCTGGATGCGATATTTTCCGGCTGGGCGGTCGTAATACAGGCTGTAAAAACCCACAATCGAGGCCACCTCGGTAGGGGTTATATCCAGGATGGCAGCGATATCATCCATCGACTGCCTGGTGATATAACCATTTTCGCGCTGGGCCAGGTAGAGCAGCGGCATCACCGCGGCGCGTTTTTGGTCGGGGGGGTATTTTGCCAGAATGGCTGCGATTTCGTCTGCGTATTTGTCTGCCAGGTGGTTCAACGGTCAACGTCTCCCAGGACTATATCGATGGTGCCGATCAGTGCAACCAGATCCGCCACCAGATGGCCCTTGGCGAGCAGGGGCAAGATCTGCAAATTCACAAAAGACGGCGTACGCCAATACACCCGGTGTGGCTTGGGACCGCCGTTCCCTTCCAGATACACACCCAGCTCGCCGCGCGGCGATTCCACTGCCACATATACGCCGCCCTCCGGCACAGGGAAGCCCTCAGTCCACAGCTTGAAATGGTGGATGACCGCCTCCATGCTGGTCCCCAGTTCTGAGCGGGGCGGGGGTACGTACTTGCGGTTGTTGCTGCGCACGGGTCCGGCGGGAAGGTGATCCAGCGCCTGCTGGACGATGCGCAGCGACTGGCGCATTTCCTCCATCCGCATCAGGTAGCGTGCGTAGGTATCCCCATCGGTGTGGGTGGGCACATCGAAATCATACTGCTCGTACCCGATGTACGGCTCGGCTTTGCGCAAGTCCAGCGCCACTCCCGAGGCCCTCAACGATGGGCCAGTGACGCCCCAACGCACAGCCTGCTCCCCCGAGAGCACACCGATATTGCGTGTGCGCTCGATGAAGAGCGGATTCTTGGTCAGCAGGTCTTCATACTCATCGATGCGGGCGGGGAAAATGTCCAGGAACTTGCGTACGGCGTCCTCGAACTCAGCCGGCGCATCTCGCCACAGCCCTCCCGGGCGGATATAGGTGGCCATCATGCGCTGACCGCCGCACATCTCCAGGATATCCAGGATGATCTCGCGCTCGCGGAAGCAGTACAGAAAAACCGACATGGCTGCCAGATCCAGGGCGTGGGTCCCCAGCCAGACCAGGTGCGAAGCAATGCGCTGCAGCTCGGTCAGGATCACCCGGATCACCTGAGCGCGCGGCGGTACATCCAGCTCCACCAGCTTTTCAATCGCCAGGCAGTAGACCAGGTTGTTGCCCACCGTGTTCAGGTAGTCCAGCCGGTCGGTCATCACGGCAGCCTTGAGGTAAGTCTTGGCTTCCATGTTTTTCTCAATCCCGGTGTGCAAGAAGCCAATATCGGGGATGCAGTTCACCACAATTTCACCGTCCAGCTCTAACAGCAGGCGCAAAACGCCGTGTGTGCTGGGGTGCTGCGGTCCCATATTGAGCAGGACGGTTTCGCCTTCGATCGCCCGATCAGAGATCAGGTGGCGAAGCTCGTCAAGAGTGACTTCGGTTTTTTCTAACATCGCTACATCCGCTTCCCGAATTATTCTTTCATATAGGGCTTGCGCCGATCGATCTCATCGTAGTTGAAGCTGAACTGCACTTCTTCATAGCCCAGGGGATAGTCTTTCCGCAGAGGATGCCCCTCCCAGTCATACGGCATGAGGATGCGGCGCAGGTCGGAATGCCCTTCAAAACGGACGCCGAACATATCCCAGATCTCGCGCTCATGCCAGTTGGCGTTGGGATAGATGCCCTCTATGCTGGGAAGGGTTGGGATATTGCCGTCCAGCGGGACGCGCAGGCCGATGCGGACGTTCTTCGCCAGCGAATATAGCTGGTAGAGGATGTGGAAGCGCGGCTGCTCCTGGGGCCAGTAATCCACTGCGGTTTGGGCAGAGAGCATATTGAATTCAAACTCGTCCCGCAGCGCCTGGCAAATAGGTAAGATCTGCTGCGCCTGCACCAGCAGGCTGACCTGATCACGGAACTCGCTGAGCTGGATCTCGAAGCGCCCCGCCAGGGAAGCTGCTACAAATTGGAGGTGTTCGTTCATATTGTTAATGGTCACCTTTCAAGCAGCTTATGCCCAATCTTTGATCTTCTCACCGCGCACCTTCTCGTGCAGGGTGACGATGCCATGGATCAGTGCCTCGGGGCGGGGCGGACAGCCGGCAACATACACATCTACTGGAACGACCTCGTCGACGCCTTGCACGATGGCGTAGTTATTGAACACACCGCCGCATGAAGCGCAATCGCCCATTGCAATTACCCATTTCGGGTCTGGCATCTGGTCGTACAGGCGCCGCAGCACGGGAGCCATCTTGCGCGAGACCCGCCCGGCGACGATCATCAAATCGGATTGGCGCGGGCTGGCGCGCATAAGCTCCATCCCAAAGCGGCTCATGTCATAGCTGGCAGCCTGCGCCGACATCATCTCGATGGCGCAGCACGCCAGACCAAACAGCATCGGCCACATGGCGTTGGTGCGAGCCCAGTTGACTGCTTCCTCCAGCCTGAGGGTCACCGCTCCCATGTTGCCAAGTTTCTGTTCTATTCCCATTCCAGAGCTCCTTTCTTCCACGCGTAAACATAACCAACCAATAAAATAAATACGAATACCAGCATCTCGACCAACCCAAAAATCCCCAGGCTGCGGAAGACGATCGCCCACGGCAGGAAGAAGACAACCTCGATATCGAACAAGATGAACAGCACAGCCACTAAATAAAAACGAACCGGCATTCGTCGGGTGCCCGGTCCGAAGGGGGTCATGCCGGATTCATAAGGTGAAGATTTGCGCTTTGTGGGACGGCGAGGGCCAAACAAATGACCTAAAGCCACTGCAACTACCGCTAAAGCGACCGAAAGCACCAATAAGATTGCGATGGGCAGATATTCCGTCAGCATAGAATGTCCTCGCCTTCAGCTTTGTACATAATCTAGACCCAAGTGGTAAGTTTATCATAACCACCTATAGGTGTCAAATTTCACAAATTAACGCAGGTAACACAGGAACACTACCAACCAGGTCTAGGGAGATATCCGGCCCTAGCTCAGGTAATCGCGCAAGTGGCGGCTGCGGGTTGGATGGCGCAGCTTGCGCAGTGCTTTTGATTCAATCTGGCGGATGCGCTCGCGGGTTACATTGAAATACTGCCCGACTTCTTCCAGGGTATGGTCTTTGCCATCCGCCAGGCCGAAGCGCAGCTCGAGAACTTGCCGCTCGCGCTCGGAGAGCACAGCCAGAGCGTTCTTTACCGATTCGCGCAGCATCTCACGCGCCGCAGCGTCCATTGGCTCCAGGGCATCTTCGTCTTCGATAAAATCGCCCAGCTGGCTGCTGTCTTCGCTGCCGACCGGGCTTTCCAGCGACATGGGCTCCTCGGCCGCGCGCAGGATGCGGTTAACCTTTGCAGCCGCTCGCACCCAGCGCCGCCGTACGTCCAGCGGCAGGGGAGTGCCCTCTGCTTGAGAACGGGCGATTGCGTGCTGGTCTTTTTCATCGAGATAGCCCGTCTCAAGCGCCAGCTCCTCGGCAGCCGGATCGCGGCCCAGCTGTTGGGTCAGCCGGCGCTGGATGCGCAGCAGGCGGTTGATCGACTCGAAGATATGCACCGGGATGCGGATTGTACGCGCTTGATCGGCGATCGAGCGGCTGATCGATTGGCGGATCCACCAGGTGGCGTATGTACTGAACTTGTACCCTCGGGTCGGATCGAACTTCGATACCGCCCGCAGCAGGCCAATGTTGCCTTCCTGGATCAGGTCCAGGAAGGAGCTGCCGCGTCCGATATAGCGCTTGGCGACGCTGACCACAAGGCGCAAGTTGGCGCGGATGATGGCATGGTGGGCTTCATTGGCGCGCAGGCGGATGTCGGCGATCTCAGCCTGGAGCAGCTTATCCGCGGGCAGATAGAGAGCGAGAAAATCATCCGTCCCTGCCTCTGCGGCGGCATCTTCGGATTTACCATCCGCCGCGGCTGGACGATGGGGGGGCAGGCTTCCATTGGCGGTGACATAATCTAATAATGGCCGCGCCAGCTCATCGGGCAGCATATACAAGTAAAGAAACACGTTAAACGCGTTGCGGGCGAGGCCGTCCCACAACGGATCGACCCCCCAAAGCCCGTTATCCAGGAAAGCGCGCAGGTAAGAGGGAATATCGCTGTTCCAGGTTTGCCGGAGCATTTGAGCCTCGGAGAGGCTGAGCGCCAGATCCGGGCAGGCATGTCCCAGGCGGTTGGTATCTTCGATGACACGCTTCCAGGCCGTCTCCAGCTCATCGTACAGCGCCCGGTAGATGCTGCGGGGTTGTGGCCGGCGTACTTTGTCATCCTGCTGTTTGCGCGCCAGGGGATGCCCGCGCCCCAATAGATCGATCCGCCGGGCAGCTTCCAGGCGCGTCGAGAGCCAGAATTCCCGGTCGGTATCCAGCAGCTCGATGCCTCCGATCTCCTTGAGATACAGGCGCACCGGATCTTCGCTCAATTCGGCCATTAAGTTGGGGTTGTCGAGCAGGTCGATCGGGTCTTCTCGCACCAGGCTCTCCAGGTCCTCGGCATTCATGCTGAGTGCAGCCTCGTCTGGCTCCTCGATCAGGGCGGTGCTGATGCTGCTGAGCACATCTTCAGGCAGGACATCGTCCAGATCGCCGAGCAGCTCCCCGTCAGAGATCAGGTCGGCGTCCAGGTCAGGCTCAATTCCCTGAATGTCTTGAGACTCGCGGGTTGGGTCCTCTGGGGGTTTATCAGGCTGAGGTCTGCTCATCAGCAACCTGTGGTCCTCTGCTAGAAAGTTCGACCTGAAGGGACATGGCTGGTGTACTGGCCTAAGGCACGGTTCAAGCGCTGCAAAGCCTGAGTATGTTGTACCATAGTTTGCTGATATTGTGTTGCCATCAGGTCGCCTTGCCCCTGCGCTTCCTCCATCAGGTAGCGCAGGTACTCTATATTTTGACGGACCGCTTGCTGGCGGATGGTGATTACGGCCCGCACCAGGTCATCCATCACACGTTCGTCGCTGGGATCCAGGTTGCCTGTGCGCTCCAGCAGCGCGTCCGCCACCTCCATCATCGGCAGGGACAGGCTGCCAAGGGTGTAGTGCAGCGGCTCAGCCATATCCTGGTCAACGGATTGCTGCAGCAGGCGCAGGATGGCTTTGTGGTCGGCGTGCTGGAAATCCGTCGAATGCAGGCGGTTGAGGCCAAGCTCTTGCAGTTTGCGGTCCACCTTGAAAAGGAGGTCGGGGCGGCGGATCAAGACACCCAGGGCATGCGCTTCCAGGGGATAGCCACCCAGGGAGAGCGTAGGGGCCTTCTCCGCCAAGGCAGGCTCGATCTTTTTTCTGGGAGCCCTGCGCCGGGTGGGGGTTCCTGTGCCGGTTGGGACGACCGTCAGAGTGCGTTCGTCCACGCGCAGCAGGCGCGCCAGCTGCTGGCGGTAGGTGTCCCGCTCGATGGCGCTGGGGACATCGCCGATCAAAGGCAGCACCTGGGCAGCAATTTCACTCTTGACTTTCGGATCATCCAGATTGCGACCCGCTGCCAGGCTCTCCATGACATGCTGCACCACCGGCCTGGCATTTTCTACGATCTGCTTCCACTCTTCCGGGTCGCGGTTGACCACTTCATCGGGGTCCATCCCAGCCGGCAGGGTGGTGACGCGGATATCGGCTTGCAGGCGGGCCTCGAAGCTGATCAGGCCGCGAGCGTCGAAGACCGGGTCGGCCTCGTGATCCAGGGCCTGGCGGGCGATCTGCAAACCGCGCAGGGTGGCCTTATCGCCGGCGGCATCCGGATCGAGGGCCAGCACGATGCGGTGCGAGTAGCGCTTGAGCAGGTAGAGCTGGTGCTCGCTTAGGGCGGTGCCCATTGGCGAAACGGCGTTGGAGAAACCAGCCTGGTGCAGGGCGATCACGTCCAGGTAGCCTTCCACGATCACCGCCTGGTCGATATCACGGATCGCTTTGCGGGCACGATCCAGGCCATACAGCAGGCGCCCCTTATCGAAGATCGCCGTCTGGGGAGAGTTGAGGAATTTGGGAACGTCTTCCGGGTTGAGGATGCGGGCGCCGAACCCCGCCATGCGGCCGCGTTCGTCACGGATGGGGAACATCAGCCGGTGACGGAAGCGGTCGTACATCCCTCCGCTATCCCGCTCGGAGACCAGCCCCGCCTGGAGCAGGTCGTCCGGGCGTGCGCCCTTGCCGCGCAGATATTGGCTCGTCGCCTCCCAGGCATTGGGCGCGTACCCCAGTCCGAAGGCCTCGATGGTGTTATCCTTCAGGCCGCGCTGATGCAGATATTCCAGGGCGGGCTTCCCGGCGGGAGTGTTTAATAATTGATGACGGTAAAAAGTGGCAGCCTCTTCCAGCAGCAGGCGCAGGTTGTCGTGTTCCTCGGCGGCGGCTTGCTCCTCGGGGGTCTGTGGTTTTAACTCCACCCCGGCTTTCTCTGCCAGGAAACGCAGGGTCTCTGGAAAGTCCCAGCCCTCTTTCTTCATTACATAGCCGAAGATATCCCCACCCTCGTTGCACTGCCCGAAGCAGCGCCAGGTGCCGGTATCGGGGAAGACGGCGAAAGCCGGCGTGCGCGTGTTGCTGTGAAACGGACAAAAACCCGTGTAGTTCTTTCCGGAATGGCGCAGCTGCACCGTTTCGGACACCAGCTCAACGATATCAACGCGGGCCTTGATCTCATCGATGACCGACATGGCTTATAAATTCTCCACGAACCCGGTCAGAACAGGCAGGAGACCGCATAGGCTCGATCTCCCCGAAAGGGAGCACTAAAAAGTTGTTGTGGAATTACCGGGTTGTGTGGCTTGAGCGGCTTCGCCGCTCAAGCCACACAACCCAGACCTACAACATTTGGGTGCACCCCCGAAATTAAATTATACCGTAAGGGTAAGTATGTGGTTATAATCAAGCCCGAGGACCGCCTGTTATGGAAACAGACTCAGCCGATACGGAAGTTTACATCTCGGTGGATATTGAGACTGCCGGACCCAATCCGAACGATTATTCGCTGCTGACGATCGGGGCTTGCACGATTACCGAGCCTCCAGAAATGTTCTATGTAGAAATCCAGCCGGTGAATAGCAAGTTCGTCCCCGAGGCCCTGGCGATCAGCCGCCTGTCTATGGAGCGGTTGGAGAAACGCGGCCTGGCGCCCAAGGCAGCCATGGCGCAGTTCGATGAATGGGCGCGCGCCCAGGCCCACGAGGATCAGAAGCCGGTCTTCGTGGCTTTCAACGCGGCGTTCGACTGGATGTTCGTCAACGATTATTTCCACCGTTATCTGGGACGCAACCCATTCGGTCATACCGCCCTGGACATTAAGTCATTGTACATGGGTCTGACCGGTGTGCGCTGGGAAGAGACCGCCATGCGCTATGTCGGACCGCGCTACCTGGGCGATCAGCAGCTCACCCACCATGCCCTGCGCGATGCCATGGACCAGGCGCAGATCTTCCGCAAGGTACTGGACGAAGCCCAACTGCGGGGAAAAGCAAGCCCATAGCCTGGCAGGGCAGTTCTCGCTCAATCAATATCTTAATGGAGGGAGAAAGAATGGATAACAAGCCATCATCAGATAACCTGAAGCGCATTATCGAATCAGCCCAAAGGCTGGGTATCGAGATGGATGAAGAGGAAGCCATCCAGTGGCTGACCGCTGTTGCAGCCATTAAAGCCGAAGGGCCGGAAATCTCAATCGATGAGCACAGCGGTGTCTTCGGTCACAAGGTCAGCCTGCTAGATTTCGATCCGCAGAACCTGGCGCATTTCCGCGAGGTTGGCAAGCTGGTGGAAATCGTGGACCGCCCGGGGGTAGTGGAGACCGCCCTGGCGCTCTCGGGGTCGGCGGCGCAGTCGAAGATCCAGAGCTACCCGGGCGACGCCGACTATTTCGAGCGCGTGAACATCCTGGCCGAATCCCGGGCAGAAGCCTGCCGCATCCTGGCGGACGTGATGCGCGAGAAAGCCTTGAAGACTTTCAAAGGCCCCGGCTTCCAGCTCATCGAGGTCAAATTTGGCAGCTATCCTTTCGATGTCGTCCGGGACGGGCGAGAGCAAAAAGCCGGGGCGCCGGTCGCCTGGAACGCCGAGGAGGTGAGTGCTGGCGCCTTTGACGTTGAAATACCGGGCGGCAGCCCGCAGCAGCGCATCACCTGGGACCAGGTGGCAGATAAGCCCGGCTGGTGTAAGCTGGACTGGGTAATCGCCGACCCGGCGCGCGGACAGCTTGCCAACGCCAGCAATATGCTGGATGTGACCTGGGAAGCCCCCGACGGAGTGATCACCCCCCTGGATGGCTTTATGGACCCGTACTTCCAGGAGGTATACCTGGAGGCCGAGTCGATCCCGATCTTTTCCAAGCTGGTAAAGCACGTCTCTTCCGATGCATTGGATAATTATGTAAACCAGCTGGAGAAAGAGGTCAACAAGTACCTCACCAAAGACATCAACTACGGCAAGGCTGCCAAACGTATGTACAATGTCTTCCGCCTGACTGGTCGCTACGAAGAGGCCGCTTACCTGCGCGAGCTGTTCGACGAGCCTTCCACCATGTTGTACCAGGTATGGTCGCTGATCCGCACCATCGACGACTGCGCTGACCCCGATTCACCCATCACCGTCGAGGATACGCTGGCGCAAAACGACCGGCTGATCCTCTCCGTAGTCGATATCCTGGAGGGCAAGCAGGAGACCGAGATCGTGCGCCGCCTGCTGCGCCTGCGTGACGCGCTCACCCGCCAGAACACGGGCGAGGAGCTGACCACCGAGGCCGAAGCGGCGCGGGCGGAGGTGATCAGCATCGTCAACAACTTTTTCTACGAGAAGCTGACGGCTGTGCCGGAGATCAAATCGTACATCGAGAGCTTCCAGAGTAATAAGCCATCCTAATGCTGGAAGACTGGTAATCAAATAGAAGGCGCCCCGACGCATTGCCGGGGCGCTGTTCGTTCGAGAAGCAGGCTTACGGCAGCCCGCTGAGCTGCATCTCCGGGGGGTACTCGACGCTGAAATCGAAGCGCACCAGGCGTTTTTCTTTGGGCGCCAACGCCAGCTCCCATTCCAGGATGTTCAGCTCGCTTTGTTTGGCGGGCTTCGGCTCAGCCGATTCGAGGCGCACTTTGATGGCTTCGTGCCCGGCTACGGGGATCTGGTCCTGCAGATTCAGCTTGGCCTCGGCTCCCAGGTGGTTCTCCAGGGTGATCTGGTAGGCGTAGCGCACGCGGCGCTTGCCGCCGATCAGGGTCTTATCCACATCCCGGCGCAGCAGCTCGCGCTCCACCTTGATGCGATCGTCCACCCCCAGATAAAGCTCGATCTCCCCCTGGGGAGGGGTCAGCTCCAGATGGGTGGCGCCGATGAATTCATCTCCGGCGAATAAGTTAGCCGGTCCCGGCAGGAGCAGGTATGGGCTGTCGTTGGTCAGCCGGGCGCGGCGGTAAGCGGCTGGCACCAGCCTCGGTGCAGACACGTAATCCAGCCTGGGCGGCAGCTCCATCTCAGCCACGGTCACTTTGTGGGGGGCGCCGTCCGAGGGGATATCCACATTACCCGGAACCCGGTAGGTGATCGCTGCGCCGGCGCTTTCCACGGCCGCGGTGGCTGCCTGGACGGGCGCCACCTCTTGAGGGGCTTCTGCGGGCGCAGCGGCGAGATCGGGTGCGGCCTTAGCGCGCAGTGGGGCTGCGGTCACCGCCATGTGCATGCCCTCTGCGCGCGGCAGGGGCATGACCGGCTGCGGGCGCACGTACCAGGGCTTCAGCTCGGGCAACACCGACGCCAGCGCCGGGCGGGCGGTGGACAGGCTCAGGCTGACCCCCTCCCACGCTTCGCCGGTATTCTGCGTCACCTGGGCCAGGTAGGTAGCCTCCAGCGCCGGAGCGCCGCCAGCTTCAACCAGGCGCAGGTCATAGAGCGGCTTCCAACCCGCGCCGGTGACCACATAGCTCAAATCCACAGATAATTCGCCAGCCTGAGATACCTCCACCTCCACTCGTACGGTGTGGCGTTGGCGCGGGCGTGCGCCGCGCAGCTGCTCGAGCTGGCCCTTGAGCTGCTGCAAGCGACGCTCCAACTCACGTTTACGCGCTGCCAGCTCCACCAGCTCCCTGTCCAGCGCCTCGGCGCGCCCTCGCAAGCCGTCGAACATGGCCAACTCGGCCTCCAGGCTCTGCTCGCCGGCTGCCCAGGCGATGGCGTATGTCTCGGTGCGGCCTGCCAGCCCATCCAGCACCCCACGCTGCTGCCCGACGATCTGGCTCTGGCCATCCACGAGGCGCATCTCGTCCTGCACGGCTTCGATCTGTACTTCCAGCTCGCGCACTCCTTGGGCGGGCGTCTCGGCGTAGATAGCGCGCTGCACCTCCACGCCCAGCAGGCGGGCCCGCGCTGTGCCGCGGGCTGAAGCGCGCACCGAATCCGGGTCGAGGCCCAGCGGCAGTTCCTTAACTTCCATAACCTGGCGACCGGCATCCAGAGCCGCGCTCCCAGAGCGGGTGACCCGGGCACGGTCCGGATAGACGGTGACAACTCTGATGGTAGTGTCCAGTTCATTCATATCTGACCTCGTTCTCTAATAACAATCCCAATGCTATAATTTTAGAAGTTGTGCAGTTGAGGGAAAAGTTGGGGTGTTTGGGCGGACGAAATCCGCCCAAACACCCCAGACTTCCATCCAACTACGTAAGTACTAAATTTTATAGATTTGTTCCAGGAGTCCAGCATGAAACTGTTGAGAGACAAGAATTTTATCAGCCGTTCACTGATCCTAACAGGTTCGATAATTCTGCTTTTTTCTTTAAGCGTTGATACATTTAAGGGAGGCGGACAACCAGCCTCCTTTGGATTTAGACAGGTCATCGGAATGGTACTTGGCTTTCTACTTGTCTGCTGTGGAACAATTTTTTTCCTGCGTAATTCGGATTCCAGCCTACGAGAGCGTATTCAGACCCATAAAACCTCACTGGCCGTCTTTATGGCAGTTGCGCTCGGCCTGTCTTGGTTGCTATATATCTATAACGCAGGGATCAGGTTTTCTCCTGATTCGGTAGCCTATCAGAGTTTTGCATTGAAAATGCATCACATTGCAGATTTTGATACTGGGGCTACTTGGCCCCCGCTTTATCCAATCTTAATACATATCGTAATGTATATTCAAAGATTTCCAGCTGGAGCAGCTGCAATTATTTCTGGACTTTCTATGATCGGGGTGTTGACCATTTTTGCTCTGATCCTTTGCAAGTATAGTAATGACGTTGCCCTGATCATCGTTTTTATTGCCAGTTTATTCTTCTGGGATAAATTCTTATACATTTATACTCCCGCATGGTCAGAACCTCCGTTTGCATTCATCCTGGTTCTCGCGCTTTTTTTGTGATCAAACATTATGAAAAACAACGCACAAGGGATTATTTCTACGCCTCTCTAATTATTGCATTAGCGCCCTTCATCCGGTATATCGGCCTAGCATTAGTCGCATTATTTCTTGGATATACTATATATTTTATTTTTGCCTTTCGGGTGAATAAACGCTCTTCAGTTGTCAAATATCTGCTACTTTCCACAATCTCTTTCTTGCCGATTGGATTATATCTATTAAGAAATTATCGGGACACCGGGACACTCACTGGTGAGCGACTACCTGCCAACCTGACGATATTTGGAAACCTAAACAGCGTCCTGGAGGTTTTTGTCCAAGATATCAACTTATATTTCAGGATCCTTTTTCTGATATCTGTAATTTTTTATGTGATTATCCTTTTCAACAAAAATCGAATCGGAAACACAAAAAACATATTCCCATCATCTTTCATTCTTATACTCTTCTTCTTGTACACATGTTTTATCCTGTATACGACGACTCAAGCCAAGGTTGATCCAATTGGGACACGTTACTTCGCCCCCTTATATCCACTCCTATTAATATTTACGTTTATCGGCTTAGAGACAATTCTTAGCTCAGAGCTGCCAGAGCTAGTCGGGTTCAGTAATATTCGCTTGTTCCGAATCGGTATCCTCAGTCTGATTTGCATCAGTTTGCTCGCTAACATCATTGGTTTCAACGCGTGGCTTGATAACATTTCAAAAAATAGATTCGTTCCGGTCTCACACACTGAAGCCGGTTTTAATTTAAGCCCAACATCATTAAACCTGAACAAATATTTCCATAGGATTCTTGAGCTGCAAGATCAAATTCATGTTGTAGTTAGTATGGACTTCCAACTGCCATACGACAAATATTTCGGACCGGATATGTTCTATCGAGAGAGCATTTTAAGATCCTACAGCACAAACCGATTCGCCTTTGGGGATATCCAGGTGTATGATGACTATTGGGGCACAATCCGAGATTTTTCTCTCTCAATGCAAATAGATGGAGATCCAAAATTAATTAAATACCACAATACACCTCGTATAAGAAACGATCTCCAACTTGCCCTCTATCTTATAGAAATAACTGAGGAATACAACGCCGATAATATCACCTTAATTGTACACAATGAAAATCTAGTATTTATCGGAGATGATGTACTCTTACCGACAATCGATGAGCATTTTGATTTGGTGTCTTTGGAATCTATTGACCCTTATCATGTTTACGAATTAACCATAAGCAAATGATTCATTGATTCAATTTATATCGCCGGCGTTTGTACCGCTCATACCCTTCAATTGTAAAAGAGTATCGACCGTCTCCCGGTTGAGGTCCAATGAATTCCAATCCACTTCGTTAACCCAGCGGCATTCAGAGAACTCTTCATTCAAGTGTAACTGCTCGTTGATCGCCCGGCAGTGGAAAACCAGGAAGATCAGGTACATCGGCTGGCGGCTGCCATCCGGCAGGCGCTTTTCATAATGACCGTCCTTGAACAGGGCCGGGCGCACCTGGTCTACCTGTATGCCCAATTCCTCCCACAGCTCGCGTTGGAGGGCGGCGATCATGGTTTCCCCTGGCTCGATGCCCCCGCCGGGTAATCCCCATTGACCTGGAAAGACGCCCCGGTCAGCTGGCATTTTGCAGAGCAGCAACTCTTCCCGCTCATTCCATACCAGACCGACTGCGATAATGCGGATCATCGTGAGGCGATCTGGTTATAAAAAATATAAGATCTCAACAGTCGTCCACCCTGATTATTAACCCATCTGCGTCAGATAATCTACCAGCAGCCTGACCCCGAAACCGGTCGCCCCCTTGGGACAGTACGGCAGGTCTATCTCTGTCGTGGCTGTGCCGAGGATGTCCAGGTGCGCCCAGGGCACGCCCGGGGAGACAAACTGTTTCAAAAACACGCCGCCGGTGATGGGGCTGGCTTGCGAGCTGCCGGAGTAGTTTTTTAAGTCGGCTTCGTCGCTGTGCAGCAAGTCCAGATACTCATCGTCCAGCGGCAAGCGCCACAGGCGCTCGCCGGTGCGCTCTCCGGCGGAGAATAGGGCCGCAGTCAGGTCGTCATCCTCGGACATCAAGCCGGCCCGCAGCCTGCCCAGGGCGGTGAAAACACCGTAAGTTAAAGTTGCCAGGTCAATCAAGGCGCGCGGGCGGTAGCGCCAGGCGGCGTAGGTCAGGGCATCCGCCAGCACCAGCCTGCCTTCGGCGTCGGTGCTGGTGATCTCGACCGTCTTGCCGGACATTGTGCGCAGGATGTCGCCCGGGCGGTAAGCATCGGCGGAGATCATGTTTTCGGCTGCGGGGATAACACCCACCACGGGTGTGCTCAACCCGATCTGCGCCGCAGCATGCAGGATGCCCAGCACAGCCGCTCCACCGCATTTATCGTACTTCATGCTGGTGATGCGCAGGTGATCTTTCAGCATATAGCCGCCGCTGTCGAAGGTCAGCGCCTTGCCGACCACGACCACCGGCGGGCTGTTCTGGGCAGTATCTTGCCCGGGATACTCCAGCACGATCAACTGCGAGGGAGTCTGGCTGCCCAGACCGACAGCGATGAGGCCCCCGGCGCCCAGCTCAGCAAGCTCGGTCTCCCCCAATACGTGGCAGATCAGCCCATCCTGCTGCGCCAGGGCAGTCGCGCGCTCCGCCATCGAGAGCGGGTTAAGCACGTTGGGCGGCTCGTGCGCCAGGAGGCGCGCCAGGTTCACCCCTGAAGCGATGGCGGAACAGCGCCTCAGGCGTGCAGCAAGTTCAGGTTTATCCGCCTCGCAGAGCAGCTGGACGCTGGCTGCTTTGCGGTCCCTCTGCGCCGATTTATACCGCTCGAAGCAGAAGCCTCCTAAGAGCAGCCCTTCGCAAAATGCCTCCAGGGCTCCCGCCACACCCAATCCGTCCAAAGCATTTGGGGCAAGGCCGGCGCTTGGTGCACCGTGCTGGATGAGCCATCTGGCTCCCATACCGCCTGCCTGGCGAATTGCCTCCGCACTGAGCGCCTCACCCGGGCCAAGCGAGACCAACAAGCGGGGAGTCTCACCCATCCCTGTCACCAGCAGGCTGTCGCCCGCCTGCGGACCGGGATGGTTAATATCCGGGGGATGCAAAGCTGGCAGCGGGGAGATATGCAGCTCAACGGTCGCCTCTTCAGGTCCGACCGGCTGAATGTCTATTAAAGTAAAGCTCTTATCGGGATACACTGTTTCGATTAAAACCCTTCCAGGCGGCTCATATCGGCTACACCGCCTGCCAGGGTAGCGATGCCCTGCACCAGCGCCAGGCGGTTCTTGCGCATGGCCTCGTCTTCTGCCATGACCAGCACCTGGTCGAAGAAAGTGTTGATGGCCGGGATCATAGGCAGGAAGGCGTGTAAGAAACTATCCACAGAACCGGGCTGGCGCGGGGCTACCTGGCTGGTGCGCAGTGCGGCGTACAATGCGGTTTCGGCTGGCTCGGAGAAGCGACCGGGGTCCAGCGGGTATGTCTGCTCCAGGTCGCGGGTGATGCGCACGCAGCGGGCGTATGCGGGCAGGATGCTGCTCCAATCCGGTCGCCTGACCCACTCGGACAGCTCTCTCACCGCCCGGGCGGCGCGCGCCGGGTTGCTCCCCTGGACTGCCACCACTGCCTCCACCACGTCGTAGCGCCAGCCCTGCTCGAGCAGCACATTGCGCAGCCGTTCAATAATGAAGGTCATTGCGGCAGCCTGGTTCTCCGGCGTGGCCTGGATGGGCAGGTGCTGGGCTGCCTTGTCGAGCGCCGGGCGCAGGTCGAAGTCGAGATCCCAGGCGATCAGGTTCTGCACCAGGCCCAGGGCGGCACGCCGCTGTGCAAAGGGATCTTTGTTGCCTGATGGTGCCAGCCCGGCAGCGAACAGCCCCACCAGCGAATCCAGCCTGTCTGCCATGCCGACCAGCAAGCCGGGCTTGGTGCGCGGCGAGGCATCGCCAGCGTAGCGCGGCAGGTAGTGCTCGAAGATTGCATCCGCTACCGCCTGGGATTCGCCCGAGCTCCGGGCGTAATGCCGCCCGATGCTCCCCTGCAGGGAGGTCATCTCGACCACCATATTGGTCGCCAGATCGGCTTTGCACAGCTCCGCCGCACGCCGCGCGGCTGCAGCTTCCTCGGCTGTCAAATCCATTACAGGTGCCAGATCATCCACCAGGGTGCGCAGCCGGTGGACCTTGTCCAGCATGGAGCCCAGCTTGACCTGAAAGGTGAGCGTGTCCAGGCGCGGCAGGTAGGCTTCCAGTGGGCACTTGATATCCTCGCGCACAAAATAGGCCGCGTCGGCAAAGCGGGCCCGGATGACATGCTCGTTGCCATCTCTAACCACATCCAGTCCTTCGCTATCCCCGTTGCGCACGGCGATGAAATAGGGCAGCAGGTCTCCATCTCGCTCCACCGGGAAATAACGCTGGTGCTTCTTCATGACCGATATGAGCACATCGCCCGGCAGCTTCAAATGGGAGGTATCGAACGAGCCGCGCAGCGCCGTAGGCGCCTCCACCAGGTTGGTCACCTCTGCCAGCAGGGCCGGGTCCGGGGTGATCTGCCCGGAGACTTCGTTCGCCAAGGAGGTGATCTGTTCCAATATCACCTTCTGCCGACCGCCTGGGTCCAGGATGATTCCCTGGGCAGCCAGAGCAGCCAGGTAATCCTTTGCGTTGCGCACCGGGATCTCCTCCGGCGAGTAGAAGCGCAGGCCGCGCGTGGCAGCACCAGAAGCCAGCCCGGCATACTCGAAAGGCACGGTCTGCTCGCCGTACAGGGCCAGCAGCCAGCGGACCGGGCGCGAGAAGGTCACGTTCGAGCGGTTCCAGCGCATCGACTTGTCGAAGCGCAGCGCAGCCACCAGACCCGGCAGGGCACCCGACAGCACATCCACGGCTGGACGCCCCGCCTGGCGCACAACTGCCACGGCGTAGCGCCCACCGTCCAACTCCTGTATCTTGAGATCGCTGACTGCTAATCCTTTGCTGCGGGCGAAGCCCTCCGCCGCCGGGGTGGGGGTGGCATCTGGGTTGAAAGCGCGGTTGGCAGGCGGGCCTTTGAGCACCTGCTCCTGGTCGGGCTGGCGCGCGGCGAGGTCATCCACCATGACCACCAGGCGGCGCGGCGTGCCCAGGATGCGCACCTCGCCGTGCTCCAGGCGCAGATCACCCAGCAGCGCCGGCACAGACTGTCGCAGCTGTTCCAGGGCGGAGGTCAGGTCGCCGGCAGGCAGCTCTTCCGTGCCCATCTCGAGCAGGAAGTGTGTGGGAGATAGAGGGTATGATGCCGGGGGAAGGGTCGCGGGGGCCGCGGCCTTCGATGCTACCCGTATACCTTGATCCCTACCCCTGGCTGACTGGATTTCTTCCAGCCAGGGGAACTCCAGGCGCTGGCGCTGCTCCAGGTAGGTCTCTGCTACCTGGCGCGACAGGTCGCGCATGCGGGCGAAATAGCCCTGGCGCTCGGTCACGCCGATGGCGCCGCGTGTATCCAACACGTTGAAGGTGTGCGAGCACTTCAGCACGTAGTCATGCGCAGGCAGCACCAGCTGGTGCGCAAGGCAGGCGCCTGCCTCGGCCTCGAACAGGTCGAACATCTGGCGCAGGCGCTCCACATCGGCGACCTCGAAATAATACTTGCTGTGCTCCTGCTCGGCCTGCAGGTTGACATCGCCGTCGGTCAGGGTCGGGCTCCACTGGATGTCGCGAAAGCTGCTGACGCGCTGCAAGGCGATGGCGATGCGCTCCAGGCCATAGGTAAGCTCCACTGAGACCGGGTCGAGATACTTCCCGCCGGCTTGCTGGAAGTAGGTGAACTGGGTGATCTCCTGCCCATCCAGCCACACCTCCCAGCCCAGGCCCCAGGCGCCCAGGGCTGGCGATTCCCAATTGTCTTCAACAAAGCGGATGTCGTGCTGGCGCGGGTCTATGCCCAGGGCTTCCAGCGATTTCAGGTAGATCTCCTGCGGATTCCCTGGATCGGGCTTGAGGATCACCTGGAACTGGTAGTGCATCTGCATGCGGTTGGGATTTTCGCCGTAGCGACCGTCATCCGGGCGGATGGAAGGCTCGACGTACGCCACCCGCCACGGCTCTGGTCCCAGCACGCGCAGAGCAGTAGCCGGGTTCATCGTCCCGGCGCCCACTTGAGAGTAATATGGCTGCCAGATCAGGCAGCCCTGCTCCGCCCAGAAATTTTGCAGTGCGATGATAATCGATTGAAAATTGCGCGGTTGATCCATCCAGTCTCCATCAGTTATCCCGGCCCCGCTATACGGCCTGCCAAATACTCGACCGGCATCCGTAAGCTGCTCAGGGCTTGAGCCAGCCGAGGTAAAAAGCCAGGTACAGCAGAAGCACCCCAACCAGTATCAATGTAGCGGTCAGGCTGGCGACGATGCCATAAGCCTTGAACGGGTCATTTGGTTTTACCCCGCTCACCTTGCCAGTCTGCCCGTTGACCAGCACCCAGTACCTGTGCCCCCGGTAGCGGTACGAGCCCACCCAGAGCGGCAGCAGGACGTATTTGTAGGTCTGACCGCTCCAGCTCGTCGCGCCGCTCTGCAGGTTGCGTACCTGCCTGCCCACTTCGACCCGGTTGTGAAGCTGCTGGCGCACCCGGCGAGCGACTTTCTCGCGGGCCTTCAGTGAGGCATCCGCCAGGGGAATGTCGTAGGTCAATGCTGTCCAGCCTGCCAGGTGCTCGGGCTTGAATTCCACCACTTTCTTCAGCTCAAAGGGTTCCACCCGAGAGAGATCGATCTTCGTGAGGGCGCGCAGTCCGGGCACCAGCACGTCATCGAACATCTCGTATTCTACGCCGCTGCGCATCACCCAATCTGGACTGCGGCTGCCGCCCTGGTTCACTTCGCACGACCAGCCCAGCCCCAGGGTGCCATCGAAAGTCCAGAACGGGTAGTAGGCCGGGCGAATTGCGGAGGTGAGCGCTAATTTCCTCAAGTCGTCCGGGATGAACCAGCCGCGCCCCAGCCAATCGCGCACGCGCCGGGCGGCCGCCTGCTCGTCGAACTGCGCCAGGCCGATGGCCTGCGGCTCGACCAGCTCAGCCGTCTCGGCTGATTCGATCAGGCGCCGCGAGCCGCAGTAAGGGCATTCGCTGGCGGTGCGCCCGCTCGGCAGTGTGCTCACCGAGCCGCACTGCTCGCAGGTCAAACGGTGCTGCGCTTCGGCCCAGCGGTGGCCGCGCGTGGTGGGCAGGACGAAATCCAGCACCTGCTCGCTGCTGTCAGCGGCAGGGATATTCTCCGGCTGCTGCGCATACCCGCAAAACTCGCACAGCAGCGCCTCTTTCTCGGGGGCGAACTTCATCATGCCACCGCATTGGGGGCAGGTGAAAACCTGGGCGGTGATCGCCTCTTCTGGCTCTGACGGCGCCCGCGGGGCGACCCCCTGCCCTTCTTCGAGCAGGCGTGTGCGGTCGAGCTTATCGGAGAGCAGCACCAGGCCGCGCCGGGCGGCGGCGTTGCCCGGGTCGGCAGCCACGGCATGCTCCAGGTAGTCGCGCTGTTCTTCGGCATCGTCGGTGGTGGCAGAGAGCCACAGCCAGGGCTCCGGGTCGGTAGGCTTCATTTCTGTGGCCTTGAAGAGCAAGCGGCGCGCCTGCTCGCGGTCATTGCCCTTCACCGCGGCGATGCCGGTGTGAACAAGCTGTTCGTACTGTATTTCGTCGAAATCCATGCGGCGGGTGTAGCCGGGACGGTCCATCGAAGATATAGTTTAACCCCCCGCCTTCAGGCTGTCAAACAACTGCTGGTTTGCGGAGCCCTAATAAGTTGTTGTAGAATTACTGGGTTGTGTGGCTTGAGCGGCTTCGCCGCTCAAGCCACACAACCCAAACCTACAACATTTGAGTGCACCCCTGGTCTGAGGTATACTGTCGCTGACCAGGAGGGCCGATGGAATTAACTCTCACCATCCAACCAATGGGGTATAACGATCTGATCTTTGCGGCCGGATGCACCGCTGGTGAAGGTTGGGCTAGCGAGACGTATGCCGAGTTCGAGGGCTTCTACAGGCATGATCCGCAAGGCTGCCTGATCGCCCGCCAGGGAGAGGAGCCGGTCGGCATCTGCATTGCCACGCCCTACATTCACAGCGGGTTCGTC
>Ga0105094_10000068_pt1 | contig 38840 bp, 35 predicted proteins | sample PPLLak1March2015_2_FD_87023 | JGI IMG/M metagenome (GOLD analysis project Ga0105094, IMG submission 87023) | Freshwater sediment microbial communities from Prairie Pothole Lake near Jamestown, North Dakota, USA - PPLs Lake P8 Core (3) Depth... | ecosystem: Environmental > Aquatic > Freshwater >...
AGCATCCTCGAGCCGGGAAGCAAGCTCGTAGGCTACTCGGGACCAGGTTTTCCTCCGTGTCCACCGCGTCCTCCGTGGTTCATAGATTCTAATGCCGAGTGCTTGCGGCGGGAGTAACCACCTCGGCAGCGAAGATCTGCTCGGCGTCGACCGCGTCCAGCGCGTAGCGCTTGTTGCAGAACTCGCAGTTCACGTCCACCTCGCCCTGCTCGGCGACGATCGAGCGGACCTCGGCGCGCCCCAGCAGGCGCAGCATGCTGACCACCCGGTCGCGCGAGCAGGAGCAGCGGAAGCTCACGATGCGCGCATCGAACACGCGCACGTCTTCTTCGTGGAACAGCCGGTGGATGATCTGGCGCGCGGGCAGGTTGAGCAGCTCGCGATCGGTGACGGTCTCGCTCAGTGCGACGGCACGGTTCCAGGCATCGGGGTCGCTGCCATCCGGCCCCGGCACGCGCTGCAGCAGCATGCCGGCTGCTTGGTTGCCGTCCGCGCCCAGCCACAGGCGTGTCTCCAGCTGCTCGGAGGCGGCCATGTAGTGCTCGAGAACCTGCGAGACGCTGTCGCCCGCCAGCTCGACGATGCCCTGATAGGTCTGCTTGCCGTCGCTCGGCGCGATGGTTATGGCGAAGCGTCCGTCGCCGACCAGCTCGCGGAAGGTACCCGTAGGCAGCTCGCCGTCCCACTTGGCGGTGGCGCGCATGGTCTGCTCGCTGGTGCACTCCACGACGATCAGTTTGACCGTTCCGCTGCCCTGCATCTGCAGGATCAGTGAGCCATCGAACTTGAGCGTCGCCGATAGAAGCGCGGCGGCTGCCATCAGCTCGCCCAGCACCGCGCGCAGCGGCTGGGGGTAGTCGTGGCGCTCGAGCACGGCGCGCCAGGTGGCGTCCAGGTGCACGATCTCGCCGCGCACGGGCACGCCCTCGAAGATGAAGCGTTGCAAGGAGTCGGTCATGGTCGATCCAGATCGTTTCTCACCACAGAGGCACAGAGACACAGAGAACGAACAGCGGTGGCAAGAGGCGTTGTGCGGGCTGAGTGCTGGTCTATTTGGTTGGAAGGACTGAGATTCGCGCAGATTCCGTCTCGCCTTGACGGAGGGGGCAGGTTAGGAGCACTGCCGAGCTAGTCATCATGGGTCCGCCACCTCAAGGCCTTTATATCGGTACACGAAGGACGAAAAACAAGCTCTGTGCCTCTGTGTCTCTGTGGTTCAAGCGGTTCCAAGCTCAGCCGCGCTCGCGCAAGACCCGCCGCTGGATCTTGCCGGTGGTGGTCATGGGCAGCTCGTCCATGAACTCGATCTCCTTCGGGCATTGGTAGGGCGCCAGGCGCCCGCGCACGTGGGCCTGGATCTCGATGGCGAGCGCCTCGGAAGGCGGTACGCCGGCGCGCAACACGATGCATGCCTTGATGCGCGAGCCGCGTTCCTCGTCGGGCACGCCGACCACCGCGGCGTTGGCCACCGCGGGATGCTTGAGCAGGCAATCCTCGATCTCCGCCGGGCCGATCCGGTAGCCGGCGCTCTTGATCACGTCGTCGGTGCGGCCCTTGTACCAGTAAAAGCCCGCATCGTCGTGCAGGGCCAGATCGCCGGTGCGTCCCCAGCCGCGCACGAACTTCCCCTGGGTGGCCTGCGGGTTGTTCCAGTACTCGAGGAACACGACCGGGTCGCCCTCGCGCCACACGGCGATCTCGCCGATGTCGCCCGGCCCGACCTCCTCGCCGGCATCGTCCAGAAGGGTGACGCGGTGCCCGGGGTAGGGCCGGCCCATAGCGCCGGCCCTGGGTGCGAACAAAGCGGCACAGCCGCCGATAACGTAATTCATTTCTGTCTGGCCGAAGATCTCGTTGATGGTCACGCCGAGCTCGCTGCGCGCCCACTCCATAACCGCGTCACCCACCGCCTCGCCGCCGCTCATCAGGCTGCGCAACGCGAGGTCGAAGCGCGCGCGCGGCCCGGGCACCTCCTTGAGCATCATCTTGAGCGCTGTGGGGAACAGGAAGGCGTTGCGCACGCCGTACTTCTCCAGCAGATGGAACGCGCGCTCCGGCTCGAACCGGCCGCGATAGGCGAGGATAGGCAGGCCGAAATGCATGGTCGGCAGCAACGCGTCGAATAGTCCACCGGTCCAGGCCCAGTCTGCCGGCGACCAGAACATGTCGCCCGGCCGAGGGAAGAAGTCGTGCGAGCAGACGAAGCCGGGCAGGTTGCCCAGCAGCGCGCGGTGCGGGATCAGGGCGCCCTTGGGCGCGCCGGTGGTGCCGCTCGTGTAGATGATCAGCGCCGGATCGTCGGCGCCGGTGTCCACCGGCTCGAAGCGCGCGCTGGCGCGCGCGAGCAGGTGGTCCCAGACGTGCACGCCGTTTTCGCGGGCCCCTGCTACGCCAATCACCTGCTCGAGACCGCCGACCTCGCTGCGCGCGCTCCACAGTCTGGGCAGGGTGTCGAGATCCACAATCGCCACTTTGGCGCCCGAATCGCGCAGGCGGTAGGCGAGTGCGTCCGGGCCAAACAGATGCGACAGCGGCACCGCGATGCTGCCCAACTGGAAGATGGCGATATAGGCGATGGCGGTCTCAGGCCTCTGCGGCAGCAAAAGCGCGACGCGGTCGAGCGCACCCACCCCCAGCGCCCGCAGGGCGTTGGACAGGCGGTTGGCGCGGGTCTGCAGGTCCCAGTAGGAGAAGGCGGCGGTGGTCCCGCTCTCGTCCTCGAAATACAGTGCGAAGCGCTCGCGAGCGCTGGCGTGCCGGCCGCAGCAATCCCAGGCGATGTTGTAGCGGGCCGGCACCTCCCAGCGGAAGCCGCCGTGCAGCTCCTCGTAGCTTGCCGCCCGGTGCATGGTGTCGACGGTGAAGGCGCCTGTGGGGGTCATGCCATGAGCTGGATCCTGAGCTAGCCGAGAAGGGGCTCGCAAGAGGCCGAAGCCTCGTAGGGCGGATTGGCAAAGCGTAACCCGCCGGATGCTTATAACCTGCGGCGCAATACGCGCCGCTATTGCGCTCGACGCTTGTAACCATGCCTCCGCCGTCGGTCGAATCGCGACTGCCGCGAACGGGGCGTCGTGCAGTGGGGTTCGTTCGTGTCTTCGTCCCTTGGTGGTGAGCTATTTGTTCTGCCTCAACCCCGCCGGTACAGCCGGAACAGCTCGCGCCGGTCGCCCGGGCGGGTGCCTTCCCAGAACTGCTGCCACTGCGGGCCGGGCTGGTAGATGCCTGAACGCATCCCTTGCACCAGCAGGATGTCGCAGTCGCGGCGGCGCGAGGGCACCTCTTGGCGGTACGTGACTATCCCCGCGAAGTACTCGAACAGCGCGCGCTGCGCCTCCCCCAGGTTCTGCGAGGAGATGCACTCGTAGCCAGGCGGGAGTTGGCGGACCACCTCGATCACCAGGGGGCGGTAGCTGTTGCGGCTGTCGGCATACTCCCAGAAGAAGATGGTGAGCAGGCTCCAGACCATCGTCACGCCTGTGGCCCAGGCCACCACCGGTCGCTCGGTGCTGCGCCTGAGCCGCATCAGCACCCAGATGAAGAAGGCCGTGTAGGCCACCGACAGCGCGAACTTGAACAGGTCGAACTCCGGAACATATGCCGGTCGCATACGCAGGAGGTGCCGGTGGGCCGGGCCGGGGATGCCCAGATCCAGCGCAGACCAGTAGAACCATCCGAGCAGCAGGAAGAACACGAAGAACAGGATGGAGAACCACCAGAAGCCGTGGGCCGCGCCGCGTCGCAGGGACAGCAGGCCCGGTACCGCAAGGAGCGCGAAAGGCACCAGCATGGGCTTGGCGTAGAGCTCGCGCGCGTCGGCCGACAGGGACAGGACGGTAACGATAACCACGAGGGCCGTACCCGGCAGGATCAGGCCGGGACCCGTGCGAATCTCGCGGCGCCCGCGCCACAGGGCCCACGCCGCGAGCGGCCAGGCCGGGAAGGCATACCAGGGTAGCACTGCCAAGTAGTAGCCCGGCTTGCCTTCGGGGCCGAGGTTGCTCTCGCCCAGGAACCGGTCGAAGTTGTTGACCCAGAACCAGTCGTGGAACAGCTCGGGCGAGCGCTGATACAGTGCAATAGGCCAGATCAGCAGCCATGGCAGGCTTGCTACCAGTGCCACCGCCAGCGTGCCGAGGTAGCGCCGGGTGCGCCAGGGCGGGGAGATCGCCGGCAGCGCCAGCGCGATGATCCCGAGGCAGCCTGGCACCAGCAGGCCCTTGGACAGGAACCCCAAACCCACGCCGGTGCCCAGCCAGAGCCCGCCCAGCACGGGCCGGCGCAGGCACAGCACCAGCCCGTAGATGGCCAGCGCGAAGCCTGCGAGCTGGGCGATATCGGTGATCATGAGATGCCCCCGATCCACCAGGCCGATGCAGCCCATCAGCACCAACACGGCCAGCCAGCCTTTGCCGGCCGAGTACAGCTCGCGTGCGCTCAGGCCGACCACCAGGAAGGTGAGCGCCATATAGAACGCCGTGGCCATGCGCGCGCCGTCGTGCAGCGGCAGCCAGGCCTGGAAGATGTGAGCAAAGAAGGCCGCCGTGAGGAAGAAGATCGGCGGCTTCTCCATGAAGGGCTCCCCGGCCAGGGTGGGCACTACCCAGTCCCCGGTCTGCAGGATATGGTAGACCAGCCCGAAGCCGTAGGCTTCGTCCGGCTTCCAGGGATCGCGCCCGATCAGACCCGGAAAGATCCACAGGGCGCACAGGACGATGGTGAAGAGCAGCGAGTGGCGCAGGATGATGTCGCGCTCACGCTGCGCTATGCCATCGCGGGATTGGGACATCACCGGCACGGGTCGTCGTCGGGTCGAGATTCGGTCGGCGCGCATCGTCGGCAGGGGGCCGGCGAGCGAGGGTTTGCGGCCCCGGCGTGCAGCCCGACCGAGGTCCGGCTCCGCTCGATCCGCCATGCCTGCGTCCCCCAGCCACACTGGGGAGCGCTTGCGGCGGGTTTGCTCAACAGCCTGTCACGCGCGGAAATCAACGTAGCAGTGTAACGGCACCCGTTCCGGGGCGGAAGCGGAGCACGGTATCCGCCTTGTGAAAGCGGGTGCTGAGGATGCGCCGCGCCAAACAGAAAAGGCAGCCTACAGGCTGCCTTTTGTTCCGGGAGCGGGACGAGCCGTCAAGCCGAGGTGGTCTTGCTGGCCGGTGCTGCGGCCTTCGCCCCGGACTTGGCGTAGCGCTGGCGGAACTTCTCCACCCGTCCAGCGGTGTCGAGGATCTTCTGCTTGCCGGTGTAGAACGGGTGGCAGGCCGAGCACACCTCGACGTGCAACTCGCGTCCCAGCGTCGAGCGGGTCTTGAACGTGTTCCCGCAGCTGCAGATGACGGTGATCTCGCCGTATTTCGGATGGATCTTCTCTTTCATGGCTGCTGCTCCTTACGTTTCCCGGCTACGTGGCGGCCGGGGGATCGTGGAAAAGGGCGGGAGTATACGCCTAAACGGCAGGCACGAGGCACGAGGCGCGAGACTCTAAGACCCAGAGCGCTTGCGCGCTTCCCGACTGCTGCACCAAAGTATGGGCGCTGCCCCGGACTTACCAGCCTCTTGCGCCTCGAGCCTCGCGCCTGCTTCTACCCCCGCTTCATGCTGTCGAAGAACTCGGCGTTGCTCTTCGTCGCCTTGACTTTGTCGGTGAGAAACTCGGTAGCTTCCAAATCATCCATCGGATACAGCAGCTTGCGCAGGATCCACACCTTCTGCAGCACGTCCGGGCGCAGCAGCAACTCCTCACGGCGGGTGCCGGAGCGGTTGACGTTGATGGAGGGGTAGATGCGCTTCTCGGCCATGCGGCGGTCGAGATGGATCTCCATGTTGCCGGTGCCTTTGAACTCCTCGTAGATCACGTCGTCCATCCGGCTGCCGGTGTCGATCAACGCGGTGGCCAGGATGGTCAGCGACCCCCCCTCTTCGATGTTGCGGGCGGCGCCGAAAAAGCGCTTCGGCCGCTGCAGCGCGTTGGCGTCTACACCGCCGGTCAGCACCTTGCCCGAGGCGGGTACCACGGTGTTGTAAGCGCGCGCGAGGCGCGTGATGGAGTCGAGCAGGATCACGACGTCCTTCTTGTGCTCGACCAGGCGCTTGGCCTTCTCCATCACCATCTCGGCCACCTGCACGTGGCGGGTGGCCGGCTCGTCGAAGGTCGAGGACACGACCTCCCCGCGCACCGAGCGCTGCATCTCCGTCACCTCTTCGGGACGCTCGTCGATCAGCAGCACGATCAGCATCACCTCCGGGTGGTTGGATGTGATGGCGTGGGCCATGTGCTGCAGCATCACGGTCTTGCCAGCCTTGGGCGGTGAGACGATCAGCCCGCGCTGGCCTCTGCCGATGGGCGCGACGATGTCGATGATGCGGCCGGTCAGGTTCTCCTCGGCACGGATGTCGCGCTCAAGGGTCAGGGGGATTGTGGGGTGGAGCGGGGTGAGGTTCTCGAAGAGGATCTTGTTCTTGGCGTTCTCGGGCGGCTCGGAGTTGACCTTGTCGACCTTGACCAGCGCGAAGTAGCGCTCCCCGTCCTTGGGCGTGCGGATCTCCCCTTCGATCGAGTCGCCGGTGTGCAGGTTGAACCGGCGGATCTGCGAGGGGCTGACGTAGATGTCGTCGGGCCCGGCGAGGTAGCTGGTATCGGGGGAGCGCAGGAAGCCGAAGCCGTCGGGCAGGACCTCCAGCGTGCCCTCCCCGAAGATGCTTTCGCCCTTCTTGGCCTGGTTCTTCAGTAGGGCAAAGATCAAGTCCTGCTTGCGCAGGCGGTTGGCGTTCTCGATCTCGTTGGCGTTGGCCATCTCGACGAGTTCGGTGACGTGCAGGTTTTTGAGATCGGAGAGGTGCATAACGGGGGGACTTGCGGAGGAACGGGAGAGAAAGGGAGGGGGAAACCGGACCGGCGCCGACTTTAGTTGGGCCCGGTCCCTGGCGCCCGGGGGAACTCGCGCCGGACGCTACATCAGGAGTATCGGCGTCGCAGCGTAATTACTTTAGATGTTGCTGTCAATGAAAGCCGTGAGCTGGGACTTGGACAGGGCCCCCACCTTCATCGCCTCCATGTTGCCGTTCTTGAACAGCATCAGCGTGGGGATTCCCCGAATACCATACTTCGGCGGGGTGGACTGGTTCTCGTCGATGTTGAGCTTGGCCACCTTCAGCCGCCCGGCATACTCCTGGGCCAAGTCGTCCAAAACCGGGGCGATGGACTTGCACGGGCCGCACCACTCGGCCCAGTAGTCCACCAGAACGGGGGTTTGCGACTGCAGGACCTCCTGCTCGAACGTGTCGTCGGTAACGTGGTGTATGTGCTCGCTCATGGAGAATCGAACCTCCAAGGGTTGAAAAAAGGCCGAAAGGGTCGGAAGGGGGGTGCCGCGGCGATGGCGGCGAGGAAAAGGGTTTGCGTATCCTAACCGAAAACCTGTCTCACCGGAAAGACAGCCGATTCCCGCTCCTGGCGTTGCGGCGACGGGTCAGCCGCCCAACCGAGTATCTGGGGCCTTTCTGCTAGAATCCAAGCCGCAGTTTCCCCGGTCTTCCCTCGCCGCAACGGTTCTTCCCATGACCTACGTCGTCACCGAGTCCTGCGTAAAGTGCAAGTACACCGACTGCGTGGATGTCTGCCCAGTCGACTGCTTCCGTGAGGGGCCGAACATGCTGGTGATCGACCCCGACGAGTGCATCGACTGCACCCTGTGTGTGGCCGAGTGCCCGGTGGAGGCGATTTTCGCCGAGGACGATGTGCCTTCGGATCAGCGCGACTTCACGCCCCTGAACGCGGAGCTCGCCAAGCTCTGGCCGGCCATCACCGAGAAGAAGGAGGCGCCCGCCGACGCCGATGAATGGGCCAAGGTCAAGGACAAGCGCAAGCTGATCGAGCGGTAGGCAGCGCCCGCAGGAGCATGTACTCCGCCGCGCTCGCCGCGCTTGCCGCGGGCGCAACTGTAATCACCCCTACCCGCCGCCTGGCGGGTGCCATTCGCCGCGTCTGGGACGCGCGTCAGCAGGCCTCCGGGGCGCGCAGCTGGCCCGCCCCTGACGTGCTGCCCTGGTCTGCCTGGCAACAGAGGCTGTGGGAATCGGCCCAGTTCCAGGTGCCGTACCCGCTTCCGCTGCTGCTCACGCCTCAGCAAGAGCTGGCGTTGTGGGCGCGGGTGATCGGCGAATCGTCCGCCGCCTCCGCGCTGCTGCACGTCGAGTCGGCCGCTCAGTCCGCGCGCCAGGCCTGGGACAGCGTCTGCGCCTGGCGCCTCGGGTCTGCCCTGCGCCGCATGCCGCTCTCCGAAGAGGCGGCTGCCTTCCTGGGCTGGAGCGAGGCCTTCGTCCATTTCTGCGCGCGCGAGTCGCTGCTCGACTCCGGGCGGCTCACCGACGAGCTGATCGGGCTGTTCGGGCGCGGCGCCCCGGTTCCGGCCGGGCCATTGGTGGTGTATGGGTTCGACGCCATCGACCCGCAGCGCACCGCACTGATCGAAGGGCTGCGGGGGCGGGGCGTCAAGGTCGATGTCATGCAATCGGCGCGGCCGGAAGGTGCGGCTGTGCTCGTTGCGCAACCCGGGGCGCGCCAGGAGTTGAGAGCCGCCGCCCTCTGGGCGCGCGCCATCCTCACCCGCGAGTCCGAGGCCACTGTCGGGGTGGTGGTGCCCGACCTGCAGCGCCTGCGTTCCGACATCGCGCGTATCTTCGACGAGGTGCTGCTGCCGTCGGCTGTGCTCTCGCCCTGGAGCGAACAGGCCCGGCCGTGGAACCTGTCGCTTGGCCTGCCGCTGGCGCAGTGGCCGCCAGCGCATGCGGCGCTGCTTCTCTTGGAGCTGGCGGGCGGGCGGCTCTCGACCCAGGCGGCGGGCGTATTGCTGCGCTCCCCGTTCCTCGGCGCAGCCGAGAGCGAGCGCGGCGCCCGAGCCCTGCTGGATCAGCGACTGCGCCGCCAGGGTGAGCCCTCAGTGACCATCGAAGCGCTGGAATATCTGGCGCGCGACGAGCGCCGTGCCAGTGCCTGTCCCTTGCTGCTCGAGCGCCTGCGCCTGCTGCGCGCTCGTGCGAAGGCGAGCCAGGGCGCGCTGCTCCCGCCGAGCGGCTGGGGACCGCGCCTGCAGTCTCTGCTCGCGGCGGCAGGCTGGCCGGGGGAGCGCACGCTGGACAGTGCCGAGTTCCAGACTGTGGAGGCGTGGCGCGATCTGCTCACCGGACTGTCGCACCTCGACCTCATCCACGGCCCGCTGGTCTACGACTCGGTGCTCGCGCTGGTGCGGCGTCTGGCCGCCGAGCGGCTGTTCCAGCCGGAAACACCTCCGGTTCCCGTCCAGGTTCTGGGGGTGCTCGAGTCGGCCGGGCTGGAGTTCGATCACCTCATGGTGGTCGGCATGCATGCGGAGGCCTGGCCGCAGCCGGCGCGTCCCAACCCGCTGCTGCCGGTGGAGCTGCAGCGCCGGGCTGCGACCCCGGGCGGCTGCCCGGAGTGGGAGCTGGAGTTCGCCCGGCGGATGACCTCGGCATGGCGGAAGGCGGCAGCGCACGTCGTGTTCAGCTACCCTGAAACCGAAGACGACTGCAGCCTGCTGCCGAGCCCACTGCTCCGCTCGTTGCCGGGGCCCGCACCGGACCACATCGGCATCGACGACGCTATCGACTATCGGGCCATGGTGCACGCCTCGCGCCGCCTGGATCTGATCGAGGACGTGCAGGGCAGAGCTCTCCCCGCCGGGATTGCCGTCGACGGCGGCGCTGGTCTGATCCAGGACCAGGCCGCCTGCCCGTTCCGCGCGTTCGCTGCATACCGGCTGGGTGCCGTGGCCTTGGAGGCGCCCCACGAAGGACTGGACGCGCGCGAGCGCGGCAGCCTGCTGCATGCGGCACTGGCGCAGCTATGGGGCGCGCTGCGCTCGATTGAGCGCCTTCTGGCACTGGGCGAGCAGGAGTTGAGCGACGAGGTGACCCGTGCGGTGGACCTCGCGCTCGTCCGCTGGCAGCGGCGGCGGGAGTCGGTGTTCCGGGTGCGCTTTCTTGCGCTGGAGCGCGAGCGCTTGGGCGCACTGCTGCTCGACTGGCTGCGCACGGAGAGAGCGCGCGCGCCCTTCGAGGTGGCTGTCGCCGAGGAGGCGCGCGAGATCGAGGTAGGGGGTATCCGTCTCGAGGTCCGGCTCGATCGGGTCGACCGGCTCGCCCACGGCGGCGAGCTGCTGCTGGATTACAAGACCGGCGAGGTCGCGGTGAAGCGCTGGTTTGGCGCTCGCCCCGACGAACCGCAACTGCCTTTGTACACGCTGGCCCGGGAGCAGCCGCCCGCGGCGCTCGCCTTCGCACGCGTCAAGCGTGGCGAGAGCGGCTTCGCCGGTCTCGCTGAGCGTGGCGAGATCGCGCCCGGTGTCGAGAGCCTTGGCGGCGCGAAGCTGGCGGATGCAGCCGGGGACTGGCTGGAACAGCTGGCCGTGTGGCGCCAGACCGTGCACGCGCTGGGCGAGCAGTTCCGCTCGGGGCTGGCCAGCGTCGACCCGAAGCGCTTCCCCTACACCTGTCAGTACTGCGATCTGGCTACGCTGTGCCGGGTGGACGAGTTGCGCGGGCGGGAGGCGGAGGACGAGGGTTCTGGCGACTCAGTCTCTGCGGTTAATGTGTCTTCGCATTGGCTGTCCCAAACCTGACGATGGCTCCTAAAGCGTCCACTGCCAACCCCGATCAGCTCGCGCTGCGTTTCGAGCCGCCGGCGGCCGGGCCGGGACGTGCGCGCCCGTTCGAGCCGCCGGTGGCCGACGCCGCAGAGCGCCGCGAAGCGCTCGACCCCGCTCGCTCCTTCATCGTGCAGGCTCCCGCGGGGTCGGGGAAAACGGGATTGCTGATCCAGCGCTATCTGGTTCTGCTGGCCCGGGTGCGGGTGCCTGAGGAGGTCGTGGCGCTCACCTTCACGCGCAAAGCCGCGGGCGAGATGCGCAGCCGCGTTCTTCAGGCGCTGCGCGACGCGCGCGAGGGAAGCGAGCCGCAATCCGACCACGCGGCGCTTACGCTGCAGCTTGCGCAGGCCGTGCTCGAGCGCGACGCCCAGGAAGGCTGGGGCCTGGAGGCCAACCCGGGCCGGCTGCACGTGCAGACCATCGATGCCCTATGCGCCTCCCTCACTCGCCAGATGCCATTGCTGTCGCGTCTTGGCCCCGTCCCGCGCGTGGCCGAGGACGCGGAAGAGCTGTACCGGGAAGCCGCACGCGAGACCCTGGCGCTGCTCGAGGAGGAGGGCTACGCCGAGCAGGTGGCTGCGTTGCTGCGGCATCTCGACAACCAGGTGGACCGGGCGGAAGAGATGCTGGCCGCGTTGCTGCGCAAACGCGATCAATGGTGGCGCCACCTCGGCGGCGGCGGGGTGGCACGCGTGGAGCTGGAGCACGCGCTCGAGCAGCTCGCCTGCGAGCGGATGCGTCGGGCGCGGGGGGCGGCTCCAGCGGTGTTCGTCCCCAACATCCTGCAGGCTGTGCGCTATGCCGCCGTCAACCTGGCCCGTTCCCAGCCGCATTCGCCGTTGCCGGCCTGGGCCGATTTGCCCGCGTTACCCGAAGGGCGCATCGCCGATCTGCCGTCCTGGCGCGGCATCGCCGAGCTTCTGCTGACCCGCGACGGCAAACTGCGCAAGACGGTCGATCGCCGCAAGGGCTTCCCCTCCCAAAGCGAAGGCAGCGAGGAAGAAAAGGAGCAGCGGCGGCGCGCCAAGCAGCAGGCCGAGCAGCTCCTCGAGGACCTTGTCGGGCACGAGGAGTTCGTCGAGGCGCTGGTCGAGATCCATCTGCTCCCGCCGCCGGCGTACGACGACCGTCAGTGGGCTTTCATCGACGCGCTGATCGGGCTGCTGCCCATCGCGCAGGCGCAGCTCACCCTCGTTTTCCAACGCCGGGGCACGGTGGACTTCGCCGAAACTACCCAAGGTGCGTTGAGGGCGCTGGGAGAGCCGGACGCACCCACCGACCTGGCGCTGGCCCTGGACTATCGCATCCAGCATCTGCTGATCGACGAGTTCCAGGACACCTCGCTCACGCAGTTCGAGCTGCTGCAGCGCCTGACTGCCGGCTGGCAGGCGGGCGACGGGCGCACCGTGTTCGCGGTGGGCGACCCCATGCAATCGATCTATCGCTTCCGCGAGGCGGAGGTGGGGTTGTTCCTGCGTGCGCGGCACCGCGGCCTGGGTGGCATCTCGCTCGAGTCGCTGGTGCTGCAGGTCAACTTCCGCTCCCAGGCCGGGCTGGTGGAGTGGGTGAACGACGTGTTCCCCGCGGTGCTGGCGGAGCGCGAGGATGTCGCCTCCGGCGCCGTGCCCTTCGTGCGCGCCCTGCCACAGGAGGCAGCGCTGCCGGGTCCTTCGGTGCACGTCCATGCATCGATAGGTGACGACCCCGTGAGCGAGGCCCAGACGGTAGTGGAGCTGGTGCGCCGCGCCCTCGGAAAGGATCCGCAGGGCAGCATCGCGCTGCTGGTGCGCGGGCGCGCGCACCTGCGCGAGATTGTTCCGCGCGTAAAGGAGGCGGGGCTGCGCCTGCGCGCCATCGAGATCGAAGCCCTCGGCCACCGTCCGGCAGTGCGCGATCTCTATGCGCTCACGCGCGCGCTGCTGCACCCTGCCGATCGCGCCGCCTGGCTGTCGGTGCTGCGCGCGCCGTGGTGCGGGCTCACCCTCACCGATCTGGAAGCCCTTGTCGCAGACGTGGTGTCAACGCCCTCGGCGTCGGAGTTCGATTCTCTGCGTCCGGCGTCCTCCGTCCTTGGTTCTTCTGCCCAGCCGTCCTTCATTGTGCTCGATCGCACCATCCCGCAGCTGCTGCAGGACCCCGACCGCGTTGCGGCGTTGAGTGTGGACGGCGTGGCGCGGCTTGCGCGGGTGATGGATGCCATCGGGCCGGTGCTCGCCAACCGCGGGCGCAGTGCCCTGCGCCGCCGGGTCGAGGCGGCATGGCTACGTTTGGGCGGGCCGGCCTGTGCGAGCGATCCCACCGACGTCGAGGACGCTCAGGTCTTCCTCGATCTGCTCGACGAGCTGGAGCAGGGGGGCGACCTGGAGGACCACGCCGCGCTCGACGAGCACCTGGCCAGGCTGTACGCACTGCCGGATCTGCACGCGCCGGAGACCCTGCAGGCCATGACCATCCACAAGTCCAAGGGTCTCGAGTTCGACACAGTGATCCTGACCGGCCTCGGACGCGGCGTGCGTGGCAGCGAGGCCCAGCTGCTGCAATGGCTGGAGCGGCCCGGCGAGGACGGGCGCGGCCACCTGCTGCTGGCGGCAATCACCGAGCAGGGTCGCAGCGCAGACCCGATCTACCGGTGCGTGACGCGGATGCAGGCCGAGCGCGAGCAGCACGAAGCCGGGCGGTTGCTCTACGTGGCGGCCACCCGGGCGCGCAAGCGGCTGCACCTGGTGGGGCACGCGGGCCTGGACGAGAAAACCGGCGAGGCGCGGGCGCCCGCCAAGCGCACGCTGCTCTCGCACCTTTGGGGCGCAGTCGAGCCCGAGTTTCAGTCTGCCGCCCGCCGGCTCGCGGCCGAGCAGGCCGTCGGGTCACAGGGCGGCGCAGCGGCTACACCGGGGCAGGGGGCGAGTGTCCCGGCCGAGCGGCTGCCGCAGCGCATATGGCGCCTCGACGGCGAGTGGCGTCTGCCGCCCGTGCCGGTACCGGTACCATGGCGGGAACCGGCCGCGGCAGTGGCGGCAGCCAGCGCAGCGAGCATCGAGTTTGACTGGGCGGGCGAAACGGCGCGTCACGTCGGCACCGTCGTGCACCGCTATCTTCAGCGTATGGCCGAGGAAGGCCTGGAGCGCTGGGATGCCGAACGCGTCGGTGCGGCCGGTCCAATCCTTCGGGCCGCGCTGCGCGCCGAGGGCGTGCCTGCCCCCGAGCTCGGCCAGGCCACCGGCCGCGTGCAGCGCGCGCTCGAAGGCGTGGTGGCCGATGCCCGCGGGCGCTGGATCCTCGAGGGTGGCCATGCCGATGCGGCCAACGAGCTGCGCCTCACCGCCCGCCTGGACGGGGAGACAATCAATGTCGTGCTCGACCGCACCTTCGTCGACGCGCAGGGCACGCGCTGGATTGTCGACTACAAGACCGGTACTCATGAGGGCGGCGACCTGGAGTCGTTCCTGGACCGCGAGCAGGAGCGCTACCGTGAGCAGCTCGAGCGTTACGCGAAGGTGATGACCGGCTTAGACGCTCGGCCGGTGCGGCTCGCGTTGTACTTCCCGCTGCTGCGGGCGTGGCGGGAGTGGGCGGCTCCCCCGTGACAGAAAGGCGTGACAGGCGACGCGTAACGGGTGAAGCGTCACACGTCAGGCGCTTTCGCTGCGAGTCGTGCCGATGCTTCTTGTGTTACGCTTTTGCGGTGGGCCCTTGTGAGGCGGCTTTACTGCGGGTGTTCCACACGCCTTTCTGTCACGCTTTTCTGTCACGCTCCACCTGTTACGCCTGTCAGGCACATCGATGCCGCAAACCCCAGTCACCTCTGCACCGCTGATGATCCTCGTGGCCGGGCCTTACCGCTCCGGCACCGGGGACGACCCGGCGAAGATCGCGGCCAACGTCCGCGCCATGACCGACACGGCGCTGCGGCTGTATCGCGCCGGTCACCTGCCGGTCCTGGGCGAGTGGTTCGCGCTGCCGCTCATCGAGCATGCCGGTTCGCGCAGTATCGGCGATCAGGTGTTCAACGGGATTTTCCATCCCATCGCGCGACGGCTGCTGGCCAAGTGCGACGCATGCCTGCGCATCGGCGGGCCGTCCCAGGGCGCGGACGAAATGGTGGCGGTATCGCGTTCATTGGGCAAGCGGGTGTTCTTCGACCTCAACGAGATCCCGTCGGCCGGAGAAGCCAGAGCATGATCCACCGCGGCAGCTGCCACTGCGGCGCGGTGGTCGTGGAGGTCGAAGCGCCAGCGGACATCGAAGCCTACGAGTGCAACTGCTCGATGTGCGAGCGCGTCGGCTTTTTACATCTGATCGTGCCGGCCGAGCGCTTCCGGCTCGTCCAGGGGCGCGAGCAGCTCACCACTTACACCTTCAACACCGGAGTCGCGCAGCACACCTTCTGCAGGGTTTGTGGCGTGAAGCCTTTCTACGTGCCGCGCTCCAATCCCGACGGCTTCAGCGTCAACGTGCGCTGCCTGGACCACAGTACGATCCGGTCCGTGAAGGTGCTGCCCTTCGATGGCCGGAACTGGGAGTCGGCGGCCGACCTGTCTCACCTGTCGCAGGGCTGATGGTCCCGAGCGGTGGCGTCGCCGAGGTGATGGGCAAGCAGAAGCGGGGCGTCGAGGCGCAAAGGCCTTGCTGGCGCGGACCTGCCGCTCGGCGGACCAGCGCTCTCGTTGTCGTGGTGCTGCTGCTGGCCGGCTGCCAGTATTTCGTGCGTCCACCAACACCGGTGCGTGCAGCGCAGGTCACGCCCTTCTCGATCGCCACGCCGGGTGGCGACTGGCCGGGCGGCTGGCATGTCGGAGCAGTACCGAAGCTGCGTAAGCCGAGCAGCTACCGGTTGGTGGACAACGGCGGGACGACGGTCGTGGAGGGGACCGCCGATGCATCGGCCTCGGGCCTGGTGCAGCTCCTCGACATCGACCCGTACGAGCGCCCGATTCTGAGGTGGCAGTGGAAGGTCACGCAGCCTGTCGAAGGCGCCGACACCGCGCGGCGGGCAGGCGAGGACGCGCCCGTGCGCATCATAATCTCCTTCGCGGGCGACGTGGGCGGCCTGCCGTTGTCCGACCGCCTGTTCTTCGACCAAGTGAGGGCGCTCAGCGGCGTTCAGATGCCCTACGCCACGCTGGAGTACGTCTGGGGGGGCGGCGCGCCGAAGGACACCGTGGTCGTCAACAGCTACACGCCGCGCATCCGCATCATTCTCGTGCAGAGCGGACCGCAACCGCTGGACGAATGGGTCAGCGAGTCGCGCGACGTCGTCGCGGACTTCCGCCGTGCATTCGGCGAGGAGCCGGGGCGCATCACCGCGATTGCGATCTACACCGACGCGGACGCGACCGGTGCGCGGTCGCAAGGGTATTTCGGCGACATCGCGTTTCTCACGCGCAGCGAAGCGGGCCTGCGCACGGCTGCGGAGAAGAAGGACGAGCGCTGAGGGATGGAACTCGGTTACTCAGTCCCGAGTCCTGAGCCCTGAGTCCTGTTTCCTGTAAGGGAACCTTAAGCTTCGCCCCATAGGCTTCCGACCATCGACGATCGATGGTGACCAGGAGGCCTCGATGAAACTCCCGCTCTTTCTGCTCTCCGGCCCGCTGGCCGGTCTCGCGTTCGTCCTGGCGTTGCCCGCAATGGCCGAAACGCCGACCGATTTCCTCCGCGCATTCGAGCAGGAGGCCCGCAAGGCCGACCCGGCCTTCCAGGGCTTCTCCGCCGAGCGCGGGCGCCAGTTCTTCCGGCAGCCCCACGGCAACGACTGGAGTTGTGCGAGCTGCCACACCGACAATCCGGCGGGCAGCGGCAAGCATGCGAAGACCGCCAAGGTCATCGCACCGCTCGCGCCCGCCGCCAACCCTGAGCGCTTCGCCAGTGCGGCGAAGGTGGAGAAGTGGTTCCGCCGCAACTGCAACGACGTGCTCGGACGCACCTGCACCGCCCAGGAGAAGGGCGACGTGCTCGCCTGGCTCACGACGATCCGGAAATGAGGAGACTGCTATGGCCATGAACATGCTTGCCCCGACTCCGGCGCTGGCTTTAATCGGTGCCTTGACGGCCGCCTTCCTGCCAGTGACGGGTCAGGCTGACCAGGAAGTCTTCCGCGTCGACAATCCCGCCTATCAGGCCGAATGCGCGAGCTGCCACATCGCCTATCCGCCGCAGCTCCTGCCGAAGGAGTCGTGGCGGGCGCTGATGAGCGGTCTGGCCGACCACTTCGGCACGGACGCCACCTTGGATGCGAAGACTGCGAAAGAGATCCAGAGTTACCTCGAGGCCCACGCGGGCCGCGCCCGCGCCGACGGCGCCAAGCCGCCGCTTCGCATCTCCGAGACACGCTGGTTCCGGCACGAGCACGACGAGGTGCCCTCGGCAACGTGGACGAGCCCGGCCGTAAAGAGCGCCGCCAACTGCGCGGCCTGCCACACGCAGGCCGAGCGCGGCGATTTCAGCGAGCGCAGCCTGCGGCTCCCGAAGTGATCCATGACATTGATAGCCCACAGAGACCAGGAGAGAAGCTACGGCAACCCCTCGACGCCAAGTATGGCGAGGAGCCCAGAACCCAAGTATGGCGAGGAGCCCAGAACCTCTGTCTCGTCTCGCTAGACGTATCCGAAAACGATCCTTCGCGGCGAACGACGTTGCGGTTCTCCTTGGCGTCCTTTGCGTCCTTGGTGTTGAGAGCTTGTATTTCGGTTCCTTTGTACAGCGACATCCCTCAAGGAGAACATCATGGAAAAACGTATCCTGGTGTGGGACGCGCCCACGCGCCTGTTCCACTGGCTGCTCGCAGCGTCTTTCGCGGGCGCTTTTCTCACCGGCGACTCGGAGCGGCTGCGCGACATCCACCTGTTGCTGGGCTACACCGTGGCGGGGCTGATCGGCTTCCGCCTGGTGTGGGGGCTGATCGGCACGCGGTACGCGCGCTTCCGCTCGTTCCTGTTCTCGCCCCGGGAGCTGCTCCAGTACCTGCGCTCCCTGGCGGCCCGCTCGCCGCGGCACTATCTCGGGCACAATCCGGCCGGCAGCGTGGCGATTTTCCTGCTGCTGGCGCTTGGCCTGGTGACGGCTGCGACCGGCTACGCCACCTATAGCGACATCGGCGGCGAGTGGCTGGCGGAATTGCACGAAAGCTCCGCCTTCGCCATGCTCGCTGTGGTGGGAGTGCACATCGCCGGTGTGGTCCTGAGCAGCCTGCTGCATCGGGAGAACCTGGTGCGGGCGATGATCACCGGTCGCAAGACCGGCGAGTCGTCGCAAAGCATTCGGCGCAGCCACGCCTGGCTCGCTGCAGCCATGATCGCGCTGGTGGCGGCCTTTTGGGTGTGGTACCCATCCACGCAACCGGTTCAGGCACAGGCCGTCCATCAGCAGAGCCACGACGACGAGCATGGGTGACATTGCAACGAGAGCCGGATGCGCGTACTGGTCGTAGAGGACGACTCGCTGCTGGGTGACGCGATCCAGGCGGGGCTCGAGGAACTGGGCGACGCGGTCGACTGGGTGCGGGACGGCGTGGCTGCGGAGCAGGCGCTGGACACCGCACCCTATGCCGCCATGGTGCTCGACCTGGGCCTGCCGCGCCGCACCGGACTGGAGGTGCTGCAAAGGTTGCGGGCGCGCGGCAGCCAGCTGCCGGTGCTGATCCTCACTGCACGCGACACCGTCGAGGACCGGATCCGTGGACTGGACGCCGGCGCCGACGACTACTTGATCAAGCCCTTCGACCTCGGCGAGCTCGCTGCGCGACTGCGGGCGCTGACCCGGCGTGCTGCTGGTCAGGCCGCGCCGGTGGTTAAGCTCGGCGCCGTGGAGCTCGATCCGGCCGCGCACCGCGTTACCTTTCAGGGGAACCCGGTCGAGCTGTCGACCCGGGAGTTCGCGCTGCTGCACGCGCTGATGTGCAGCGCCGGGCGAGTGCTGACCCGCGCCCAGCTCGAGGAGCAGCTCTATGCCTGGGGCGAGGAGGTGGAGAGCAATGCTGTCGAGGTGCACGTGCACCGGCTTCGCCGCAAGCTCGCACCGGATCTCATCCATACGGTGCGCGGTGTGGGCTACATGATGCCGCGCGACTCGACGGCATGAGGGCGTCGCTGCGAGGGCGCCTGCTGGGGCTCGCTCTGGGCGCCACGGTGCTGGTCTGGGTGGCGACCGTTGCGGTGACCTGGATCGACGCGCGCCATGAGATCGACGAGGTGATGGACGCGCACCTCGCGCAGGCGGCCACTCTGCTGATCGTGCAATTGTCCGAGGACATCGAGGAGGTCGAGACCGAGCATGCGCCGCTCCTGCACAAGGACGCGCGGCGCGTCGCCTTCCAGATCTGGCAGGATGGCGAGCGGCTGCGCTTGCACTCGGAGAACGCACCCAATGTTCCCCTCGGCGGGCGCGAGGAGGGCTTCAGCAACCGCACCGTCGACGGCAAGGGCTGGCGCGTGTTCACCGCCTGGGACCCCTCGCGCGAGCACCTCGTCTATGTGGGCGAGCGCAGCGAGCTGCGGGCCAAGCTGGCCGCGCGCATGATGGCTGGAGTGCTGGCGCCGCTCCTGGTGGCTCTGCCACTGCTGGCGCTGCTGCTGTGGGTTGCGGTGCGGCAGGGGTTGCGCCCGCTCGAGGCGCTCGCCGCCGACGTGGGGAGGCGCGATCCCGACAACCTCGCTCCGCTGGATGCCGGGCGTGCGCCGCGCGAAGTGATCCCCCTCATCGATCAGCTCAACCGGCTGTTCGGGCGCATCGCGCAGTCGCTGGAGCGGGAACGCCGCTTTACCGCCGACGCAGCCCACGAGCTGCGCACACCCGTCGCGGCGATCAAGGCCCAGGCACAGGTAGCACAGATGGCCGCGAGTGAGCCGACGCGCGAGCATGCGCTTGGGCAGGTGGTCGCGGGAGCCGATCGTGCGTCGCGGTTGGTGGAGCAGCTGCTCACCCTGGCTCGCCTGGATACCGCAGACAGAGCCGCGTTCACCGCGTGCGCGCTGCGGGGACTGGCCACCGAGGTCATCGCCGAGCTGGCGCCGGCCGCGGTCGCGCGAAACATCCGCCTGGAGCTGATTGACGGCGCTGAGGCGACAGTCCGCGGCATCCCCGCGCTGGTGCAAGCCCTGATCCGCAACCTCGTGGACAACGCGCTGCGGCACGGCGCGACTCTCGTGCGGGTGCAGGTCGTGCCAGGTGCGGACGGCGCAACGCTTGCCATCGTAGATGACGGCCCCGGCATTCCCGACGCCGAGCGGGCGAAGGTGTTGCAGCGCTTCTATCGATTGCCCTCAGCCCGGGAGGGCGGCAGCGGCCTGGGCCTGTCCATCGTCCAGCGCGTCGCGGACATCCACGGCGCGACGCTCGCGTTGCGTGCGGGGGAGGGCGGCAATGGCTTGCGGGTGGACGTTGCGTTCCCCCCGCGCCACCACCCCGCTCATAACCAAGACGCATGAACCGCAGAGGGCGCAGAGGACGGGGAGGAAAAGAACCATGCAATAGGCCACGACAGGCAGGCGGTCCCAGGTGCGTCTGCGGAGAGTGCTCACCCTAACCTGCTGCGTGGTTATTCCTTCCTCCGCGTCCTTGTATGCGGTCAATGTGTTTCTTGCGTAGACTGTGGCTTCCTACCGTACGCCCACCTCGCCATGAACGATCCCCGCCGCCCTCCCGATCTCGGTCCGCGCGCCGCGCTGTCCGGCCGCGCTGCTTTCATCTCCCTGCTTGCCTCCGAAGGTGTCGACGTCATGTTCGGCAATCCCGGCACCACCGAGCTGGCGATCATGGAGGCGCTCGGCCAGCAGTCGCACATCAAGTATGTGCTGGGGCTGCAGGAGGCGCTGGTGGTCAGCATGGCGGACGGCTATGCGCGTGCCTCCAACCGGCTCGCCGCCTGCAACGTGCACGTTGCCCCCGGGCTGGGCAACGCGATGGGGTCGCTCTACACCGCCAAGATCTACGGCTCGCCGGTTCTGATCACGGCCGGGCAGCAAGAGCAGGGCCACGGCCTGAAAGAGCCGATGCTCTACGACGCGCTGGTGCCGATGGCGCAGCCGATGGTGAAGTGGGCCGTGGAGGTGACCCGCGTGGAGGATCTCCCGCGCGTCGTGCGGCGGGCGGCCAAGGTAGCCATGACTCCACCCACCGGCCCGGTGTTCATCAGCCTCCCGGGCGACATTCTCGATGCGCAAGCCGAGCTGGACCTCGGCCGGCCGACCCGGGTGGACGCCGCTACCCGTCCCTCGGACGCCGCCCTGGCGCGGCTTGCCGACGCGCTGCTGAGCGCGCGCAACCCCGCGTTCATCGCCGGTCACGAGCTGTACACGAGCGATGCGCTGCAGGAGGCCGGCGAGCTCGCCGAAGTCCTGGGCGCGGCCGTGTACCAGCAGACCGTGCCCTATGGCGCGCATTTCCTCTCGGAGCATCCAGCTTTCGTTCGGCCGCTGACGCGCAACCAGCAGCAGGTGCGCGACTGGCTCTCGCCCTACGACATGCTGGTGTTTCTCGGCTCGGATCAGCTGCGCATGTCGGTGCACAGCCCGGTCGAGCCGCTGCCCGATCGCGCGCGCGTGGTGCAGATCGGCAACCGCGACTGGGAGCTGGCGAAGAACTACCCGGCCGAAATCGCGCTCAAGGCCGACGTGAAGGAGACGCTGCGGGCGTTGCTGCCGGTCCTGCGCAGCAGGATGACGGCCGAGCAGGCGTCCGAATCGGCGCGCCGGCTCGGCGAGCTGGCGGCCAACAACTGGACCGCGCAGCGTGTGCGCGCGCAGCAGGACGCGCTGAAGGCGGCCGCGGCGCGCCCGATGGACCCGCGCCTGCTGATGCTACGGCTGACCGAAGCGCTGCCGCGCGACGCAGTCGTGGTAGACGAGGGGCTCACCGCCAGCATCTCGTTGCTCAGCCTTTTTTCCGTGCGCGATGCGCACTGCTACTACGGGCTGGCGAGCGGCGCTATCGGTTTCGCGATGGCGGGGGCGGTGGGTGTCAGTCTGGCCTTGCGCGACCGCCCGGTCATGGCCGTTGTCGGCGACGGCAGCGCCATGTACAGCATCCAGGCGCTGTGGACAGCGGCCCATCTGAAGCTGCCGCTCACCTACGTGATCGCGAACAATCGCAGCTACCGGATCCTCAAGGAGCGGCTCAAGTCCATGCGCGGCAGCGAGCGCTACATCGGAATGGATCTGCGCGAGCCGGAGATCGACTTCGTGGGGCTGGCCGAGTCCATGGGCGTGCCGGCCCACCGCATCACCGAGCCCGACGAGGTGGCGCCCGCGCTGCGGGCGGCGATGGCCAGCGGAGTGCCGAGGCTGCTGGACGTGCGCATAGCGGACGGATTCGGCGGCTAACAGGCCGATGCAAAAGCCGCTTCGCGAGCGCCTCCGGGCTTTTCCGGTGGCGCACACGCGCAACAACGCCTCGATTGAGCGTAACCAGACATTGGTTCAGCGGCCTGGATGGAGTGCAGTCCGCATCACGCTGCTGGGTGCGTGCTAGTCAGTTCAGCAGCGATGCAGCGCCGCAGTTCACCTGCTGGCCGGGAACGTACCAGCTTGCTTCCGCAGTATCGACGCTGATGCACCGGCCCTCGCCGGTAACGGGCGGCTGGTCGTATCCGGCCGAGTAGGTGGAGAACTGGAAGCGTCCCAGCGTAGGACGCCCGTCGTCGATGCGCCGGTCGACCTCTGCCAGGACCTCCACCGGAACCTGGTTGCCTGCCTTGGCGTTCAGCCTGCGCGCAGCGTTGGTCGACGTACCCCACATTGCATCCGAAGCGAAGTGCAGATAGCCTCCGAACACGTTGCGTGGTGTGTTGGCCGGTGACGGTATGGCGGTCGTCGGCGATTCGATGCGGAAGTGGTCGTTCAGCAACCCTGTCGCGGACAGCTGGGTCCACGCGATGATGTCCTCGTTGCGGCTGTCCGACTCCACCAGCCCGTTGTCATTGCCGCCGGCGCAGGGCGACCCGTCGCAGTCGATGGCGTCTTCGGTGTTGCCGTAGTCTCCTGGCCATGCCCTGAAGCGGTCCTGGAACGCGAGCAGCGCCCCGCTGACGGCACCCTGCTGGGCTACGAGGGCCTGGACTCGCGCCGAATCGATGAGGCTCTGGCCATAGATCACGGCCTGGACGAGCAGGCCCGTGATGACCAGTACGACGGCTGCCTCGACAAGCGTGAAGCCGCGCACCTTCACAGGCGCGGCCTTGGGTGGTGTCGAAAGCAGCAGGGGATGGTTGCGAATGCCGCCATCTCTTGGTCTCATGTTGTTTCGGTCTCCGAGGCAGTGCGCGCGCAGTGTAGAGGGGGCGTTCGCAGATCGACAACGTTTGTCATAAGTCTGCAAAGGATACCTTAAAACGTGTCGTGGTTGGGCGACACCCGTCGTGCCGGGGACGTCAGAGGTCAAGGGGGCAGGGGTAGCGGCAACGGCTCACCTTTACCGCCTTCGTTGCCGCGAATCGGGGTCCGACGCGTGCTTTGCATTGAGAGGTTGGGCTCTTCCCTGCGATGCTCTGCGCCTGTGCGGTGAGATGTCAGGTGTAGGTTCCTACAAGAAGGACGCGAGCAGGCGTTCGGACTCCTGCCACAGCCGCGCGGCGAGCGCATCGTCGCGGGCGGTGCGTGAGGGCGTGGCCGGCCGGCAGTCGACGTAGTACTGCCCGCTGACACCCTGGACCTCGGGCGATCCGGCCAGGTATACCGAAGTGCGGGCACCCTGCTCCACCGGTGCACCCCCCATGCCGAAGCCGCTGCGCAGCAGCTTGGTAGCGATCACGCCGGGATGGAGGCAGTTGGCGGTGACAGCGGTGTCCGCGAGCCGCTTGGCGAGCTCGACCGTGAACAACACGTTGGCAAGCTTGGAGGCCGCGTAGGCGGCGTATCCGTCGTAGCGGCGTGAAAAAGTGAGGTCGTCCAGGTCGAGTCGCCCGCTCTGGTGTGCCATGGAGCTGACCGTGACGATGCGGCCCGCCGGGGAGCGTGACAGTGCCGGCAGGAGGTGATGTGTGAGCAGGAACGGGGCGAAGTGGTTTACCGCCATCGTCAGCTCCAGCGCGTCGACGGTGAGACGGCGCTGATGCTCGTAAATGCCAGCGTTGTTGACCAGAACGTCGAGCGCGGGCGCGCGCTCGCCCACCTGGGCGGCGAGCAGCACCACCTCGGACATGTGCGACAGGTCCGCCCATACCGGCTCGACGGGGGCTGCCGCTTCTCCGCGCGCCAGCTCCTCAGCGGCTGCCTTCGCACGCTGCGGGCTGCGGCCGTGGACCAGCACGCGCCAGCCCAGCGCCAGGAGTTGGCGGGCAGTCTCCAGCCCGATGCCGGCGGTGGAGCCAGTGACGAGTACGGTTTTCATGCGAACGCGCTCCAGTGCGTAGGGGGCCGACCAAACCCATGATACCCGCCATCAGCTCGCGCCCCGAGCAGAACTGCGAGCTAGACTAGACCGTTCGGGTGCCGCCCGAGTTTGAGGCAATACGACCTATGCATCGACTCGCCACCCTCGCCGACCTGCCGCGCATCGTCGAGATCTATAACTCGACGGTCGCCTCGCGCATGGTGACGGCGGATCTGGAACCGGTCAGCGTCGAAAGCCGCCTGCACTGGTTCGAGGAGCATTGTCCAGATTCCAGGCCGCTGTGGGTGGTCGAGCGCGATGGCGACGTCGCGGCGTGGCTGAGCTTCTCGTCCTTCTACGGACGGCCGGCCTATGACGGCACCGCAGAGGTCAGCGTCTACGTCGACGAACGCGCCCGCCGCCACGGGCTGGGCGCGTACCTCCTCCGCGCCGCAATCGCGCAGGCCCCCGGCATAGGCGTGCGCACGCTGCTTGGGTTCATCTTCGCGCACAACGTTCCGAGCCTGGCCTTGTTCGAGAAGTTCGGGTTCGAGCGCTGGGGGCATTTGCCACGCGTGGCGGTGCTGGACGACGTGGAGCGCGACCTGGTGATTGTCGGCCGGCGTGTCGGCTAGAGCCCACTCTGAGTAAGCCCTACCTCTCACCGCGAAGACGCGAAGAAAACGACATAGCCCACGAACCACAGAGGACACAGAGAGCACAGAGGAAAAACCCGACAACTCATGCACCAGGAAGCCGTCTCTTGCCTTGGAGCCTTGACCGGTCAGAAAGCAAACGCGCCAACCACAGAGCGCCCTGACCCGACAAGAGCCGTTTGTGTGTGGGAATTGCGCATCCCTTCACGCCCAGTGGAACCCGGGATTTCCTTCGTGTCTTCGTGCCTTCGTGGTGAGAGGTGGAATTAGTGTGGTTCAGTACTGGCCGCAGGCCACTCACGCCAGCGCAACGAGCATCAGCACGAACACGATCACGGCCGTAGCGCTGAGCACCAGCACCGCGGCTGCGGCGCAGTCCTTGGCGATGCGCACGAACTCAGCCTGCTCGGCGTGCAGCCCGTCCAGGGTGTGCTCCAGAGCGGTATTGACAAGCTCTGCTGCGAGCACCAGCCCGATCATCGTTACGATCAGCGCGGTCCAGAGCAGGGGAGGGCGCAGCCACAGGATGGCGGCGACGGCGAGAGCGGCCGCCAGCAATTGAACGCGGAAGCTGCGCTCGCCAGCGAAGGCTTCGCGCAGGCCCGCCAGCGCGAAGCGCAGCCGGTGCCCGAACCCGCGGCCTTTCACGGCGAGGCCGCCGTGTGCGCAGCGCGGCGTCCCATCGCCGCGCTTCTGGCGCGCGTGCTGGCGCAAACAGCGATACTCATCCTGCTCCTCCGGTGCTGCTCAATCCTGCCGATCCTGTCGATAGCCGGTGGCTTCCTCGCGCCGCCACACCTTGCGCTCGATCGCCCAGCCGACGATATACCACCAGCCTGTCCCCACCACGCCGTGGTATAGCAGCGGCCACCAGAAATTGGTCAGGTCGCGCAGCGGACCGCCCTCCCCAGCGGGGGCGAGCCAATTCACCGGAATCACGCCGAGGCTTACCGGGAAGTCCAGCGCGAGGAACATCATCCAGTAGTTGGGCCAGTCCGGCTCCCCCCTGCCGATGATGAGCATGACCGTGTAGCCGAGGATCGCCACATGCAGGAGTGCACCTGCGACGCCGAAGCGGGAGTAGCGCAGCATGGTCGCAAGTGTCAATCGGGCGGCGGACCCGATGGAAGGTGCGCAGCGGTGGGCAGACGGCCAGGCTCGCCCTTTGCTACCGCAGCGCAGGGGCGGCCCCGGCCGCGCGCTCGACCATCATCGGGATGTAACACGGATGTCATGCCAGTACCCTAACCTTGTTCATCGCGGCGTACAGGCCGCCCACGAGGATTGACCCTGAAGCAAACCGCCCGGAAGCTCATCGATCACCTCGACCAGAAGGTGTTCGACGCGATCTACTCCCGCGCCCTGGTCTACAACACCTGCTGGGAGGACCCGGCGGTAGACCGACAGGCCTTGCAGCTTACCGCACAGGACAACCTCTTGGTCATCACCAGCGCCGGGTGCAACGCCCTCGACTACGCGCTGCAGGGCCCGGCGGTCGTGCATGCGGTGGACGCCAATCCTCGCCAGACTGCTCTTCTGGAGCTCAAGCTCGCCGGCGTGCGCACGCTGGACTTCGAGGATTTCTTCCTGCTCTTCGGCCAGGGCCGTCATTCGGCTTTCGAAGAGCTCTACCGCGACGTCCTGCGCGCCGGGCTCTCGGAGTTCGCGCAGACCTTCTGGGACCGCAACGGAGGGTGGTTCAGCCAACCCGATGCACGCGATACGTTCTACTACTTCGGCCTGTCCGGGGTGGTAGCGCGGGGGTTCCGCGCGTATTTGCGCGTGCGGCCGAAGCTGCGTGATGGCATCGAGGCGATGTTCGAGGCACGCTCGCTCGACGAGCAGCGCGCCATCTACGACAGCCGCATCGAGCCGCTCATGTGGAGCAAGGGGATGAACTGGACGCTGTCGCGCCAGCTCACCATGAGCATGCTGGGCGTGCCCCATCCCCAGCGCAAGGAAGTCGAGCGCCAGCACCCTGTCGGCGTGGCGGGCTTCATCCGCGAGGCCATCGAGTACGTGGCGCGCAGCTTGCCGTTCTGGACGAACTACTTCTGGGCGCTGTACCTGCGTGGCTCCTACACCCGTGCTTGCTGCCCCGAGTACCTGAAGAAAGAGAACTTCCTGGCGCTCAAGGCGGGCCTGGTGGATCGCGTGCGCGCGCATACCGCGACGGTCACCGAGTTCCTGAACGGCACTCAGGAGCGCATCTCCCGGTTCGTGCTGCTCGACCACATGGATTGGATGAGCAGCTACTACCCCGAAGCGCTGGTGGAGGAGTGGAACGGGATCCTGACCCGTGCCGCCGATGATGCGCGGGTCATCTTCCGCAGCGCCCACGCCTGGCCCGCCTACCTGGAGCGTGTGCACGTCGGCAGGGGTGCGCGATCCGTGCGGCTGATGGAGGTGCTGGATTTTCATCCCGAGCTGGCGCAGGAACTGACCCGCCAAGACCGCGTGCACACCTACGCCGGGTTTCACATCGCCGACATTCGGAGCTGAGACCGCATGGCGCTGGCTGCCGATGCCCGCATTCTCTGGCAGATGCTGCGGGGAGCTTCCCGCAGCGGCAGCCATGCGCAACGGCTGCAGCAGTTCTACGGTCCGCAGGCCGAGGGCTACGACGCGTTCCGCGAGCGGCTCCTGCACGGCCGGCGCGAGCTGATCGAGCGGTTGCCGGTCGCCAGGGGAGCGCGGGTGATCGAGCTGGGCGGGGGCACCGGAGGCAACCTCGAGTTCTTCGGTGCGCGCCTCGCGACGTTCGCGTCGGTCGAGGTAGTCGATCTGTGCCCGGCGCTGTTGGCGGTGGCGCGGCGGCGCCTGCACGCTCGGCGCAACGTTCTGCTGGTCGAGGCCGACGCGACCGGGTACCGGCCGGCCACCCTCCCGGACTGCGTTTACTTCTCGTATGCGCTTACTATGATCCCCGACTGGCAGCGCGCCATCGACAACGCCATCGGCATGCTCGCCCCGGGCGGTACGCTGGCAGTGGTGGACTTCCATCTCCCGGATGGCGCGCTCGCCGACCGGCTCTGGCGCGCTTGGTTCGGCCACGACGGCGTGTGGCTGTCGGCCGAACACCTGCCTTATCTGCGCAGTCGGCTGGACGTCATCTTCTGCGAGCAGCGGCGCGATGCGGTGCCCTATCTCCCCGGGCTGCGCGTGCCGTATTACCTGTTTCTGGGGTGCAAGCGATGACACAAGCCCGACTTCTCGACGCAGAGACGCAGAGAACGCGCAGGACCGCAGAGCAGAACCGTACACCTCAACGCAAAGCAGGCCTTCTCTACGTCCTCTGCGGCTCTGCGGCTGCATACGGAGGAAGGTGAGAGCCATGGCAAAGGTGCGTTCGATCTTTCTGTCCGACATCCACCTCGGCACGCGTGCGTGCCAGGCGCAGCGCCTGCTCGACTTTCTCAGGGAGTACGACTGCGAACATCTGTTCCTGGTCGGCGACATCGTAGACTTCTGGGCCATGGGGCGGCGCGGGGTGTACTGGTCTGCGCCGATGAACACCTTCGTGCAGAAAGTGCTCAAGCGTGCCCGCCACGGCGTCAAGGTGGTCCTCGTGCCGGGTAACCACGACGAGCTGCTGCGCGAACACGTGGACGCAACCTTCGGCGACATCCGCGTGCATCGCGAGTATCTTCATACTGCCGCCGACGGCAAGCGCTACGTGCTGCTGCACGGCGACGAGTTCGACGTGGTGACGAGATACCACAAGTGGCTCGCGATTCTAGGCGACCATACCTACGCATTCCTGGTGCGCATCAACGTGATGCTGTCCTGGCTGCGCCGGCACCTCGGCGTGTCCGGCTACTGGTCGCTGGCGGGGTACGCCAAGCGCAGGGTGAAGACCGCGGTCAGCTTCATCTACGACTTCGAGGAGTCGGTGGTGCGCGACGTGAAGAGCCGTGGCTGCGACGGCGTGATCTGCGGCCACATCCATGCCGCCACCATCAAGCAGATCGACGGCGTTACCTACCTCAACTGCGGCGACTGGGTGGACAGCTGCACCGCCATCGTCGAGCACTTCGATGGACGCATGGAGCTGATCGAGTGGGGTGCGAGCCCTCCCGCTGTGCCCGAGCCTTCGCCCGCGCAGGTTCAGCTGCCGCTGGGGACTGGCACACAGGCCGCTGCGCGCGGCCGCGTCGAAGAGCCTGTGCGGGAGCATGAGGCGGCCTGAACGGCCACCGCCTGCCGCACCCAGAGTCGCCGTTGCGCCACACTCGCGGCGCTCGCTCGTCTCATCAGCGACCGGACCTGGGCCATCCGCTAGGAGGGCAGCTTCATCGCTATCACCGAGGCCCCGGACGTGACCGACCTCTACAGCCCAGTGGTGGATCCGCTGACCGGACGGCGCTTGATCACTGGGTTGTTCAGCTTCGGCGAGGACAGCTTCGGCGGCCTCTACCTGGTGGACCTTATGCCATGGTGCCGGCGCCTTCGACCTGGGCCTTGATGCTCGGGGCACTGGGGCCGCTTCTATGGTTGGCTGGCTCACGCCGCTGAAGCGCTACTCCTTGGGCGCCTTGCACCACTTTGGCATGGACTGCAGCACATACTTGCGGCTGGTGGAGTAGCGCACCCCGCGCATCATGATCTCTTCGCCCGAGGCGAGGTTCTTGATGTTGCGGATCTGGTTGATCGACTCGAAGTCGCCCTCCAGTCGGTCGCCGATCTCCACGCGCCCGTCGCTTAGCTGCAGAACGACACCGAACTCGCCCTCCGGTTTCTCCACCAGGACCATCTCGCACTTTGCTCGCGACCAGACGATGGTCGCTTCGCCGGCCTGAGCCGCGAACGACGTGGGGACCAGCACGCCAGCGAGCAGCAAAGAGGCGGCGGGATAACGCTTGGCTTGCATGGGGTTCTCCTTGTGAGGGACGGCGTTGCGCTGACGCCTGTGCTGTGACTCGTGACTGCGCCGCAAGTTCAGGGCCGGCGGCGCGCGCGGCTCATGGCTGCCATGTGACTTCCTGGCTGGTGACGAACCTCAGCTCGTCGTTCCGAGACCGCATAGCGGAACCCGGAACCCGCAGATCGAGGTCGAGCAACTTCTGGATTCCGGTTCTGCCCGCGTGGGCACCCCGGAATGACGGCGTGTGGCGGACCGTCCAGTCGCTGGCTGAGGTCCGTCACCGATCGGGTGCGACCTTGACCAGTTGCTTGCCCAGGTTGGCGCCCTTCAGCATGCCGATGAAGGCAGAGGGTGCATTCTCCAGCCCCTCGGCGACCGTCTCGTGGTACTTGATTTTGCCTTCTGCCACCAGCTTGCCGAGCCGCCCGATCGCGCGGGCATACAGATCCGGGCGGTCGGACACGATGAACCCGCGCAGGTTGACGCGGTTGACCAGCAGCGAGCGCATCATCGTCACCCCGTAGGGTTCGGTCGCGTTGTAATCGGCGATCATGCCGCACAGGGCCACGCGCGAGAAGGCGTTGAGCTGGCGGAACACCGTGTCCATCACCTCGCCGCCGACGTTCTCGAAGTAGCAGTCGATGCCGTCCGGGCAGGCCGCCTTGAGGTCCTCGTGCAGTCTGCCCGCCTTGTAGTCGACGCACGCATCGAAGCCCAGCTCTTCTACCGCGAAATCGCATTTGGTTTTGCCGCCGGCGATGCCTACCGCCCGGCAACCCTGCATCCTGGCGAGCTGCCCGACCACGCTGCCGACGGCGCCGGAGGCCGCGGAGACCACCACGGTTTCGCCGGCGAGCGGCTTGCAGTGCTCCAGCAAGCCGGTCCACGCCGTTGCGCCCGGCATGCCGACGCAGCCCAGGTAGCAAGACAGCGGCACGAGCTTGGGGTCGACCTTCGTCAGCCCTTCGCCGTTGCTGACCGCGTACTGCTGCCAGCCGAGCGAACCCACCACGTAGTCCGCGGCCTTGAACTTCCCGTTGCTGGATTCCACCACCTCGCCCACCGCCCCGCCGGTCATGACCTCGCCGATCTCGACGGGCTTGGCGTAGGACTTCCCTGTGCTCATACGGCCGCGCATGTACGGGTCGAGCGATAGCCAGTGAATCTTCACCAGGATCTGGCCCGGTCCGGGCTTCGGCACCGGGCTCTGGACGATCCTGAAGTCCGACTCCTGCACCCAGCCGGTCGGGCGGCTGGCGAGCAGCACCTGCATGTTGGTGCTCATGTGGCGATCTCCCGTTCGGGTCAGCGCTGCATGATAACCTACAGATCCGCAATGCCCGCGAGCACTCCAGCGATGCCCTACGCCCTGAACGTGTTCAACCTTCTCCCCGGGAAGGAGGATCAGTACCGCGACTACAGTGTCAAGGCCGGCAAGATCATCTACGGGTTCGGCGGGAAGGTCGTGGCCTCCGGCTGGCAGCCGATCCGCCGCATGCATGAGGATCGGGAGCGCCGCTACTTCGTGGTGGTCGACTTTCCCAGCGAAGCCGTTTTCCAGCAGTTCCTCGACGAGGCGCAGCGGCAAGGCATCCACGAGCTGCGCGAGACCGCCTGCACCGATTACATCTGGACGCTGTACGAACCGTGGGATTTGCGCAAGTGGGTGAGGAACGAGCAGTGAGGTGATGCCCGCGGCTCGAGCCTCGCTACACGGTGAGAATCCGGATGCCGGCGCTCGGCCGCCGGACAGCGGGTCCGCGGTGACCTCGGACAGCACCCTGGTCTTGCTCCCCGGGTTGTTGTGCGACGCCGCGCTCTGGGCGCCGCAGGTGACTGCCCTGTCCGAGCGCCACCATATCTGGGTTGCCGATCTGACGCGTCACGACTCGATCGCCGAGATGGCCGCCGCCGTGTTGCGCGAGGCGCCCGTGGAGCGGTTCGCGCTGGCCGGGCTGTCGATGGGCGGCTACGTGGCGCAGGCGGTGGTGCGGCAGTCGCCGCGGCGGGTGGAGCGGCTGGCGCTGCTCGATACCCGGGCGCGCCCGGACGAGCCGGAGGAAACTGAGCGGCGCCGCGCCTTGATGGCGCTGGCACAGCGGGAGCGCGGCTTCGTGCCGGTGACCAATCGCATGCTGCCTTTGCTCGTCCACCCCTCTCGGGTCAAGGACGAGCCGCTGGTGCGCACTATTCGCGGGATGGCCGAGCGCGTCGGCCTTGCCGCCTACCTGCGCCAGCAGACCGCGATCATCGGGCGGCCGGACTTCCGTCCGTCGCTTCCGTCCATCCGCTGTCCGACGCTCGTCCTGTGCGGTCGGGAGGATGCGCTGACCCCGCTCGCATTTCACGAGGAGATTGCCGCGGCCATTCCGGGTGCCCAGCTGCGCGTCATCGAGGCCTGTGGGCACCTCTCCACGCTGGAGCGTCCCGCCGAGGTCAATGCCGCGCTGGCGGAGTGGCTCGACGCATAAGGCGTGAGGCGGGTGACGGCTGGACGATAATGGCCGATCTGCAGGGGTATGACGGACGCCAAGGCATAAGGGCTGCCAGACCGACGCTCCCGCGCTGCGCCTGATGGCTCTCTCCTTTCTCCCTCGTCCGTTCTGCCTCACGCCTCTTGCCTCACCAAGGTATCATCCACGCTTTCACTATCCCACGGGGAATCCCCATGGCAGACGTCAGCCGCCGAGCGCGAGAGCTCGGCACCGAAAACGCATTCGTGGTCCTGGCCGAGGTCAACGCGCTGATCCGGCAGGGCAAGGACATCGTGTCCTTCTGCATCGGCCAGCCCGACTTCCACACGCCGGTCAACATCCAGGACGCAGGCGTGAAAGCGATCCGCGAGGGCAAGCACGGCTATACGCCTTCGGCCGGCATCGTCGAGCTGCGCGAGGCGGTGGCCGGCTACCTCGCGAGCTCGCGACACCTCAAGGTGAGCCCGGACGAGGTTGTGGTCGGTGCGGGCGCCAAGCCCTTCATCGGCTACACCGTCCTGTCGACGACCGACTACGGTGCCGGCGACGAGGTCATCTACCCCAACCCGGGGTTCCCCATATACGAGTCGCAGATCAAGGCCAACGGTGCGGTGCCGGTGCCGCTCTACCTGCGCGAATCGCGGGGCTTCAACTTCGACCCGCAGGAGCTGGCGGACAAGATCACGTCGCGAACCAGGCTGCTGATCCTGAACTCGCCGCAGAACCCCACCGGCGGCGTCATCCCGCGCCGGGACATGGAAGCCATCGCCGACATCCTGCGCAGGCACGAACAGGTCTGGGTGTTCGCCGACGAAATCTACGGCCGCCTCGTCTACGACGGCGAGTTCGCGTCCATCGCCACGCTGCCGGGAATGCAGGAACGCACCATCATCTCGGACGGTTGCTCCAAGACCTGGGCCATGACGGGGTGGCGGCTGGGTTTCGTCGCCAACCGCAGGCTCGCGCCGTTCTTCACCACCTGGATCACCAACACCGAGTCCTGCGCCTCCCAGATCAGCCAGTGGGCGGCGGTAGAAGCGCTGAACGGTCCTCAGGACGACGCGCAGCGCATGCGCGACATCTTCTTCGAGCGACGCAATCTGATCGTGAAGCTGCTCAACCAGGTGCCTGGGGTGACCTGCCAGTCGCCCGGCGGAGCTTTCTACGTGTGGCCCAACGTCACCGAAGCCTGCGCCATGATCGGCGCGAAAGATTCCGAGGAGTTGCGCACTAGGCTGCTGAACGAGGCTGGGGTCGCTGTGCTGGCCGACATCCACTTCGGGCCGCGCGTGCCCAACGAAGGGCAGCACATTCGGTTCAGCTACGCGGCGTCGACAGAGGCCATCCAGAAGGGCGTCGAGCGCATGGCGGAGTTCATCCGCCGCAACACTGTCCGTGCCCGGTCGGCTACTGCTTGAGACCTACCTCTCACCACGAAGGCACGAAGACACGAAGAAAACCCAGAAGAAGGCGAAAAGAAGAATAGCGGACAGGGCTCGGTCCACACCAGACTGCGAAGATGCGGCTACCGTGAACCTGCGAGCTCGATCCCCCGCCCATTGAGAGGTTCAAGGCGTGCGGATGCTCCGGCGCACCACGAACTCGACCAGCTGTTTGCTTTTCTTCGTGCCTTCGTGTCTTCGTGGTGAGAGGTAGCGCTTTAGCCAGCGCGAGCGTCAGCGAGGTGGCTTGGAAGTATCGGTCGGTGCACGCTCGAGCAAGATGTCGTCGATCCGTGTCCGGATGGCGTCTTTGATCTTGGGGTGCGTGAGAATGTAGAAGCGGTTGGTCTGCACCGCGTCGAACACCATTTCCGCCACATCCTCGGCCGAGATCTTTCCCGACAGCACGGCCTTGCGCATCGCCTCCTCGCGTGCCAGCTCCTCGGCGGTCTTGGCGCGCTGGGCGTTGCGCAATAGCGCAGGGCGGTTACGCTCGGAATCGATGATTCCCGTGGGCACGTAGGCCGGGCAGAGCAGCGAGACGCCGATGCGGGAGCTGCGCTGTGCGAGGTCGTGGTACAGACACTCGGTGAGCGTGACGACTGCGTGCTTGGACACGCAGTAGACCGCCATGTTGGGGACCGATAGCATGCCGGCCACCGAGGCGGTGTTCACCACGTGGCAGTCGGCGTCTTGTCGCAGCATGATCGGGAGGAACACGCGCACGCCGTGGATCACGCCCCAGACGTTGACTCCCAGGGCCCATTCCCAGTCGGCTACGGTGTTCTCCCACACCACGCCGCCGGGGGCGACCCCGGCATTGTTGCAGAGCAAGTGCACTGCCCCGAACGTGGCGAGCGTTTTCTCGGCTAGGCGCTCCACGTCCTGGGCACGGGAAACATCGGTGCGAATGCCGATGACCGGCACGCCGGCTTTGCGGAACTCGGTTTCGACCTTGCGCAGCGCTTCCTCCTCCACGTCGGCCAGGACGAGCTTCATGCCCTCGGCGGCGAAGCGCCGCGCCATGGCGAGCCCGAGACCACTCGCGCCGCCGGTGATGACTGCGACTTTGTCCTTGAAATCCTTCATGGGTGGACGAGACTGAGCTGGGAGGCGAGAGTTGGAATTCTAGCATGCCGCGTCCCAGCGTCCGCTGTTTGCGCCGGGTCGGGGTGCGGGGTATGCTCGGCCGCGTCAGGAGGAACCGCTTAGATGCACGACGAGTTCATCGGCACGATGCCGGTGCAGGAAAAGCACCGCTTCGATACCGCCAGCCTTGAGCGCTTCATGCAGCGTAACGTGGCCGGCTATCGCGACCCCCTCGAGGTCGAGCAATTCAAGGGCGGCCAGTCCAATCCCACTTTCCTCCTGAGGACGCCGGGCCAGCGCTACGTGCTCAGGCGCAAGCCGCCAGGCAAGCTGCTGCCCTCCGCCCATGCGGTGGACCGCGAGTATAGGGTGATCACCGCGCTGCACAGCGCCGGCATCCCGGTGGCGCGCACCTATGCCTTATGCGAGGACGAGGGCATCATCGGCACGGCCTTCTACATCATGGAGTTCATGGACGGGCGGGTGCTCTGGGACCAGGCGCTGCCTGGCATGACGCCGGACGGCCGGCGCGCCATCTACGACGAGATGAACCGGGTGATCGCCGCCCTGCATCAGGTGGACTACCGGGCGGTCGGGCTGGCCGACTTCGGCAAGCCGGGCAACTACCTGGAGCGGCAAATCGGCCGCTGGACCAAGCAGTACCGTGCCTCGGAAACCGAGACGATCGAGGCGATGGACCGGCTCATCGAGTGGCTGCCGCAGCACGTCCCGCCGGGCGACGAGACCTGTGTGGTGCACGGCGACTACCGGCTGGACAACATGATCTTCCATCGTACGGAGCCACGGATCCTGGCGGTGCTCGACTGGGAGCTGTCCACCCTGGGGCACCCGCTGGCGGACTTCTCCTACCATTGCATGTCGTGGCGGCTGGAGCCGGGGCAGTTCCGCGGGCTCGGCGGCCTGGATCTCGAGGCGCTCGGCATCCCGACCGAGAAAGAGTACGTCGCGATGTACTGCTGCCGTACCGGACGATCCGGTATCGACAACTGGGACTATTACATCGCCTACAACATGTTCCGGCTTGCCGCCATCTGCCAAGGCATCATGGGTCGCGCCATGGACGGCACGGCCGCGAGCCAGCACGCCTTCGAACAGGGTAGGCGTGCCCGGCCGTTGGCCGAGGCGGGCTGGCGCCAGGTCGAGAAGATCCTGTCTGAGGCTGATTAACCACAGAGGCACAGAGGAACAAGCAACGGATTTCTTGAGAGCGGTGGGGTTGCACACGTCGAGGGACATGCCGAACGGAGGATGGTCCGCGATCGCACACGATTCTCCTCTGTGCCGCTGTGTCTCTGTGGTTCAAGATGGGGTAGCGAAAGAATGAAAGCAGTCCTGTGCAAGGAATTGGGCCCGCCCGAGAAGCTGGTGGTCGAAGAAGTGCCTTCGCTCAAACCCGGCAAAGGCCAGGTGGTCGTGAGCGTGAAGGCCGCGGGCGTCAATTTTCCCGACACCCTGATCATCCAGGGCAAGTACCAGTTCAAGCCCGAGCCGCCCTTCTCGCCCGGAGGCGAGGTCGCGGGTGTCTTGAAGGAAGTGGGCGAGGGGGTGACCGGCTGGAAGCCGGGCGACCGCGTGATCGCCGCCAGCACTTGGGGCGGGTTCGCCCAGGAAATGGCGGTCGAAAGCGATCGGCTGCTCCGCATCCCGGATGCCATGGATTTCGTGTCGGGATCTGCTTTCCTGCTGACCTACGGGACTTCCTATCACGCGCTCAAGGATCGCGCGCAGCTCAAAGCCGGAGAGACGCTGCTGGTGCTGGGCGCCTCGGGTGGTGTGGGCATCGCGGCCATCCAGATCGGCAAGGCCATGGGTGCGCGAGTCATCGCCGCCGCGTCCAGCGACGCGAAGCTGGCCGTGTGCAAGCAGAATGGTGCAGATGAGCTGATCAACTACGCGTCCGAGGATTTGCGCGGCCGGGTCAAGGTGCTTACGGCGGGCAAGGGGGTCGACGTCGTCTACGACCCCGTCGGCGGGCCGTACTCGGAGCCGGCCCTGCGCGATATGGCCTGGAACGGCCGCTTTCTGGTCGTCGGCTTCGCTGCCGGCGACATACCCAAGGTCCCGCTCAACCTCGCGCTGCTTAAGGGCTGCTCCATCGTCGGGGTGTTCTGGGGCGCCTTCACCCGAAACGAGCCGGAGCACAACCGCCGCAACAACGAAGAGCTGATGCAGCTGTTCGCCGCCGGCAAGGTCAAGCCGCACATCCATGCGACCTATCCGCTGGAGCGCGCTGCCGAGGCGCTGAACGAGGTGCTGTACAAGCGCGTGAGCGGCAAGGTTGTGTTGACCACGGAGTAACCGCATCCATCACGGGAGACACGAGGACGACAACCGCATCTACCACGAAGGACACGAAGGAAAACGAAGCAACAGGACCAGAGATGTCTGTCTATGGCTTTGGCGGGAACCTCCGAAGCCCTCAGTGTGCAGCTGACGTATCGACGGTGCACGGCCCTGTTCTGGGTTTCCTTCGTGACCTTCGTGTCCTTCGTGGTGAATGACTTGTCTGATCGGAGATCCGATACAGCCGCGCGAAGACGCGGCGCAGGAGGAGTGAAATGCAGTCCACCATGATGAGCGTCCCGCTCAACCTCTCGCACTTTCTGGAGCGGGCGGGCAAGCTGTTCGGCGCGCAAGAGATCGTCACGCGCATGCCGGACAAGTCCTTGCATCGGTACACGTATGCCGATTTCTATCGCCGCTCCCGGCTGCTGGCCGAGGCGTTGACGAAAGCGGGACTGAAGCGCGGCGACCGGGTCGCCACGCTGATGTGGAACCACTATGCCCACTACGAGAGCTATTTCGGTGTGATCGTGGCGGGCGGCGTGCTGCACACACTCAATCTGCGGCTCGCGCCCGACGATATCGCCTTCATCGCCAACCACGCGCAGGACCGCTTTCTGATCGTCGACGACGCGCTGCTGCCGCTGTTCGAACAGTTCCGCCAGAAGGTCGCTATCGAGCGTGTGATCGTCGTGCCGCTCACCGGTAAGCCGGTGCCGGCAGGAATGACCGACTATGAGGGGTTCCTGAGGACCGCGACGGGTCGCTTCGAGTACCCGGAGATGGACGAGAACGAGGCCTGCGCGATGTGCTACACCTCGGGCACGACCGGCAAGCCCAAGGGGGTGGTCTACTCGCACCGCTCGCAGGTCCTGCATTCGCTGGCACAGGCGATGCCTGACGCGGTGGGGATGTCGGGGCGGGATGTCATCCTGCCGGTGGTGCCGATGTTTCACGCCAACGCCTGGGGTGTGCCTTACACGGCCGCCATGCTCGGCTGCAAGATGGTTTTCCCCGGCCCGCATCTGCATCCCGACGACCTGATCCCCTTGCTCGAGAGCGAGAAGGTGACCATCTCCTGCGGCGTGCCTACGATCTGGCTGCCGATGGTGCAGATCCTGGAAAAGAACCAAGGGAAGTGGAAGCTGCATCCCGGGCTGCGGCTCACCGTGGGCGGGTCCGCTGTCCCGGAGGCGCTGATCCGCGCCTACGCGAAACTGGGCATCCAGGTCATCCAGGGATGGGGCATGACCGAGACCTCGCCGGTCGCTAGCATCTCCAGGATCACGGCGCGGCAAGAGGCTCTGGCGGAGGACCAGCGCTTCGCGGTGCTGGCCACGCAAGGCTACCCGCTGCCGCTGGTGGACATCCGCGCGATGGGCGACAACGGCGAGCAGCCCTGGGACGGCAAGAGCGTGGGTGAGATCCAGGTGCACGGGCCGTGGATCACCGGCAGCTACTACAACCAGCCAGCGCCCGAGAACTTCGCAACCGACGGGTGGCTGCGCACCGGTGATGTGGCTTCCATCGATGCGCTAGGCTTCATCAAGATTACCGATCGCACGAAAGATCTGATCAAGTCCGGCGGGGAGTGGATCAGCTCGGTGGATCTGGAGAACGCGATCATGGGACATCCGGCCGTGCTGGAATGCGCAGTGATCGCCGTGGCCCATCCCAAGTGGGCCGAGCGACCGCTGGCGGTCATCGTGCTCAAGCCCGGCGCGCAGGCCAGCGAAGCGGACATCAAAAGCTATCTGGCGCGGAAGTTCGTCAAGTGGATGGTGCCGGACGCCTACGTGTTCGTCGAGTCGATCCCGCGCACCTCCACCGGCAAGTTTCTGAAGACGGCTTTGCGCGAGAAGTATCGCGATTGGAAGTGGGTAGAGGCTTGATACTGCAGAACCTCTCACCACGAAGACACGAAGGCACGAAGAAACCCTTACATCTGCCATTTTGGTTTCGAGTCGAGTGCCGTCGCTCTCAATATTGCACTCTGCGCCGGTTTCGCTCTTCATTTCTTCACCGTTCTTCGTGTCCTCGTGACTTCGTGG
>Ga0105094_10000070_pt1 | contig 38637 bp, 30 predicted proteins | sample PPLLak1March2015_2_FD_87023 | JGI IMG/M metagenome (GOLD analysis project Ga0105094, IMG submission 87023) | Freshwater sediment microbial communities from Prairie Pothole Lake near Jamestown, North Dakota, USA - PPLs Lake P8 Core (3) Depth... | ecosystem: Environmental > Aquatic > Freshwater >...
GCACCAGCGATTCGGGGAGATTGAGGTTCTGTAGCAACGCTGCGCCGATCCCCGGATGCCACTCGTGCACCAGCTCGCGCAGCTCGTCGGCGCGCTCGACCAGCTCGGTGAAGCGCGTCGCGCGCCACATCAGATAGAAGTGGCCCAGATCGTGTACCAGGCCCGCGAACAGCGCTTCGTCGGGGTCGGGTGTTCCGCGATGTCTGGCGAGTACCCAGGCCAGCGCCGCGACTTCGAGGCTGTGCTCCCAGAGTCGCCGGGACTGTGCTGCAAAGGGCTTGAGATCTTTGGCGTGCGCGATCTGGTCCATCGCCAGCGAGACGGCCAGGCTGCGCACCGCGTTGTGTCCGACGATGATCAGGGCGTTCTTGAGGTCGGTGACCGGCCTGCCGTTGGGGCTGAGCGCGGCACTGTTGGCCAGCGCGACCACACGCGCGGACAGCAGCGGCTCGCTGCGCACCACCTTCGCCAGCTCGTTCGTGCCGAGCTCCTTCCTGCTCAGCGCCATGCGCACGCGCAGCGAGGCCTCGATGAAGGTCGGGAACTTGAGGTCCTTCTGCGACAGGTCGCGAGCGATGTCCTGCAGGAACCTGTAGGAGAAATCCTCGGTCTGGACCGTGTCCGGCATGGCGGGTGGTCGGGGGCGGCGGAAGCCGTGAAAGGTCGATCGGCCTCTTCAACATCGGCGCATTCGCGGCCGGATTTAGGTCTTCCATCGCTGCCGCGCTACATCTCAACGCAGAGGCCGCAGAGGAAGGCGAGCGGGGGCTGCCTTGCGATCCCTTCTTCAGATGGGTGCGATCACGCGGCTCGGGGGTCGTGTCAATCCTGGAAGATCCTGTTGATCCTGACTTTCCGCTTGTGGCTCTGGGCTTGACCGCGAAGGCCCGAGCAGGCATGGTGCGCGGTTGCCGATCAACCCGAAACAACACCGATGTCCCCTGCCCAGAAGCTTCGCAGCCAGCTGTCGCTGCCCGTCATCGCCGCGCCGATGTTCATCGTCTCCAACCCGACCCTGGTCATCGCCCAGTGCGAGAGCGGGGTCGTCGGCTCCTTCCCCGCGCTCAACGCTCGCCCCCTGGAAAAGCTCGACGAGTGGCTTACCACCATCGAGAATGCGCTGGCGCAGCGCAGGCGCGCGCAGCCAGATGCGAAGACTGCGCCCTTCGCAGTGAACCAGATCATCCACCAGTCCAATGATCGGCTGGATCACGATCTCGACGCGTGCATGCGCCACCAGGTCCCGATCATCATCACCAGCCTGCGCGCGCCGAACGACGTGGTGAAGAAAGTGCACGAGTACGGTGGCATGGTGTTTCACGACGTGATCTCGATCCGGCACGCGCAGAAAGCCCTGGAAGCCGGCGTGGACGGCCTGGTGCTGGTGTGCGCGGGTGCGGGCGGCCACGCTGGCATGGTCAGCCCGTTTGCGCTCGTGCGCGAGGTGCGCCGCTTCTTCGACGGACCCATCGCCCTGTCGGGCGCCATCACCGACGGTCCGGGGATCCTTGCCGCGGAGGCGATCGGCGCGGACTTCGCCTACATCGGCACTCGCTTCATCGCCACGCAGGAGGCCAATGCGGTGGACGCCTACAAGCAGATGATCGTGGACAGCACCGCGGCTGACGTGGTCTACACGCCGTTCTTCACTGGCGTGCACGGGAACTATCTGAAGAAGAGTGTGGCCGCAGCGGGCCTCGACCCGGACAATCTTCCCCTGGCCGACAAGACCTCGATGAACTTCGGTTCCAACCGCCCGGCCAAGGCGTGGAAGGACATCTGGGGTGCGGGGCAGGGCGTGGGCAACATCGACGAAGTGCTGTCGACGCGGGAACTGGTTGCACGCATGCAGCGGGAGTATGCTGCGGCCAGGCAGAGGCTGGCGCTGGGTTGACCGCGTCCAGCGCATGAGTCGAACTCTCCCCAGTCCCCGGGCGATGCTGGGGGTACTTGATCGACTGAACGATGACACTGGCGTTGCCCGATTTCGCCTCCCCTGGAGCAGATTCCGTCGCTCGAGCCTGCCCGGGCGCCGCTGCGGATCAAACCGCAAGCCATCCGCTGCGCGTAGAATTCGACCGACGCTCTCAAGGAGGCCTCATGCCGCTCATCGACCTGCTTCCCAGCGACGCCACGCTGACCCAGATCCTTCCCGGGCATGTCGTATTCGCCCAGGGCGACCAGGGCGGCGTGATGTATGTGCTGATCGAAGGGGAAGCGCAGATCCTGCTCGACGGCAAGGTGGTGGAGACCGTTCGCGCCGGCGGGATCGTCGGCGAGATGGCGTTGATCGACGCCGGACCGCGCAGCGCCACCGCCATCGCCAAGACGCGCTGTGTCCTGGTGCCCATCGACGAGCGCCGCTTCAACGAGCTGGTGGCCCAGCGCCCCGAGTTTGCGCTCGAAGTGATGCGCAGCCTGGTGCACCGCCTGCGCCGGATGGACGTGGAGCGCTAGCCCGGATATTTCATCGGGACGCGGATTTCTGGGTCGTTCTGGGCGAGCCAGGTCGGGCTCGACCGTCGCAGCCGGTTCGGAGTGTGATTGTGGCGTTTTGAACACGCTGCTAGTCCGCACTCCCCGCCAACATCTGCGCCGGGCGCAAGCCGTGTCTTCCGTCCACGAGCCCGTTCACCGGCTCGTCATGGCACAGGCTCGGTGTGAGCGCCGTCCTCGAAGTCACCGGTGGTCTGGAAGTCGTACTTGAGGTTCGCCCAGTCGTTGAAGCCGTTCAGCCCGGCGCTCTGCGCGTTAGTCACCGCACCCACTTGCTGGTCGTCACCGGCGGCCGTGCTGTCGTTCGACCTATCCGGTCCGTCGCCGATACCCGCAGGCTCGCTCGGGTTGGTTTGCTTCAGCCCCGGGAGCACTCCACGGGAGTAGTCGACTCTGCCTCGCAGCGCGCCGGCACCGTCCGGGTCGGTCGAAGGAATACCGGACATCTGGAAGCCGTAGTTCATGGCGCTGAGGTAGTTCGGCTTGCGATTGACGCCGTCAGCTCCGCCATGCTGCAGGCCGAAGTTGTGGCCGAGCTCGTGCATCAAGGTGCCCGCCTGCTGGGCCACGGTGCCCACGTCTTGATCGATCACGCCGTCTCCGTCCGTGTCCCCGGCCCCGGGATTCCAGCCCCCGAGCGAGACCTGGAAATCGTTGCCGGGCAGCTCAGCGCATCCCGAAATCGTCGAATCCACCGCCTGACGGTGGGTGAACAGGGCGTAGTGATACGCGAAGCGGCGTGGATTGGCGGGCCCGAAGTTGGCGGGATCCGCCTTTACGGTGTCAAAGTTGCCGATTCCGGGGCTGCCGTCGAAGCACAGACCCGGGATGTTCAGCACGTCCTGGTGAGCGATCGGGTTGCCCACGTCGATGCGCAGAATGATGCCGGTGCTGCCGTCGGGATTGCGTACGCTGGCATCCGCGAAAGCCTGCACCACGGGGGTGACGGCGGCGTTGCTCGGCCGGTGATTGTGCGTGTCTCCCGCCGCGCAGTCGCTCCCGCCCGCGGTGCAGTCCATCCAGTCGATCTCGACGAAAACGTTCTTGCGCTGCGGGTGGGCGCCCAGAGCAGGCAGGTCGAGGTCGACGATTCCGTCTCCGTTGCTGTCGATTCCGACCGTCTCCCAGTCATCCCACAGGCCGTCGCCGTCGCTGTCGACGTTGATCCGCACCACCGCGATCGAATCGTTGAAGTCGCTGTTGCCCGGGTTCTCCTGGTCTTTCCAATTGAGCTGGAATATTCGATCGGGGAACTCCGGGTGGGGTGTGGTCCTCAAGTGGTCGTCAGCGTCCGCGTTGTCTGCCGAGGCGCTCGACCAGATGAATTCGCACTGCGGATCGGCGTCGGTCTGAGCGCAGAGTCCGAACCGCAGCACGGCGCCGGCAGCGAACCCCTGGATCCCCGGCATTGCGGGGTCGGCGTCCAAATCCACGCGGCACCCGCGCTGCGAGATCTTCTCGCTCAGAATGTGCGTGCCGCCGAGTCCGGCCGCCGGCTCGAGCTTGCATCCGCTGACCGCTACCGCAACCTCCGGTGAAAGCACAGACAGGGTATTGTGCAATCCTGCTTCGGACCCGAGGAGCTCGATCGACACCCGCCCGCCGACTGGCAGCGTCAGGTCGGTTGCCCGCGTGATGGGCGAAGCCACGGCGAGCAGCGACCCGAGCGAAGCGCCCAGGCAAGCGCGATGGTGCCTCATCGTCTCCTCCTTGTTCTTCTGCTCGGTACGGCTGGCCGGTGACGCCGCGTGCGAAAACACCGAGCTTCATCACGTTATGTCGCCTTCTCCGGGAGGGCAAAGTTTGTCAAAGACATTGCATATGCCAGGCAGCGTCCGACCGGCGGGACGGTCGGTGGCGATCGTCGCAGAGAGCGCCGGCCGGGGCGCCCCTGCACTCGCAGACAGGCGAGACGCCCAGGACCGCCCTGATCGGCCCGGTAACCGCCGCCGGGCCTGCCGCGTTGCTCAACCCTGCAGCGTCACGACCACCAGCCCGCAGGCCAGCACGGCGATACCGGCCAGTTCCAGCCGGGTGAACCGCTCGCGGAACACGCGCTGCGAAATGATCAGCGTGAACACCAGCTCCACCAGCGCGAGCGTGCGCACGTGTGCGACCGGCTCGATCGCCATCGCCGTGAACCAGCCGATCGAGGCGGCGGCGCCCATGAAGCCGGCGAACAGCGAGGCGCGCCACGCGCGCAGCACGGCCGACAGGACTTGCGGCTTGTGCAGCAGCAGCCCGCCTCCGAGCAGCAGCGTCTGCAGCACCTGCGCGGCCAGCAGGGTATAGGCGGCGGCCATCAGGAAGGGGCTTCCTTCCAGCGCCAGGGCCGCACCGCGATAGCCGACCGCCGACAGGGCGAAGCCCGTGCCGGAGGCGAGGCCGAGCAGCGCGGAGCGCGTGGTCCAGCCGATCAGCAGCGCGCGCAGAGGCCGCTGCCGGTCGGCGGGCGAGATCATCAGCACGCCCAGCGTGCCCAGTGCGATCGCAGCAGCGGTCAGCACTCCGACCCGGTCGCCCAGGAACACGAAGCCGAACAGCGCGACCTGGATCAGCTCGCTCTTGGAGTAGGCCACACCGAGCGTGAAGTTGCGCTCGGCCATCACGCGCAGGAGCAAGGCCGTGGCGGTGATCTGGCTCACCGCGCCCAGCAGCACCCACCCCGCGAACGCTGCGGTCGGTGTGGGCAGGGCATAGCCGCCGACGACGTGCACGCCGATCAGCCACAGCGCAGCGAACGGCAGGCCGTACAGGAAGCGCACCAGCGTCGCGCCGAGCGTGCCGAGTGAAGCGGTGAGATGGCGCTGGGCGGCGTTGCGCAGCGTCTGGGCGAACGCTGCCCAGAGCGTGATGGGAATCCACAGCCAGGGAGCGGCGCTCATCGAACCTGTAAGCAGAACGTGGCCACGGCGCAGCTCGGCGGGCGGAGCAACCCTCCAATCGCGGCAGAGAGTCTGCCCTGGACTCGATCCGGGGAAGGGGGTAGAGGGAACTCTAACACGCTATCATCGAGCTCGAACGCAGAGCGGCGCGAACCGTTCGACGACGCGAGGAGAAGCATCGGCATGGATGAACGACAGCGGATTTCGGGTGGTGGGCCCTCTGTCCGGCTTTACCGAGAAAGAGACGCTGAAGAGCTGGACGCTGCTGACGACCTTCGTGTCGGTGGCCGGCCTGCTCGAGGTGCTGATCCCCTCCAGCGTGCTGCTGCTGCGTTGACCCGAGCCCCAGCGAGTGAGGCCATGTCGCTGCTGCCGCGCAGGAAGTCTGTCGTGAAGCTTGCGAGAATACTCCTCGGAGCAGCGCTCGCAGTGCCTGCGAGCGCTGTGCAGACGCAGTCCTACCCCGCGAAGCCGATCCAGATCGTCGTGCCTTACACGCCGGCGGGCACGTCGGACATCCTCGCGCGCGTCATCGGCCAGAAGCTGACGCAGAGATGGTCGCAGCAGGTCGTTGTCGTGAACAAGCCCGGCGCGAACGGCAATGTGGGGGCGGACCTGGTGGCCCGCTCCGCGCCGGATGGCTACACGCTGCTGCTCGCCGACATTGGCGCGCTGTGCATCAGCCCGAGCGTGTTCTCCACGCTGACGTTCGATCCGGCGAAGGACTTCCAGCCGGTGGTGCTGATCAGCTACTCACCGCACATCCTCGGTGTGCATCCGTCGGTACCGGTGCGCACGGTGAAGGAGCTGATCGATCTGGCGAAGGCCAGGCCGGGTCAGCTCAACTTCGCGATGTCGGGGCTGGGAGGCGCGCCGCACCTCGCCGGCATCGAGTTCGCCCTGCGCACCGGCATCGACTGGACCTACGTTCCCTACAAGGGTGGCTCGCAGGCGGTCGCCGACGTGGTCGCAGGGCACGCTGACGTGCTGTTCAACGGCATGCTCCCGACCCATCCCTTCGTGAAGAGCGGGAAGCTCAGGGCCCTGGCCGTATCCTCTGCGAAGCGTGTCGCCGCCGCACCCGATATTCCGACCGTGGCCGAGTCGGGCCTGCCCGCCTTTGAGACCGGCTCGTGGCAGGGTGTGCTGGCGCCCGCGGGCACGCCGCGCGCGATCGTCGACAAGTTAAATGCTGAGATCCGGCGCATCCTCGCTACGCAGGAGATGAAGCAGCTACTGGCGGCTCAAGGCACGCAGGTTCGCGCCGGCACGCCCGAGGCAATGGCCGAGTTCATGCGCGCTGAGATCGCGCGCTGGCGCAAGGTCGTGGCGCAGTCCGGGGTGAAGATCGAGTAGTCGCTGCCCGAGTCGGGGAGAGTCGGCTGGGTGCACGGGAACGGCTAGCCCGGATATTTCACCAGGCCACCCCTGTATTGCTTGCAGATGTACACCAGCAAAAGCTTTCGAGATGATTGCAGGGCAGGACACTTTGGCTTTGGGGTTACGCGGTTTCTGGCTCGTTCTGGACGGCCATCTCGGGCATGCCCGTCTTGCCAATAGAATGATCTATTGGCTGCGACGGTCGAGCCCGACCTGGCTCGCCCAGAACGACCCAATAATCCGCGTCCTGATGAAATATCCGGGCTAGCGCGATTCGCGACAGGGCTCGAGCTGGTTCGCGCTCGCGAGGAACCGTGCGCACTGCCGGACTGCAAAGGGCGCGAGGACGGGGGCGGCCGCCCCGTCCCGCTTCAGGCCGCGTGCGCGAGTGTGCGCGGCGAAGAGGCCACCGCAATGCGATCGCGGCCCTGGCGTTTGGCCTGGTAGAGGGCGCGGTCGGCAGCAGCCAGCAGATCCTCGGGGCGAATGCCGTCCTCGGGGATGGCCGACGCCAGGCCGACGCTCACGGTCACCGAGGGCGAATGCGCGCGGCCGGTGCCTTCCACCTCCACCTGCCGGATCATCTGCCGTAGCGCTTCGGCACGCTCGCGTGCCTGCCGCCGCTCGACGCCCGTAGTGAGCACCACAAACTCTTCACCGCCGTAGCGCGCGACCAGATCGGAGCCACGCGCGAACCAGCGTTGCACGGCCTCGCCGACTGTGCGGATGCAGCGGTCACCGGCGAGGTGTCCGTACGTGTCGTTGAAGCGCTTGAAGTGATCGATGTCGATCATGAACAGCGACAACGGCACTTCGTCGCGCCGCGCGCGGTTCCACTCGCGCAGCAACTGCTCGCTGAAGTAGCGCCGGTTGTACAGGCCGGTGAGACCGTCCTTCAGCGCCAGCCCTTCGAGCATGCGCTTGGTCCGCTCGAGCCGCTGCTGCTTCTGGAGCAGCTGGTGCTCCGCTTGCACGCGCGCGGTGACGTCCGACAGCGTGCCCACGATGTGGGTGATCTGGCCGGCGCGGTCGCGGATCGGCCCCAGGCTCAGCTCGTTCCAGAACATCGAGCCGTCCTTGCGGTAGTTGCGCAGTGTTGCCACACAGCTGGAGCCTTCGCGCAGCGCGACGCGGATCGCGTCCAGCCCTTCCTGGTTGGTGTCGTCGGCCTGCAGGAACCGGCAGTTGTGGCCTACGACCTCGTTGGCACGATATCCGGTCAGCCGCTCGAACGCCGGATTGACGTAGATGAGCGGCATGTCCGGCAGGCGTGCGTCGGCGATGACGAGGCCGTCTTGCGACGCGGCCACCGCCTGCTGAAACAGCTCCGGTCCGATACCCCTCTTCATGACTGACCTCAACAAATCGCTAGAACTCCCTGACAGCACTAGTTTCGGCCCAAATCAGGCCGCCTTTAGCAATTTCTTGACCTTCGCCCGCAACGGAGAGGTAGTTTTTCTGTTTTTCAATAGCTTATAATCCATTCCGGCAAACGTAGCAGCGGTCGATTTCCGGCAGGTTGGCTCGGCGTCGGCCTCATGAGGCAATGGGCTAGAACCGCGCCGAAATGGTGACCCCCAGCAACGGCGCCGGATCGAAGTCGGTCGTCGCCAGCTCGTTGCCATTGCTGTCCTCGACGCGCAACTCCCCCGCGAAGGTCGCGCCAGCGTAGAAGTCCAGGGTCACGCTGCGCTCGAAGCTGCGGCCCAGGTGCAGGAAGCCGATCACCGTTTGCTCCTCACCCACGCCGGCAGGACCAATGCCTTTGTCGTCCAGGCGGAACCGGTAGGAGCGCCACGCACCGCCGGCGCCCAGCTCCCAGTCGCTGCCCAGTGCGTACTTCAGCTCCAGCCCGGCGGGTCCGGTCGGGCCGGCGGCGAGCGGGTTCGTGAGCCGCCAGCGCTCGCTGAACTTGTAGTCGACCGCGATGAACGGGAAAGCGCGCGTTTTCTCGAGCTGGCTGAACACGCCCGCGCCCAGGCCGATGCGCCCTGAGGCGAACTCGCGAGTCACTGCGAAGGTGGCGCCGTACGAGAGCGCATCGTCCCAGCCCGCGTCCTTCTCGCGGAAGTAGTCGGCTGAGGGCGTGAGCGACCAGCCCCAGCGCTCCGAGCCGCGAAAGAACAGCGGCAAGCTGACGCCCACGCGCTCCACGTTGTCCCAGGGCGCTGCCCCGCCGAAGGCGGCCGGCGCATCGAAGCGGTAGTCCAGGTAGTCGTAGTTGAGGCTGACGCCCACCCGGGCGCTCTGTCCCACCGGCGCCAACACGCCCAGTCGCGTGACGGCGCCTGCGACGCCGAATTCCCCGCCGGAATCGACCTCGGCGTCGAACTGGTACACGGGCGTGACCGAGACGAACGGGTGCAGGCCGGCGGGCTGCTGCGCCAGGGCTTGGGCAGCCGGAAACAGGGCGATGCAGACGGCCAGGGGAAGGTGCCGCATGAAGGGGAATCCTTGCTGGTGAACTGGACGGGCCGAACCGCTCGGCCCGCCGTTGGAGGACCGGCGGCGGCGATGGTTCCCCGCTGGAGGGTTCAGGCGGTAGAACCCCGAATTCGGGGTCAGTAGGACTTGGGCAGCCCCAGCACCTTCTCGGCGATGAAGCACAGGATGAGCTGCGGGCTGACCGGTGCGAGCCGGGGGATCATCGCCTCGCGGAAAAAGCGCTCGATGTGGTACTCCTTCGCGTAGCCCATGCCCCCGTGAATGAGCATCGCCTGCTCACAGGTGCGGAAGCAGGCCTCGGCGGCAAGGTACTTCGCGGCATTGGCCTCGGCGCCGCAGGGCTCGCCGTGGTCGTAAAGCGTGGCGGCCTTGAACACCATCAGGTTGGCGGCCTCCAACTCCATCCAGCAGCGCGCGAGCGGGTGCTGGATGGCCTGGTTCTGGCCGATCGGCCGGTCGAACACGATGCGCTCGTTGGCGTACTGCACCGCGCGGGCCAGCGCCGCACGCCCCAGCCCGACCGCCTCCGCAGCGATCAGGATGCGCTCGGGGTTGAGTCCGTGCAGGATGTAGTCGAAGCCTTTGCCTGCCTCGCCGATACGATCGGATGCCGGCACCGGCAGCTCCTCGATGAACAGCAGGTTGGAATCCACCGCCTTGCGGCCCATCTTCTCGATCTCGCGCACATCGACGTAGCGGCGGTCGAGGTCGGTGTAGAAGAGCGTGAGCCCGTCGGTGGGCTTTCGGCCCGCCTCGGGCGGCCCGGTGCGCGCGAGGATCAGCATCTTGTGGGCGACCTGCGCGGTGGAGATCCAGATCTTCTGCCCCTTCAGCACGTAGTGGTCGCCGAGGTTGCGAGCGAAGGTCTTGAGCCTCGCGGTGTCGAGACCGGCGTCGGGCTCGGTCACGGCGAAGCAGGTCTTCTGTTCGCCGCGGATGAGCGGCGGGAGCCAGCGTTGCTTCTGCTCGTCGGTCCCGAACACGACCACGGGATTCAGCCCGAAGATGTTCATGTGCACCGCCGAGGCGCCGGAGAAGCCCGCGCCCGATTCGCTGATTGCCTGCATCATCAGCGCCGCCTCGGTGATCCCGAGGCCCGCTCCGCCGTGCGCCTCCGGCATCGCGATACCCAGCCAACCGGCCTGCGCGATCGCTCGATGGAGCTCGTCTGGGAAGCCGCCCTCGCGGTCGCGGTCGCGCCAGTACTGCGCGTCGAAGCGCTCGCACAGCTTGAGGATCGCATCGCGAACGGCGCGCTGCTCGGGGGAGAAGGAGAAGTCCATAGCAAAGTCGCAGGCAGACGACCGCCATCGTACCCGGTCGGGCCCGAGGTTGCCGTCGCCCGGCACTTGGCCGGGTCAGCAATCAGCGAGCACGGAGTCACCGGCGGCGCTGACGGCTGGTATGCGAGGCCGTTGGATTGGTGTGCCCGCGAAGGGTATGCCTTGCGAGGTAGCGAACGCCCGCAGCGCAACGCTCAAGCTTGCGCGTCACGGACGCCAGACCCGCGCCCTGGCACATTGCCTGCTCTCCGTGCATCTGGGCCCGACGCTGCGGGTCGTCGGCGAGCTCCACTCCGAGAGCGCAGAGTCGGTGGGCATGCAGGGGACTCGCGCGCAGCCTCGCGCCCGGCTCAAGCTTGGGCACGCCTGCCCGATATTGCGGTGGTCGGCGTCCGCATCGAGCCACGGGCGCTTACGGTTCGGACGATAAGAGGAGAGAATATGTTTGCAGTTGCTTCCACAGTCGCGCGCATCTTCGGTCTCAGAGGACCGGGCTTCGCGCTCGTTCTTGCGCTGGCGGCCGGCGGCGCAGCGGCGGCACAGACTGCTGCCGGTGATGCGGACGTGGTCGACGCGGCCGTCGGAGGCATCGCCCTTCGGTTGACGGCCCCACCCGGCCAGACGCTGGGCGCTACGGCACTCGAGCCGATCTATCTGCTGCACGACGTCTCTGGCGATGGCTTGCAGGCTCTGGCCGTCTACCTCACCCCGGATACCGCCCGGTTCTTTGCGAGCCGCGGGCAGGCGCTGCCTGCTCAGGGCCTGATGTCGACCCTGATCATCACGGAACGCGGGCTCGAGTCGCGATACGTCGACGAGCGGGCATTGCGCGATGTCCTGGTGGACGAGCTCAAACAGCAACGTCAGCTGCTCGCCTTCCTGGCGAGCCAGCGGTTCGGTGCCCGGGGCGTGCGCGTCTCGCTGCCCGAGACACGTCTGCTGACAGTGGAAGACTTCTTGATCCTCGAGGGCAACGAGCGGCTGCTGCCCGAGAGCGGTCGCCGCATCTCCTATTGCGTGGAGGCGTTCCTCGCTCTGCGCAATCGCCCCGTTCTCGCCAGCTCCTGCCTCAGCAAGCCTGAAGTGACCCCCCGGGACATGTACACGCTCGAAATGTCGGTCGGCGCGTGGGCGCGGCGCCTGCTCGCCGACAACCCGTCTTCGCGCGCTTCCGCCCCCAAGCCCGCCAAAGACGGCGGCAAGGATGGTGTGTTCCAACCCACGGCCGACGTTGAGGCGGACCCCGCCACCAAGCGCCTGGCGGTTGTCAATCTGCGCTCCGCTGCCGAGCACCGGCGCAGGGACGTGCTGGTCGCCTCGGCGCTGCTGTCCGCGCAGCTGCCCGCCGAGCTACGCACCGGGTTCGAGAAGTCCAACGAGCGCTTTGGGCGCAATGTGGCATCAATGTGCGGGCGGGTGCGGGACGCCGCGCTTGGCTACCAGTGTGAGCTGATCGCGTTCGACGGCCGCTTGCGGGCACTCGAGCAGTGCACCGCGGCATCGATCGCCCCTGCGTTGCAGGCCGAGTCGGTGGAGCCGGTGGCGCTTCCGAAAACCTGACCTGCGCTACGCACAGCAAGACGAAAAACGGCACCCGCCTCAAGGCGCGTGCCGTTCTGCTCGGCAGGGAGCTGCCTGCGCTCCCGGTGAGCACGACTAGTCCAGCTTCACCCCCAGCTTCGCGAGCGTGTCCGCCGTCATCATTCCGGTCGGAAGCAAATCGTTCTTTTCCTGGAACGACCTGACCGCCGCGTCCAACTCCGGGTCGATCTGGCCGTCGACCGGCACGGAGTAGCCCTGCGAGTTAAGCGCACGCTCCACCTCCTCGATCTTGGCCGGCGTCGCGTTGACGTCGCACAGCACCTGCGTCCACTCGGCACGCTCCGGCCGCACCAACACCTGCTTGTTGACGGTGGCGTAGGTCGCCTCCACCGGCACCTTCACCGGCTCGGGCCCCTTCACCAGCTTGCGCATCTTGATGGTCTCGTACTCGGCGGGTATTTCGACCTCCTCGATGCTCTCGGGCTTCGTCAGCACCGTCTTCTTCACCGTGGCGTACTCGGCGGGCACGTCCTCGTAGCGCTTGCTCGCCGCGCGCGCCAGCTCCTTGCGCTCCACCGTCTTGTAGGTCGCCTCCTCGTGCACCAGGCACAGGATCTCGCCCGTGGTGGGGTCCACCTTCTCGACCGCCCCGCGGCCCGGCTTCCACACGTCGCGCGCGGGCGTCTCCATCACCCGCTCATAATAAGTGTTGTACAGGGCGGGGACTTCGATTTCCCGGCGATAGGCCTCGCGCACCAACACCCTCTCCTCGACCTCCCCGTACTCGGCCGGCACCACCGTTATCTTCTTGCTCGCCGGCTTGACCAGAACTTGCTCTTCGACCTCCTCGTACACCGCCTCGGAGTATTCGACGCGCTCACCGGCGGGCTGGACCACCTGCTGCATCGGCTCGTCGCGGAACTCGGCGGGCAGCATGACTTTGGTATAGCACTCGCCGGGCTTGTTCGGGGGCGGGCCGGGCTCGGCCACCACGACCGTCCTCTCCTTCGGCTGCTCAGGAGCCGGCGCGGCGGCTGCAGGTTCGGGAGCGGCTCTCGGCGCGGGAGCTGGCGGCACGACACCGCCGCATTCCGGAGTATTGGGATAGTTGACGCAGTAGGTGTAGTTAGGTATCGCCTGTGCTGAAAAAGCGGGGGTGGCGTAACCGCCCACTGCTCCGGCCACTGCCAGGGCGAGCACGTTGTACGACAAACAATTACCGGCTTTCATTGAAGGTCTCCTAATCCCTGCTGACAGAAAAAACGGATATAACGAATATAACGGATATAAAAAGTCTACCCGTATCGATGCGTTTGGTATGTTCGCTACCACACACATGGCGTGGGTATGTTCTTAACGAGCACCCGCCATTCGACAAATATGGCACACCGGCGTTCACGCGATTTGACGCACGTCAAACGAGACGTCGAAGGCCGACCTCCCCGGAGCCGCTGACGCGCCTAAACAGGGAGTTGGCCAACTTCCCTCAACCACATTCCCGACCGGTGACAGTAATCCGATGTGAGATGGAAGGTGCCTGCGGCGAAGCACGCCACCTTGCGCAATATGCCGTGAGTGTTCCTGCGCCGACACATACGGCGCGGGCGCGCCCACCTCAGTCGGGAACCAGCGTCACGCCCTGTCGCGCCAAATCGGTGATCTCGGCATCGGAATAGCCCGCCTCGCGCAGCACCTCGGCCGAGTGCTCGCCGAGACGTGGGGCCGGCCGCAGCCGTCCCGGCGCCGCGGAAGACCAATCGGTGGGTGTGCGCGGCACGCGGAGCGTGCCTTCGGAACCGTGCTGCTCGAACGAGAAGAACCCGCTCGCAGCGAGGTGCGGATCCTGCACCAGATCTTCGACGGTGTTCATTGGTGCCACCGGGATGTCGATGCGTTCCAGCAGTGCAGTCCACTGGGCGCTGGTGCGCGCGCTCATCAGCTCCGCGAGAATCGCATAGATCTCGTCGATGTGCGCGGCGCGGCTGGCGTGGGGAAAGAAGCGCGGGTCGGCCAACAGATCGTTGCGATCGACGGCTTGCAGGAAGCTCTTCCACTGCTTGTCGTTGTACACCAGCACGCACAGCCAGCCGTCCCTGGTGCGATAGGGTCGGCGGTGCTCGAGCCGCGCGTAGCCGCTGCTGCCGATCGGGGGCTCCCAGGATAGGCCTGCGAGGTGATCGCCGAGGACGAAGTGCGACATGCTCTCGAACATGGGCACCTCCACCGACTGGCCCTGGCCGCTGCGCTCGCGGAAGAACAGCGCCGTGGTGACAGCGTAAACCGCGTGCAGGCCGGTGACGCGGTCGGCGAGGTTCACCGGCGCGTAGCGGGGCGCTTCGCCGCCATTACGCGTCGCCAGCCACGGCAGTCCGGTTGCGCCCTGGATCAGGTCGTCGTAGGCCGCTTTCGCGGCATAGGGCCCGCGCTGCGAGTAGCCGTACGCGCCGACGTAGATGATGCGCGGGTTCGCCGCACGCACGTCGTCGTAGCCCAGCCCCAGCCGCGCCATCGCCTGCGGCCGGACGTTGTAGATCAGCACGTCGGCGGCGCGAATCAGCCGCAGCAACGCCTCGCGGCCTGCAGGCTGCTTCAGATCGAGCACGATGCCGCGCTTGCCCCGGTTGAGGTTGAGGTACAGGTGGCCCATCCCGGGGTTCACCATCGGGCCGACGTGGCGCATGTTGTCCCCGTCGTGCGTTTCCACTTTGATGACGTCCGCCCCCAGCTCGGCGAGGATCTGGGTCGCAAAAGGGCCCATCACCACGGTGGTGAGGTCGAGGATCTTCACTCCGGACAGGGGGCCAGGCATGCGATGACTCTGGTGGATGCGTTGAACGAAAGCAACCTCAATGACCATGAAGGACACGAAGGAACACGAAGAAAACCTCCCGTTCTGTGAGGTTGGTGCGTCCCCCTCTCTGCCGAGCAGGCGAGGAAAGACATCGCGCCCTGCAGCAAGAGGCCAACGGCCCAGACGGTTTCCTTCGTGTTCCTTCGTGTCCTTCGTGCTAATGCGTTTGTCGGTTTGCGTCTGGCGCGCTGTGGTCAACGGCCTGCAGACTACTCCGGCTCGATCCGCGCAGCGTGCACGAGTTTACCCCAGTAGGCGACCTGATCGCGCACATACCGCCCGAACGGCTCGGGGCCGAGGGGATCGACCTCGAACCCGATTGCTGCCAGGCGTTTGCGAAGGTCGGGCCGGGACAGGATGGCCAGCGTCTCCCTGGCCACGCGGGCGACGACGGGCTGCGGTGTTCCGGCAGGTGCGAACAGACCGTTCCAGGATGTGAGGTCGAAGCCCTTCAACGTATCGGCGATCGGCGGCACTTCGGGCAGCAGGCTCGAGCGCCTGGCGGTGGTGACGCCCAGCACCTTGAGCTTTCCGGCCTTCACATGCGGAATGGCGGTGACGAAGTCGGCGACCATCACCTGCAACCGCCCGGCGGTGAGGTCGAGGATTGCCTCGGGGCTGGATTTGTATGACACGCGCAGCAGGTCGGTGCCGGCGATGACGTTGATGGTTTCCGCGCCCACCAGAGAAGTGCTGTTCGCGGCAGCGTAGGCGAGCGTGCCGGGGTGGGCTTTGGCGTAGGCGATCAGCTGCGCCGTCGTCTCGACCGGCAGCCCGGCGGTGACCACCAGCATGAACGGCAGCGTGCCGACGCGGGCGATCGGCTCGAAGTCCCGGACCGGATCGTACGGCAGAGTCTTGTACAGGTGAGGGTTGGCCGCATGACTGGTGTTGGTCGTCATGAACAGCGTGTAGCCGTCCGGCGCGCTCTTCGCCACGAAGGTCGCGGCGAGCTGGCCGTTGGCGCCGGGACGGTTCTCCACCAGCACGTTCTGGCCGAGCCGCTGGGACAGCTCTTGCGCCAGGATGCGGCCGACCGAGTCGGTGGCGCTGCCCGCAGCGAAGGGGACCACCAGCCGGATCGGCTTTGCAGGGTAGGGCTCGGCTGCACGAAGGTCGGTACCGAGCAGCATGAGCGCGGCGGCGAGGGCATAGAGCAGGCTGGTGCGGCTGAAAGTCAGAACCGCATTCACCGCAGAGGAACGGAGAGGAAAACCAGATGGCATGGGATAGACGGAAGGTATGGGAAACGCTGGAGAGGCGTCAACAGGGACGCCTTCGTTGCACACGGCCCCTTTTGCTGTTCTCTGTGTTCCTCCGCGGTGAATGAGTTTTTCGGCTGCTGGTGTCCGGTCCGGTCGAGACGGGGCTGGGCATCGCGAAATCGGCTCGACCAGCGCTTCTGGTTCGGCTTGGCGTCCTTCGCGGTGAGAGGTTTTCTCTTGCCTTACGTCTGGCGCACCACGCGCTCCGGATTCTCCTCGTAAGGCGGCGAGTAGACCACCAGCACCTTCACCGGCTCGTCGCTCACCACGGTGAAGACGTGCGGCATATCGGCGGGGAAGAAGCAGCAGTCGCCTGGCCCGAGCTCGCAGGTCTCGCCGCCCACCTCGGCGCGGGCGCGCCCGGCCAGCATGTAGCACACCTGCTCGATGCCCGGATGGGCGTGCGGCAGTGCGCCTTTGCCCTTCTCGATCACGCCCAGCACGACTTCCAGCTTCTTGGCGCCGACGTTGTCGCGCCCGATCAGGCGCCGGTTGACGGTGCCGGTGTGGTTGGCTGGATGATAAGGCGTGACATCGTCCGCGCGGACGAAGTATTGCGAGCCGGTGCGCGTATGCATCAGTCTCCTCCTGCCTCCATTCTAGGGGTCCTGGCGGAGCGCCAATGAACGACCCGCATTCTCTGTCAGTGCGCTATCCGCCACGTTGCCTGCCACAGAGTACCCCGACCCGGCATGATCAGCTCCGGTGCAGTCCAGACGACGCGGCCCGGCGTGACCGTGAGACGGTCGAAGGTGCCGGCGGGGAAGGTTGAGGAGAGCAGCGTCAGCTCCGTGACCGGGCCGGTGGTGGACAGCAGGTTGTCGAGCTGGAACCCGCGCAGCCCGAGATCGACGATGCCGTCCGGGTTGAGCTCATTGCCGGTGGAGCGGTTGATCAGACTGAAGGCGAGGCCGGCTGCGGACAGGTCCAGGGCAGCCTGGACCATGCCACTCGCAAGCGACCCGGTGAACTCCACGCCGGGGCCGACCGTGGCGGTGGGCTGCTGCCAGCCCCCTGCCGACGCGTCGAGCCTGGCTTCGACCGTCCCGCCGGTGAGATCGGCGCGGGCGAACGTGGCGGCGCTCAGTACAGCGGCGGCGACCAAGCAGCGCTGCAGCTTCACCGCGCCACGCCGAGCTCTTTGTACAAGCGCTCGACCAGCTCCTTGACCGCGGCGAGCTCCTCGCGCAGCTCGGTCAGTTCCCCCTTCAGTGCGATGAGCTCGCCCGGTGCGGATGTGCGTGTGGTCGGGGCCGAGGTCTCAACCTCCGCCTCCGCGCCGAGCGGGCCTGTGAGCAGCTGCGCCCAGCGATGCTCTCGCGATCCCGGCTGCTTCTGCAGCCTGGCCACCAGCGTGCCTGCGGAGCGTGCGGCGAGCTCGTCGAGGTATGCCTCGACCGAAGAGATGTCGGCGAAGCGGTACATGCGCTCGCAGTTCAGACGCAGCTCGCCCGGGGTCTGTGGGCCGCGCAGCATCAGCACGGCCAGCAGTGTGGTCGCGGTCGAGCCCAGATTGAACACCTTGGGGAAATTGTGCGCGTAGCGCAGCACCCGTCCCGACGCGCCGTAGCTCTCGATCACCAGCGTGCGGCGCTTGAGCTGATCCAGCGCGGTCTGCACTTCGGACTCGGAAGCGTCCATCACCGGATGCCGGCTGGTCTTCTGGTTGCAGCCGGCCGTAAGCGCGTTGAGCGTGAGCGGATAGGTGTCCGGCGTGACGGCTTGCTTTTCAATCAGCACACCGAGCACGCGGGCTTCTAGCGGCGAGAGCGGGTCGACGGTCGGATCGGACATGGTCGTGGGCGCAGGTGGGGAGAAATACAGCAATCATAGGGCCTATCCGCAGATCGCGAGTCCCTCGCGAAGCCTGGGTGGGAAGCAAGCGCCTGAATGACTTCCATCGAGGGCAGCGAACGGGCCGAACTTTGGCGATTGCTGGCGCTGCCGCACCGGAGCTCGGACTTCGACCGGACCCATTGTTGCTGCTGCGGGGCTCAACCCTGAGCATGGCTAGCCGATAATCATGAAGCTTCCACACCCGCGGCCCATGCTCCCTACCCCATGCCTCCAGCCGCCCGCCGTGTCCTGATCGTCGAGCCTTCCCGAGCCCAGAGATCGGTGCTCGTCGCGCTGCTGCGCGAGGTGGGCGCGGACTTCGTCGAGGCCGCCAACATGACCGACGGGTTGCGGCAGGCCGGAGAGCAGCGGTTCGACTTGGTCTGCGTCGCCGCCAAGCTGCCCGATGGCACCGGCACACAGCTCTGCAGCGCGCTTCGGGGCAGGCCGGGCATGCCTCCCATACCCGTCCTCGTCTTGTTGCCGGACCCGGAGCCACGCAAGGTCAAGGCGCTGCTGGAGGCCGGCGCGACCGAGGTCATGGACCGGAAGGAAGTCGAGCGCATCCGGCAGTTCCTTGGCAGGGCTCTTCCCCCGCAGCCCGTCCTGACGGGGCGGGTGCTAGTCGTCGAGGATGACCTCGCAGAAGCGGAAGCGCTCGTCGCGGTGCTGCGCAACATCGGGCTCGAGGCCCGCCACGTGGCCGACCCGAACCACGCGTTGACGCGTATCAGGGACGAGCCGGTGGATCTGCTCATCACCGCCGCGATGCTTCAGGCTCCGCTGACCGGTGCGGCCCTGATCCGGGAGGTGCGGGGAATGCCCGGTGCCGAGGGGCGCACGCCGGTGCTGGCGATGTCGTCGCAGATCGACCCTGTACGCCGGATCGATATGCTACGCAGCGGCGCCGACGACTTCATCCCTAAGCCGGTCGTCCCGGAAGAGTTGACCGTGCGGGTAGAGAGGCTGCTGCGCGGGAAGCGCCGCGAGGAGGAGGGCGAGGCGCACCGCGCCGCGTTCGAAGCGCTCGCCCTGACCGACCCGCTCACTACGTTGAACAACCGGCGCTTCCTGAGTGAGGTCGCGCCAATGTACCTGGCGGAAGCGCGCCGCCATGGTTTCCCGGTGAGCGTGATCGTAGTGGACATCGATCACTTCGACCACATCACCCATACGTATGAGCCGGCGATCTGCGCGGAAGTGCTCCGCAGTATCGGGCGTCTGATTCGCCGCGAGTGCCGCCGCGGCGATGTGGCGGTCCGGTGCAAGGACGATCAGTTCGTGCTCTTGCTGTCTCACTGCGCGGTTTCCGACGCGAAGCTCAAGGCCGAGACCTTGCGGGCGCGCATCGCCCAGCTCAAGCCGGCCGGGGTCGCAGTGACGGTGAGCCTGGGGGTCGCCCAAGCGCAAGGTATGCCCGCGGAGAGCTTCGGCGACCTATTCCTGCACGTCAATCGGGTGTTGCACGCTGCCAGGAAAGGCGCGCGAGACCACGTGGTGGTCGCGCAGGACCAACCTGCATCCCCTTGACCTCGCACCGCGTCGCGCTCTGCGTTTCTTCACGGCGGAGGCGGCCGCCACCCCGCCTCGAACACCGGGCGGGTGCCCGGGAGCATGCTCAGTCGGGACGTACGCGAGCGCGCAGCGACTGTCTCCATCGATGCCCCGGTCTGTTGTCTGTCGAAGTTCCGGGAAGGATGCGCCCGTGAGCCCATTTGTTACATGAATAGCCGCGCCGCGGGCGTTGTCCGCTCATTGCTGCACGTACGGGTGTCAGAACTTCTTACACCAGACCTGCTGACCTTTGTCGCCACCCTGCACAACCCATTGAAAAGCCGACAGATGCGACGCTCCGGCGCGCGCTTTGCTCTGGGCGTTGAATTCGCCGGTTCAGAATGATGCATGTGAGCGATATGCGTTGGCCATCGATCGGCCGCCGCGACGGATCCGACCGTCGGCGGCCGTGGGTACTCTTGATTCTGGCCCTTTGCTGCGCCGTCCCGGCAAGCGCAACCCCCATCCAGATCGACTCCGATGGCCAGCTGGGTGCGGACAGCGTGCTGGATGCCCCCCTGTTGGAAGGAGGTGTGCCTAACCCGGGGTCCTCCCTGCTGGAATCGGAGACGGCCAACACGACCGAGACTACCGGCGCTGCGAACGATACCGATGGGCAGCCGGTTCTGGCTTGCCCGAACCCGAGCATGGACGAGCAGGAGTGCAAGCGGGGTCTCGACGCGCCTCAACGCGTGGGTTCGATGCCGGGCTGGGTGGACGAGCGAAGCCTCACGCAGATGAACGGGGACGAGAGTTGGCCCGGCGACTCGTCGGACGGATCCATCAACGTCCTCTCCGGTGTCTTGCCCGACTTGACACGCAATGAGACGATGAGAGAGCTTGTCCACTCGATGGCTGGATTGACCAGCGACCTCCCTGGCAGCGAGGGACCGAGTGCGGGCCTGGACGATCTCAATGTTCGATCTGCCTACTCATCAGACGAGCAGGGCCTGCCCGATGAGCTGGTCGCGTTGCAGCTCCAAGAGACCAAGGGTTCCAGCGCAAATGCCATTGATGACCGCAGCTTTTTCGCACGTGCCGCCCGTCTCGTGCTCAACCCCTGGTCCTGGGTGATAGGGGTGTTGCTGCTGGCCTTGTTGGAAGGGAGCGTGGAGCTAGTGCATGCTGTGCTCGCCGTGCGGTCGCGGCGCCGCCGTCGCCGGAGGCGGCGAGCGCATCGACATGCGAGCCAAAGGATGCGTTCTGCGCCGGCCCCAGCGCATGCTATCGCCCGCAGCGCGGCTCCCAACCCGAGTAGCGCCAGCTTAGGCGCAGAGGACAGCGCCGGCGGACAAGGGTCAGTCCAAGGGTGCTAAGCGCGTCGGGTGCGGCCAGCTCTGCGATGTGCTGCCTCGCGGGGATGTGCCTGCGGTCTCCCGGCTCGTCGAGGCCGAAGACGCCAGTTCGTGCCCTTCGCCGGTCGGCCGACTGCGTATCCGAAAGCGAAAGCCGCGCCCGCGGCGGTGCGGCTGGTAGCGGCAGCCAGTCGCGGCTTCCTGGTCTCCACCTTGCTGCGGGCGCTCGCCGGCCGTTCCTGCCTTGGTCGATCGTTTGATCTGCGTCAACCTGGCGCGCGCACCTGACCAGTAGCGTTTTTCCTCCCGTACGGAGGAGAACGAATGCAACCAACGTGGATGATGCATGTCGTGGCACTCACTTGCGCGCTCGCGCTGGCGGTGGGCATGGCGACCGCCCAGTCTCCCGGCTCGACCTTGCACGACTGCCCGACCTGCCCCGACCTGGTAGTCATACCGCCCGGCGAGTTCGTGATGGGGTCGCCCAAGTCGGAAAGCGGTCACACCGACGAGAAGCCCCAGCACACGGTGAGGATCGCCCGACCTCTCGGTGTATCGAGGACGGAGGTGACCTTCGAGCAGTGGGATGCGTGCACGGCCGCGGGCCGCTGCCCGCAGGCGGCCGACGACGGCTATGGCCGCGGCAGCTATCCGGCCATCAACGTCAGCTGGAAGGACGCCCAAGGCTACGTGGCCTGGCTGTCGGAGAGCACCGGAAAGCGCTACCGGCTGCTGTCGGAATCCGAGTGGGAGTACGCTGCGCGCGCCGGCACCACCACGCCCTGGTTCTGGGGGCCGGAGGAGGACAGCTATGGCAACAGGAAGGCCTGCGAGTACGCCAATACCCACGACGAGAGCGGAAAGGAGGCGCACCCCATGTACGTATGGTCGGAGCATCGCTGCGCGGACGGATATGCGGAAAACGCGCCGACCGCGAAGTACAAGCCCAACCCCTTCGGGTTGCACGACATGCTCGGCAACGTGCGCGAGTGGGTGCAGGACTGCCACATCGAGGGCTACGAGGGCGCGCCAGCCGACGGTTCGGCCCGCGACGCCTCGCCCTGTGAAGCCCGGGTCGTGCGTGGCGGTGCCTGGGTCGATGGACCTTCCACCTCACGTTCGGCATACCGGTACGCCGAGAAGGAAGGCTTCCGCAACTATCAGGTCGGCTTCCGGGTGGCGCGGGAGCTGCCCTGAGGCTATTGTCCTGTTGTGGCTCTGCCCGGCCCGGCCTCGCTCACCGAACCGCATACCGCTCGATCACCTTGCGGTCGAAGCGCAGTCCCAGCCCTGGTCTGGCGGGCACCGTGAGCTCGCCATTCACCGGCACCGGCGCCTCCTCATACAGCCTCAGCGACCAGGGCATGTACTCGACGGTGAGCCCGTTCGGAGCGGCTGCTACGAGATGCACGTGGATCTCGGGGAAAAGATGGCTCACCGCCGGCAGGTTGAAGGCCTGCGCCATGCCGGCGACCTTCATCCAGTTGGCGATTCCGCCTACCCGCAGCAGGTCGATCATGACGATGTCCACCGAGCGCGCCTCGAGCATGTGGCGGAAAGGCGCGATGCCATAGACGTACTCGCCGCCGGCCACGGGTGTGTCGAGCGCATCGGCCACCCGCGCGAGCCCGGGGTAGTCGTCGTGGGCGGTCACATCCTCCCACCAGGTGAAATGCACGTCCTCGAGCCGCTTGCCGATGTCGATCGCCTGGTGCACGGTCCAGCGCTGGTTGATGTCGCACATCAGATCGATGTCCGGTCCGATCGCCTCGCGCACCAGGCGCGCACGCTCGATTTCGCGCGCAGGCGAGGTGTCGCCCGGCAGCGCGAGCTGCATCTTCATCTGCCGGAAGCCTCTCTCGGCCAGCAGCGGTGCTGCCTTCACGACATGCTCCAGGGAAAAAGTGCGCATCAGCGCACCGCTCGCATACGTCGGCACGCGCTCGCGCAGTCCGCCGAGCAGTATCGCGAGTGGCTGGTTCAGCGCCTTGCCCTTGATGTCCCACAGCGCCATGTCGATGGCCGTAAAGGCGAGCGTGAAGATGCCTCCGGGTCCGGCTGAGCTTTCGGCCGCTTCGCGCAGCTTGTGGCCGATCGCTTCGATGCGTAGCGGGTCCTCGCCCACGGTCAGCGCGCCGAGCTGCTCCACCGCGTGTTTCAGCGTAGCGCTGAGCGCTGCACCGAAGAAGGTGACGCCGATGCCGTCGGTCCCGGCGTCGGTCTCGATCTGGACCGTGACGAACTCATGAAACGGCCCGCCGAAGGGCGGCCCGCCCGCGAGCGGCTCTTCGGCGGGGAGCTGGACGAGATGGGAGTGGATGCGGGTGATCTTCATGGCTCGACTCCTGGCCCATACACCTCAACGCAAAGCCGCAAAGAATGCAAAGGCCGCAAAGGAGCCATTGTGTTCCCTACGCCCAAGCGGGCGGACGGGTTCTTGTCCTTCTCTGCACTCTCTGCATCTGTGCGGTTCAAGTAGTAGGTCAGCGCCCGAATTCACGCATCAGCTTTCCGGGCCTGCCGCAATCCGCAATGGGCCCCTTTTCGTCGACCGCGCGCACACCGTTGACCCAGACGCCATGCAGGCCGACTGCGGGCGTGTCCACGCGGCTCGCCCCGCCCGGCAGATCCCACACCCGGCGCTTCGGTCCGCGCCCGACGGTGGCCGGATCGAACAGGATCAGATCGGCCCACGTCCCTGGCGCGAGGCGCCCGCGGTCCTTCATGCGATAAAGATCCGCAGGCTTGCTCGTCACCGCCTGCACGGCCTGCTCGAGCGTGAGATCGCCGCGCTCGCGCGACCAGTGGCCGAACAGGTGCAGACCGAAGCCCGCATCGCACAGAAACGCCAGGTGCGCGCCCGCGTCCGACAGCGTCACCTGGGCGTGCGGATGACGGATCAACCTGCTCAGCGCCTCCTCGTCGGTGTTGAACAGCTTGCAGTCCACCATGGCGTCCAGCTCGCTGTCCAGGCCGAAGTCGAGGAACCAGTCGAACGGGTCCACGCCTTTCGTGCGCGCCATCGCGGCGACGTTGCGGCCGACCAGCTCGGCGTGACGCGTCTGCGTGACCTCTTTGATGGTCATGTGCTCCAGGCTGTGATACGAGAAGCGGTTGGGGACGGTGCGGCTGCGTGCCTCCGCCTTGATCGCCGCGCGGAACGCCGGGTCCGACAGGATCTGCTGGTACTGCTCGGAGCCTTCCGCCTCGATAGCCGGGCGCCACGCCAGCAGCGCCTCCAGCGGGTAGGGGTGGCGCAGCGTGAATTCCATGCCGAGCGGGAAGCACGGCACGTGGCCCCATAACTCCCGGCCGCGGGCGCGCGCGGCGCCGATCTGTGCCAACTCGTCGAACACGCGGTCGGGATCGTTGGGATCGACGAACAGAGCCGCAACCATCACCGGCCGGCCGTTGCGTTCGGCGATCTGTTCGAGCCACGGCACCGTCGTGGTCATGCCCTTGGTGAGCATGAACACCCCTTTGCCGACCTCACCCAGGGTGCCGGTGAGCTCCATCATCTCGTGCTCGTCGGCCAGGCGCGATGGCATGGGGATGCCGTTCTCGCCGTTGTGCTGCTCCAGGGTCGAGGTCGAGAAACCGACCGCGCCGGCCTGCAGCGCATCGGTCACGAGCTGCTTCATCTGCGCGACTTCGGCCTTCGTTGCGGCGCGCTTGGAAGCGTCGTCGCGCAGCACGAAGGTGCGCACCGACGAGTGGCCAACGAAGGATGCGACGTTGGGCACCGTGCCCTTGCGCTCGAGCAGGCGTAGGTAGTCGGCGTAACTCTCGAAGTCCCAGTCCACGCCGGCGCGCAGCGCTTCCAAGGGCATGCCCTCGACGTGCGTGAGGTTGCGCAGGGTAAGGTCGCGGTCCGCCGGGCGGCACGGTGCGATGGTGAAGCCGCAGTTGCCGATCACCACGCTGGTTACGCCCAGCGCGGTCGACGGCGTTGCGAAGGGGTCCCACAGCAGCTGAGCGTCGAAGTGGGTGTGCAGATCGATGATGCCGGGCGCAAGCGTCAGGCCCTGCGCATCGATGCGTTCGCGTGCCGTGCCGACGCTCTCGCCGACCGCAGCGATGCGGCCGTCCTCGACCGCCAGGCTGCCGCGGCGGGCAGGCGTGCCGAGACCGTCGATGAGGGTTGTGTTTTCGATGACGAGGTCGTGCATGGTGGTGTTGGTCTCGGTAGAACGCCTACATCTTCGGCGCGGGCACGGGCTTGAGCACCTTCTCCAGGGCGAGCCCGATGCCGAGCAGGCGCCGGTCGCTGCCGGCCGGCCCGTCCAGTGCTACACCCACCGGCAGGCCGTCGCTGGTCAGCCCCAGCGGGAGGCTCAACCCCGGGATGCCGGCGTTGCTGCCTGGATCGGTGTTGGCGATGAAGACGAAGAACACCGGCACCTTCTGGTCGCCCACCGTCATCTCCGGCGCCCCATCCTGCTTCAGCGCGGGGTGCTTGGTGGTGGGGAAGATCAACGCGTCGATCTTGAACCAGGTGAACACGTCGTCGTAGAGCTGCTTCAGCGCCGGGCGATGTACCTGCAGCGCCTCCCTGTACACGGGTTCGGGTATCGCCTTCTCGCCGACGATGAATGTGTCGAAGACGAACTTGACGTCGGGGCTCGCGACCTGGGCCGCGACGTCCTGCACCGTGAGGCCGGTCTCGTACTTCTTCAGATAGGCGGCCAGGTCGGCGTTGCCCTCGTACAGCGCGACCGGGAATCCGACCTTGTCGTTGGCGCCGGTCAGGGGTGGGATATCGACGTCCACGAGCCGCACCCCGGCGGCCTTCAGGGCAGCCAGCGTCTCCTCCATCAGGCGCAGCACTTCCGGATGCGCGTTGTCGAGGTACGGGCTGCGCCCCACTCCCAGGCGGATCGTCGTCAACCCCGGCACGGGAACGGGCCGGCGGTCCCCGGACATGACCTGATCCAGCAGCACGAGATCACTCACCGACCGCGCCATCGGTCCCGCTGTGTCGCGTGTGTGAGAGATGGGGGTGATGCCCTCGCCGCTGTAGCGGCCCACGGTCGGGCGTAGTCCCGAAATGCCGTTCAGCGCCGAGGGAATGCGCACCGAGCCGCCGGTATCCGACCCCAGTCCCGCGGGCGCCATGCGGGCGGCGACCGCCGCTCCCGTGCCGCCGCTGGATCCACCGGAGAAGCGGGTCTTGTCGTACGGTGTGACCGACGCTCCGAAGGTCGCGTTGTTGCTGGTGATGCCGAAGGCCAGCTCGTGCATGTTGGTCTTCCCGAGCACGATGGCCCCCGCGTCGATCAGCGCCTGTGCGACCGGTGCGTTTTTCTTCGGAACGAAGTTGCGCAGCGCCGGTGTCCCGGCTGTATTCGGGAGCCCGGCCACGTGGATGTTGTCCTTCAATACGATGGGGACGCCGTGCAGCGGGCCCATGCTCTTGCCCTGGTTGCGCATGCGATCGGCCGCTGCGGCGGCGGCCAGCGCGCCTTCACGGTCCACAGTGATAAAGGCGTGCAGGTCTACGCCCTGGTCGATCCGCTCGAGCAGTGCAGTGGTCAGCGCGACGCTGGTGATCTTACCGTCGCGGATCTGCTGCGCGGCTTCGGTGGCGGTGAGCTCAGTGAGGTCGGCGGCCTGTGCGGCGGCCAGCGTGCAGAAGGTGAACGCGAGCGCGGCCGCAAAGCGAGCGTGGCGCGCCAAGACGTGCAGCATTTCGGTCTCCTCTCCGGGATGGTTTCTGACGGGGGGCTTCGCACTGGTCCCGACGGCGTACTGTACCCGCTTCGGTTGTTTGGCGCTTTGCGGGACTCACGCATTGCCTCCCGCGTCCTCTGCGTTCCCCACTGTAGGGTGTAGTACAGTTCAGGGCGCAGCCGCACAAGCGCCAGGAAACCGTGCCACCGAAGAGGAGACCCCCATGTCCGCCGTTCTGAGCTCGACTGCAGCGAACCGCAAGATTGTTCTGGCCGCCTGTCCGCACGACTGCCCGGACACCTGTTCCATGCTCGTCACAGTCGAAGGCGACCGCGTCGTGAGCGTGAAAGGCAATCCGGACCATCCGTTCACGGATGGGCGCCTGTGCGTCAAGGTCAACCACTACGAGGAGCGGGTGCATCACGCCGACCGCGTGCTGTATCCGCTCAAGCGCAGCGGGCCGAAGGGCCCGGGCCAGTTCACCCGCATCAGCTGGCAGGCGGCGATGGACGAGATCGCGTCGCGCTGGAAGCAGACCATCCGGCAGCACGGTCCCACCGCGATCCTGCCCTACAGCTACCTGGGCACCGAGGGCATTCTGAACGGCATGAACGTGGGCGATCCTTTCTTCAACAAGCTCGGCGCGACCATCACCGAGCGCACCTTCTGCGACTCGGGTGCCTGCACCGGCTACATGATGACCGTGGGCCCCAGCCCGGGCACCGATCCCGAGAGCTTCGTGCACTCCCGCTACATTGTCCTGTGGGCGTGCAACACGATCAGCACCAACACGCATCACTGGCCCATCATCGCCGAGGCGCAGAAGCGCGGCGCGAAGATCGTGGTGGTCGATCCGGTGCGCACCCGCACCGCGCGGCAGGCCGACTGGCACATCCCCATCAAGCCGGGCACGGACGGCGCTCTGGCCATGGCGATGATGAACGTCATCATCACCGAGGGACTGGTCGACCAGGAGTACGTCGCGAACTACACGGTCGGCTATGACGAGCTGGCCGAGCGCGCAAGAGAGTATCCGCCCGAGAAGGTCGCGCCGATCACCGGCATCTCTGCCGACGACATCCGCAAGCTCGCGCGGGACTACGCGACCACGCGTCCGTCGGTGATCCGGATCGGAGTGGCAGTTGAGCGGCATGCTGGCGGCGGGCAGACAGTCCGGGCGTTGACCTGCCTGCCGGCACTCGTGGGCGCGTGGCGAGAGGTCGGAGGCGGCATCCTGCAGCTGCCCATCTGGGCGTTCCCGGTGAAGTGGGAGAACCTGATGCGCCCGGACTGGATCAAGCCCGGCACGCGCGTGCTCAACCAGTGGAAGCTGGGCGCCGCGCTCACCGGCGAGCTGAAGCTCGATCCACCGATCCAGTCACTGTTCGTCTACAACTCCAACCCGGCGGTGGTCGCGCCGGAGCAGGAGAAGATCCTGCAAGGCCTCGGACGCGAGGACCTGTTCACGGTCGTGAGCGAGCACTTCATCACGGATACGGCGCGCTACGCCGATATCGTGCTGCCCGCCACCACGCAGATGGAGCACACGGAGATCATGTTCTCCTGGGGGCATTTCTATCTGTCGTACAACCATCAGGCCATCCCGCCGCGCGGCGAGGCGGTGCCCAACACGGAGCTGTTCCGGAGACTGGCCAAGGCCATGGGCTTCGACGACCCGTTCTTCCAGCGCAGCGACGAGCAGATGACGCAGGACGCCATGGACTGGAGCAGCCCCGCGATGGAGGGCATTACGATGGAGAAGCTCCAGCGCGACGGCTATGCGCGGCTCAAGGTGGGCACGCCCGACACCTACGCTCCGCACGCCAAAGGGAGCTTCCCGACGCCGTCGGGAAAGGTCGAGTTGAAGGCATCGATGGCGGCGGGCGGGAACTTCGTCCTGCCCCTGTTCCGCCAGGGCTCCAACGAGTTCCAAGACGGCAGTCCGGTGGATCCGCTGCCCGGCTTCATCCCGCCGCAGGAGTCAGCCGCCACCAACCAGGCCTTGGCGGCGAAGTATCCGCTCAACATCCTCACGCCCAAGAACCACGCGTTTCTCAACTCAGGCTACGCCAACATCGCGCGGCAGCTCGGCAACGCCGGCGATCAGTACGTAATGCTGCACCCGGCCGATGCGCGGGCGCGCGGGATTGCGGAGGGCGAACTGGTGGAGGTGTTCAACGACCGCGGTCGGTTCCACGCCGAGGCGCAGGTGAGCGATGAGGTGCGCGAAGGCGTGGTCGTGGCCCCGCTCGGTTATTGGGCGTCGAACTCGCCCAACGGCCGCTCGGCGAACGTCGTCAACGCCTCGCGCTACGCCGATCTGGGTCGTGCGCCGACGTTCTCCGACACGCTGGTCGAGGTGCGGCGCGTGGAGGGCTGAGGCAGTCTGCGTCCTGTTTGCGGCAACTTCGCCGCAGAGGCGCGGAGAGCGCAGAGACAAGCAAGTGCCGCTGTGAAAGCTGTTGCGCTTTTCCTCTGCGTTTCTCTGCGTCCTCCGCGGTTGATGAGCTTTGCTTTGAACCGCCGGGACGGTCAGAGGTGAGTGGCTGACGACCCTCAACCCTTCGCCCGCTTCTCCCAGGCTTCGTAGTCCACCGGCGCGCCGTGCATCACCAGCCGCCGGTGGGCGTTGATGCCCTGGACCATCCAGGTGAGGGCCTCGTTGTGGGGAGTGGGGACTCCGAGCTCCCGGCCCATGCGCACGATCGCGCCGTTCAGCGAGTCGATTTCGGTCTGCTTGCCCTGTTCCATGTGCTGCAGCATGGAGGGTTTGTTGAACTTGGCCCGGCAGTGCGCCTTAATGCTGCCCGTGATGTCCGGCTCGGCGAGCTTGATGTGCTTCGCCTTGAGGACGGCGAGCGCCTCTTCGATCACGCGCGTCTGCAGCTCGTCCGCGCCCGGCGTGCGCGGGATCTCGCCGACGCGGATCCCCATCGCCGCGCAGATGGGGTTGATCGCGCTGTTGAGGACGAGCTTGGTGTAGATGAACGACAGGATGTCGTCGACGATGGTCGGTTCCAGGCCTGCTGCACCCAGAGCGTCGGACAGTGCCTGCAGGCGGGCTGTACGGCTGCCGTCCAGCTCACCCAGCCAGGTCGGGCCGCGATGGGTGTGGCGCGCGTGGCCGGGCCCGATCATCGCTGCGCTGTGATAGCTCAGCCCGCCGAGCACGCGGGCGGGCCCCAGCGCCTCCTGCAGCGTCTCGATGTTGCCCACACCGTTCTGGAAGGTGACCGCATAGCCGCTGTCCTTCAGGACCTTCCTCGCAGTGCGCGCGGCGGCTTCCGTGCTGTAGGTGTTCACGTGTACGAACGCGACGTCGGCCACGCCGCGCTCTTTCGGGTCGCGCACCGCCGGGATCGTGAGCCGCAGGTCGCCGCTGATGCCGTCCAGGTGCAGGCGGTCCCGGGCGATCGCGTCGACGTGCTCGGGCCAGATATCCACGAGGGTGACGTCGTGGCCTGCGTGGTGCAGCAGGCCGCCGTAGGTCGAGCCCATGGCCCCCGCCCCGATCACGAAAATCCGCATGATTGCCTCCAGTGTCGCTACGGCCGATTGGCCGACAAAGCAAACTCACTCACCACGAGGGTCACGAAAGAACACGAAGAAACACGCCTGTTACAGGCATCCGCGGAGAAGCGAGCGCGGCCTGTGCCCCAAAGCAAACTCCTTCACCCGAAGGTCACGAAGAAGAACGTCGGTTTCACGCGTCTGCGGGGCAGCGAGCCCGCAAGTGCCGCGGCAACGGGCCAAGAAAGGCGGGGCTTCCTTCGTGTTTCTGCGTGTCCTTCGTGGTGAGCGCGGTTGTGGCTGTCCTTGGCGTTCCTCTGCGTCCTCTGCGGTCGATGCGTTTTGCGCGTCAGTGCGGCACCTCCCCCAGCACCGTGCAGCGCCGGATTACACGCCGCTGTGTCGCCGGGTCGTACTCGGTGGCGCGATGCATGACGCAACGGTTGTCCCACAGGATGAGCTGGCCGGGCGACCAGCGGTGCGCATAGGTGAGATCGGCGTGCACCGCCATGGCATTGAGCTCCTCGATCAGTGCGCGGCCCTCCTCGTAGTCCATACCCTGGATGTATTCGGCATGGTCCCCCAGGAAAATGCACTTGCGCCCGGTCTCCGGGTGAGTGCGCACGATGGGATGATCCACCGGCGGCCGCTCGCGCCGCTGCGCCTCGGTCATGGGGTCTTCGCCATGCCGGCGGGTGCGTGAGAAATTCAGGTTGTGGACGGCCCGCAGGTTGGCGATGCGCGTTTTCCAGGCCGGGCTGAGGCGCTCATACGCGCCGTACATATCGCAGAAGTGCGTCTCGCCGCCTTCCGAAGTGGCCACCTCCGCGTAGAGGATCGTCGCTTGACCGGTCACCCGCTGCCAGGACCCGTCGGTGTGCCACGCCAGCGTGCCCCGATCGGGGTGCTTGCCCGTGGGGATGCCGTTCTCGTCCAGGTTGGACAGGCGATACAGCTCGGGGTACCCGTCCGCGTGGTACTGGTTCATCACATGGATTTGCACCTCACCGAAGCGGCGCGCGAACTCCACTTGCCGGCCCGGCGGCAGCTGCTGGGTGCCGAACAGCAGCACCTGGTGCTTCAGGAACGCCGCGTAGATGGCGCGGAACAGCACGTCGTCCACGCCCTGCACCAGGTCGACGCCGATGAGTTCGGCTCCCAGGTGGGCGCTCAACGGGCGGATGTCGAACGGCCAGTTCGTGCTCGAGGTCACCTGCATCTCCGGTTCGGGAACGGGATTCCTGACGAAAGTCGGCAGCTTGCCCTCCTGCGCGGCAATCGGCAACTGCCCGCCAAGCCTGTTGAGCACTCCGGGTCGGCCGCGGGACCAATCGCAGGTTGCCCTCCCTCACGCAGTTGGGGTGCGTGTGCGCCCGCAAGAAGCCGACGGATCCTCGCGCACTCGCTTCTGCAACAGTCTGCTAGCGGCCAAACCTCACAAAATGGCACAATTTGATCCAGCGCAAAGTGGCACCAGACCCCGGGTAGATAGTTCGCGTTAAGTGGCTGCGCCGGAGAACCCGGGTCCGGCTGTCGGCGAGTTGCGGGGTCTGCACGTTTCTTGCGGTCGGGGTAGCCCGACACTGCAACGGAGGGGTTTGGTTCTTTGGCTTCGATTACTGCAGGTATCGGTGGGGTGGGCGGGCGCGCGCGGAGTGGGCCCTTCAACGGCATCATTGCACGGTGTGTGGCGCTGGCGGCGCTCGTCGCGCTGTCCGTGCCGGCTCTGGCCGACCCGGCCAACGCACCACACTACAGCGAGCCGGTGCAACGCATTGCCGACATCCTCGAGAAGATCAAGGCCAACTACGTCGAACCCATCGACGACAGCAAGCTGGTGACGAGTGCGGTCAACGGGGTGCTGCGCAACCTCGACCCGCATTCGGTCTACCTCGACGCAGATGCATTCCGGGAGCTCTACAGCGACAGCCGTGGCGAATACGGCGGCCTCGGCCTCGAGGTTGCGATGAACGATGGCCGCGTCAAGATCGTGTCCGTGTTCGAGGAAGGGCCGGCGGCCCGTGCCGGCCTGCGGCTGGGCGACGTCATCGTGTCCGTGAACGGCGAGAGCGTCCAGGGCCGAAGCCTGGAGCAGGTCATCCGCCAGGTGCGCGGTGAGCGCGGCACGCAGGTCAAGCTGACGGTGGCGCGCATGGGGGAGGATCAGAAAAGGGCCTTCAACCTGACCCGTGAGCTGATCCAGGGCCGCAGCGTCTGGGCGAGCCTCATCGAACCGGGCTACGCCTATGTGCGCTTGTCGCAGTTCCAGGTGCACACGCCCGAAAGCGTGGTGTCCGGGCTGATGCGGCTGCTGGAACAGGACGACGGCCGGGTCGCCGGCATCGTGCTCGACCTGCGCGACAATCCGGGCGGGCTGCTGAGCGCCGCCGTCGGTGTGTCGGCTGTGTTCCTGCCTGCCGGTGCGCCGGTGGTGTTCACCGAAGGCATGGCCAAAGACGCGAGGATGCGCCTGTTCGCGCAGCGTGGCGACTATCTCCGCCACGGTGCGAGCGATCATCTGAAAGCGGTGCCGGCAGAGCTGAAGACCCTGCCGATGGTCGTACTGGTCAACGGCGCATCCGCCTCGGCTGCCGAGATCGTCGCCGGAGCGCTGCAGGACAACCAGCGCGCCACGGTGCTGGGTACGCACACCTACGGCAAGGGCTCGGTGCAGGTCATCATCCCCTTCGGCGACGGTACCGGCATGAAGCTCACTACCGCCTACTACCATACGCCGAGCGGCCGTCTGATCCAGGGCAAGGGCGTGCTGCCCGACGTCGTGGTGGAAGGGCAGGCGGTTCGCGATGCGCAGGCGAGGCCAACCGTACGCGCCGTCGCCCTCGAGCGTCAAGGCGAGGACGCGGCTGCGCGCGAGGTTGCGGCCCTATGCGCATCGTACACCGACGCCGAGCCGATCACCGCACAGAACGCCGCGCCCGCCGCGGATCGCCCGCTGGCCGGGGCGTCTGCGATAGACTGCCAGCTCGAGCGCGCGCTGCAACTGCTGCGCAGCCGAGTATCGATTACGCGCAGCTAGCGCACGGGCTGTCACCGGCGCGGTTCGCGCGGCGCCGCGCCTGTCTCAACCTCCCGACGTTTCACGCTGGAAAACCGCTGGTGTGATGGCTCGCACAGGTGCCCTGCGCGTCATGTGCTGTTCGATGGATCAGATGCTTAGATGTGCTCCTGCCGTTGTCGGCACGGCTGATGCAAGGGTGCCTGCAGGCCCGCAGCACTCGCTCGCGTTGCTCTAGCGCGAGGCTGGGGCGCCGGGCCTTCGGCACGACAGACGGACACCGATCCGTCATCCCGCCTGCGGAAGTCGGTGCGTCCTCCGGACTCACCGGATCCTTGCCGGCGCGCGTGGTGTCGACGTCAGTTCCCGAAACGAAAGACACAGGAGACCTAACATGACAAAGCTCATTGCCACGTTCACTTCCGCTGCCCTTGCTCTGGCGCTCGGCGGATTCGCCTATGCCGCGGAAGAAGCCGGAGGCCAGGATCCGGCAGCGCAGCAGAGCCAGGGCGACGCCGCACAGCGCGAGCAGGCGTACCAGGCCGCGCTGAAGAAGTGCGAGCCGCTGGCCGGCGCCGACAAGGAAAAGTGCATCGACGCCGCCAAGCGCAAGCACGGGCAGATGTAAGCGCGTACCACCGGTAGATCGGGAGGGCGGGGGCGCAAGCCTCCGCCCTTCTGTCTTCTTGGCCAGGCCGTTCCGTCGAAAGCCCGGTTTTGACCGCGCGAACTTCGACCGCAGGCTGCTCTGCCGTTCCTCTCTGCTAGGACCTGGGCGCGCCAGCCGCCCACGCGAGATCGGGGTGGCGCGCTTGCCATTCGGTCGCCTGCTCGTAGGCGTAGGCCACCCGCAGTGCCATGTCCTCCGCGAAAGGCTTGGCGTAGATCATGAGCCCGATCGGCAAGCCCTCGGATGTAAACCCGCAGGGCACGGAGACGCCGCACAGGTCGAGGATGTTGCCGAGGCCGGTGTTGCGGTGGACCTTGAGGTTGTAAGCCATGTAGGTGTCGAAATTGACGTCGATCTCCGCCAGGGGCCGGGCAGCCGCCATCGTAGTGGGAACGAGCAAGGCGTCCACGTCGCGCAGCGTCCAGCGGACCTCTTCCCGCAACTGCGCGTAGCGTCGCAACAGGGCATGGTAGTCGGGTGCCGAAAGCGTGCGTCCGGTGAGCATGCGCGGCCCGATCACCGGGTCGAGCGCGTTGAGGTGCTTGTCGAGGAACTCGCGGTTCACCGCGCACGCCTCGGCGGCGATCAGCAGAGGGCGCTTCTCCTCGGCCCACGCGGCGGCCACCTCGGGCACCGCGACGCCGGTGACCTGCGCGCCGAGCGATTTGAAGACTTGCCCCGCCTCGCGGACCGCCTTCTCCACCTCGCGGTCGACGTCGTCGAAAAAGGTCGTCTCGCCGAATGCTATACGCAGGCCCTTCACGCCGTCCTTGAGGCCGCGCAGTGCATCGTGCGCGGCGACGCCGACTGTGGAGTCGTCGCGCGGGTCTGTCCCCTGGAGCGCCTGATAGACGAGCGCGGCGTCCTCGACGGATCGCGTAATCGGCCCAACGCTGTCGAGCGTCCAGCACAGCGGGAACACGCCGGCGCGACTGACTCGTCCCACCGTGGTCTTCAAACCCACGATCCCGCACAGCGCTGCGGGCACGCGCACCGATCCACCCGTGTCGCTGCCCAGTGCCATCGGGACCAGACCGGCGGCCACCGCCACGGCACTGCCGCTCGAGGAGCCGCCGGGTGCGTGCGGGACCGGATGCCACGGATTGTGCGGCGTGCCCTGATCGTGGTTGATGCCCACGGCGCCGTAGGCGAACTGGACGGTGTAAGTCTTGCCCAGGAGCACCATCCCGGCAGTAGTGAGCTTGCGCACGACTGTGCAGTCCTCCGCGGCAATGTTATCCGCCAGCAGGCGCGTGCCGGCGGTGGTGGGCACGCCCTTCACGTCGAACAGATCCTTCGCTGCGTAAGGAATGCCGTGCAGCGGCCCCAGATCCGCGCCGCTCTTCAGCGCGCTCTCGGCTGCCTGGGCTTGCGCCAGAGCCCGTTCCGGCAGGACCCGGATGAACGAGCGGAGCCGCGCGTCGAGCGCAGCGATGCGGCCCAGCAGTTCCTCGGTACACGCCACAGGGCTGAGATGGCCCGCGCGGATGCGGGCAGAGAGGCTGGTGAGCGATTCGAACGGGAGCGCGGGGTCGGCCATAGTTGTCCTTCACGGTGAGCAGCGTGATGCAAAACGCGAGATCTCACTCCGACCCTGCCGCTGAACCAATGCATGGTCATGCTCAATCAAAGAGTTGCTGCGCGGGTGCGCCATCAGAGAGCCCGGAGGCGCGCCGCGAAGCCACTTCTGCATCAGCCTGTTAGGCTTCCACCGTACCAGACCTCCCGGGATGGCTCAAGGCAGGACGCAGGAGCGGCGCGGACCACAGCGATGACCTGAGCAACTGCCGTGGCGAGGTCCAGGTCCTTCACTGGGCGACGGGAGCGCCGATCTCCTCGCTGAACGCTACCAGATCCGCTGCCATCCATTCTGGCTCCTCCCAGTGCACCGCTTGCCCGGTTCCGGCAGGTGGGGCAACAGCGGCGCGAAGGAGTGCCACGAGTCGGGATACCCGTGCAGCAGACCGGAAGCCCGGCCGGATCGCCGGTCTCGACGTACTCGAGCCTGCCATCGCGACAAGCTGGCTGCTTTGATTGGCAGTTACACAGCTCCGTTTCACTGTCCCTCGCCCAACGAACAGCCGCTACGCAGCCTTCGCCATCGCGGCCGAGCGCTGCACGTACAGGCGGGCGAGCGTACTCGTCGGCTTCGCCGCGATCCGCTCCGATGAGAGCGCCGCCGCCAGGCTCTCCTGACCGGAGCGGAACGCTGCTTCGATCAGCGTGAGATCGAGCAGATCGCGCTGTGCGTGACTGCCGCCGAAGCGGTGCGCGACCGTGCGGACGTCGCGCAACAGCCGCACAGCATCGGCATACCGTTCCTCGCCGAATGCCAGGATGGCGCGGGTCGCCGCCTGGCCGACCTCCGCAGCGAACGCCGCGTTGTCGCCCGCGCCTTGCAGCGCGGCGGTCTGCGCATCGAGCACCGCCTGGGCGAGATCCGTGCGTCCCGCCCCGACGAAGGCCATCATCGCGTGCAGGTCGTTGAACGCATAGTTCGCCGCTGCTGCGAAGGGCGCCCAGAGATCGGCCACACTGTCCCAGCGGCCGCCGACATCGATCCCGCGTAGGTGCAGGCGCCAGAGCAGGGCGGAGGCGTCGATCAGGTCGAGAACGACATTCGAGGGCTTGCCGAAGATCGGACCGTCGAACAGCGCGAGCACGTTATCGATCTCGCCCAGGTCGAGGTGGTAGAGGGCGAGGTGCCACCAGTTGTGCACGCTGAAGAAGCTGTCGTGCGCCCATGCCTGCGGATCGGCGCGCATCCACGCGATGCCCTCACGCTGGCGGCCCTGCATCTCCATCACGTGGGCCACCGCGTGCTGTGCCCAGCCGTCGCGGGGCTCGAGCTCGACGCCGCGGCGCCCGAACTGTTCGGCTTCCGGGTAACGGCCGGTTTCCTCCAGGCCGAAGGCGTACATCCCGATGATGCCGTGATATCCGCGCATCCCATGACTCCACGCCGGCAGCGCACGAGCGATGCGGTCGCGCAGCATGCGCGAGTCGCCGGTGTAGAAATCGATCAGATGCCCGGCCTGCAGAGCGAGCGCATCGCGCGGGTAGCCTATGCTCAAGTCCTCGAGGGTTCGGCCTGCGTCCCGCCAGTGCCCCTCGGTGAGTTCGCCGATGGCCTTCAGGTGCCCCCGCTCGCGGTCATTCGCGGGCAGCGTGACGGCATGCCGGTGGATCTCCCGCGCGACGGGTATCCCCAGCGGCTCGGTGCCGAGCAGATGCAGGTAGGCCTTCAGCACATGTCCCATGACCAGGCCCGGCGCTTCGGCCAGCGCTTGATCCACCGTGGCGACCGGATCCCCGATGTAGCAGCGCAACTGATGGAATGCAGTTTCGAGCCAGGCGACGCTGTCGCCGGTCGCGCCGGTCAATGCCTGGCCGTGAAAGTCGGTGGATTTCATCGCGGAGCCTCTTGCTGTGTTGATCGAAGCCTGGCGTGGCTGGAGTTCTTGCCGGCGCCTCATGGTGCGCATGCGTCGGGCACCAGTTTTCGCTCCAGACGCCCGAATAGCGCAAGGTGTCAAGGACAGAATGCATGATCCGCATCCGACGTGATCCGGGCGTGAGCGCCGGCGTGAAAGCGGCGTGAAAGCGATCGGAACGGCGCTGATCCTGACGTTCGCGGGTGTGGACACTCCCCGCGCCGTGAATGAGTACGCGTCTTCCGGCCAGGACCATGACCTTCCCGCGTCCTGTGGGCCTTCGAGCCGGGAGCGTTCCGACCCCGGCGGCCTCAACGGGCAGGGCCCGGGCCGAGCTCCCGCCGGCTCAGAGCAGCGCGAGGACTTCGTCCGCGTGGTTGCGCGTGTCGGGGGAGTCGATGACGTGGGCGACACGGCCCTGCTCGTCGATGAGGAACGTGACCCGCTGGTAGAAGCCGGCGAGCGAGCGTGCGACGCCGAACAGGCCGCCGCCGAGGACGCCGTACGCCCTCGCTACCTCGCGGTCGGTATCTGCGAGCAGCGGAAAGTTCAGCTTGTGCTTCTGCGTGAACTTGCGATGTGACGCTTCGTCCTGGGCCGACACCCCGAGCACAGCGGCCCCCTTGTCCCGGATCTCATCGTTCCGGTCCCGAAGCGAGCACGCCTGGGCGGTGCAGCCCGGAGTGTCGTCCATCGGGTAGAAGTACAGAACCAGCTTTTTCCCACGGAAGTCCCTCAGGCTCACGCGTGAGCCGTCGGTCGTCACACCGGAGAAGTCCGGGGCTTTGTCGCCAGGCGCGGGTCGCGGCACGTGTGTTCCTGCTCAGAGGTGGAGGTTGGGTATCGCGGGTTGGGAAAGGCGAACATGGTCGCTGCTGCTCCGACAACACCTTCGGGGGCGATGCCGGGAAGCCGCCTTGCTCGTCTCCGTTTGCGGCATCCAGTCTGACACAGACAGATGTGCCGGTCACCGGCAACCGACTCTGCTTGTTGCATGCCCCGGCTAGGAGTGTTGGCGCGGCTGCCGGAGCTCAGCGCGGAAACTCCAGTACTTCTGCAACTGATCGGTAGAGCGGTCGACTGGCCTGCCTATAAAGTTGCTCGCCGACCCTTACATAGAGCGCTCCATTGCGGACGGTCCCACAGATCTCGATCTCCGAGTCCGTGTCGTGAGGCGGGGCGTCGATCTCAGCCCAACCGCCATCCGGCGTACGCTCGACCAGTCGAGTTCGCTGCGGAACGAGCTGGGTGCCGTGCGGCTTTCTGATGCCCTGTTCGCCGATCATTACGGTTTGCTTTCCTCCGTCGCGCGCGGCGCGCAGCTCGATCGAAGTGACGCTCGAGAAGCCCTCGACATGCTGCCAACTTTCTCCCCCATCCGGGCTGTGCCACAGGCCGCCGGGCAATCCTCTCTCACCGGCAACGCCAATCCAGATTTCGCCGTTCTGCTGCCAGGCCACCGAGATTGCGCGCGCTGGCGATGTGCGGCGTTTATCCTCGGTCAA
>Ga0105094_10000071_pt1 | contig 38473 bp, 28 predicted proteins | sample PPLLak1March2015_2_FD_87023 | JGI IMG/M metagenome (GOLD analysis project Ga0105094, IMG submission 87023) | Freshwater sediment microbial communities from Prairie Pothole Lake near Jamestown, North Dakota, USA - PPLs Lake P8 Core (3) Depth... | ecosystem: Environmental > Aquatic > Freshwater >...
CCTTCACCCTTCACCCTTCACGCCTTCACCCTTTACCGCACGCACCAGAGCTATGCACTTCATGACGGGGATGGACCACCTGACGGTCCGCGCCAACGGCATCAAGATCAACCTGTGGGCAGGCGGCAAGGGGCCGCCCGTGCTCCTGCTGCACGGCTATCCGCAGACCGGCCAGATGTGGCGCAAGGTCGCCCCGAAGCTGCTGGACCAGTTCACTGTCGTGTGCCCGGACCTGCGCGGGTATGGCGACTCGGACAAGCCGCGCGACGGCTACGACAAGAAGACCATGGCGCGCGACATGCACGAGATGATGCTGGCGCTGGGGCATAAACGTTACGCACTGGTGGGGCACGACCGCGGCGGGCGGGTGGCCCACCGCCAGGCGCTCGAGTATCCCGACGCGGTGACCAGGCTGTGCGTGTTGGACATCGTGCCGACGCACACGGTGTTTGCGCGCACCGACCGGCACCTGGCGGCGGCCTATTGGCACTGGTTCTCCTTCCAGGCCCCCGATCTGCCCGAGATCATGATCTCGGCGGTGCCCGAAGCGTTCCTGCGCTACATGTTCCGCGGGCTGACATTTCGCGCCGGCGCCATCGAGGAGCCCATGGTGCAGGAGTACCTGCGTGCGTTCACCCTTCCGGGGACGATCCGGGCCGGCCTGGAGGACTATCGCGCCGCCGCGACCCGGGACTTCGACGACGATGCCCGCGACCCGGGCAGGATGCGCTGCCCGGTGCTTGCCATTTGGGGCGAGTTCGGCAAAATGCATACTATCTTCGACGTGATCGCCACCTGGAAGGAGAAGGCGGATAGCGTCGAAGGCCACCCGCTCCCCTGCGGCCACTTCATTCCCGAAGAGGCACCCGAGGAGTTGCTGGCGGACCTGCGTGGGTTTTTGCGCGGGTGAAGGACAGGCGGCACCGCCAGCGCGACAACAACAACCCATAAGCCAGAGCAGGTGCGTTCCGGGAGGAGGAACGCAGGGGCGCGTTCGCCCCAAGACAAGAGGAATGGACATGATGCTGAACTGGAGACGCGTTGTGCTGGCTGCGCTGCTGGCGGTTGCTCTGCCTGCCGCGGCCCAGCAGGAGGAGACCTTCGTCGAGATCAAACCAGGCGATATCTCCACGGATCCCAATAACCTGATCGTGGGCGCGGGGCAGGGGGACGTGCGGGCGCTCAACAACCTCGGCCTGCTGTGGGCGCGCGGCGTGGGCGTGCCTGCCGCGGATTTCAAGGAAGCGATGCGCTGGTGGAAGGAGGCCGCCAAGCGTGGCTACACCCTGTCGATGAACAACCTCGGCCTGCTCTACGCCAACGGCCACGGCGTCGAGCAGGACTACGCGCAGGCGCTGAAGTGGTGGGAGATGTCGGCGGAGAACGGCGACGCCTGGGCCATGAACAGCATCGGCGACCTGCACGAGAACGGTCTGGGCGTGGAGCGCGACTACGCTCAGGCGCGCGAATGGTACGAGCGCGCGGCCGAGGGCGGCGACGGTCTGGCCATGTACAACCTCGGATCGATGTTCGAGAACGGCCGCGGGGTCGATGCCGACTTCCAGCGCGCCATGAGCTGGTACCAGCTTTCCTCGGACAAGGGCATCGGAGTGGCGATGCACAACCTCGGGAAGATGATCGCTGCAGGGCGCGGTGTGCCCGCGGACCCGGCGGAGGCGCACGCGTGGCTTTCCCTTGCCGCAACCTACTTCTCGCCCGAGGATGTCACCGAGGCGGCGGAGAACGCGAAAGATCTCGCAGCCCTCGCGTCGACCCTCAGCGAACAGCAGATGGCGCGCGCGCAGGAGATCGCCAAGAACCGGCGGGTGGTCATCGAGGAGCGGCGCACGGCAAAGCCGATTGAGGCGGGTCCGGGAGAAAGTGAGACGTGAGCTCCGGTGACCGAAAGGCGTGAAAGGAAAGGCGCAACAGATACGACTGACAACAGGGGCGATGGGGGTGCCTGCCTGCTCCAGCGTCCATAGCGCGAGGCGATTATCGTCGCGCTCGACCCCAGCGCTGTCTGTCACGCCTCGTCTGTCATGCCGTCCCCGGGGGCCAGTGCAACGGCCCGTGTAAGCATGTACTTACCCTTACCGCGGCGGCCAGACCAAAGGCATAGGCCGCCCGCTAGGTGGCACCAGCCTGAGGCGCCGTGATACGGTCTGGCGCTGGGATGGTGCGTGGAAGGCCTCGAAACAGGGTCTGTTGAGCATTTTGCGCGGGCATGAGTTATGCAGAGCTTTGCACAAGAACCCGATAAGGCTCTCGACACGGCCGGGGGGAGATGACGAACGCAAGCGAGGTGGCTTATGCGTAGCTTCGGTTTCGTTGTTGCCCTTCCAATCGCCCTGGCGGCGAGCGCGGCCTTAGCGGCCGACGAGCCCGCCATCGGCGGCATGTACAGCACCTACACCGCGAGGTCGGACAGCATCGTGCACGATCGCGCGTTCGACACCGCTGCCGCCGACAACCTCGATCAAGTGGTCAAGCAGCTCACGCGCGCCATCGATCGGCTCGCGCGTTACCGCGTGCCGAAGGACCCGCCGGAGATATACCGCATCCCGCACGCCGAGCTGGAAAACTACGTCTGCGGCACGCACTGTGCGATTCGCGCCTGGTACAAGCCTGGCGACGGCATCTTCCTCGATGACTCGCTGCAGCCGGAGACCAACCTGTTCCACCGCTCCATCCTGCTGCACGAGATGGTGCATTACTTCCAGGACATTTCGGGCGAGTACGCGAACATGGACGCCTGCGAGCGCTGGTTCCACCGCGAGCTGGATGCCTACACCGTCCAGAACCGCTACCTGGGCGTGATCGGGCATCCGAGCCGCGTCGCCTATACCGGCGACAACTGCAACAACATGCAGCAGGCCAAGGACAAGAGCGGCGCGGGGCGCACCCAGGCCTTCGACGGCATCAAAGGACGGGTGGACCCGGACCAGCACTAGACAGCCGCCGTTCCTTGCGATCAGAACGCCCCGGAAGGGGCGTTTGTTTTTTGGCGGGACGGACGGCGAAGGGCCGACGACGAAGGACCGAGGGGAGGGGCGCCAATGCTTGACACGGAAAATATCGCAGCCCCATACTCAAGCCCGGTTCCAGCCTGCATTTCTCACAAGGCGGCCCCGCTATGACGCGGAAGCCCTGTGCCGTTGCGGGTTGGTGCTCTGTGGCATGTCTGACATGCTGTCGTCGGGCTGCGCGGGATCTGGCCGGTCTAGGGCGGGCATTTGCGGCATGCCCGCGCTTACCATATGTCCAATATGGCAAGCGCGTTCGAGCCGCAACTGCCTCGCCCGATACCGGCCATAACCTCGCGCCCTCGTGAGAAATGCAGGCTCGGGAGGGAGCGGCGCCATGGTGTTCCTCGGCTGGCTTCTCGGCATCGTCGTCGCGATCGTCGTCATCGCGATCGTCGTCGTCTTTCTCAACCGCTTCTACCGCAAATCCACGCGCGACATCGCGCTAGTGCGTACCGGCTTCGGCGGTCAGCGCATCGTGATATCGGGCGGCTGCCTGGCGCTGCCGTTCCTGCACAAGGTCGACGAGATCAACATGCGGACCATCCGCGTGGAGGTGCGGCGCGCCGGCGACAAGTCGTTGATCACGGTGGACCGCATCCGCGTCGACGTGGAGTTGGAGTTCTACGTGCGCGTGCAGCCCACAGTGGAAGGAATCGCCACCGCCGCCCAGGCGATCGGCTCGCGCTCCTTCAACCCCGAGGGCATCCGCAACCTGCTGGAAGGCCGCTTCGTGGACGCTCTGCAGTCGGTTGCCGCAGCCGAGACGATGGACAGCCTGCACGAGCGGCGCGGCGAGTTCGTTCGCCACGTGGCCGAGCAGTTGCGCGAGAACCTCTCGGTCAACGGTATCCTGCTCGACTCGGTCTCTCTCACCCGGCTCGACCAGGCGTCCTTCGCGGCCCTCGACGAGAACAACGCCTTCAACGCGGTAGGGATGCGCAAGCTGGCCGAGATCATCGCCAGCAACAAGAAGCAGCGCACCCAGATCGAGGCCGAGGCCGAGATCGCCGTGCGCCAGACGCAGCTCGAGGCGACCAAGCGCCGCCTGGTGCTGCAGCAGGAGGAGGAGCAGGCGCAGATCGGCCAGCGCCTGGAGATCGAGAAGATCAAGTCGGCGAGCGAGGCCGAGACCGCCAAGGCCCGCGAGCAGGCGATGGTTGCAACCGAGAACGCGCGCATCGAGCGCGAGCGCGAGACCCGTGCCCAGGAGATCACTAAGCAGCGCGAGCTTCGGCGCCTGGAGATTGAGTCGCAGCTCAACTCCGAGATGCGCAAGGTCGACAGCAGCATCCAGCTCGCCGCCAAGCACGTCGAGGAGGCGCGGGCCCAGGCCCAGGCCGAGCTCGCGCGCACCGAGATCGTGCTCGCGCAGGAGCACGTGCAGACCGAGCGCGAGCGTGCGGTGGCGGATCGCTCGCGCGAGATGGCCGCCAAGCGGGTGCAGGAGGAGGGCGAAGTGGCCCAGGCCAACGCGGAGACCGAAGCCGAGGTCCTGATCCGCCGTGCCCAGGCCGAGTCGCAGGCTACCCGCGCGCGCGCGGAGGCGGAGCGCGCGCGCCTGCTGGCGGAGTCGGAGGGCGCCGCGGCGCGGATCAAGGCGGAGAACTCGCGCACCGAGGGTCTGATGCACCTGGAGTTGGAGCGCTATCGCCTGGACAAGCTCCCGGAGATCGTCGCGCAGATGATGAAGCCGGCCGAGAAGATCGACAGCATCCGCATCCACCAGGTGAGCGGCTTCGGCGGGGCGCCCGGTCAACCCGGCGCCGTGGCGGGCGAGGGCGGCTCGCGCCCGCCAGTGAACCAGGTGATGGACAGCATCCTGGGCATGGCGCTGCAGCTGCCGGCGCTCAAGAGCATCGGCGAGTCCATCGGCTACGACTTTTCCGGGGCGCTGCCCAAGACCAGCGGCCAGGGCGAGGGCGGCAAGAAGACGGCGGAATAACAGCCGGTCGGTCTTTCGGGCGCCATACCGCGTCCGGGAGGACCTCATTCAAATCGACAGGAGACCAAGTTTATGAAGATCTCGAGGCGCGACTTTCTTGCCGCGACGGGCGCGGCGGCGGTGGTGGGGGGACTCAGGCCGCTGGCGGCCTTCGCCCAGGGCAAGGAGATCCTGGTGGGATCGGTGCTGGACAACTCCGGCAACCTGGACATCTACGGCAAGCCGATGGTGATGGCCACCACGATGGCGGTCGAGGAGATCAACGCCGCCGGCGGGCTGCTCGGCCGCAAGCTCCGGGCGATCCAGTACGACACCCAGTCCGACATCGCGCTCTACACCAAGTTCGCTCAGCAGCTCGCGCGCACCGACAAAGTCGACGTGGTGCACGGCGGCATCACCTCGGCCTCACGCGAGGCGATCCGCCAGACCTTCAAGCGTTCCGACACGCTGTACTTCTACAACGTGCTGTACGAAGGCGGCGTCTGCGACCGCAACTGCGTGGTCACCGGCACGACGCCGGCGCAGGCAGTCGAGCCGATCGTCGAGCACGCCATGAAGAAGTGGGGCAAGAAGGTCTACATCCTGGCGGCCGACTACAACTACGGTCAGATCACCGCCAAGTGGCTGCAGCACTACATCGGGCAGCGCGGCGGCTCGGTCGCCTCGACCGATTTCTTCCCGCTGGACGTCGCCGACTTCGGCTCCACCATCGCCAAGATCCAGCAAGCCAACCCCAACTGGGTGGTGTCGGCGCTGGTAGGCGGGGCCCATATGGCCTTCTACCGGCAGTGGGCGGCCCAGGGTATGAACAAGAAGATTCCGCTGGCGTCCACCACCTTCGGCGTGGGCAACGAGCACCTGGCGCTGTCCCCAGCGGAGGGCGACGGCATCCTGATCGCGGGCAACTACAGTCAGGAAGCGAAGACGCCTGCCAACCAGGACTTCCTGGCGCGGTGGAAGAAGCGCTTCGGCGACACCAAGATCGTGCACGAGATCGCCGTGTCGCAGTACCAGGGCATCTACGTGTGGGCCGAGTGCGTGAAGAAGGCGGGCTCGCTCGATCGCACGGCGATGCTCGCGGCGGTTGAATCGGGCCCCTCCATCGTCGGACCGGCCGGTACCGTGACCATCGAGCCGAAGACCCACCACGCCGCGCTCGACATCCACCTGATGGAGGTGAAAAGCCAGAAGCTCGCCATCCTCAACACCGTCAAGCAGCGGCAGCCCTCGGACACCCTGCAGTATTGCGACCTGCTGAAGAACCCGAACGAGAACAAGCAGTTCGAGGTGAAGATCTAACTCGCCGCGATCCCGTACCCTCCTCTTTGAAGGGCAGACGCGTTGACTGAGCCGGTGGCAGCCTCCCTCCCCTTCAAGGCCCCTTCAAGGGGAGGGCCGGGGTGGGGATGGGTTCAAGAGGCCATGCGCACCCATCCCCCTCCTGACCTCCCCCTTGAAGGCCTTGAAGGGGGAGGGACAGCGGGGATGCCACGTCCGCTAGTCCCGCGCCAGCGAGCCTAGTCAGACCACGCCACATCTCGATCGAGTTGATGGACTACGCCGCCGTCGTCGTTCTCCAGATCCTTTACATGATCGCCTTCCTAGCGCTCATCAGTGCGGGGCTCGCGATCGTCTTCGGCATGATGCGCGTGATCAACCTCGCGCATGGCGAGTTCGTCATGCTCGGCGGCTACACGACGCTCGCCTGCGATCGGGCCGGGATCGACATCTGGTTCGCCATGCTCGTGATCGCACCGCTGGTGGTCGGGCTGGTGGGCCTGATCATCGAGCGGCTGGTCATCCGCTTCCTGTACGGGCGGATGATCGACACCATGCTCGCGACCTGGGGCCTGAGCCTGCTGCTGATCGGGCTGGTCACGCTGATCTTCGGCAGCTCGGCGGTGAGCGTGGCCGCGCCCCTGCCGGGCTACCAGCTCGGCGAGTTCCAGATGGGCGGATACAACCTGTTCATCATTCTGGTGACGCTGGTCCTGTACGTGGCCATGTGGGTGGTGCTGCGCCATACCCGCCTAGGTCTGGTCGCGCGCGGCGCCATGCAGAACGCCGAGATCGCTTCGGCGCTGGGCTACAACCCCCGCACCGTATACATGGTCACCTTCACGATCGGCGCTGCACTATCGGGCTTGGCGGGCGGGGTGCTGGCTCCGCTTACCGGCCTGCTGCCTGCCTCGGGCGGCGCCTACATCGGGCAGGCCTTCATCGCGGTGATCACCGGCGGTGCCGGTGCGGTGATCGCCGGCACGCTGGCCAGCACTGGCCTGTTCGGGGTAGTCAGCCAGCTCGTGTCCTTCGCGTATTCACCCGTGATCGGCGAGATCGCCATGCTGGCGCTGGCGATCATCCTGCTGCGCCTGATGCCGCAAGGCATCAGCGGGCGCTTCTTCCGGAACAGCCAGTGAAAGCCTGGCCTTCCATCGGTCAGATCCGCTGGGGCTGGTTCCTGGCTGCTGCCGCTGTCCTGCTGCTGTGGCCCGTGTTCGCCGACACGCATACACCGACGGTGCTGCTGATCTGGGCGCTGTTCGCGCTCTCGCTCGGCCTGATGTGGGGATACGCCGGGCTGCTCAGCTTCGGCCACAGCGCCTACTTCGGGCTGGGCGCCTACACCTATGCGATCGCGGTCATCAATATCGGCGAGAGCACCGTGCCGTTACTGCTCGCCGTGCTCGTCCCCGCAGTGGTGGCCGCTGTGATCGGCGCGATGATGTTCTACGGCCGCATCAGCGACGTGTACATGGGGGTGATCACGCTGGTGGTGACGCTGATCCTGTTCAAGTTCATGAGCGCGACCGCCGGCGACCAGTACGCCATCGGCGATGCCCGGCTCGGGGGCTTTAACGGCATTCCCGGCTTTCCGATCCTGAATGTGCCGGGCATGCCCGAGATCTCGCTGTTCGGCGTGCCGATGTACTACATCGCCGCCGTCTCGCTGCTCGGGTGCTACCTGATCAGCCGCTGGATCCTTGCGCGCTCGTTCGGGCGCGTGCTGGTGGGAATCCGCGAGAACGAGGCGCGCTGCGAACTGCTCGGCTACAGCGTGCCCGCATACAAGACCGCCATCTTCACGATCAGCGCCGCGATGGCCGGGCTGGCGGGGTGCCTGTTCGCCAACTGGACCGAGATCGTCACCCCCGGCGTGTTCAGCCTGCGCTCGGCGGCGGAGGTGATTGTCTGGACCATCGTGGGTGGCGTGGGCACGCTGATCGGCCCCGTGCTCGGCGCCATGGCGCTGGGCATGGTCAAGCTGCTGCTCGGCGAGCAGACGGTCATCGACAACTCCCTGCTGCTGGGCCTGATCCTGGTGGTCGTCGTGCTCGCGATCCCGCGCGGCGTGGTGCCCGCGCTGCAAGGTTGGTGGCGCGGGCGCGCACGCATCCGGGTGCAGCGGGCGGGGCATGGGCGGGTCAGGCAGCGCGCGACCACCGTTCGCAGCGGGGAATCCGCAACCGGGTGGCGGCGCGATGCTCCCGGGGGGTCGCGCGCGTCTGCAGAGGCGCCCGGGACAGGCGGAAGATTGCCGGCACAGCGAGCGGTGCGCCCATGAGCGATGCAGTGGTGGAGACCATCGATCTCACCATGCGCTTCGGCGGTGTGACGGCCGTGGACCACGTCAACTTCACCTTGAGGGAACGCGAGCTGCGCTGCCTGATCGGACCCAACGGCGCGGGCAAGAGCACGTTCTTCAAGTGCCTCACCGGGCAGTACCGGCTCACCAGCGCCAACGGGCGCGTCTTCATCCGCGGCGCGGATGTCGTGGGGATGCGCCCCCATGAAGTCGTGCGCATGGGGGTGGGCATCAAGACGCAGGTGCCGTCGGTGATGAACGGGCTCACCGTGACCGAGAACCTCTGGCTTGCGGCGCGTCGCGCCCATGGCTGGGCACGCAGCACGGCCGAGGTGCAGCGCGTGATCGACGAAGTGGGCCTGGCCGACATCGCGCGGCGTCAGGTGGGTGAGCTGGCGCACGGCCAGCGGCAGATGGTGGAGATCGGCATCGTGCTGGCGCAGGACCCCTGGCTGGTACTGCTGGACGAGCCGGCGGCGGGGATCACCGGCGCGGAGGTGGAGAGACTGGTGGTGCTCATCCGCCAGATCAACCAGAGCGCGTCGGTGGTCGTGGTCGACCACGACATGGAGTTCGTGCGCATGCTCGGGTCCACCATCACCGTGTTCCATCAGGGGGCGGTCCTCACCGAAGGACTGGCGCCGCAGGTCCTCGCCGATGCGCGGGTGCGCGAGGTCTACATCGGGAACCGCACGCAATGAGCGCCGTGATGCCCCAGCCGAATCCCGGCGCCGAGGCGCAGGAGCGCGCATCCGATCTTGTCTTCGAGGTGAGCGATCTGCGCGCCGGCTACGGTACCGTGCCGGTGCTGCACGGCGTGTCGCTCGCGCTGATGGCGGGCGAAGCGCTGGGCATCGTCGGGCACAACGGCATGGGCAAGACCACCCTGCTCAAGGCGCTCATGGGCCTGCTGCCGGTGACCTCCGGCCGCATCTCTGTGGACGGTGTCGACATCACGCGCGAGCCGGCCCACGCGCGCAACCGGCTGGGCATCGCCTACGTTCCGCAAGGGCGCGGCATCCTGCCTGGGCTCACTACTCTGGACAACCTGCGGCTCGCCTGGAACAACGACCCGGAAGAGACCGAGCACGAAGCGCTGGACCGCGTGCTGGCGCTGTTCCCGCGCCTGACGCATTTGCTCGATCGCCGCGGGGGTGCACTATCCGGCGGCGAGCAGCAGCTCCTGGCTCTGGCCCGCGCGCTGATGCCGAGCCCCTGGATGCTGCTGCTCGACGAGCCCTCGGAGGGGATCCAGCCGTCCATCGTGCAGGAGATCGGCCAGATCCTCGCCGGCCTGCGCGCGGACACCGGGATGACCATGATCATCGTCGAGCAGAACCTCGATCTCGTGCTCGACGTGGCCACGCGCATCGCCGTGCTCGAAAAGGGGCGCATTGCCCAGACACTGTCGACGAGCGAGGTGGGCGGCGGGCAGCTGGCCCACATCCTCGGCCTGGGGGCCGCGCGCGTCTCGCGCGGCGCGGCGCCGGTCCCGCCGCAGATTCCCGCGCAGGTCGAGCGGCCTGCTGTTCCGGCCCCGGCCGCACCGCGCCTCGCAGCCCCGCAGGCGCCACCCGCATACACCGAATACCGCACTCCGCAACCGGTCGCACCTGCGGCGGCCGCGAGCGCACCAACTCCCACGGGTAACACTATGGCAACCGTCAAGCGGCCGACCCTCGAGCAAATGAAAGACATCGTCGCCTCCCTGCACATGAGCATGTCGGAGCGCGAGGTCAGCGAGTACCTGGAGGTGATGGAAGGCACTCTGCAGGCCTACGATCGCCTTACCCAGCTCCCGGACAATCTGCCGCCGGTGCGCTATCCGCGCACGCCCGGCTACCGTCCCGGTGCATCGGAGAACCCGCTCAACGCCTGGGCGGTGAAGAGCGAGGTGCGCGGTGCGCCCTACGGGCCGCTCAGCGGCAAGCGCATCGTGCTCAAGGACAACGTGTGCCTGGCCGGCGTGCCGATGATGAATGGCGCCTCCACGCTCGAGGGCTACGTGCCCGACGTGGACGCAACCGTAGTCGCGCGCATTCTCGATGCCGGCGGCACCATCGTCGGCAAGGCGCACTGCGAGTACTTCTGCCTCTCGGGCGGCAGCCACACCTCGGCCAGCGGGCCGGTGCACAACCCTTACAAGTACGGCTACTCGGCCGGCGGCTCCTCATCGGGGTGCGGTGCGCTGGTCGGGGCGCGCGAGGTGGAGATGGCCATCGGCGGCGATCAGGGCGGCTCCATCCGGATGCCGTCGTGCTGGTCGGGCTGCTACGGCATGAAGGCAACCCATGGGCTGGTCCCCTACACCGGGGTGATGCCCATCGAGGCGACCATCGATCACACCGGACCGATGACTGCCACCGTTGCCGACAACGCCCTGCTGCTGGAGGTGGTCGCTGGCGCGGACGGGCTCGACCCCCGCCAGTACAACGTGCGCGTGGACAAATACACCACTGCGCTCGGACGCGGTGTGGCAGGACTGCGCATCGGTGTGGTAACCGAAGGCTTCGCCCGCCCGGAGAGCGAACCCGACGTCGACCAGAAAGTGCGCGAGGCCGCCGAGCGCCTGCGCTCGCTGGGCGCGACGGTGGAGGACGTCTCCATTCCGATGCATCTGGACGGTCCGGCGATCTGGACGCCGATCGCGCTGGAGGGCCTGCAGGCGCAGATGATGTACGGCAACGGCATGGGCTTCAACTGGGAAGGCCTGTACACCACTAGCCTGCTCGATGCACACGCCAACTGGCGCGCCCGCGCCAACGAGCTGTCGCGCACGCTCAAGATCTCCATGCTGGTCGGCACCTATTTCATCAAGTACTACCGCGGCCACTTCTACGCCAAGGCGCAGAACCTCGCGCGCCTGCTGCGCCAGTCCTACGACGATGCCCTGTCGCGCCACGACCTGCTGCTCATGCCGACTCTGCCGATGAAGGCCACACCGCTGCCGCCGCAGAATGCGCCGCTAGCGCTGTATTGCCAGCGCGGCTTCGAGATGCTCGGCAACACCTCCCCGTTCGACGTGTCGGGGCATCCGGCCATGAGCGTGCCCTGCGGCATGAGCCAGGGGCTGCCCGTGGGCATGATGCTGGTGGCACGCCACTACAACGAGTCCACCATCTACCGTGCCGCGCATGCGTTCGAGCAGCTTGGTGATTGGCGGAATATGTAGCTCCAATGAGATTGAACCGCCAAGGACACCAAGAGAACCGAAAGGCAGATTGAGCCGCAGAAACGCAGAGAGCGCAGAGAAGAGCGAAAAGCTGAATTGGCCGCAAGACGCCGAGACGCCAAGAAGACCTGAAACCAGATTGAACCGCAGAGGCGCAGAGAAGAGCGAGAACCCTGAAAAAGGCGACGGGAGGTCTGCGGGTGAGATCGAGCCGTAGTAGGAAGCTCCCTCTCCCCTTGTGGGAGAGGGCTGGGGTGAGGGGTCGCGTTGGATGAGCGCCATTCCCGTCAGTAAGCATGCGTTATGCGGCGAGCCAAGCCAACACAGCGAATGAGTTCCTCTGGGTTCCTCTGCGTCCTCCGCGTTGAAAGAGGTAGGCTGTAGTGGATCGAAACCCCTTCAGCTCCGACTGGCTGAACGCCCACAGCGACGAGCGCCTGCGCCCACAGCGCGGGCTGTCCTACGTCGCAGGGCAGAGCGACGACCCGCCGCGCTTCACTACCATTCCGGCGCTGCTCGACGAAGCAGTCGCTGCGCATGGCGCACGGGATGCCGCAGTCTTCTCCGCGACCGGCACGCGTTGGTCGTGGTACGACTTGCAACGCAAAGCCGACGAGGTCGCCGCCGGGCTGCTGGCGCTCGGCATCAAGCGCGGCGACCGGGTGGGGATCTGGGCGCCTAACTGCGAGGAGTGGCTGGGACTGCAGTTCGGCACCGCGCGCATCGGCGCCATCCTGGTCAACATCAATCCGGCCTATCGGGAATCCGAGCTGGAGTACGCGCTGAACAAGGTCCAGTGCCGGGTCCTCGTCATGGCGCGCGCGTTGAAGTCCAGCGACTATGTGAGCATCCTGCGCGAGCTCGCACCCGAGATCGATCGGACGCCCGCCGACGGCAGGCTGCGCTGCGAGCGGCTGCCGCGCCTGCGCCACGTGGTGTTGATCGGCGATGGCCCGGTGCCGGCCGGCGCTACAGGCTTCAAATCCTTCCTCCGCCTGGCCGGGCCGGCGCAGAAGTCGCGACTCTCGTCGTTGTCGGCCACGCTGGACCCCGACGACGCCATCAACATCCAGTTCACCAGCGGCACGACCGGCGCACCGAAGGGCGCCACGCTGAGCCACTTCAACGTGGTCAACAACGCGCGCTACGCAGCGCAAGCCATGCGCCTGAGCGAGCGCGACAGGCTCTGCATCCCGGTGCCGCTCTACCACTGCTTCGGTATGGTGCTGGGCGTGCTGGCCTGTGTCGCCTGCGGGGCGACCATGGTTTTTCCCGCGCCGAGCTTCGACGCTGAGCAGACCTTGAACGCGGTGGCGGCGCAGCGCTGCACGGCGCTGCACGGTGTGCCGTCGATGTTCATCGCCATGCTCGAGCATCCGCGGCTGCGCGAGCTGGATATCTCGAGCTTGCGGACTGGCATCATGGCAGGTGCGCCATGCCCGATCGAGACCATGCGGCGCGTCGTGGCCGACCTGCACATGCCGGAGGTTACCATTGCCTACGGCATGACCGAGACCAGCCCGGTGTCCTTTCAGTCCAGCGTGGACGACCCGATGGAGCGGCGCGTTACCACCGTGGGTCGCATCCAACCGCATGTCGAAGTGAAGATAGTGGACGAGCAGGGCAGGATCGTCCCGGTCGGCCAGCAAGGTGAGCTGTGCACCCGCGGCTACCTGGTGATGCACGGGTACTGGGACGACGTGGAGCGCACGCGCGAGGTCATCGACGCGGCGGGCTGGATGCACAGTGGCGACTTGGCGACGATCGATGCCTACGGCTACTGCAACATCGTCGGACGCCTGAAGGACATGCTGATCCGCGGCGGCGAGAACGTCTACCCGCGCGAGATCGAGGAGTTCCTGCTACGGCACCCCAAGATCCAGGCGGCCCAAGTGTTCGGCGTCCCCGACCCGCGGCTCGGCGAGGACGTGTGCACCTGGATCGTCCTCAAGCCCGGTGTGGCGGCAACCGCCGAAGAGATCCGCGCGTACTGCCAGGGGCGCATCGCCCACTACAAGGTGCCGCGCCACATCCGCTTCGTACCCGGGTTCCCCGCCACCGCTACGGGCAAACCGCAGAAGTTCGCCATGCGCGAAGCGATGATGCGGGAGCTGGGGGTGCAGGTTGCGCGGTCGGCTTGATCCAGTGCGTCACCGCTGGTTTCGACCCATTCCGCTCAGCCAATGGACTGTACCGTGAGTTGCAGAGCACGCTTCCCGCTCCCCATGCGGAGAGGTTGGGATGGGGTCAACTACTGGATCGGCTGTTACAGTCCTCTAGCCCATGCGACGGTCTTGTGCTAACCCACTATCTCACGCCTGTCAGTGGGTCTGCGAATGCGGAAGCAGCACATACGAACGACGCTCGCACATCCTCCCTTCCAGCCTAGTGCCCCAGTCTCGAGTGGATCTCCTGGCTTCGGGCGGTGATCACCTCGGCTTTGGGCAGCGCCGGGTGCTCGTCCGTCTCCCGGGGTGCTTCCGGTAGCAGTGCGAGCCATGCAGGGTGCGGGTAGAACTTCGACGCATAGTCGTAGCCGCGCTCGCTCCAGTGCCTGTGAACCAGCACTGCGGGGTGCTCGCCCAGCTGCCGGGGCGCCTCCACGGTCGTGAGGTTCCCGCCCGAGTGGGAACTGGCGTCGGTGTCAGCCGCAACCGCTGTGACAGGCAGCGTGGCAACCAACACGGCAACACAGCCGATGGTGGACATTGATTTGGAAGTCATGGTAGATCTCCTTTTCAAGCCTCCTGCTCGAAACTGAAGTCCGCCTCATGGCGGGCTTCTGCCGGTACTTCGCAGACTCGTTTCATCTGCGTAAGTCATTGTCCGGAGATCACTGGTGCAGTTCTGTGAGGAATTCCCAGGGGCGGAGATGAGCATTCACATTGGCGATGACTTAGGGCATGCCGCGCTGAAAGGGGCCGGGTCGGAAGGTGTCGGGAAGGTGGGAAAGTGTGGGGTCACATGGGAGGTGTGGGGTCAGGCCTATACTTTATAGCATCAGGTCCACATCACTTGACCGCAGAGGGTGGGGTCAAGGAGATGGGGTCAGGCCTATACTTCATACCTCGAGGGGTCCACATCACTTTGTCGCACTTCATGCGCGGTACCGCTGTGCCGTGATCCGAACTCGGCAGTAGGTGGCCGGCGGCGTTCCGAGCCCTCGACCGTAATTGGAGTCCTTCTCTGCCACCCCTCCTCGGGCAGGAGGGGAAAAAGATCTTTGGTGCTGCTGCAGCCTTGGGGTGTGAGGCGCCTGTTCAGGGCTTAGCAGGCTTTGCGCTCCAGCTGTGCCCGCAGCGCAGTCTTGAGCACCTTCCCGTAGTTATTCTTCGGCAGGTCGTCAACGAAGACGTACCGCCGCGGGCGTTTGTAGCGGGCGATGTTGTCGAGACAGAGCGCGTCGAGCTCTTCCTGCGGCACGCATGCACCGGCCAGCGGCACGACGAAGGCCACGACTTCCTCGCCCCACTCCGGGTGCGGCGCCCCGATGGCGCTGGCCTGCGCGACGCCGGGGTGGCGCAGGAGGACCTCTTCGATCTCGCGCGGATAGATGTTGGCCCCGCCGGAGATGATCATGTCCTTCGAGCGGTCCTTGAGCGTGACGAAGCCGCGCGCGTCCCGGTAGCCGAGGTCGCCGGTGTGCAGCCAGCCGCCGCGCAGTGTTGCATCCGTAGCTGCCTCGTCCATCCAGTAGCCCTGCATCACGCAGTCGCTGCGCGTGGCGATCTCGCCGACCTCGCCATCGGGCACGTCGTTGTCGTCACTCTCGACGATGCGGACCTCCACGCCGGTGCGCGGCCCGCCCACGCTCGCTAGAGTGTCGAAGTCGCCGGCGGCGAAGGCCTGCTGGTGCTCCCGCTTGGTGAGCCCGGTGATGGTCATCGGGCTCTCGCCCTGGCCGTAGACCTGGTACAAGCGCGGGCCGAACAGTTCGAGCGCACGCCGCAGGTCCGACACGTACATCGGCCCGCCGCCGTAGATGATGGTCTTGAGGTGGGTGAGATCCGCCTGCCGTGCACCGCCGTCGTCGAGCATCCGCGCGACCATGGTCGGCGCGGCGAAGAACGACACGTTAGCGTGCTGCTCGATCACCGCGAACATGTCTGCCGGGCTGAACGACGTCGAGGCGGTGATCACGTTGTGAGAGCCCTTGGCGATGTGCGCCAGCGCATACAGCCCCGAGCCGTGCGACAGCGGTGCGGCATGCACGATGGTGTCGCGCTCGTCCAACGCGTCGATGTCCGCGTAGTAGGCCTGGGTCATGAACAGCAGGTTGCGCTGCGTGAGCGTGGCGCCCTTGGGGCGCCCGGTGGTTCCACTCGTGTAGAAGAGCCAGGCGGGATCGGTAGGCTGCCCGAGGTGGAGCGGCATGGGCGGCCCAGCCGCCATCTCGTCGAACAGGTTCGCGTCCGCTTCCACCAGGACCAGCAGATCGCGCGGCAGCTCGCTGCGGATGCCGGAATAGAGGTTGGGCGAGGCGAAGCACAGACGGATCCCGGCGTTGTCGAGGATGTAGGCGAACTCCCGGGGATGCAGCTTGGAGTTCATCGGCACCGCGCACAGCCCGGCGTGCCAGCAGGCATACAGCAGCTGAAGGAAGCCGGCGCTGTTATGCATTGCGATCCCGATGCGGTCGCTGGGACGCGCGCCCGTGCGGCGAAGGAAGGCGGCCGTCGCCGCCACTCGGCCGGCGAACTGCGAATAGCGCCAGGATGTTGCGCCTTGTGAAATGGCAGGCGCGTCCGGATGGCGTGCCGCGGCCGCGTGCAGCAGCGATGCGAGGTTCATTCAGCCGGTGAACTAAGCGTGCGTACCACTTCCAACGCGTGGCCGTTTGCGCGTGCCAGGTAGATCGGGCAGCTCAGGCTGTCGTTGCCGCGCCAGACGGCCCCGCGCGCGCTGCAGAAGAGGACGGGCTCGCCGGGCACAACAGGGCGCTCGCCCCGCCCGAGCAGCGCGTGCTGGAAGTGCACGCCCTCGTAGGTAGACTGGCCGAGCGCATTGAGGGTGGGCGCCCGCGCTCCTATTCGGTTACGGTAGCGCTCCTGGAAAGAGAGGTTCGCTTCTGTCCCGAGCGCGGCGAAGTAGGAGCCGGCGACGTACAGCTCTTCGGTGAGATCTGCGCCGATCGCGAGCAGCTCGTTCTCCTCGATGGCACAGGACAGCCGGCGAATCCGTCCGGCCATGCGTCGTGCCGCGAACATCCGGTTGAAGTCGATCGCATCCTGTCCAACGAGGGACAGCAGGACTGCCTGTGCGCCGCTGCACTCCAGCGCGGCCACCGTCGGCTCGTAGTCGTTGCATCCGAGCGGGTGGAGGGACTCGTGCACGACCTCGCAGCCCAGACGCGCCAAGGTGTCACGTGCGTAGCGGTGAGAGACACGTGGCCAGACGTAGTCGTTCCCGACCAGGGCCCAGCGCGTCGGCGCGCGGCTCTCGCTCAGCGCCGCCAGGGCCGGCACGAGCTGATGCAGCGGTGTCTCGCCGATGGTGTACACGCCTGCGTGTCGCTCGCCCCCCTCGTAGAGGGGCGTGTAGACGTACGGCAGCCGTCCGCCGAGCAGCGGCAGCAACGACTTGCGCACGCTGCTCAAGTGCATCCCGACCACCGCGTCGATGGCCCGGTCGACCATCAGCCGGTTCGTCGCCGGGAGCAGGTTGGGATTCTCGCTGGCCGCATCCACCACCAGGACGGAGATTTCCCGTCCGTCCAGGCCGCCATTCCGGTTCAGCTCGTCCGCTGCCAACTGTGCGCAGGCGATCGTGGAGGGGCCCCAGATCCCCGCTGCACCGCTGGTCGGGACGAACAGGCCGACCCGCAGTGGGGTGCGCGGCCGGGCCCGCCGCCGGCCCAGCGGCAGGCGCGTGCGCCGATCCACGTCACCAGACAGCGCGGCCAGGGGATAGCTCCTGGGCGCCTCGAAGCCGTGGGCAGTCTGCACGATCATGGACCTCGACCAAACGTTTCGGCCGGCGCAGGGAAGCGCCGGCCGGTTCGCAAAGAAAGCTGGAATGGCTTCTATAATAGGGCAAGTTCAATCCGGCGATAGCGACGAGTGGACCAACCCCCCATCACGACTTCCCTGACCTATCTGCTGGCCCAGGCCAACCGCGTGGTGACCGCCACGCTCGAGCGGTTGCTGGCGCAGGAGGGCGCGACGATCGAGCACTGGCGCGTGCTCGAGGTCTTGTCTGACGAGCAAGGCCGTTCCATGGGCGAGCTGGCGCAGCTTGTCCTGATGAATCATCCCGCTCTGACCAAGCTCATGGACCGGATGGTGAGCCGGGGATGGGCGCATCGCGCCGCCGACCCGGCGGACAGCCGCAAGGTGCTCGTCTTCATCACCGACGCCGGCCTGGCGTTCGCTGCCCGGCTGCGCCAGCGCGTCGCGGAGTATCACGAGGCGATCGACGCGGGCGACCGCCGGGCAGAGCAGCTCAAGCGGCTCCTCGGCACGCTCATCCGAGAGCACGAGTAGGACGCTGCAGATCCCCCGCGTGCGGATCGCGGCCGCACGCTCCCTCTTGTCCATGCCTCAATGTCGATGCCGGTGGCCCGTTACTGTAAGGCGTCCTAGGCGCGGTCGACTTACCGAGTCAACCGGGACGGTGCGCGGCCTGTCGCCGGCATCGGGTGGACCGCGGCGGCCCTCACTGTGCACCAGCCCGGTGTGCGTCTGAGGCTGCATCCGCTGCGACACCGCATTCGTATACGCCCAGGACGCCTCTTGCTAGACTTCCCCCGGTCACCACAAGAATCGACGGCTCACCGATGCACGCAACGCTCCCGCTTCTCGAACAGACCGATTTCCCCGCGATCCAGCGCACGAAACTCGACACCCTGCAGGTCAACCTCGGCTACAAGTGCAATCAGAGCTGCCTCCATTGCCACGTCAACGCCGGACCGAACCGCACAGAGATGATGGATGGGCAGACGGTGCAGACTGTCCTGCAGTTCATGCGCCTTTCCGGCGTACAACTGCTGGACATCACCGGCGGTGCGCCCGAGCTCAATCCCCACTTCCGGGACATGGTCAAGGAGGCGCGTGCCAGCAACGTGCGGGTCATGGACCGCTGCAACCTCACCATCCTCGGGGAGCCGGGACAGGAGGATCTGGCCGGGTTTCTGGCGGCCCACGCCGTCGAGATCACTGCGTCCCTCCCGTGCTATACGGAGGAGCTGGTGGACCGACAGCGCGGCAAGGGCGTCTACGAAAAAAGCATCGCCGCCATCCGCAAGCTCAACGCGCTGGGCTATGCGAAGCCCGGCAGCGGGCTGACCCTCAATCTCGTGTACAACCCGCAGGGCCCGTCGCTGCCGCCGGCACAGGACAAGCTCGAGGCAGACTACAAACGCATCCTGGGCGAGACCTTCGGCATTGTCTTCGACCGGCTGTTCACGCTGGCCAACATGCCGATCCAGCGCTTCGGCTCGACCCTGATATCCAAAGGCCAGTTCGCACCGTACATGAAGCTGCTCCGGGACAGCTATCGCGAGGATAACCTCGCGGCGGTCATGTGCCGCACGCTGATCTCGGTGGACTGGCAGGGCTACGTCTACGATTGCGACTTCAACCAGATGCTCGGCCTGCCGCTGACCATCGCGGGCAAGCCCAAGCTCAAGCTCGCTGAGCTGATCGGCCGCGACCTGGAGGGCAATCCGATCGCGGTCGCCGACCATTGCTTCGGCTGCACGGCTGGCCAGGGTTCGAGCTGCGGCGGGGCGCTCGCTTGACCTATTACCCCCTACCGCTCACCACGAAGGCACGAAGACACGAAGAAAAGCAGAAACCCGTGAGGTGAGGTTGGTATGCAGGCTCCCCGGGCCACGGTAGCACGGTCCCAAGGCAACGAACCAGGGCGCATCGTGCTCTGGTTTTCTTTCGGTTTCTTTCGCTTTTCTTCGTGTCTTCGTGCCTTCGTGGTGAGAGGTTGAAGTAGATCATGAGCAAGACCAGACTTGCGTTGCTGACCGCGATCGCCGCCGCGATCGCCTTGTTCTTCGCCTTCGACCTCGGGCAGTTCTTCAGCCTCGAGTACTTCAAGTCGAAGCAAGCCGAGATCATGGCGTTCTACCACGCCAATCCCTGGCAGACTGCATTGGTCTTCTTCGCGATCTATGTGGCGGTGACGGGGCTGTCCCTGCCGGGTGCAGCGATCATGACCCTGGTTGCTGGCGCGATCTTCGGCCTGTTGGTCGGCACGATCATCGTCTCGTTCGCCTCCACCATCGGCGCCACGCTCGCATTCCTGGCCTCACGCTTCCTGTTCAAGGACGCGGTGCAAAGGAAGTTCGGCGACAAGCTGCGCGCGATCAATGCTGGCATCCAGCGGGAGGGCGCGTTCTACCTGTTCACGCTGCGACTGGTGCCGCTGTTCCCCTTCTTCGTGATCAACCTGGTGATGGGGCTCACGCCAATCAAGACGCGCACCTTCTACTGGGTAAGCCAGGTGGGGATGCTGCTCGGGACGCTGGTCTATGTGAACGCGGGCACCCAGCTCGCCCAGATCCAGTCGCTCAAAGGCATCCTGTCGCCGGGTCTGCTCCTCTCCTTTGCACTGCTGGGTGTGTTCCCGCTCATCGCCAAGAGGATCGTGGCCTTGGTCAAGGTCCGCAAGGTCTACGCGAAATGGACCAGGCCGACACGCTTCGACCGCAACCTGGTCGTGATCGGCGCGGGCTCGGCGGGGCTGGTCGCTGCCTACATCGCAGCGGCAGTCAAGGCGAAGGTGACACTCATCGAGAAGCACAGGATGGGCGGGGATTGCCTCAACACCGGCTGCGTGCCGTCGAAGGCGCTGATCCGATCGGCCAAGCTCCTCTCGCAGATCCGGCATGCCCGGAACTACGGCATCCGCAGCGCGCAGGCCGAGTTCGATTTCGCCGACGTGATGGAGCGCGTACAGAAGGTGATCCGGGCGATCGAGCCGCACGATTCGGTGGAACGCTACACCGGCCTGGGCGTAGAGGTGATCGAAGGCGAAGCGAAGATCACCTCCCCCTGGACGGTGGAAGTGCGCACCTCCGGTAGCTTGCGCACGCTGACCACGCGCTCGATCGTCATCGCCGCCGGCGCACAGCCCTTTGTGCCGCCGATCCCCGGCATCGGAGAGGTCGGGTACGTGACCTCGGATACGATCTGGAAGCTGCGGGCGCTCCCGAGGCGGCTGGTGGTGCTGGGAGGCGGGCCGATTGGCAGCGAGCTGACTCAGGCCTTCGCGCGCTTCGGTTCGCAGGTCACGCAGGTGGAGATGCTGCCTCGGATCCTCATCCGCGAGGACCCAGAGATCTCCGAGATGGTTGCGCAGCGCCTTCGCGAGGACGGCGTGAACGTGCTGGTGAACCACAAGGCCAAGCAGTTCGCGATGGAAGGCGGCGAAAAGGTGCTGATTGCCGAGCATGCGGGGACGGACGTGCGCATTCCCTTCGATCAGGTCCTGGTCGCGGTCGGGCGCGTCGCGAACACCACAGGATACGGGCTCGAGGAGTTGGGGATCGGTACGACTCGGCAGCGCACGGTAGAGACCAACGAGTTCCTGGAGACCATCTACCCGAACATCTATGCGTGCGGCGATGTGGCCGGGCCGTTCCAGTTCACCCATACCGCCTCGCATCAAGCCTGGTACGCGTCGGTGAACGCGCTGTTCGGCAGGCTCAAGCGGTTCCGCGCCGACTACTCCGTCATCCCGTGGGCCACCTTCACCGAACCCGAGGTGGCGCGGGTGGGCCTGAACGAGAGCGAGGCGAAGGAGAAGGGCATCGCCTACGAGGTCACCACCTACGGGATCGACGACCTGGACCGCGCCATTGCCGACGGCGAGGCGCACGGGCTGGTGAAGGTGCTGACCGTTCCCGGGAAGGACAGGATCCTTGGGGCGACCATCGTGGGCGAGCACGCCGGTGACCTGATCATCGAGTACATCGCTGCCATGAAGCATGGCATCGGGCTGAACAAGATCCTGGGCACCATCCACATCTACCCGACGCTCGCTGAAGCCAACAAGTACGCCGCGGGCAACTGGAAGCGGGCGCATGTCTCGCCCAAGACACTGGAGTGGCTGGGTCGGTATCATGCCTGGATGCGAGGGTGATTCCCAATAGCGCTAGACGCCAAGGACGCCAAGGAAATGCGGAAGTCAGCTTCCAGGCTGTTGACGCGTTCTTGCGCACGAAGTGCTTGCAGGAACGGCTTGTGCTCTGAGACACCGGGACCCACGGTTCTTCGCTGGGGTTCCGTGGCGTCCTTTGCGTCGTTAGCGTTGAGAGGTATTAGAAGTTGGTATTAAGTATCTCGATCATCATCCCGACGCTGAACGAAGCGGCGAACATCGAATCGGCGCTCGCTCGCCTGCAACCGCTGCGTGCGCGCGGGCACGAGGTGATCGTCGCCGACGGCGGCGGCGACGACGGCACGGCCAAGCTGGTGCAGCCGTGGGCTGACCGCGTGATCGAGTCCGCGCGCGGGCGCGCGCACCAGATGAATGCCGGGGCGCGCGTGGCGCGTGGCGACGTGCTGCTGTTCCTCCACGCCGATACGCGGCTCCCGGACGATGCAGATCGCCTGATCCTCTACGGTCTTGCGCAAAGCAACCCGGCCTGGGGCCGATTCGACATCCACATCGAGGGTCGGCATCCGCTGCTCAGAGTCGTTGCCTGGTTCATGAACGCTCGCTCCCGGCTCACCTCGGTGTGCACCGGAGACCAGTCGATCTTCGTGCGTCGGGACCTGTTCCTGCGCGTGGGAGGTTACCCGCCCATCGATCTGATGGAAGATATCGCGCTATCCAAACTCCTGCGGCGGCACTCCCGCCTGCTGCGCATCACGGTTCCGGTTGCGACCTCGGCGCGCCGATGGGAGGCCGGGGGGGTGTGGCGGACCGTGGTCCTGATGTGGTGGCTGCGCCTGCGCTATTTCCTGGGGGCATCCCCGGCGCATCTTCAGCGCGTGTACGAGGGTGTCCGCCGCTGAGCAGCGGCAGGCGACCTGCGACGAACCTGCATATGGCGAGCCCGATCGTGGCCGGCAGCAGTGTGCAACGCACCGTGGTGCAAGTGTTCGCCAAGGCGCCTGTGCCCGGGGAGATCAAGACACGCCTGATTCCGGTGCTGGGACCTGAAGGGGCAACCGAGCTGCATTGCCGACTGATGCGCCACACACTGGCTACCGCAGCGCTCGCCCGGATCGGTCCCGTCGAAGTGTGGACGACCGGGCGGGGCGACGATGCCTTCATCCAGGCCTGCAAGCGTCTGCTCGGGGTGCAGGTGCACCTGCAGCCCGACGGTGATCTCGGGGCGCGGATGCGCGCCGCTGCTGAGGATGGACTGCGCCGTGCATCCAGGGTGATCATAGTCGGCACCGACTGCCCGACGATGCGGCAGGAGGACCTGCGGGAGGCGCGCGATGCGCTGACAGCGGGCGACGATCTCGTGCTGGGGCCCGCGGAAGACGGCGGTTACTGGCTCATCGGCCTGGCGCGCTGCGATCCCGCGCTGTTCTCGGGCATCGCCTGGAGCAGTTCGACCGTTCTCGCGGCCACCCGCGAGCGGCTGCGCGCGCTCGGGTGGCGGTGGAGCGAGCTGGCGACGCGCTGGGATGTGGACCGCCCGGACGACCTGACCCGGCTTGCACAGCTGCGCTCACTGTCGAGTCTGGTCGATAACCTGACCTGGCACCCTGCATCCGCGTGAAGCGGCTGATCCTGGCCGGCGGGGGCCACAGTCACGTCGAGGTGCTGCGGCGTTTCGCGCTGGATCCGCTGCCCGGCCTGGAGCTCGTCCTGATCAGCCCGGGCCGCTTCACGCCGTACTCGGGCATGCTGCCGGGGCTGGTGTCCGGACACTACAGCTTCGAGCAGTGCCACATCGATCTGGAGCAGCTTGCTGCGCGCGCGAAGGCCCGCTTCATCACCGACCGCGTAGGTAGACTCGATCTGGTCGCGCGGCGTGCGCAATGCGAGGGTGGGGAAGGGCTCAACTACGATGTCCTCTCGCTCGACATCGGTTCGACGCCGCCCGTGGCGGACATCCGCGGCGGCGAGCGCTACGGCGTCCCCGTCAAACCGGTAGAGCGGTTTCTTGCTGCCTGGCGCGACATCCTTGCGGAGGCCGGACGCCGTCCCATCCATATTCTCACCGTGGGCGGTGGCGCCGGCGGCGTGGAGTTGACGCTATCCATGCAGCACCGCGTCCGGCGGGCAGGCACGCGTGCTGCCTTCTGCATCGTGACCGACTCCGAGGCGGTCCTGCCCGGACACGCCACCGGTGTGCGGCGTCGCATGGAGCGCGTGCTGCACGCGCGCGATGTAGCCTGCTACGCGCACAGCCGCGTCTCGGAGATCGATGCGGGAGTCGCGTGCCTGGCGGACGGCAGCCCGATCCCTGCAGACTACGTCGTATGGGCCACGGGTGCGGCCGCGCCTGCCTGGCTGCGCGAAGCCGGGCTTGCCACCGACGAGCGTGGCTTCGTGCTGGTCAGCGAGACACTGCAGTCGCGCTCGCACCTCGAGGTGTTTGCGGCCGGTGACGTGGCGACAATGGAGGAACACCCGCGCCCGAAGTCGGGCGTGTTCGCCGTGCGACAGGGGCTGCCGCTGGCGCGCAACCTGCGGCACGCCCTCACGGGGCGGGAGCTCGAGCCCTATCGGCCGCAGCCGACGGGACTTGCGCTCATCAGCACCGGCGACAAGCATGCGATTGCCTCCTGGGGTCCGTTCGCCTGGGAGGGGGACTGGGTGTGGCGTTGGAAGGACCGCATCGACCAGCGGTTCATGGACAGGTACAGGCTCTGATGCCGCGCGCGTCCACGCGAACTGCTTACGCATCCCGTCAGCCGGCAAGTGACGTATCCCGCGCACTCGACTCGATGCGCTCGATGTGCACCAGCGGAACGAGCAACCAGACCGCAGCCGTCGCGAGCGTGGAGATCAGCACAAGCCAGGTGTATGCGGACGGCCCTTCGCCGAGCGAGGTGTACAGGTGCGCGCCCACATTCTGCGAAGCCAGTGTGCCGAGGTTGAAGACGGACATGAGCAGCGCGAAGAAGGTCGCTTCTGCGCGCTTGGGGCACGCCTTCGCGGCAAGATCCAGGAATGCGAGTGTGGTGACCATGCCGGTGACGCCCCAGAGGATATGGATGGCCAGAGCAGAGATCTCCCCGCGATAGGCCAGGTAGGCTAGCGTGGTCGCCACCGACAAGCCGATGGCGAAGTTGATCAGGCGGCGCAGAGGCATCGATCGCGAGAGGGGCGCGTAGATGAACGCGCCAGCGACGCTGGACGCCGAGCCGACGGAGCCGAGGGCGCCGATGTACTGCTGGCCGAAGCCGAGCACGTCGGTCTGGTAGTAGAGGAAGGCCGGACCGAAGGACGGGCTGAAGTTGAACAGAAAGATGAAGGCGGCCACCAGCCACACCGAGCGTTCCCCCAACCCTGCCCGGAGCGCTGCCCAGGTTTCCCGGAACTCGGTCCTCTCGGGGCCGGCGTGCTTCTCGCGCACGAAGAACGCCGCCATCAGCAGCACGATCAGAGGGAACATGGCCGCAACGGAAAATGCAGCGTGCAGGTCCCGGCGCTCGGCAAAATGTCCACCCAACAGCCCTACGAGGATCGACGCGCAGGTGACCGCGGCCCACTGCACGGATTGGAAGGCTCCCGTGAGCCCGCGCGGCTTGCCGTTCTCCACCATCAGCGCATCGGTCAGCACGTCGTTGTAGGCCAGGCCCAGTCCCATGGCCGTATAGAGGATGGCAAGTCCCCAATAGGTGTGATGCGTCGAGAGCCCGGCGATCAATCCGGCCACGCAGGCCAGGGCCGAAGTCAGCAGTAGATAGCTCTTGCGCCGTCGACCGAACAGCGGCAGGAAGTCCGAGATCAGCCCGTACAGCGGCTTGACGAACCAGGGGATCGACGCCAGAAGAAAGAAGTTCGCCACCGCGTCAGCCGCGAGGCCCTGATCCTTGAAGCCGATGGCGATCGCCTGGTCGGGCAGTCCGTACATGCCCTGGGCGAAGTAGACGACCGCAAACAGGACGGCAAGGCGGCGGGCCTCGGCAGTCTTGAACGGGTGCAGGCGCTGCAGCCAGTCCCTCATGCGTGCATCATACAGCCCGCGCTGATGCTCCCCTTGGTGGGAAGTCCTCACGCTGCGCGAATCAATGGCCTGCGTGCGATGTATTGGACGCCGGCCGCATCCACCAGCACAATTGCCACCGGACGAAACTCGAGCGAGCCCGATCCATGCCAGCCTACGATATCCGCCTCTTCCGTCTGGAAGTCCCTGCAAGTGTCCTCGACGACCTGCAGCAGCGCCTGTCCCGCACGCGCCTGCCCGACGAGCCCCCGCTCGAGCCCTGGTCCACCGGCACGAGCGTCGGCTATCTCGAGCGGCTGCTCGACTATTGGCGGGACGGCTTCGACTGGCGCGCGCAGGAGACGAAGCTCAACGCATTTCGCCAGTTCACCGTACCGCTGGCTGGCATCGACGTGCATTTCATCCACGAGGAGGGCAAGGGCCCCAACCCCATGCCGCTGCTGCTGTCGCACGGCTGGCCGGGGTCGGTCATCGAGTTCCACAAGGTGCTGCCGATGCTGACCGATCCGGCGCGATTCGGCGGCGATCCGGCGGATTCATTCACCGTCGTGGCGCCCTCGCTGCCGGGTTACGTGTTCTCCTTCAAGCCTGGGCAGAAGCGCTTCAGCCTGGAGCAGATCGCGGAGGTGTTTGCGGAGCTGATGACCGGGGTGCTCGGCTACCAGCGCTTTGGCGCTCAGGGCGGCGACTGGGGCGCATTCGTTACCTCCCGCCTCGGCTTCGCGTTCGCCCAGCGCATGATCGGCATCCATCTGAATCTGCTCGCGGTGCGGCGCGATCCGAAGATGGTCGCCAACCCCACGCCCGAGGAGAAGGTCTTTCTCGAGCAGCTCGGCCACTTCCTCAAAGAGGAAACCGGTTACCAGTGGATCCAGGGCACCAAGCCCACCACGCTGGCGTTCGGCCTGACCGATTCGCCGGCCGGCCTGGCAGCGTGGCTGGTGGAGAAGTTTCGTACCTGGACCGATTGCGACGGCAACCCCGAGAACGCACTCACGCGGGACGAGATGCTGACCGACATCATGCTGTACTGGGTGACGGGCGCCATCGGCTCGTCGTTCTGGCCCTACTACGCCCGCATGCACGGCCCGTGGCCGATCCCCGAGGGCTCGACGGTCGATGTGCCGACCGGTTACGTCGAGTTCCCCAAGGAGATCCTGCGCCCGCCGCGTTCGGTCGCCGAACGGATGTACACCAACATCCAGCGCTGGACCGTGATGCAGAAGGGTGGCCACTTCGCGGCGCTGGAGCAGCCGGAGGCGCTGGCGAAGGAGATCCGGGAGTTCTTCAGGCCGTTGCGATGAGGGTCGTGCCGTCCCAGGACGTCGAACCTGCGGTTAATCGACGCCATATGCTTCGGCAGCGAATACCGGGTGCAATGGGCGGATGTCGAGACACATCGTTGTCCTGCGTCTCCTGGTCAGACGGAGTGTACCTGCATCAGGTCGAAGTCCCCGCCAAGCACGAGATCCAGCCTGCCGGTGCGCCAGCCGTCCTGGGCATCGCGAACCAGCGGCGAGGGCTGCGCACGGTAGCGGCGCACGATGGCGGTCTCGGCCGGCGCCGCGGCCAGGCAAGCTGCGGCATGTTCAGCCGCAGACCTTTGCCGCGGCCGCGGCGCGGCTGGCTGTGACACTACGCGCACGCGCGCCACCACCCGATCGAAGCCGCCGTTGTCGTCCGGCAGTTCCAGCACGTGCAGTCCGACTTCGCGGGAGAGGATGGCGCGGGCGCCAAGCCCGCTGGCAGCAACCACCCACGGGCCGGCTGGCCCGTCTGCAAGCGGCTGAAGGCGCAGGTGACGTTTGCGGCCCCACGCCAGATACATGTCTGCGAGCTGGCGTGGCCATGCGCCATCGGCCTGCGCACCCTTGCCTTCCATGCTCGATGCCTCCACGCTGAGAAATACGTCCGAGCTGTCGCCGGTCTCGAGATCGCGGAGCGCGGCCTGCAGCAGATACAGCTGCTGCGCAAGGTTCGACAGGATAAGCGGCGGAGCCGCGCCTTTGCGCGGACGCGCACTCAGGCGCCGCATCAGTGACTGTGCGGTGTCCGCGCCTGCCTCGACGGTATCCATGGCCTCGATCTTCTGCAGCACGCCATGGCGCTGCGGATCGTCCCAGAAGCTGGCGCGGCGCATCTGCTGGAGCAAGCCCTCCTTCAAGTTCACCCACTCGCTGTTCTCCAGCCGCTGCACGATGCTCGCGAGGGCCGTTTCCACGAGCTCGCGTTCGGCTTCGCTTCCGCGCGGCGACAGGATGATCTCGGCGAGGCTCGGTGCGCCACCCGCCAGCGCGACGCGCGGGGCGCTCGCGGGTTGAGGCGGTGCGTCCGGGTCGACGAACTCCACCTGCAGGGCGTTGCCGTCGCTGCGCACGAACAGGAACTGGTCGCCTTCGGGAAAGCGGTGCTCCACGATGGTCATGGCGATGGGGGCCAGCACGTCCTGGTCGATGGCCCGCCGCAGCGGGCGCGCGCCCATGTCCTTGGTGAAGCCCTTCTCCAGCAGGAACTCGATGGCCGAGTCTTCCCACTCCACGGCCCACTCCCGGTTGCGGAAGCCGCGCCGCCCCATCACGCTCTTCAACTCTTTCTTCAGGATCTCGCGCATCACGGACTTGGACAACGGGCGGAACACCACCACACGGTCGAGCCGATTGACGAACTCCGGACGGAAAGTCTGGGTGATCGCACGCGTTACCTGCTTCTCGCCGAACGCACCCCCTCCTTCGGTGAAACCCAGGCTGGAGCCTTGGTGCTGCGTGGCGCCGACGTTGGAGGTGAGGATGATGATGCTGTGTCGGAAGTCGGCGAGGCTGCCCTGGGCGTCGGTGAGCCGACCGTCGTCGAACACCTGGAGGAACAGATCCCACACGCGCGGGTGCGCCTTCTCGAACTCGTCCAGCAGCACCACCGAGAAGGGTTGCTTGCGGATGCGGTTGGTCAGCGCGGCTGCCTCGCTGGCCTCAGCGCTTTCGCCGCTTTCGCCGATGATGCGCGTGAGCGACGAGGGCTCCTGGAACTCGCTCATGTCCAGCCGGATCATGCGCTCGGCGGAACCGAACAGGAACTGGGCCAGGGTCTTGGCCACTTCGGTCTTGCCCGTGCCGGTCGGACCGGCGAAGAAGAACACGCCGATGGGGCGTGCCGGGTCGGTCAAGCCAGCCTTGAGCATCGCCACGCGGTCCACCAAGCAGTCCACCGCCTCGGGTTGGCCCATCACGCGCTGCTGGAAGAATGCGCGCAGGCCAACCGGATCCAGCCCCTCGCGGTCGTCGAGCACGCTGCGCGGGAGGCCGGTGAGCTGAGCCAGCGTGGCGAGCAGTTCGCCGCGCGTGAGCCTGCGTTCGCCAGCATCCCGCCGCAGCAGCCGCGCACGCGTCTCGCGCAGCAGGTCCAGCAGGTTCCCCGGCTGCGCGCGGTTGCTCAGGTAGTGGCGGGCGAGATCGACGGCCTCCGGCAATGTGCCAGGATCCACTTCCATCCCGCTTGGCTTGAAGTCGCGCTCGATGAGCGCGGTAGCGAGCTTGATGGTTTCCTCCGTGGGCAGCGCCTCCAGCGCCAGACTGCGGAAGCACTGCCGCAGTCGCGGGCGCTGCTGCACCACCTTCTCCAGCGCCTGCGGTTGCACCTCGCCGATCACGCAGATCTGCCCGCTCTCGACTGCGGGCAGCAGCATGTCCAGCACGCCAACCGGGCTATAGCGATGGCGGCCGGCGTAGTACAACTCTTGGAAGTTGGGCACGTACCACACGATGCGCTTGCCGGTGTGAAGGTTGGCGACCAGATCGCGGATACGCTTTTCCAGCTCACCCACGTAGGTCTGCCCCGCGAGCACGTCCACCGCCGAGGCCTGGAACAGGGTCCAGCCCTTCTGCTGCAGCTTGGCCCCGAGCGCACGGATCAGCGCAGTCTTGCCGACGCCGGCCTCGCCGACCACCAGGAAGGACAGCGGTGGCGCATGCTGGATCGCCTGCAGTGCTACCTCGATTGCGGCGCTCAGGCGCGCGTGCTCGATCACCGGGCTGTCCTCGCCGTCCGCACGCCAGATGCGGCCGACGCCGCTCAGGTACTCCGAGTTGATGCGCGAGCGCTGCCAGGCCTGCAGCTCTCCGCGCAGCGTTGCCGCCAGCGGGATCGGCATGCAGGCGATCCGCGCCTCCACCTCCGGCAGGTCGACGTCCGGCTGCGCATCGAGCGCGGCGTGCAGGTCCGGCCGCTCGCCATGCTGCAGGCGTGCCTCCACGAACTGGCCGAGGATGCGCGGCATGATCGGGTTGCGCGGCCACCAGTCCGCGCCAACCAGGAGTACACGTGCGATCACAGGCTGCTGGGCGTGCCGATCGAGGACACGCAGAATGTAGAAGGTGGTCCAGACGTTCGCCTGCACCAGGTAGGGCAGCAGCGCGGGAATCGCGCCAGCCCCGTCCTCCCGCCTTGCAAGCGCCTCCGCCGCGATGGCTGCAAGCGGATGGTTGGCGCCCAGCGTGTAGTCAATCAGCTGATCGATGGGCACCCGCGCGTCGGACAGCGCCTCCACCCCAGCCCGGAACTCTGGTGCGTCGAGCAGATCCTGTGGGTGTGAGCTGGACTCGTAGAAGGGATGCAGCGCCTGCGCCAGGTCCTGCGGGGAGGCATGGGCCGCCACCGGCTGGAGCGGCAGCGCGGGGGGTGCTGCCGGCTGCGAGCTTTCGGGCTCGGAGACCGTCTCGGGACCTGCGTCCTCCCGGTCGTGCCTCCGTCTCGCCGCGTCGCGCCATGAGCGCCCGACGAAGAACAGGGCCACACCGACGAGAAGCAGGAGGATGAGCCAGTTCACGGCCAGATCCACGCGGCGGGCTCGATGACGCAAGGGGAAGGCAGCCTGCGCTCAGTGCGGGGTTGCAACCGGCACCTCCTCCGCGGGGAACAACAGGTAGGGGATGCGACGGTATCACGCCGGCCTGGAGCGCTCAAGGCGGCGTGTGGGGGGGGTGGCATGCACGGGTGTTGGTTGCGAGCTTGCCTCGATGACGATGAGGCACCTGGTGTCGTTGTCGATGATCATGAACGCCTGGTTGGCATTTCTGGTCTCCCCGCGCGCGGATACAAACCCGATACAAACTGATACGCAGCCGAAATCGATCGGATACGCGCGGCCTCTAGGCTGTACACTGCATTCAGGGCCGGGAATGGCCGCAGCGCGTGGCTTCGCAAGCCCGTCCGCCAAGGTCACCCGAGCCCGCCGGTCCGGCCGTCGGTGTGTATCCTTTGGTCTCGTGGCTACATCCCGGTCTACCCGAGCGGTAATGCAAAGGGATCTCGTTCCCTTAACAACCAGTGAGGAGGATGCCATGTTCAGTGACAAGCCCATTCGCCGCGTCCTGCGCGGCTGCCTGGCGGCGGGGCTGCTCGCCGCCGGCGTATTTGCGCCCGGCTATCAGGCCGCCGCGGACGAAACCTGCAACTCGCCCTTCATGAGCAACCTGATCAAGGGCCAGGAAGACTACGTATACGTCTGGACGCTCGGCGTCGAGGGCATCGGGGACGGCTCCGACAAACTGGTCACGATCGACGTGAATCCGGCATCGAACCTGTACGGCCAGGTCGTGCACAGCCTCTCGGTGTCCCGTCGCGGCGAGGCGCACCATATGGGGTTCACCGAGGACCGCCGCTATCTCTGGGCCGGGGGCCTGGACGACAGCCGCATCTACATCTTCGACGTCTATACGAATCCGCGTGCGCCGCAGCTGGTGCGCACCCTCGAAGGACTGCCGGGGCAGACCGGCCTGGTCGGACCGCACACCTTCTACGCGATGCCCGGGCGCATGCTGGTCCAGTTCCTGTCGAACAGCAACGATCACGGCGGCGTAACGGGTATGGCGGTGTTCACCAACAAGGGCGATCTCGTCCGCACTTACGCCATGCCGACCACGAACGGCGGGGACGGCTATGGCTACGACATCGGGATCAACCCGGGCAAGAACGTCCTGCTGACTTCGAGCTTCGCGGGCTGGAACAACTACATGATGGACCTCGGCAAGCTGGTGCAGGACCCCGAGGCCATGAAGCGCTTCGGCAACACCATGGTGCTATGGGACCTGAAAGCCGTGGCCCCGAAGCAGGTCTTCCAGGTGCCGGGAGCGCCGCTGGAGATCCGCTGGTCGCTCAATGAAGGTGACAACTGGGCAGTGGTCGCCACCGCGCTGACCTCCAAGATCTGGCTGATCAAGCAGGGCGCCAACGGCGAGTGGCAGGCCAAGGATGTGGCTACCATCGGTGACCCCTCCAAGATCCCGCTGCCGGTCGACATCAGCATTACCGCCAACGGCAAAGGCCTGTGGGTCAACACGTTCATGGACGGCAAGACCCGCTACTTCGATCTCTCCGACCCGGAGAACCCGAAGCAGACGTACGAGAAGGCCACCGGCAAGCAGGTGAACATGGTGTCGCAGAGCTGGGACGGCCAGCGTGTCTACATCACCTCCTCGCTGCTCGCTAACTGGGACAAGAAAGGCGAGAACGACGAGCAGTTCCTGCGCGCCTTCCGGTGGGACGGGAACGAGCTGACGCCCCTGTTCGAAGTCGATTTCTACAAGGAACGCCTCGGCCGGGCGCATCACATGAAGTTCGGGACCGATGCTATCAGGGCCGCCTATGAAGATCTGGACGACACGCTCGCCGCGCGCGAGTAACCGCTGGGGCGTGGTCGTCGCCGCGCTGTTCGCCGCCACCCTGTTCGCCGAGGTGGCGGCGGCCCACGAGGCCCCCAAGGTCCCGGCCGACTTCGATCCGCCCGCACCGGGCACTTATCGTCTGGAGCGCATCATGCAGGCGCCGGACGGCAGGATCGTCGACGCCAATAGCAAGCGCGGGCAGCTGGCTGCCTATACCCACGGGAAGGTGACGCTGCTGTCGCTGATGTATACCGCCTGCAGTGACGAGACCGGGTGCCCGCTCGCCTTCTATACGATCGACATGATCAAGCGCGATCTGGAGAAGAGCAAGGCAGCGCGCGGGCGAGTGCAGGTTGTGAGCCTGTCCTTCGATCCGGAGCACGACACGCCGGAGGTGATGCGCGCCTATGGCGGAAAACATGTCAAGGGCGGAAGCCCGGTACCGTGGCACTTTCTGACCGCGGCATCGAAGAGGGAGCTCGCGCCCATGCTCGACGGCTTCGGCCAGGACGTCTCGAAGGCCGCAAAAGGGCAGGCAGACAAGGAGCTGGTGCACGTGCTCAAGCTGTTTCTGATCGACAAAGAGGGCTGGGTGCGCGAGATCTACAGCACCTCCTATCTGATCCCGCAGGTTGTGGTGAACGACATCAAAACGCTGCTCATCGAAGATGGCGTTAAAGTGAACTGATATCCATCCATACGCTCCGCTGCTTGCGGGGGAGCGCCAGGGTGGGGGGCGATCTCACCAGTTGTCCCGCGGCAAGACCATGCGCAGAGCTTTCACATTCATCGTATCGGCGGCAGCAACCGGGCTGCTCTGGACTTCGGCCCAGCCGGTGACTGCAGGTGCGGGTCGGGAGGTGTCGGAGGCCGCCTTAGGCTTGCCGTCCCTAGCCGCGGTCGATGGCAAGGCCGCTGACCGCATCGCGCTGGGCCGCAAGCTCTTCATGGATCGCCGCCTCTCCCCGAACGTCACCATGTCCTGCGGCATGTGCCACGTCCCCGAGCAGGGCTTCGCCGTCAACGAGCTGACCACGGCGGTCGGCATCGAGGGACGCAGCCTGCGGCGCAACGCCCCCACGGTGCTCAACGTCGGCTTCAACACCTCTCTGTTCCACGACGGTCGGACGGCAGCCCTGGAGGAGCAGGCCTGGGGCCCGCTGCTGGCGATCGACGAGATGGGCAACCCCAGCCGGGAAGCCGTGGTCGCCCGGATCCGCCAGCTCCCCGACTATGCTGGATGGTTCGAGCGTGCATTTCCGGTTGACGGGCTGTCGCCCGACACCATCGGCGCCGCGCTGGCGGCGTACCAGCGGTCGCTTGTCTCCGGCGGCTCGCGTTTCGATCGTTGGTTTTTCCGCGGTGAGGCGGATGCGCTGACGGCTTCGGAGCGCCGCGGCTACGTCCTCTTCCGCAGCAAGGCGCAGTGCTCCGCCTGTCACGACATCGGCGCGCAGCACGCACTGTTCACCGACAACGAGTTCCACAACATCGGCGTCGGCGTTCCAACCGGCGATCGCGCGGCGTCACAGGTCAACGTTCAGCTCGCGCCGGGCGTCGAGACGAAAGTGTCGGTGGGAATGCTCGACACGCTGTTCGGCGCGCCTGCCAAGGACGAAGGCCGCTTCGAGGTCACCCGCCTGGAGAAGGACCGCTTCGCCTATCGCACGCCCACGCTGCGCAACGTCGAGCTGACGGCACCGTACATGCACGACGGCTCGCTGGCTACGCTGCGCGACGTGGTGGACTTCTATGACCGGGGTGGGAACTCCAATCCCGGCTTGGACAAGTTCATGACCCCGCTCTTCCTCACCGAACGGGAGAAAGAGGATTTGGTCGCGTTCATGCGCAGTCTCACCGGCGCCAACGTGGGGCAGTTGGCCGCAGAGGCGCGGGCGGCAGCGTCGACGCCCAGTTTTCGGTGACGGCTTGCCCGGCGCGCACACGGTTGTGCGCGCCCCTGGATGATGCGAGCGACAGGCGCCGAGCGGTCTGCGCGGTCGGCCCGCATGCTGCGGGCATGACCACGCTCGTCGCGAGCTGGCCGGATGTCCGCAGGGCAAAGGGCATCGGGTACCAGGTCGATGCGGGCGACGCGGACCTCGCTACGTCGTTCGGTTGCCTCCCGGGTGACAGATCCAGCACAGGTTGGCAAGGCAGGCGCCCGGCCCTCGCGTGCTACTGCGCGCACCGTGTGCTACGCCGAGTCTCAACGGGTATAGATCAGTGCACCACGTAACCGGCGCACGAACCGGTATATGGCGCGGTGCGAGCCCTTGCTCACCACCAGGCAGGTGTGACCGACCGACAGCCGCTCGCCGAGCTGCGCGAGCCGATCGTCGCTCGCGGCTGAGAACAGGCCCAGCTCGACGACCAGCACATAGGCCGGCAGCTTGGGCAGATGACGAACCTGCCTGCGCGCGAGCCAGGCGCGCTTGACGCCTTTCTCGCCAGCGAGCAGGTCGCGCCACGGTGCGAGGTCTTCGTCGGGGACGCCGTGCGGTTCGAGCTCGTCCGCGCGCCTCAACTCATTGCGCTCCAGCATGGCGAGCTCGCGCTCCCGATGCAGGTCCTCGAGCTTGCTGCGGTAGCGATCGCAGCGTGAGAAGTCCTGGCGGGAGTAGAAGTAGCCATAGAGCAGCTGCGCACCGGGCTCCCGGGCCTCTTCGTCCAGCAGCATGGCGCGCTCGATGTCGGCTGCCCCGCGCTCGTCGCGCTGCTCGAGCCGGATCCGCCCGCGAGCATAGTATGCGGGTGCGTGGCGCGGGTTGCGTGCAAGCAGCGCGTCGAGCAAGGGCAGCGCGGCGACGCCGCCTTTGACGGCTTCCAGCGCGGCTGCATAGTCCCAGTGCTCGTGTGCGTCCAGTTCCCGCGACCGTGCCGCGGCGTTGTAGAGCGTCAGCTTCTCCTTCATCGACTGCACGAAGGCATGGCGTTCCTGCCAGGCCTCGGTCAACGACTCGCGCCAGGCGCGGTCGAACTCGTCGAGCAGGCTCACGCGCAGATCGCCCAACAGCGTGTGTGCCGCGCTGATCTGGAAACTCGCCGGCGGCCTGGCCTGCGCGCCGAGTGCTGCCAGGCGCTCGCCGAGCGAGGGGTGGGTGTCGTCGAGCCCGGTGCGCCGGGCGAGTGCGGCGGCCATAGCGCACACGGCTGACTCTGCCGGCACGTTCCTGAGGCCGTCGACATACTCGACGAACGGCCGTGCAGGCGGCTCGGCCTGATCGTCGGCGCGCCGGTAGAAGGCGTTCCAGAAGGTCGAGTCGAGGTACTCGCCCCTGCTGTAGACCGCGACCAGTGCATCGGCAGCGTCCTGCGTGCTGGTGACGCGTGCGCTCTCGCGGTCCGCGTGATATTCGTTGGCGCGCGCAAGCACGAAGCTGTAGGCGTTGAAGTACGGCGTGTACCAGGCTAGGAAGCGGGTGAAGATCCGCGTGGCGGGGCTTTTGCTCGCTTCCAGCGCCTGCAGGATGCGGTGCCAGGCTTGCCGCACGCGGTAGATCCAGTTGCCGAAGCGGGCGTGGTTCGCAGCGAGATGGGCGAACTCGTGCGCAAGCACGGCACGGAACTGATAGGGCGGCAAGCTCGCCAGCAGCGGCAGACCGAGAATAAGGTAACGGCGCGGCCACCCGAACAGCCCGAGACGCGGGATCTGGGTCACCGCGGCGTTGAATTCCGGCGTCAGCACGACCTCGTGCACAGGCTTCGCGTTCAGGGCGCTGCGCACGCGCTCGATCTCCTCGAACAGAGCCGGTGCCTGTTGGGCGCGCAGCCGTCTGCCAACGGGTGCGGGCAGCTTGATCCATAGGGCCCGTGCGAGGAAATAGGCGAGCCCCAGCGGCAGCAGCGCAAGCTCGGCCAGGTACGCTTGGTTGGACAGGGCGATAAGCGCCAGGACCGCGAGGGCGCAAAGCGCCAGGAGCGCCGCAAGTGCCATCGCGTAGCCGAAGCCGACGGCCGCGAGGAGTGCCAGGTTGCGCCGATAGCGCCGCGGCTCCGCGGCGGCCAGCCGCTCGACACGGGCGATCAGATCTCGATATGCTTCCAGACTGCGCATGCGGATGATGGTCCGGCGCGCAGGTTGGCATAGGCGCGCGCCACTCGCTCGGTCCCCATTGCAGGAAGCGTGCCCGTCGTCGACGCGGACCATGCGGGGCCGTCAACAGCTTGTGCGCATTGCAGTTTTTTGCGCAGCGGTCAGACTACGCTGCGGGAAATCAAACGATAAATGGACGTCCAGCAGATCAAGACGAAGCTTGTCGAGCTGTATCCGGCCTTCCAGACCATGCCGGCCGAGCTGCTCGAGGAAACGGTATCGCATGCCGTCGTGCGGACGGTCCCGGCCGGCACGGTGATGTTCGACGAGAAGAATCCCTGCCAGGCCTTTCCGATGTTGTTGAGCGGCTCGATCCGGGTGACCAAGACCGGGGCCAGCGGCAGGGAGTTGCAGCTCTATCGCGTAGTCCCTGGGGAGAGCTGCATTCTCTCCAGCAGCTGCCTACTCGGCGGGGCTCCCTACCCGGCCCGCGGTATCGCCGAGTCGGAGGTGACGGTGGTCGCACTCACCGGGCCCATCTTCAACCGCCTGGTCGCTGCGCACGAACCGTTCCGCAACTACGTGTTCAGCCTGTTCTCGGAGCGCATCGCGGATCTGCTGCAGCTCGTCGACGCCGTGGCCTTCCAGAAGCTGGATCAGCGTCTGGCTGCGCTGCTGCTGGGCAAGGGCAAGGTCATCCACACCACCCACCAGGCGCTGGCCGACGAGCTGGGCAGTGTGCGTGAGATCGTTAGCCGGTTGCTGAAGAGCTTTGCCGAGCAGGGGCTGGTGGTGCTCGGGCGCGAGCAGATCGAGATCATGGATCCTGCGCGTCTGCGGCGGGTCGCTGCGCCAGCCTGAGGCACTCCGGAAATAGAAGCGCCGCACGCGGACCCGGATTGCTATGACTGGACACGCGGGCAATCCGTAACTCATCCGTAAGGCAGCCGGGGATACATTGCTCCTGCGGGCTCACCTCGAGCCTGCCATCTCCCAGCATCCTTCAGACCCCGCCGCACGCGGGGCTTTTTTTTGCGGACTGGCGAAGATCCTCACCTCGCCGTACTGAGACCGCGGCGCGGGACTTGTCACATGGGGAGCGACCGACCGGGGTGGTCGGGATGCCAACAACGTCCAAAAAGACAGCAAGCTCGTCCAAGAGTCGCGGGACCTGCCTCTCTAGACTGTGATCCGAAGGCTGCACCAACTGCCGAGGGGCAACCGCGCCGGCACTTGCTGAAAGGTGTCACACGTTGCGGCAACCCGTAGGTTGGACAGCCAGGTAACGACTTCAAACTCTCTTGGGGGACGTGATCATGACCATCCGCAAAAAACTGCTGGCTTCCGCTGTCGCCGCCGCCGCGGCCATTGGCATCACTACTGCCTTTGCCGACTCGAGCGTGCTCACTGCAGGTGATGTCTCAACCATCGACCAGTGGTACGGGCGGGCCGGCGGCCTCGTCGGCGCGCAGCGCATCGCCGCGCTGCGTGCGAACGATGCGAACCCTAGCATCACAGTGACCTATGACCGTGCGGTTGCCGCGCGCACCAACATGTCACTCGATCGTCTGACGCACGAGGGTGTAACCGTGACCTACGACAAGGAGGTCGCTGCCCGCACGAACATGGGCCGCTCGCAAGACGCTGGAGCGGTCCGCGCCGCCGGCACGCAGGCTCCCAAGGCGAACTGATCGGCAGCGCTGCAATCGAAACGGCCGCCTGCGGGCGGCCGTTTTGCGTTGGCGCGTGTTGCACTGCATCGCTGCGGAGGCTGGCGATTGCTCCCGACTCCCGTATACTCCCGCAAAAGCCGCCGCGTCGGATCGCGACCGCATGCTCGCGAGCGACCGGTGGGATACCAATCCGCATCCGGGAGGAGGAGAAATGAAGGGGTTGTCTGTCGTTCCGATTGCAGTTGTGTGCGTCGCTGGCCTCGTGCTGGGCGCCTGCGGGCAACGCA
>Ga0105094_10000072_pt1 | contig 38150 bp, 32 predicted proteins | sample PPLLak1March2015_2_FD_87023 | JGI IMG/M metagenome (GOLD analysis project Ga0105094, IMG submission 87023) | Freshwater sediment microbial communities from Prairie Pothole Lake near Jamestown, North Dakota, USA - PPLs Lake P8 Core (3) Depth... | ecosystem: Environmental > Aquatic > Freshwater >...
ATCAGGCAGAAGCCGCGCTCGAGACCGTGGACGCCCCCGCTCGTGCCGACGTCGACATAGCGGATCCCGCGCGCGCCGTAGCGCTCGGCGCGCTCGACGTCGTCGCGGTAGTAGGAGTTGCCGCCCTCGACGATGACGTCGCCCGGCTCCATCGCCTCCGCGAGCGCGTCGGCGACGGCGCCGGCGGCCGCGGCCGGGATCATGACCCAGACCGTCCGGGGCGTCTGGAGCGCCGCGAGGAGGTCCCCGAGCGAGGCGGCCGGGATCGCACCCTCGCGCTCGAGCGACGCGACGGCCGCGGCGTCGGCGTCGAACGCCACGACCTCGTGCCCGTGCCGCATCAGCCGCCGGGTGAGGTTCGACCCCATCCGTCCGAGGCCCACCATCCCGATCCGCATCGCTCGCTCCCTCCGGACGTCCGGCCGTATCCTGCGGGCGACCCTATCGCGCCGGGCGCGGGTCGTTCGAGTCGGTCGGTGGCGGGCGGTGAGGAGGGACATGGAGCCGCAGGAGATCTTCGAGCTCATCGTGAAGGCGGACGAGAAGCTGAAGTACACGACGTCCTCACGCGAGGACGTCCGTCGGCGACAGGCCCGCGAGCTGCTCGAGCAGGCCCGCGACGCCGCGCGGGAGATCGGCAACGACCCCCTCGTGCAGCAGGCCGAGCTCCGGCTGGCCGATCTGGGCGACGCGGGGACCTAGCGCGGGGTGTCAGACGGGGCGCGCGGCCCCGACGAAGTGCTCCCAGTAGACCGACACGACCGACACGACGCTGCCGGTGTGCGGCGAATGGATCATGTTGTTGCCGCCGACGTAGATCGAGACGTGGCTGATCGGCGAGTAGAAGAAGAGCAGGTCCCCGGGCTGCAGGTCGGCGCGATCGACGTGCGGGAGCGAGGAGTACTGCGCGGCCGATGAGTGCGGGAGCGAGACGCCCGCGTGGGCCCACGCCCACATCGTGAAGCCGGAACAGTCGAACCCCGTCTCGGGCGAGGTCCCGCCCCACTGGTACGGCGTGCCGATGACGGAGTACGCCGCGTTCAGCACGGCCTGGACGCCGCCGTTCGGCGCCGGCGGCGCGGACGACGCGCTCGGCCCCGACGCCTCCTTGGCCGCCTCGAGCTGCGCGAGGTAGTTCCGGTACTTGTGGCTCAGCTCCTCGTAGTAGGCGCGCGCCTCCGCGGCGGCCTCGCGGATCTCGGACTCCTTCGCCTTCAGCTTGTCGACGAGCGCCTGCTGCTCCTCGAGCGCGGCGCGCAGCTCCTGGGCGCTCCACCGCGCCTCCTGCTCGGCCTGCGCGGCGTCGGTCGCGAGGTCGGAGTCCGCCTGGGCCATGCTGCCGATGAACTCGAGGCGGTCGCTGAAGTCGGCGAGCGACTCGGCCTCGAGCAGCGCCGCGAACTGCGACCCCACGCCCTGATACGCGATCGAGGCGTTGCGGTTCAGGCTCTGGACAGCGCGGTCGGCCTCGGTCTGCGCGCGCTGGGCGGCGGTCCGCGCGTCGGCGAGCCGGGCTTGCACCGCCTCCAGCCGCATGTGCGCCTGGTTGTACTCCTCGACCAGCAGCGACACGCGCGCGTTCATACGGTCGAGCTCGGTCTTCGCGCGCTCGACGTCCTGACGGCTCGGAGTGGCGGAGGAGAGCGGCGGTGCGAGGACAGAGGTGGAGACCACGACGAGGGCGGCGATCGCGAACCGCACCGCGAGCGTGCTTCGTGTCGTCGTCGTCCGTTCTTCCATACGGTGGGCTGCTGACGCGGCCCGCGCAGAGGCTACCGGCGTGCTTCGGGGGCCGTCAAACACCAGATGCGCGGTGGCGCAACCGCCCGCCGCATCCTTCGAGGTCGGTCGGGACGGCGGGATTTGAACCCGCGACCTCAGCGTCCCGAACGCTGCGCGCTACCAAACTGCGCTACGTCCCGTGCCGCACGAGTGTAGCGGCTCGGAAGCCCCGCGGCCCGGTACGCTTGCGCCCGCAGGCATGTGCCCCGTCCACCCCGGTGATCGAAGGAGGATGTCGTGAGGATCGCCCAGCTGTGCCCGCCGTGGCTCGCCGTGCCCCCCAAGGGCTACGGAGGCATCGAGTGGGTCGTCGCGCTGCTCGCGGACGGACTCGTCGAGGCCGGTCACGACGTCACCTTGTTCGCCACCGGGGACTCGGAGACGAAGGCGCACCTCGAGTACGTGTTCGAGGAGGCGCCCGGCTCGAAGGCGATCAACGACATCGTCCTCGACACGACGCACACGCTGTTCTCGCTCCGCGACGCCCGCGAGCGCTTCGACGTCCTGCACGTCCACTCGCCGTACTCGGCGCTCGCCGCGAGCGTCGAGACGGGCATCCCGGCGGTGCACACGATCCACGGCTCGTTCTCGCCGGAGATCGCACGGCTCTACTCGTTCGTGGCCGACCGAGCCTGGTTCGTCGCGATCAGCGAGGCGCAGAGGCGGTTCAACGAGTCCCTCCGATACGGCGGCGTCGTCTACAACGGCATCGACATGGACTTCTACGCGATGCAGGAGGAGAAGGAGGACTTCGTCCTGTTCCTCGGTCGCGCCGCCCCGGAGAAGGGGTGGCTCCGCGCGATCGAGACGGCGAAGCTCGCCGGCGAGCATCTCGTCTCGGCGGTGAAGATCGCGCACTGGACCGAGGAGGAGGAGTGGGAGCAGCACATCAAGCCGGCGCTCCCGTCCGACTTCGAGGTGATGGGCGAGATCGGCCAGGAGGAGAAGCTCGATCTCCTGCGCCGGGCGAAGGCCGTCCTGTTCCCGATCGACTGGCCCGAGCCGTTCGGCCTGGTGATGACCGAGGCGATGGCCTGCGGCACCCCGGTCATCGCGACGCCCAGCGGCTCGGTGCCAGAGGTGATCGAGGACGGCAGGACCGGCTGGATCGTGAGCGTGGAGGACTACGCGACCGAGGCCGCCGAACGCCTCGGCCAGCTCTCCGAGATCGATCCCCACGTCTGCCGCGAGCGGGTGCAGCGACTGTTCTCCAAGGAGGCCATGGTCGCCGGCTACGAGCGCGTCTTCGAGCGCGTCGTCGCTCCCGCGTAGCGCCGCCGGCGGAACCCGCTCGACCGGGTTGTGCGTCGGAACCGCGAGGGTCAGGATGGCCCTCACGCTCGCCGGTCGGAAGGGAGAGGCTCATGGGGAGGTCGCGCCGCACGCTGGCCGCAGCGCTCGGCATCGCGGTCCTGTCATCCGTCGTCTCGAGCGCGGGACCCGCGGCCGCGGCGGACCCTCCCTCGATCCGGATGCTCGCGTCGTCCACCACCCTCACGGTCGAGCGCGGGCGTCGCGACTTCGTCTGGGTCGATCCCGGCGCCTGGATCGCCTCGGTGGGCGGGGCGTTCGAGCTCCGCGCCACGCGCGCCGACTACGACTCGCCGGTGGTGCTCGAGCAGGTGGACGCGACCACCGGCGATCCGCTCCGGAGCCTTCCGGCTGACCTGCTCGACGGCTGGTACGGGCTGGCCGACTTCGTGCACGTGAGCGTCCGGCACGGCGACGACCGACCGGTCCTGCGGTCCTCGACGTCCTTCTGTCCGAACACCTGGGACCGGCAGCGGCTGAACGACGAGGGCCCCGTCAACGCACGCTACCCGACGTTCTGCGCAGGCGGGCCGTTCACGCGCGGCATGGTCTGGGGGATCGACGACGGCTGGGCCGTCCCGAGCCTGGGCGACGTGTACTACGGCCTCGGTTGGAAGGCCGAGCGCAACCGCTATCGGATCCGCGTGTGGATCGACCCCTCGTACCGGCCGCTGCTCGGCATCTCGGACGCGGATGCCGAGATCGTCGTACGGGTGCGGGTGGCACGCGGGACGAGCGCGCGCCGCGCGACCGAGCGACCCGGCCCGGCCTACGCCCCGGCGGCGAACGTCCCGGACGTCACCGACCCGGCCCCCGAGACGCTCCCGGACCTCGTCGCGCTGCCGGCGTGGAGCATCGACCCGTACCACGACCGCAGGAGCGGCCGCGACGTCCTGCGCTTCAACGCCACGGAGTGGAACGCTGGCCCCGGCACCTTGGTCGTCGAGGGGTTCCGCGACACCGACGAGACCGAGATGGACGCGGACCAGTACTTCTCCTCGGGCGACGATCCCGTGGGCCGGACGAACATCGGCGCCCTCGAGTACCACGCGGGGGGCGGTCACGACCACTGGCACTTCGAGGAGTTCACGGCGTATTCGCTGCTCGACGCGTCGAAGGAGCTCGTCGCGCCCTCGGACAAGCAGTCGTGGTGCCTGGCCAACACCGACGCGATCGACCTCGCGGTGCCGAACGCGAACTGGGTCGCCTACGGCGGCGACCTGTTCACCGCGTGCGGCGGTCCCTCCGCCCTGTGGGTTCGCGAGGTGCTCGACGTCGGCTGGGGCGACACGTACTCGCAGTACGTCGCCGGCCAGGCCTTCGACATCACGGACCTGCCGAACGGCACGTACTACATCCGCGTGCACGTGAACCCGACCGGCGCGATGCTCGAGAGCACCGACGCGAACAACGTCGAGGACCGCCTCGTCATCTTGAAGGGGAGGCCGGGCAGCCGGCGCGTCGAGGTCCCGCCGTGGCACGGGATCGACACCGAGGGGTGCTGCCCGGGCCCCGTGGGCTAGGGCGACCTGCGGAGCTCGAGCCACATCGCCGTCGGCCGGCACCAGAACCGGAACGGCGCGTACTTGCTGGTGCCGAGCCCCGGCGAGAGGCTGAGCCACGACCCGGCCATGCGGATGAGGCCGCTCGCCAGCCGGGTCGGCAGCGCGCTGTTGGTGACGAGCGCGCCGACGAGCGGCAGGCGGACCTGGCCGCCGTGCGTGTGCCCGGCGACGACCAGGTCGTAGCCGCAGGCCGCCGCCTCCGGGGCCGAGTCCGGCGAGTGCATCACGGCGATCCCGAAGCGCTCGGGGTCCCGGCGCGGCAGCATCCGCAGGTCGGCGCGGTCGATATGGGCGTCGTGCAGCCCGGCGAGCTCGACCGGCATGCCGTCGAGCTCGACCAGGCAGCGGGCGTTGTCCAGGTCCCGCCAGCCGTCCGCCGTGAGCTGGGCCACGAGGTCCGCGGATCGGCCGCGGCGGGTGCGCCGGCGCCGGCGAGACGACGGCGGCACGAAGTACAGGAGGGGGTTCAGCGGCCGCGGCACGAACAGGTCGTTCGAGCCGAGCACGAACCAGGACGCGAGCCGCCCGCGGACCGGGCGCACGGTCGCCACGGCGGTCTCGACGGCCTCGGGCTCGGCGAGGAAGTCCCCGGTGACGACGACGACGTCCGGCTGCGGCAGGCGGGCGATGAACGACGCGAGGCGTCGCTCGTCCTTCACGACGTGCAGGTCCGAGAGGTGGAGCACGTCGATCGCCGCCGGGCCGCCCGCCGGTAGGATGTCCAGGCGGTGCCGGGCCACCCGGTACCAGCGCCGCTCGACGAGCACGCCGTACGCGACGCAGAGCGCGCCGAGCACGGCGACGCCGAACGAGAGCCACGGGAGCACGGGAGGAGTCTACGGTGAGCGCCCCCACCCTCAAGGAGCGGATCCGCAGCGAGCTCACGGCCGCGATGAAGTCCGGCGATAAGCTCAAGGTCGGGACGCTCCGGATGCTCACGACCGCGATCGTGAACCGAGAGAAGGAGGTCCTGCACGAGCTCTCGGACGACGAGGTCCGGGACGTCGCGGCCCGCGAGGTCAAACGGCGCTCGGAGTCGATCGAGGCATTCGAACGCGGCGACCGTCCCGACCTGGTCGCGGTGGAGACCGCCGAGCGCGACCTGCTCGCGCCCTACGCGCCGGAGCAGCTGTCGGAGGCGCAGGTCGACGCGCTCGTCGACGAGGCGATCGCGACGACCGGCGCGACGACGGTCAAGGATCTCGGCAGGGTCATGGGCGCCGTGATGGCGAAGGCGAAGGGCGCGGTCGACGGCGCCGCCGTCCAGGCGAAGGTCCGGGCCCGGCTGGGCGGCTGAGCGGCCGCTTCAGGGCGATCGGCGCCCGACCGCGTTCGGCGGGCCACCGCCGCCGTCCCCGCCACCACCACCGTTCCCGCCGCCCGGCGGCGCGACGCCGATCCAGATCGTGACCTTCGTCCCGACGTCGACCACCTTGTTCCCGTGCGGCGACTGCGAGACCACGCGGTTCGCGAGCGTCTCGTCCTTCACCTCGCTGAACTGAACGATCGGGACGAGCCCAACCTTCTCGAGGGCCTGCACGGCCGCGACCTTGCCCAGACCGATGACGCGGGGGACCACCACGGGCTCGCCCTTGCCATCCGAGACCCTGAGCTTCACCGCCGAGCCGAGCTCCATCGTCGCGCCCCCTCGCGGCGCCTGGCCGATCACGGTGCCCTTGGGTTCGCTCGAGCTCACCATCTCGGACAGCGGGGTGAAGTTCGCCTTCGCGAGGACGCGCTCGGCCTCCTCCACCATGAGCCCGACCACGTCCGGGACCTGGCCGCTCTCGGGCTTCGGCGGCGCCTCGAACCCCTCGACCGGCATGCCGGCCGTCGCCTTGCGCATGAACGCGTTCCAGATCGGCGCGGCGAGCGTGCCGCCGAACACGGACTGCCCGTAGTACGCGTTCATCGGCTTCTGGCCCTCGGGGAACCCCACCCAGACGGCGGTCGCGACCTGCGGCGTGTAGCCGGCGAAGTACACGTTCGTGTAGTCCTGCGCGGTGCCGGTCTTGCCGGCCACCGGCCGCCCCATGCCGTCGTCGGCGACCGTGCCGGTTCCGCAGCACACCACGCGCTGCAGCATGGCGGTGACGAGATGCGCGATGTCGGCCTCGATCGCCTGCTTGCAGTGGCGCTTGTGTCGGTAGAGGCGCTCCCAGCCGCCTCCGTCCTTCGGCTGCTCGACCCGCGCGACCGCGAACGGCTCGCAGCGGACGCCGTCGTTCGCGAGCGTCGCGTACCCCGTCGCCATGTCGAGCGTCGAGACCTCCTCGACGCCGAGCGTGATCGACGGCACCGCGTCGAGTGACGCCTCGACACCCATCGCGTGGGCGGCGTCGACGATGTTCTCGGGGCCGACGTCGACGGCGAGCTGCGCGAACACCACGTTCGTCGAGTTCTCGGTCGCGTTCCACAGGTCGACGAAGCCGCCGCCGGAGGCGCCCTCCGCGTTGCTCACGCACCCCGACGCGCTCCGCCACCCCGGGATCGAGCAGTTCGGCGACTTCGAGGAGTACACCTTGCCGGGCGGGAAGCCGTTCTGGAACGCCGCCACGAGCGTGAAGGGCTTGAACGCGGAGCCGGTCTGCCGGCGACCCTGCCACACGAGGTCGAGCTGGTCCTTGCGGTAGTTCTTGCCCGAGAGCATCGCGCGGATCGCTCCGGACCTCGCGTCGACGGACACGAGGGACGCGTCGGGCCCCCGGTTCGGATCCATCCTCGTGAGGATCGCGTCCTGCGCGTACCGCTGCCAGTCGGGATCGAGCGTCGTGTGGACCCGCAGCCCGCCCTGGTACAGGGTGTGGACCCGCTGCTTGTAGGTCACGCCGAACGTGTCGAACTCGCCGGTCTCGTTGTCCAGGATCAGCCTGCGGATGTACGTGACGAAGAACGGCTCGAGGCGCTGCTTCGGCGCGCCGGCGTCCTTCGCGAGGCCGAGCGGGCGCGCCCGCGCCTTCTCGCCCTGCGCCTCGGTCACCATGCCGAGCGAGACCATCTTGTCGATCACGAAGTTGCGGCGCGCGGTCGCCGCCTCGGGGTGCAGGATCGGGTCGTACGCCCCGGGGGCGCGGATCACCCCCGCGATCAGCGCCGCCTGGGCGAGCTTCAGCTCGCTCGGCTTCTTGCGGAAGTAGGTCTCGGCGGCGGTGCCGATGCCGTACGCACCGTTCCCGAAGTAGACGTCGTTGACGTACAGCTCGAGGATCTCGTCCTTCGTGTAGCGGCGCTCGAGGCGGAGCGCCAGGGCCGCCTCCTGGAACTTGCGGGCGAAGGTCTGGGAGGTGTCGCCGATGATCGCGTTCTTCACGAGCTGCTGCGTGATGGTCGACCCGCCCTGCTCGATCTCCCCCGCCTGGAGGTTCACGATCGCGGCGCGGATGAGCGATCGGTAGTCGAGGGCGCCGTGCTCGTAGAACGTGTCGTCCTCGATCGCGACGACCGCGTCCCGAGCGACCTGCGCCACGTTCTCGAGCTGGACGATGCGGCGGTTCTCGTCCAGGAACACGGTCGCGAGGACCGACCCGTCGGCCGCGTAGATCGTGGACCGCTCAGGGAACCGGGGGATCGTGACCCGCCCGACCCCCGCGGCCCGCAGGCGGTCGCGGAAGGCGTCGACGCCCGTGCCGGCGGCCGTGAACAGCGGCAGGACGACGAGCGCCACCAGAGCCGAGATCGTGACGATCGTGAGGACCATCAGGACGGGGATCAGCGGGGGAAGGACGCGCGGCGGCTGGGGGCGTGGAGCGGTCCGGGGCACGGGCTGCCCCTGGCCGGGCGTCGCTCGGGTGCGTGGGGTGGCCTGCATCCCGGGGTCAGGATACGCCCCGCGGGTACCATGGTCGGCGCCCATGCGCCGTCTCGTCCCGTCCGTCCTCCTCGCCGTGCTCGCGCTCACCCTGCTCTCGGGGTCGGCGAGCGCCCAGAGCCCGTCGCCGGCCGGCGGCTCGGTCCTCGTCGTGAAGGTCGACGGCTCGATCGACGCGACCCAGGCGGGGTATCTCCGCGACGCGCTCGGCGAGGCCGAGGCCGATGGCTCGACGGTCGTCGTCCAGCTCGACTCGGCCGGGACGCTCGACGAGGACGCCCTCGGGCTGGCCGAGCGCATCCACGACGCCCGGGTGCCCGTCATCGTCTGGGTCGGCCCGTCGCCGGCGAAGGCCCGCGGCGCGGGGCTCCTGCTCATGTACGCGGCGAGCCTGGCGGCGGTCGCCCCCGGCGCCGGGGTGGGGCCGCTCGAGCCGCTCGACCTCGTCGACGCCCGCAACGAGGCGTTCCCGACCGGCTCCGAGCTCGAGGACCTCGCGACCGGCTGGGCGGAGGAGCGCGGCCGAGCGACGCCGCTCGCGTTCCCCGAGGGCCCGGTGCCGGCCCAGGACGCCCTCGTGGGCAACATCGCGCAGGTGGCGGCCGTCTCGGTGACCGGGCTCCTCGCCGAGGTCGACGGCACGACCGTGACCACGGCCGCCGGCGAGGTGACGCTGCGGACCCGCATCGCCGAGCGCGAGACCGAGGAGCCCGTCGACGTCCGGTTCACGTCGCCCGGGCCGGTCGACCGCGTCCTGCACGCCGCGGCCTCCCCGGCCGCGATCTACGTCCTGCTCGTTCTCGGGCTCGCCGGGCTGGCGTTCGAGCTCACCCAGCCGGGCTTCGGATTCGCGGGCTTCGCCGGGCTCGCGACGGGGGCGCTCGGCGTGTTCGGGCTCACCGTCGTCCCGTTCTCCTGGCTCGGCCTCCTGCTCCTCGTCGGCGGGATCGGGCTCATGGTCGCCGACGTATTGGTTCGCAGGCTGGGAGTACTGACGTTCGCGGGGCTCGGGGCCTTCGTCGCCGGCTCGTTCCTCACGTTCCAGGGCGTCTCGGACCTGATCCGGGTCTCGCCCTGGCTCATCGGCTTCACGTCGCTCGCGAGCTTCCTCTACTACGGGTTCGGCCTGACCGTGGCCGTCCAGTCGCGCGAGCGCATCACGTCCACGCAGAAGGGGCTCGTCGGGTTGGTGGGGGAGACCCGCGGCGAGCTCGACCCCGAGGGTCCGGTCTTCGTGAAGGGCACCCTGTGGCGAGGCCGCAGCCATGCGGGCGCGATCCCGACCGGCACCCGGATCCGGGTCCGAGGGGTCGACGGCCTGATCCTACGGGTCGAGCCCGAGCCCGAGGCCCCGAGGGAGCCCTCGCCGACCCCGCTCCAGGGGTCCTGACCAGCGCTTCCGCCCGTCGGGCCCGTCCGTGTCCGGCTCGCTCGGGGCCGCCCGGACGTGCGTTTTCCGTGTCGGATCGCCCATGGGGAATCCACCCGGTCCGCCGTTCACGAACGTACTTGTGACGGACGAGGAGGGTCGGCCGGGTGGTCGTACGCACGTCGGAGGACCTGACGAGGAGCTGGCAGGACGACGCCGCGTGCCGCGGCGCGGACACGTCCCTGTTCTTCGCGCCGAACTACTTCGAGAAGCGTGGGCAGAAGCTCGCGCGAGAGTCGCAGGCCAAGGTGATCTGCGCCGGTTGCCCCGTCCGTGAGCCGTGCCTCGAGTACGCGCTGCGCTCGCGGGATCCGCACGGCATCTGGGGCGGGCTCAACGAGCTCGAGCGGCGTCGCCTGCTCCGCACCCGAGAGCTCGCCGGCTGAGCGCCCGGTCCTCGATCCCTATGCGAGGATGCCCGCGTCCGTCCCGTAGGGAGTGATCGCCGTGATCGAGGAACGCCTGACCGAGCTCGGCATCGAGCTGCCCCCGGCGCCCGCGGCCGTCGCCTCGTACGTCCCGGTCCGGGTCGCGGGCGGGCTGGCGTTCGTCGCCGGGCAGATCCCGCTCGACGCCGGCGCGCTGCTGTCCCCGGGGAAGCTCGGCGCCGAGGTCTCGCTCGAGCAGGGGGTCGAGGCCGCCCGCCGCTGCGCGCTCCAGGCGCTCGCGGCGCTCCGCGACGCCCTGGGTTCGCTCGACCGCGTGCGCGAGGTCGTGAAGGTCGACGTGTTCGTCGCGTCGGCGCCGGGCTTCGTCGACCAGCCGAAGGTCGCGAACGGCGCGAGCGACACGCTCGTCGAGATCTTCGGCGATGCCGGCAGGCACGCGAGGGCGGCGGTCGGCGTGGCCGAGCTGCCGCTCGGCGCCAGCGTCGAGGTGGCGGTGCTCGTCGCGATCGACTAGGCCTCGGGCTCCCGCGCCACCCGCACGTCGCCGACGCGCCGGGTGAGACGGCGTTCGTCCAGGTGCTCGAGCAGCGGCACCGCGTACTTCCGCGACGTGCCGAGGCGCTCGCGGAGCGCGCTCACCGTCAGGCCGTCCGAGCCGGCCGCCCGGATGTCGGCCAGCGCCCGCTCGACGAGCGCCGGCGTGAGGACGATGTCGGGCGAGACCGCCACGAGCATCCCCGCGCGCACGGAGGCGTCCACGACCTCGCGACGGACGCCGCCGGCGAGCAGCTCGCGGACGGTAGGCGGCGTCGGCTCGCCCGTCGCCACGGCCTCGACGAGTCGTCGGATCTCGTCCTCGTGCCCGGCGAGCGAGGGCGCGTGCGAGGGGAGCCGGAGTGTCGAGCCCTCGCGGACGATCTCCCCGCGCTCCACGAGCGTCGCGACGACGGCGTCTGCGAGGTCGGGGTCGGCCGGTCCGCCGCCCACGCGCGCCGCCTCGACGGCGGTCCGGCGCACCGCCGCGGCCTCCCGTCCGGGGGCCAGGGGATGCTCGGCGTGGAAGCGCTCGAGATCCGTCAGCACCGGTCCGGCGACGGCCTCGAGCAGGGGCGCGGCGATCCACCACGCCCCGCAACGGGCCACGCCGGGGTCGCCGGCGGGCGTTCCGCCGGTGAGCTGACGCAGGTCGGCGTCCCGCACCGCCGCTCGCTCTCCGACGACGAGCGCAGGCAGGTCGGCGCGAGCGGCCACCTCGCGGGCGCGCAGCCGCGTCTCGACGTCCCGGCCCGCCCGTGGCGCCGGGTCGATGTCGAGGACGACCCCGCCGGCCACGGTCTCCCGGCGCCCGGCCTCGCGGAGCACGAAGCGGTCCCCGACGTCGAGCACGAGCGGTGCCGAGAGCCTGATCCGCGCGAACGCGCCCGCGGGCGGCACGTCGCGGACGCCGTGGAGGCGGACGCGCGCGTCCCGCTCGGCGGACCCGGCGTAGAGCTTGAACGCGCCGCGCGCGGTGAGCGGACGACCCAGCCCGCGGACCGGTCGCAGGCGCGCCTCGATCGTGTCCGTCGGCCGCCAGAGGTCCGGCGGTGCCAGGACGTCGCCGCGCGCGAGCGTCTCGCGCCCGGTGCCGACGAGGTTCGCGGCGACGCGCGAGACCGGGCGCGCAACCTGGATCGAGCGCTTGTGGGTCTGGAGCGAGCGGATCCTCGCTCGTCGACCGCTCGGATACAGCTCGATCTCGTCGCCCACGGCGAGTCGTCCGCCCGTCAGCGTGCCCGTGACGACCGTGCCGGCGCCTTTGATCGTGAAGATGCGGTCGACGAACTGTCGGGGGCGGACGTCCTGCGGCGGTGTCGGCGCCGACGCCACCATCGCGTCGAGCGCGCTCGCGAGCTCGGGGACGCCCTCGCCCGTGGCGGCCGAGCACGGGACGATCGGGGCGTCGTCGAGCGCCGTGTGGCGCAGGCGCTCGCGGACGTCGGTCCGGACGAGCTCGAGCGCCCCCTCGTCCACGAGGTCGCGCTTCGTCAGCGCGACGACGGCGCCGTCCGCCCCGAGCACGTCGACGATCGCGAGATGCTCCTCGGACTGCGGCTTCCAGCCCTCGTCCGCCGCCACGACGAACAGCACCAGGCGCACCGGGCCGACGCCGGCGAGCATGTTCCGGACGAACCGCTCGTGTCCCGGGACGTCCACGAAGCCGATCTCTCGGCCCGACGGGAGCGTGCACCACGCGAACCCGAGGTCGATCGTGAGCCCGCGACGCTTCTCTTCGGCCAGGCGGTCCGGGTCGATGCCGGTGAGTCGGACGATCAGGCTCGACTTGCCATGGTCGACGTGCCCGGCGGTCGCGACGACGTGCGGCGGCGCCTCGGCGCCGCCGTTCGCGGCGTCAGTCATCCTCGACGTCGTCGCCCTCGAGGGCGTACTGGACGGCGCGCGCCAGGTGGGCGATCCGATCCTCCGGCACGGTGCGCAGGTCGAGCAGCACGCTCGTCTCGGCGACGCGACAGAACACCGACGGGCGTCCCGTGCGCAGGCGAGCGGCCATCGCCGGCGGATCGGGCACCCGCACCTCGACGCCCCACGACGGGATCTCGAAGCCGGGGAGCGACCCGCCGCCAACCGTCGAGGCGCAGGCCGCGACGCGCGCCCCCTCGAGCTCGCCGTCGAGCGCCTCGGCCAGCCGCGCCGCGCGTCGACGGACCTCCTCGGCCGGCTCGCGGAGCATCCGCCAGACCGGCAGGTCGGCTCCACCGCCCCGCGCGTACGCGCCCAGCACGGTCTCGAGCGCCGCGACCCGCATCGCGTCCATGCGCAGCGCCCGCGCCATCGGGTGCCGGCGCAGGCGCTCCACCAGGTCGTCGCGCCCGAGGACGATCCCGGCCTGCGGGCCGCCGAGGAGCTTGTCGCCCGAGAACACGACCAGGTCGGCGCCCTGCCCGAGCGCCTCGGCGACCGAGGGCTCCTCGGCCGGCACGCCGGGCCTGCGCTCGAGGAGGCCGGACCCGAGGTCGTACAGCAGAGGCACCCCGGCGCCGCGTGCGATGGCGGCGAGGTCGGCGACGGCGGGCTCGGCCGTGAAGCCGACGACCCGGTAGTTGCTCGGGTGGACCTTGAGGATCATCGCCGTGCGCTCGGTGAGCGCGGCGCGGAAGTCCTTCGCGCGGGTGCGGTTCGTCGTACCGACCTCGACGAGCTTCGCGCCGGAGGCCGCCATGATGTCGGGGATCCGGAACTCGCCGCCGATCTCGATCAGCTCTCCCCGCGAGACGAGCACCTGCTTGCCCTTCGCGAGCGCCGCGAGGCAGAGGAGCACGCCGCCGGCGCCGTTGTTCACGACGAGCGCCGACCCGGTCCCCGTGAGGGACCGCAGGAGGAGCTCGGCGCGGGCGGTCCGGCGCCCTCGGCGGCCCGTCACGCGCTCGACCTCGAGGTCGCTGTAGCCGACCGCGGCCCGTGCCGCGGCCAGGGCGGCATCCTCGGGGAGGGGCGCCCGGCCGAGGCCGGTGTGGAGCACGACACCGGTCGCGTTGATGACCGGCGTGAGCCCGGTGGCGGCGTCGGACGCGAGCGCGAGCGCCCGCGCGAGGATCTCGTCGTCGTCGGGAGGCTCGACACCCTTCGCGGCGGCCGCCCGCACGTCCTCGAGCGTGTGCTGAAGGGCGAGCTTCACGACCGGGCGGCCGAGCGAGCGCGCCGCGCGCTTGCCCGGCTCGCCGCGGAGCAGCGCGTCGACCGACGGGACCCGCCGCCGGGGCTCGGAGGCGCTCATGCGGGCCAGGGTACCCCGCCGGCCGAGCCCCGCCCGCGCTGGCGACGTGGGCAGGAACGAGCATCCGTGGCAGGATGTGTCCCCGATGGACACGCAGGAGCGCGCCGTCTTCTCCTCGGCAGCCGAGCACTGGATGGTGCGCGGCGGAGGGATCGACGTCGAGATCGCGACACCGGGCGCGATCCGGACCGAGGAGATGATCCTCAACATCGGGCCCCAGCACCCCTCGACGCACGGGGTGCTCCGGATCGTGCTCGAGCTCGACGGCGAGGTCATCACGCGCGCCGAGCCCGTGATCGGCTACATGCACCGCGCGGCCGAGAAGCTCGCCGAGCAGCGCGACGCGCGCCAGGTCCTCGTGCTCATGAACCGCCACGACTGGCTGTCGGCCTTCAACAACGAGCTCGGGTGGACGATCGCCGTCGAGCGCCTCACCGGCATCGAGGTTCCGGAACGCGCCCAGTGGATCCGCACGATGATGGCCGAGTGGAACCGGATCCTGAACCACCTGATGTTCTTCGGATCGTACCCGCTCGAGCTCGGCGCGATGACGCCGGTCTTCTACGCGTTCATCGAGCGGGAGTTGATCCAGAACCTGATGGAGTCCGCCACGGGCGCGCGGATGCACCACTCCTATGCGCGCGTCGGCGGGCTGAAGGACGACCTCCCCCGTGGGTTCACGAAGCAGGCCGGCAAGGTGCTCAAGCAGGTCCGCACGCGCCTGCGGGACTTCGACAACCTGATCATGGGGAACGAGATCATCCACGCGCGGACGCGCGGGGTCGGCGTGATCTCGCCCGAGACGGCGATCGCGTACGGCGTGTCTGGCCCCACGCTGCACGCCACCGGCGTGCCGATGGACCCGCGCAAGGACGAGCCCTACGAGAAGTACGCCGAGGTCGAGTTCCAGGTCCCTGTTGGACGGAACGGGGACTCGTACGATCGGCTGTGGGTGCTGCTCCAGCGGATGCACGAGTCCTGCAAGATCATCGAGCAGTGTCTGGAGAAGTTGCCGGCCGGCGAGTACCGCGCGGCCAAGCTCCCGAAGAAGCTCTCGCTCGAGGGTGAGACATACGTGCGCACCGAGAACCCGCTCGGGCTCATGGGCTACTACGTCGTCGGCGACGGGAAGAAGCAGCCCTACCGCTTGAAGATGCGCACCGCGTCGTTCTCGAACGTGTCCGTGCTCGCGGCGATCCTGCCCGGCACGTTGATCCCGGACCTGATCTCGATCCTCGGCTCGATCTTCTTCGTCGTCGGCGACGTCGATCGCTGAGGCTCACGGAGCCTTCGGCTCGCACGATGTGAGCCCGATCGGCATCGCGACGCGCGCGGCGTCACCGCTGCCGGTTGAACCAGACGCCGCCCGGACCGCGGTAGCTGATCGACTCGCCCCACACGGCCACGGTCAGTCCCCCGCTCGTGACCCCGATCTCGCCGTAGTCGCCGTACGCCTCGGCGAAGCCGTCGGCGTCCTTGTACGCGGTGCCGGATGTCGCATCCGAGATCCGGACGGGCGTCGTCCAGCTCTGGCCGAGGTCTTGGCTCGCGCGGTACCAGACGTTCCACCGTCCGGTGCGCTGGTCCATGAACCACGCGCGGACCCGCCCGTCGCCGAGTCCCACGGCGGCCGGGAAGCCGGCGTTCGCGCCCTTCGGGCTGAGCGCGACGCGGCCGCTCCACGTGAGCCCGCCGTCGGTCGACGACCTCGCCCAGACCCGCCGAGGGCCCTCGACCGCCTTCGCGCCGTCGTACAGGATCACGAGGTCGCCGTCGGCGTCGCCCGCGATGGCCGTGTGTCCGTCGTAGAAGTCCGCGTAGCACCACTCGGACGTGCACGGCACCCCGAGCTCGACCTGGTCGACGACGACGTCGGTCCACGTGGCGCCCCCGTCGTCGGAGGTGATCGCGTGGGCGAGGACCGGGCCCTCGGACGCCCCGCCCGGGCCCGTGTACGTCTCGCTCATCTCGGCGAACGTCACCCGTCCGTCCGGCGCGACGAAGCCCGAGTACGCGAAGTAGTAGCGGTTGCCGTCGGTCACGCGTACCTGCTCCCACGACGTGCCGGCGTCGTGCGAGACCGCCATGTGGACGTCGCCGCCCGTCGGCCCGTTGAACGACACGTAGACGTCCTGCCCGTCGGCCGAGGCCGCCATCGCCGGCTTGTCGCCCCACGCGACCTTCCCGTACACCGGAACGGGCTCGGACCACGTGGCGCCGTGGTCCGACGAGCGCGCGAACACGATGTTCCAGTCGTTCATCCAGACCGCGTAGAGCTCGCCGGTGGCGGGGACGACCTCGAGGATCGGGTCGAACTGCGAGTGCACGCGGACGCACTCACACACATACACGTCGTCGCCCCAGGTCTTCCCGCCGTCGGACGAGGCCCGGATGACGATCGAGGGGTCCGGGCAGTTGCCCTTCGAACAGGGCGGGTAGCCGAACCGCGTGATCGCGACGTACACCCAGGGCTCGTCCGGGTCGGTCGCGATCGCGGGCTCCCAATCGTCGGCGCTCGGGTGCGCGAGCCGCTCGCCCGCCCACGCGCGCGCACGGAGGTGCCGGATCCGCCCCGTCTTGCCGAGGGTCCCGGCGGCGAGCGCCTCGGCGACGGCCTCGCGGTGCTCCTCGACCTTCTCGGCCTGCTCCTCGGCCTCCTCGATCTCGGTCTCGACCGGGACGCCGGCGCGCGGCCGCCGGATCTCGCGCTCGTCGGACGGGATCGCGAGGACCGCGACGAGGGCGACGAGACCGACGAGCGTGCCGGCGACGACGTACAGGGTGCGACGGGACCGCATCGTCTCCTCCTTGGGGGCGGGTGCCCGATGCTACCCCTCCGCCGGCTCCACGGTCTCGTGAGCCTCGGCCTGCGGCCCTGTGTCGGCGCCGCCCTGGGGATCGGCGGCGGCTTCGACCTGGGGATCGGCGGCGGTTTCGACCTCGGGATCGGCGGCGGCTTCGACCTCGGGATCGGCGGTGACCCCAGGCTCGGTGTCGGCCGTGCGGGCGGCCCGGTCGGCGGCCTCGGCCTGGAGCGCGATCTCGAGCCACCGCGGCCGCGGCAGCTCCGGGGTCGCGAGCACGAGCCAGCGGAGCCGGCCGAGAGCGGCGGGGTCGACGAGCAGGCTCGCGCGGCTGCGGCCCTCCCAGGACCGAACCGCGTCGAGGCCCCGGCCCTCGGTGAGCAGCGAGCTCTGCCGCTCGCGCTCGCTCGCCGCCCACCGCTCGTACCCGAGGGCGCGGAGCGCGCGCCACTGCCGCACGGTGCCGAGCGCCACGAGCCCCGCCTCCTCTGCCCGCCGCGCGATCGCCCCGAGGTCCACGCCGGCCGTGATGTCGGCGCTCCCCGGGTCGTCGAGGACGTCGGCGAGCACGGCATGCTCGCGGTACGCGTGCACCTCGCCGGCGGGGCCCCCGGCCGAGCCGTAGTCGATCAGCAGCGCGTACCCGCGCACGAGCGCCTTCCCGAGCGCGTCGACGAGCTCGAGCGCCGAGACCGGGACGGTGGCCTCCTCGTCGGGCTCGAGGGTGGGCGCGAGCGCGCGGAGCTCGTCCTCGCACGGCTCCTCGACCTCGACGAGGCGGTCGTCGTCCAGCCCGATCCGCACCTCGACCAGGTCGTCGCCTCGCCGGCGGACGCGCCGGAACGGGAGATCGTCGAGGAGCTCGTTCGCGAGCACGACCCCCGGCTCGAGCGGCTCGAGCGCGTCCACCGTCTCGATCACGGCCACCTCGAGCTCGCCGAGGCGCTCGCGCGCGCCGGGAGAGATCTCGACCGCCGCGTACTCGACCGGCACGTCCCCGGACCCGAACCCGATCAGGAGCGCTCGCGCGAGCGTGCCGTCGCCCGCGCCGAGCTCGACGACGCGGAACGGGTCCGGGCGGTCGAGCGCCTCCCACGACTCGAGCAGCGCGAACCGCACGAGGTCGCCGAACACCGGGTGGACGTGGGGGCTCGTGACGAAGTGGCCCTCGCGGCCGATCGGCGGGGTCTCGTAGAAGCCGCCGGGGCCGTAGAGCACGTGCTCCATGAACTCGGCGAACGTGATCGGCCCGTGGTCGCGGATCGCCTCGGCTACGCGGTCGGTGACCTGCTCGCTCACGCGTGCAAGCGTAGCCCGCGCGCGGCAGTGACGATCGCTCGCCCGGATGCGAGGATCGCCGGCGTGGGGGACCAGATCCGGAAGGCGGCGGCGGTCATCGCGGCACGCGCGGGCGAGTCGGGGCCGGAGGTCCTCGTGCTCGAGCGGAGCGCGGGGAGCCGTTTCCTGCCCGGGTACGTCGCGTTCCCGGGCGGCGCCACCGACGCCGAGGACGCGGCCCACGCCCGCCGCTGGTTCGGCTCGTCCCGGGAGGCACCGCGCGCGTGCGCCGTGCGCGAGCTGCTCGAGGAGGTCGGGCTGGCGCTGACGGCCGGGGGGCTGCGCGCCGCGCCCGGCGCGCCGATGGACGTGATCGAGGCGGCGCCGCCCCGACCCGGACAGCTCCCGCTCGTCGCCCACTGGATCGCTCCCGAGGAGGTTCCGGTGCGGTTCGACGCCCGGTACTTCGCCGTGGCGGCATCGGACCGCGTCGAGCCCACGCCCGATGGGCACGAGGCCGCCTCGGCGTGGTGGGCGTCCCCGACCTCGCTGCTCGAGGACTGGGCCGACGGGCGTCGGAAGCTCTACTGGCCGACATATCTCACGATGCGAGCGCTGGCCGGGTGCGCGAGCGTCGAGGACCTGCTCGCGCTCCACCTCGCGACTCGCGAGCCCGACGAGGACGAGGTCGAGCGTCTGCCGCGCCCGACCTTCTGGCAGGACTGACGTGACCCGGATCGTCCGGATCCTCGCGCCGAACCCCGGCCTCCGCGAGCTCGACGGGACGAACACGTGGGTCGTCGGGCGCTGGCCGGCCGTCGTCGTCGACCCGGGGGTGGACGAGGCCGGACACCTCGCCGAGGTCCTTGAGGCGGCGGGTCGTGTCGGCGCGATCCTGCTCACGCACGTCCACCCGGACCATGCGCCGGGGGCGGCCACGCTCGCCGCCCGGACCGGGGCCCCGGTGCTCGCGGCCGGGCAGGCCGAGGGGCGTGAGCGGCTGCGCGACGGGCACGTGATCCGGATGCCAGGCGTGCATCTGGTGGCCGTCGCGACGCCGGGCCATACGCCCGACCACGTCGCGTTCTCCCTCCCGGAGGGCCGGGCGCTGTTCACGGGCGACGCGGTGCTCGGCCGTGGCACCAGCGTGATCGACCCGCCCGAGGGCGATCTGACCCAGTACCTGCGCTCACTGCGGCGGCTGCGGGAGCTCGAGCCCCGGACGATCTACCCGGGGCACGGACCCGTCGTGCTCGACGCGATGGGCAAGCTGGACGAGTACCTCGCGCACCGGCAGATCCGCGAGGAGCAGGTCCTCGCCGGCCTCGCGGAGAGGGCACGCACGCCCGAGGAGCTCGTCCCCGAGATCTACGGCGACCACCCCGCCCAGCTCCATCCGCTCGCGGCGCGCTCCGTGCTCGCGCACCTGCTGAAGCTCGAGGCCGAGGGCCGCGTGACGCGTTCGAAGAAGGACGGAGAGCTCCGGTTCTCACGGTCGGAGCCGCGCGCGTGCGCCCGGTGCGGCCGCCCGGTGAAGGGCCGCGCCCGCCTGTGCGGCCCGTGCAGCCTGGCGGTGCTCCAGGAGCCCGAGTAGCCCTACCGGTCGAGCTCGTAGACCGACACGTGGCGGCCTTCGCCGGTGTAGGGCTCGCGGTACCACCCACCCCAACGCTCGCGGAGCCGCAGGTCCGCCAGCTGAGCCATGAGGTCCAGCTCCGAGGGCCACAGGTATCGGATCTCGACGGGATACATCCGGATCCCTCCGCCGTCCTCGAGCACGATCTGCTGTGCCGAGACCCGCTGCGCGGCCGGGTCGTGCGTGCTGGCCTCGAGCACGACGCGGCGTGACGCGACCGTCCGCGCGTGGATCCGCTGCCCACGGTCGAACCTGGCGGGGTCGGGCACGAAGGCCTCGACGACGAAGACGCCGTCGGGGGTGAGGTGCTCGGCGACGTTGCGCACGCACCGCGTCTGGTCCTCCTGGCTGAGGAGCGCCCACAACGTGTTGAACACCACGAAGATCAGGCGGTAGCGGCCGTCGACGGGGACGTCGGCGAAGTCGCCTATCGTCACGGGGACCTCGGTGCCGCCGGCCTTCTCGCGGAGCTTGGCGACCATCGCCTCGGAGGCGTCGATGCCGTGGATCCGGATTCCCCGGTCGCGGAGCGGGAGCGCGATCCGTCCCGTCCCGATCGCCAGCTTGAGCGCTGGGCCCTCGCCGCCGAGCTCCGCGAGGAGCTCGACCGTCCCCTCGGTGTCGAGTCCCATCTCGACCACCATCTCGTCGTACACGTCGGCGACGCGGTCGCCGTACGTCGATGCCCCGTAGTCGTCCATGCGCAACCTTGGGCACGCGTGCCCGCCGGCTGTCAAGGGGAGCGGTCCCCCTCGGGGAGCGGCCCCTCGGACCCTCCGTCACAGGGCCGGACGGGCCATGACCGCCGCCCCTGCCTGGCTAGCATCGGACTCGAGAGGGGTCGATAGGACGTGCCCGCCCTCGCCTGCACCATCACGACCGGATCGAGGCGCGCCCGCTGGCGGCGGGTCGCTCGTGGCCGTCCCCACCACCCCCCGTCCGCCCCGTTCACCCCGCGCCGGCCCTCGAGCCGGTCCGTGCGCATCCGGTGCCGGGCGGTCCGACACGACCGATGAAGGAGGGGCCACCATGAGCGCACCGAGGGGCGAGCGGGACGTTCGCCTGATGCAGGAGATCCTTCGGAGGCGGCTCACCCGTCGAGGGTTCATCAGGGGCGCGGGCGTGGGCGTCGCCGGGATCTCGCTCGGCTCACTCCTGGCCGCCTGCGGCGGGGAGACGACACCGGGCGGAGGCGACGGGGTCGAGCCGACGGACATCTTCGGCGGCGGTCCCGAGGGGCACGTCGAGTGGGCGAACTGGCCCGTCTACATCGACAAGAAGAAGGACGCGGAGACCGGCGAGCGCTACAGCCCCTCGCTCCGCGCGTTCCAGGAGCAGACCGGGACCACCGTCAACTACGCCGAGGTGATCCAGGAGAACGCGTCGTTCTTCGGCAAGATCCAGCCGCAGCTCGCGGCCGGCCAGGAGACCGGCTGGGACATCATCGTGATGACGAACGGCTGGGAGTTCCAGGCGCTCGTCGTGAACGAGTGGGTGTATGCGCTCGACACCACGAAGCGTCCGAACTTCGACGCGCACGCGACCGAGTGGGCGAAGAGCCCGCCGTTCGACGAGGGCGCGAAGCACTCGATGACCTACCAGTCGGGTATCACCGGGATCGGCGTCAACCGAGACATGGTCTCGGCCGACATCGCGACGCTCGACGACCTCGCCGATCCGGCCAAGCTGCCCCCGAAGAGCGTCGGGATGCTCAAGGCGGACATGGCCGACTTCGTCATGATCAACCTCGGCATCGAGCCGGAGACCTCGGGGCCGGACGAGTGGAGGGAGGCGGCGGCCTGGCTCCAGATGCAGCGGGACTCCGGGGTCGTCCGCCAGTACTACGAACAGAACTACGCCGACGACCTCACCGCCGGCAACCTCTCGGCGACGATGGCGTGGTCCGGGGACGTCTTCTACTACGCCGAATGGGGCGGCTACCCGAACCTCGAGTTCGTGTTCCCTGAGGGCGGCGCGTACATGTGGGCCGACTGCATGATGATCCCGGCCGGGGCGGCGAACCCCGTCAGCGCGATGTCGTTGATGGACTACTACTACGACCCCGTCCCGGCCACCATGGTGCAGGAGTGGGTCTTCTACATGTCGCCCGTCGACGGCACGAGGGACCTGATCCTCCAGCACGCCGCCGAGGCCGAGGAGGCGGGGGACAAGGCCTACGCGAACAAACTCACCGGGACGGCGAACAACGAGTACCTCTTCCCCACCGACGAGCTGCTCGCGCAGACGAGCTTCGGCCGGCAGCTGACGACCGACGAGGAGAAGGCGGAGTGGGACTCGATCTTCCTGCCCATCTCCGAGTGAGCGGATCGGGCTGATGGCGAGCGTCGTCAGGTCGCGACGCACCAGCCGGCCACACGGGATCGAGGCGCGTCGCCGGCGGGTGGCGTACGGGCTGCTCGCGCCCGGGGGCCTGTGGCTCGCCGTGTTCTTCCTCGTGCCGGTCGCGATCATGGCGTACACGTCGCTGAAGAGCGGCGGGGTGCTCGCGGGCGGATTCTCGTTCTCGTGGGAGTTCGACAACTACGTCACGGCTCTGAGCTCCCGGCAGGAGTACTTCATCCGGTCGATCGTGTACGCCGCGTCGACGACGATCGGGACCGTGATCCTCGCGTACCCCGCCGCGTACTGGATCGCGTTCAAGGGCGGCCGATGGAAGCCCACCCTGCTCTTCATGATCCTGCTCCCGTACTTCGTCTCGTTCGTGATCCGCACGGTGCAGTGGAAGTTCATCCTCGCGGACAGCGGGCTCGTGCTGGGACCGCTGAAGGACATCGGTCTCCTGCCGGAGGACTTCAAGGTGCTCTCGACGTGGATGGGTGTGATCGGCGGGCTGGTCTACAACTACCTGCCCTTCGCGGCACTGCCCCTGTACGTCGCGCTCGAGCGCATCGACGAGTCCCTGATCGAGGGCGCCTACGATCTGTACGCCACACCGGTGCGGGCGTTCACGAAGGTCATCTTCCCGCTGTCGATGCCGGGCGTCTTCGCCGCCACCCTGCTCACGTTCGTTCCGGCGACCGGTGACTACGTGGAGGCCGAGATCCTCGGCGGCCCGGCGACGAAGATGATCGGCAACATCATCCAGGACGAGTACCTGGTCCAGGCCCGGTACCCAGTGGCGGCGGCGCTCGCGATGGTGCTGATGTTCGGGATGGTCATCCTCACCAGCATCTACGCGAAGTACATCGGAACCGAGGACGAGACCCTCGCGGCGGCCACGATATGAGCACCGTCGTCACGCCGCCGCCGATCCACGTCCCGTACGCGGCCCGGGAGACGGAGCCGGCGCCGCTACGCGAGAAGCGCAAGAGGCCGTCCCGGTTCGTCCTGCCCGTGTACACCGCGCTGCTGATGCTGTACCTGGTGTCGCCGATCATGATGATGATCCTGTACGGGTTCAACGACATCCCCGGCGAGCGGCAGACGCCCAGGTTCTGGGGCTTCACCTTGGACTGGTACAGGAGCGTCTTCGCCGATCCGTCGCTCAACGAGGCGGTGCGGAACTCGGTCATGATCGCGATCGTGGCGGCCTCCATCGCGACGCCGCTCGGGACCACGCTCGGGCTGGCACTGGGGCGCTACGGGTTCCGGGGCAAGGCCGCGGTGAGCTTCCTCATCTTCATGGGCATCGCGATCCCCGAGATCGTGTTGGGGTCCTCACTCCTGTCGATGTATGTGCAGGTACGGTCCAACCTGGGGATCTTGACGATCCTGCTCTCGCACATCGCGTTCGACACGCCCTTCGTCGCCGTCGTGGTCCGAGCGCGGGTGCAGGGGATGGATCGCTCGTTGGAGGACGCCGCACAGGACCTCTTCGCGACGCCGATCGTGGCGTTCCGGAAGGTCACCCTGCCGATCATCCTGCCCGGCATCATGTCCGGTTTCATGCTGGCGTTCGTCCTTTCCATGGACGACTTCGTGATCACGAACTTCGTCTCGGGTCAGGTCCGGACGTTCCCGATCTGGGTGTACGGAGCGACGAAGGTCGGTCTGCCGCCATCGGTGAACGTCTTCGGCACGATCCTGTTCGTCGCTGGCCTCGCGCTCGCGCTGCTCTCGGCGGTCTCGCGTCCCAAGGAGGCGTGAGGCCTCAGCGGTCGCCGGCCGGGGCGAGCGCCTCGGGGTCGGGGAGCACGTAGCGGCGGTCCTGGACGCGGACGAGCCCCCGAGCGCTGAGCGTCGAGAGCGTGCGGTTCACCGACTCGCGCGTCGCGCCCACCATCCGTGCGATCTCGTCCTGCGTGAGCCGCGGGGGCAGCGCCACGCCGTGCGGCTCGACCGTCCCGTGCGAGCGCGCGAGGTCCAACAGACGCAGGGAGATGCGGCCCCGGACGTCGTGCGCGAGCGCCTCCTCGAGCGCGGTCGTGGTGCGGTGGAGGCGTGAGGCGACGAGCCGCAAGAGCTCCTCGGAGCAGGCGGGTGCGCGGCGAACGATCTCGCGCAGCGTGCGAACGTGGAGCGCGACGATCCGCGTCTCGGCCCCGACGGCCCTGGCCTCCACAGGCGACGGACCGCCGCCGAGCAGCGCGAGCTCGCCGAACACGTCGCCCGGCCCGAGCAGCCCGACGACCACCTCCCGTCCGCTCGGGACGACCGCCGACAGGCGAACCGCACCCGAGAGCACGAGCCGTAGGCACGTGACGGCCCGGCCCTGGCCGAGGACGACCTCACCGTGCCGGTACCGTCGCGGCGCCACCCCCGCCGCGAGGACCTCTCCCCCCACGGCGCGACCCTAGCGCGGGGTACCGACACGCCGAGCGCTTCGACACCCGGCCGGCCGGCGGGTAGGCTCCCGATGACGCGGCACGAAGGAGGGTTCGGGTGACGAAGCGAGCACGTGAGGCTCTGGCCCAGGTTCCGCTGTTCGCGAACCTCTCGCCCCGGTACCTGCGTCGCGTCGCCGACCTCTGCGAGGAGCAGCGGTACATGGAGGATGCGACGATCGTGCGCGCCGGAGACATCGGCGACACCTTCTACACGATCCTCGAGGGCCAGGCGAAGGTCGTGAGCCCGAAGGGCCGGGTCCTGAACCGCGTCTACCCGGGCGACTTCTTCGGCGAGATCTCGCTGTTGGACGGCGGCCCGCGCACCGCCTCGGTGATCGCCGAGACACCGATGGTCATGCTCGGCCTGTCCCGGCGCAACTTCCAGTCGCTGCTCGCGGCCGAGCCCGCGGTGGCCGTGAAGCTGTTGCAGCACTCTGCCGGCATGCTCCGGCGGATGGCCCGCCCGGCCAACGGATAGCCTCCGTGCGCGCCGAGCTCTACAGGCCGCACGAGCCGGAGACGGTCGTGGCCGTCGCCACCTGGGACGGGAGGTCCGCGCGCATGGAGCCCGTGGAGGGTGCTCCGGACGACCTGGACACGGTCCTTCGCCCCACGCCGGTCGTGGTCGACGACCCCTCGCTCCGCGGACCCGGGACCCGCGGCGAGACGATGCTCGAGCCCGGGACGTTCGAGTGGTTCCGCTCCGCGCTGCTCGGCCGAGCGCCGGCGCTCGGCCTGTCGGTACGGTTCGTGTCGTCCGTGCGCGAGGGCGGGTGGGACCCCGCCGCCCAGTACAGGACGTTCGACGAGCAGGTCGAGCGGCTCACCTCCCGCTCCTGAGCGCGGTCGCTCAGCCCGGGTTCCGCTCGAGCCACTCCCTGCCGGCGTCGCAGAAGGGGCGGAAGTCGCACCACCGGCAGTGCTCGCCCGGCGTGGGGTCGAAGCCGCCGTCCATGATGCCGCGGATCCACGCGGCGACGCGCTCGCGGACCTCCGCCGGATCCTCGACGGAGTAGGAGACCTCCTCACCGCTCGCCAGGTACAGGTACGTGAGCGTGAGGTCCTCGGGTCTCTTGCCCCACACGTCGATGCACGCGAGCGCGTACAGCTCGAGCTGCGCCCGCGTGAGGGCGTCGTCGCCGGTCGGGCGCCTGCCGGTCTTGTAGTCGACGATCTCCCAGGAGCCGTCGGGCGTGCCGTAGACGGCGTCGATGCGTCCGCCGACGAACCGGCCCTCGACCGGCAGCAGGAACGGGCGCTCGACGTGCAGCGGCGTCATCTCGGCGAACCGGCTCTGGAGGAACGCGGCGCGCAGGCGCCCCACCTTGCCGGGCTCGCCCGCGAGCTCTTCGGCCGCGAGGTCCGGCGTCTCCTCGAGCTCGAGCAGGGACGTCTGGCCCGAGGACCTGCGCTCGATCCACGCGTGGACCTCCGTGCCGATCCGGGCGGCCGGCCCCGAGAACCGGGGGAGCGGCCGCACGACCGTCCAGTAGAAGCGCTTCGGGCAGCGACCGTAGTCGATCGCGGAGCTAACGGTGACGGTCCGCGGTGGCTCCGGCCCCTCGTCGGCCCCGGCCTCGCGCTCCAGCAGGTGCGCGGCCAGCGTACGGCGTTCCGCGCTCCCGGCCTCGAACGCCGCACGGTCGTCCTCGTCGAGCGCGTCCAGGAGGGAGGGCGGCACCCGACCCTGCTCGGCCGCGTCGAGGGCGGCGGCGCGCCACCCGTGAGGGAACAGGTCGTCCGACTCCTGGCGCAGGGCCGGCCCCGGCCACCCCGGCACGAAGCGCTGCCGGTACCCGGCGAGCGGGTTCTGCCCGTCCTCGGCCGAGACGTCCTCGCTCGCGTACGTGAGCTCCACGTCGCCGCGCTCCCTGCCCCACTTCACGAGCTCGACGAGGAATCTCCCGATCTTCTTCGCCCGTAGCCGCTCGCCGTACCAGATCGCCGAGGACGTGTAGAGGCGGCGCTTCGCGCGGGTGAGCGCCACGTAGGCGGTCCGGCGCTCTTCGAACTCCTCCTGCTGGCGCAGCGCGTCGGTGAAGTGACTCATGACCCCGTCGAAGGTGGGGAGCAGCTCGCGGTCCCGGCGCAGCTCGACGTCCAGCGACGCGCCCCGCCGCGCCGGGTTCTGCTGGACGCGGTCGTTCGGGAACAGCCCACCCGCGAGCCCCGGGACGAACACGGTGTCGAACTCGAGGCCCTTGGCGGCGTGGACGGTCATGACCTTCACCGAGTCCTCGTCGCTCGGCTGCACGGGGTTCCACTCGCGGTCCTCGTCGATCGCGTCCACGTAGTCGAGGAAGGCGCGGAGCGTGAGCTCGCCGTCGACGGGCTGGAACCCGTGCACCTGGTCGAGGAACGCGGTGAGGTTCCGGCGCTTGGCGGTGGCGAGCGCCGTGTCGACCTCGGCTTCGAGCTCGGAGAGCAGGCCGGTGCGGCGCACGACCTCGGCGAGGAACTCGGCGACCGGGCGTCGTGCGGCCTCGCGGAGCTCGGCGAGCTCGAGGGCGAACGCCCGCATCCGCTCGCGGCCCTCGTCGGACAGGTCCGTCACCTCGTCGAGGTGCTCGAGCGCCTCGGCGATCAGGTACGGGGTGTCCTCGAGCGGATCGGCGTCGAGCTCGAGGCGACGCTCCTTCAGCCGGGTCCGCATCGCGTAGTCGCTCGTCTTCGTCCACGCCGCCACGCGCGCGAGGTCCCGGTACCCGACGCGGTACCGGGGGCCGGTCAGGATGCGCGCGAGGGCGACGCTCTCCTCGGGGTTCGAGGCCGCCCGCGCGTAGGCGAGGACCTCGACGACCTCCGGGAGCCGGATGAGGCCGGCGAGCCCGATGAACTCGGCGGGCACGCCCCGCTCGGCGAACGCCATCTGCAGGGGTTCGAACAGCCGATGCGTGCGGCACAGCACCGCGCAGTCGCGCCACGCCAGGCCGTCGGCGTGGAGCGCGAGGATCCGGTCGGCGATCGCCTCGGCCTCCGCGATCTCGTGGTCGTGCTGCGCCACGGTGACCTCGCCCTGCCCGTTGGGCTCCCACGGCCGGAGCTCCTTCTCGGGGTCCGGACGCTGCTCGGACGGCAGCGGCGCGATCACCCGGTCGGCCGCCGAGAGGATCCGCGCGCCCGAGCGGAAGTTCGTGTAGAGCGGGAGCTTCTCGCACGGTGTGCCGTCCGCGCGGCGGAACACCGTCGGGAACTCGAGCAGGTTGTGGAGGCTCGCGCCGCGCCACGCGTAGATGTTCTGGTCCGGGTCGCCGACCGCGGTGACCGGATGGCCCTCGCCGAAGATCGACGCCATCAGCACGGCCTGCGCGTGGTTCGTGTCCTGGTACTCGTCCAGGAGCACGGCGCCGAACCGCTCACGGTAGGCGCGGCCGACCTCAGGGTGGGCGGTGACGATCCGCACCGCGTGCCCGATCTGGTCGCCGAAGTCGATCACGCCGAGCTCGGCCTTCAGCGCCCGGAACCGGCGGACGGCATCGGCGAGCTCGATCCGCTCGAGCGCCGCCCGGTACGGCTCCTCCGACCGGGCCTTCGCGAGCGTCTCGAGCTTGCCCTCGACGTGCGCGACGAGCTCTTCGGGCTGGACGAGGTGGTTCTGGAGCTGCTCGTCAAGGCTCAGGATGTTCGTCACGATGCTCGGCTGCCAGCGCGTCGTGAGGTGCTCGAACGTCATCGTGTCGAGGACGCGCTCGGCGATATCGACCCGCTGGGCCGGCGTGATCACGCGGTGGCTCGGCTCGATGCCGACGAGCATCCCGTGGCGCTCGAGCACCTGGGCGGCGAACCCGTGGTAGTTCGAGATCTCGGGCTCCTCGCCCTCCGCGAGATCGAGTTGCGCGAGCGCGTGCCGGACCCGGAGCCGGAGGTTCTCGGTGGCCTTGTTCGTGAAGGTGAGGCACAGGACGTTGCCGGGGTCCACCCCCGGATGCTCGGCCTCGACGAGCCCGTTCGCGACCATCGCGAGGTAGACGACGCGGGCCGCCATCACCGAGGTCTTTCCCGATCCGGCGCCGGCGACGAGCACGAACGGCTCGAGGGGGTACGAGATCGCGCGCCACTGCTCCTCCGTCGGCTGGCCGCCGAGGAACGCGACGATCGCGTCCGGGTAGCCGCTCATACGGATCGCGCCTCCTCGTCGGCGGCCTCGGGGACGGGGAACACGGCGCCGCCCTCCGGGTACCGCGGGCAGAGCGTGCGGAAGCCGCAGAAGAAGCAGTCGGCGCTCGTGCTCGGGACGTACCGACCCGCCTCGTCCAGCCGGCGCACCCGTTCGATGAGCCCGGACAGGCGGTCGCGCATCCGCTGCTTGTAGCCTTCCTCGGCCTCCTGCTGGACCGGCCAGTCGACGAGCGCGAGGTCGTCCTTGCTCCCCCTGCCGCCGAGGAACGCGAGCTCGACGCCCGAGATCGGGCGGTGCTCGGCGAGGTCCTCGCACTCGCTCACGGCCAGGTAATAGATGCCGAGCTGGAGGTTCTCCGCCGCCCGGGCCGCGCCGTCGGCGCGACCGGTCTTGAAGTCGGTGATGCGCGTGCCGCCATCGGGGGCGGGGCCGATCCGGTCGATGACGCCGTTGACGGTCGCGCCGTCGAACGTGAACGTGAACCGGTGCTCGGTCGCGTCGGCGGGCAGGTCGCCGTAGCGGGCGAACCAGTTCGGCACGAGGACCCGCTCGGCGTGCAGGCGCTCGGCCTCCGAGACCGCGTGCGAGGGGAACCGGGACTCCTGCCACTTGCGCCTGATCTCGGCGACGAAGGCGTCGGGCGTGCGCTCGACCTTCCCTTCCTCGCATGCCTGGATGAGCGAGTGGATCAGGTGGCCGACCCACGCCTTGTGGCCGCTCCCCGCGTCGAGCCCGAGCTCGTCGGCCAGCACGAACTGGAGCTCGCAGTTCTCCAGATGGTCCAGCCGCGAGTACGAGAGGTGGAGGTCCTCGCGCGGGAACGAGCCCGTGTCCGACCAGTCGCGCTGGAACCACCAGCGCTCGGGCCGAGCGCCGAGCGCGAGCAGGCCGTGGAGGCTCGCGAGCCGCTCGGCAGCCCGGGCGGCGGGGTGGGCGAGGGTCCGCCGCCACGACGCCGCGGCCTCGGCGACCGAGACCGGGGCGGCGAACGGAGCCGCCGGCGCGGCCCGCCAGATCACGGCCCGGTCCTCGGCGAACCGGGACGCGCCGGCGGCATGGGGATCCTCGCCCTCGGGCTGGCTCGCGGTCAGCACGACCCGGCGCACGGCACGATCGAGGACGAGGCCGAACAGCCTGCGCTCCTCCGCCAGGCGCGCGCGGTTCGCCTCCGACCGCGAGCGCGGGCCGTCGAGCGCGGCCAGATCGAACATCGGCTCGGGGCGCGACAGGCTCGGGAAGTTGCCCTCGACGGCCCCGACGACGAAGATCGTGTCGAACTCCAGGCCGGCGGCGGCGTGGGCGGTGAGCACGCGGACCGCGTCGCGGCGGACCACACCCTCGCCCGCGAGCTCCGGGGCGCCCTCCCGCGCGGCGATCTGCGTCAGGAACGCCTCGATCGAGGGCTCCGCCGAGTCTCCGGCCTTCTCGACCGCCCTTGCGAGCGCGAGGACCGCGTCGAGGTCGGCGCGCGCCTGCGCATCCACGTCCGCCTTCGCGACGAGACGGGCGGAGCACGGGAGCTCGCGCCATAGGACCCCGAACGCGTCGAGGACCGAGCGCGAACGGTCCTGCGCGTGTGCGAGTGCCGTCCGCAACGTCCCGAGCGACGCGCGCTCGGCCTCACCCAGACCTTCGTCGACGCCGAGCGCGTCTCGCGCCGGCCGGCCGTCGGCGCGGACCGAGCGCAGCAGCGCGCGCGCAGACGCGGGCGACAGCCCCCCGAGCTCCGACGTCAGCGCCGCCTCGATGAGCTCGTCGCGCTCGTCGTCGCCGGCCACGAGCCACCGGAGCGCGAGCAGGTACGGGACCGTGGCGGGCGAGCCGCCGGGTATCGGACCGGCGTCGAGACCCGTGTGCGGGATCCCGGCGTCGTCGAGCGCACGCACGAGCGCCGCCATCTGCGCGCCCTGTCGGCGCGTGATCGCCGCGAGCCCGCTCCACGGCACGTCGTCCTCGACGTGGATGCGCCGAAGCTCCCGCGCGACGGACGCGAGCTCCTCCGAGACGTGGGGCGCCCGCCACCCCTCGACCGGCGGCGCCGCGGCACCACGGTGGCGGGTGCCGAAGGCGACGACGGGGGCATCGAGCAGGTCGGCGAATCGCCTGAGCGGCACGTCGGTGGTCCCCTGGAACGAGAACACGTGCGCATCGGGGTTCCCCGCGACGACCAGGTCCGGCGGCTCGAGGCCCGTCACGAGTCGTTCGAACGAGATCGTCGCGTCCTGGTAGTCGTCCACGAGCACGTGCTCGAACGGCGGGGCGCCGCCGTCGGCCGCCTTCGCCGCCTGTGCGACGAGGCCCGCGAAGTCGACGGTGCCGTCCGAGGCGAGGACGTCGGTGTACCGACGATAGAACAGGCCGAGCCCCCGCCAGGCCGTCAGCCCGGCGCGCTCAGCGCGCTCGAGGAGGTCTTCGGGCGACAGGAGCGCCTCCTGCGCTCGGAGCACGACGTGGCGGACCTCGTCCGCGAACCCCCGCAGCGGGAGCAGCGAGCCGAGATCGCCCCAGGCGACCGGGTCCTCGTCCTGCAGGAGCGCCCGGACGCGCGCGAAGTGATCGGCGGCCGAGAGCACGCGCGGCGGCTCCGCGTAGCCGAGGACCGTGTACCGGAGCCCGAGCACGTGGTACGCGAGCGCGTGCACCGTGAACACCCGGACCGACGGGAGCGGAGCCGCGAGTCGGTCGAGGAGCACGGCACGGGCCTCGACCCGGTCGCGCTTGGAGCGGGTCACGAGCGCGATGCGCTCGGGGTCGGCACCGGTCTCGACGAGGCGAGCGAACCGCTCGCGCAGGACCCGCGTCTTCCCGGTCCCCGCCGGGCCGAGCACGAGCAGCGCGCCGCGCTCGTGCTCGAGGACGCGGCGCTGATCGGGATCGGGGTCGAAGGGGTGGGGGGCCACGTCGCCGATGCTACCGCCGGTCGCCGACACGGCGAGACGGCTCAGGAGCGATGGGCGCGGGCGTACCGGATCACCGCGGACCCGGTGATCGCGCCGACGAGCTGGCCCTCGCGAAGGACGAGGGCGGCGCGGCCGGTGCCGAGCTTGGCGGAGACCTCCTCGAGCGGGTCGTCGGGGTGGGCGAGGATCACCTGCGTGAGGGGGATGACGGCGTCACGGACCGGGCGGAGCGGATCCTCGACCCCGATCTCGCGCGCCGAGGAGAAGGACACCATGCCGATGACGCGGCCGGCCTCCAGGACGGGAAACGCCTCCTCCTCGTGACCGCGGAGGAACCGGTCGAGCGCCTCGGACAGCGTCATGTCCGCCGGGACCGCCGGGGGCGGCGGCTCCATCGCATCGGCGACCGTGGCGCCCGAGAGCCCGCGCGCGACCCCGGCGTGCCGGTCCTGCGCCCGTGCCCCCTGGAAGATGAACAGGCCGATGATGCCGAACCAGATGTATCTGTAGGAGTCCGAGCCGCCCCTCGCTAGCTCGAACAGTGTGTACGCGATCAGCAGCACCCCGAGCGCCATGCCCGTCCACGCCGCGATCCGCGTGCCGCGATCGTGGCGGCCGGTCACCTTCCAGATGACGGACTGCAGCATGCGGCCGCCGTCGAGCGGGAGCCCGGGCAGCACGTTGAACACCGCCATGATCAGGTTCACCCAGCCGACGTAGCCGAGGAGCCCCGACAGGGCGGGGTTGGCCGTCTCGGTGACCTGGGACAGCACCCAGAAGATGCCGCCGAGCGCGAGGCTGGTGGCCGGCCCCACCGCGGCGATCGTGAACGACGGGCCGGGACCCTTCTGGTCGACGCGCGCGCTCGTGTACCCGCCGAAGATGACGAGGGTGATCCCTTGGACCTCGATGTCGTTCAGGCGCGCCGCGACCGCGTGGGCCCCCTCGTGCAGGAACACCGCGCCGAAGAACAGCACCGACCCGAGCACCGCGTACGCGAGCGCCGCACCCGAGCTGAGGTCGCTCCGCGTCCGCTCCAGCTGCGCCCACAGGCTGTAGGTGAGGAGCACGGCGATCCAGACCCACGAGGGGTCGACGAACACCGGGATCCCGCGGATCGTCACGATCCGCCACGGTCGGCCGAACACGCGTCGAGCGTACCCCAGCAGGCACCGGACACCCGGGGCAGGTCACCTCGCTGGCTAGAGTGGATGCCATGGGCATCCGGGACGACGATCGGATCCGCCGGGCGGCGCAGCTCGGCCTCGCGATGCTCGTCGGGCTCGTCGGAGCGTGGCTCGGCGCCCTGCTGCTCGGCCGCGCCGAGGTCCCGATGGGGCCCTTCCGGGTCGAGGTCGCGGCCGGTTTCGGGAGCGGGGAGACCGAGATCGGCCTCCCGCCGTTCGGGCACCTGATCGCCGACACGCACACGTCCCCGCTGCGGATCTCGGCCACGCTCGAGGACGTCGGGGTCGAGCGGCTCACGGAGGTCGTCGGCCGGATCGGCGTCGAGGGTCTCTCGGAGCAGGTCCAGGCCGACGCGCTCGCGGAGGTCAGACGTCTCGGGGTGCGCCTGGTCGAGGTCTCGGTGATCGGCGCCCTGGTCCTGGCGCTCCTCGTGTTCCGCACGCGATGGAAGCTGATCCTCGCGGCGGCGGTGGCGGCGCTCGTCGCCGTCGGCGGGGCGGAGGTCCTCGCGTGGCGGACCTATCGCCCGGCCGCCTTCGCCGAGCCGACGTATACCGGCTCGCTCGGCACCGCGGCCAAGCTGATCGGGCCGGTGCGGGAGGCGACCGATCGCATCGAGGACTTCCGGGCGGGTCTGCAGACGCTCATCGTCGGCGCGACACGCGCGTACACCTCGATCCAGGCGCAACCGCTCGTCGGCGACGACGTCGTGCGCGTCCTTCACATATCGGACATCCATGCCACGCCACTCGGGATGGACTTCGCACAGGACATCGCGGAATCGTTCGACGTGGACATCGTGATCGACACCGGCGACACGACGTCGTTCGGGACGTCGATCGAGAACCTCATCGCTACGAGGATCCCTGGGTTCGAGCGCCCGTACGTGTTCGTCCGCGGGAGCCACGACCCGGCGAGCCTGCAGTCGGATATCGCCGCCCTGCCGAACGCGACGGTGCTCGACGGCACGGCCGAGGACGTCGACGGCCTCACGCTCTATGGGCTGGGGCATCCCGCGTACACGCCCGCGCGTGGCGAGGAGGTGGACGCCGAGGCGTACGAGGCCCAGGCGCGTGCCGCGGGGCTCGAGATCGCCGAGGACCTCGAGACGCTCGACGAGCTGCCCGACATCGTTGCTGTGCACGACGACCGGATGGCGGAGACGGTTGCCGGCACCGTGCCGCTCGTGATCTCGGGGCACTTCCACGAGACCGGCGTGCGCGTCCTGAACGGGACGCTGTTCCTGCGGATCGGCACGACCGGAGGCTCGGGCGCCGGCGTGTTCCGGGGGCTCGACATCCCCTTCTCGGCCGAGGTGCTCTACCTCTCGCGCGGGCCCGAGGCGGAACTCGTCGCCTACGACGTCATCGAGCAGTTCCCGGACACCGGCAGCCTGACGGTGACGCGGCACCTCGTGAGCCAAGACTTCGGCGAGCTCGTGCTCACGCCCTCGCCGTCGGTCAGCCTCGCGCCCCCGCTCACGGTGACCATCACGCCGACGCCGAGCGACACCCCCACTCCCGGGGACTGATCCGGCCGGAGCCGACCGGGTTTGCAGAGGTTCGGCGCCGCCCCGAGGCGCGCCGTGGGCCTACGCTCGGAGGGTGCGCACCCTCGTCCTGTACACGCGCGACCTGCGGGTCCACGACCACCCGGCGCTCACCGACGCCGTGCGGTCCTCGGACGAGGTCGTGCCGCTGTTCGTGCTCGATCCGTCTCTGCTGCGGGTCTCGCCGAACAGATCCCGGTTCCTCCTCGAGGGCCTCCACGACCTCCACCGCTCGCTCGAGCAGCGGGGCGGACGGCTCGTGCTCCGTCACGGCGACGTGGCTCGAACCGCGATCGCCCTCGCCCGGGAGGCGTCCGTCGATCGCGTGCTCGTGACGGGCGACGTGACCGCGACGGCCCGGGATCGCGAAGCCTGGCTCGCCGACGGCCTCGCGCGCGAGGGCATCGAGCTCCGCGTGCTCCCGGGGAACGCGATCGTCGATCCCGGTGACGTGGCGCCGGCCGGGCGCGGTGCGTACGTCGTCTTCACGCCGTACCACCGAGCGTGGGCGGCGGCGCCTCGGCGCTCGGTGTTCGGCGCGCCGGGGGCCGTCCGGGTCCCTGCCGAGGTCGCCTCGGATCCCCTCCCCGATCCTCGCTCGATCACGGCCGACGCGCTCGATCTCCCGAGCGGCGGGGAGGCAGCCGCCCGACGGCGGCTCGACGCGTTCCTCGGCGCTCGCGCGGCGACCTACGACGAGGCCCGCAACGACCCCGCGGCGGACGCGACCTCTCGTCTGTCGCCGTACCTGCGGCTCGGGTTCGTCTCCGCGAACGAGGTCGCCTCCCGCGCCGCACAGGTCCCTGGCGCCGAGGGCTTCGTCCGCCAGTTGGCCTGGCGCGACTTCTTCGGCCAGCTCCTGTGGCACGACTCGCGTCTCGCGTGGGAGGACCTGCGCGAGGGTCCGACACTCGACCCCCCGCCCCTCGAGGTCGGGCACGCCCTGAAGCTGTGGAAGGACGGCATGACGGGCTTGCCGCTCGTCGACGCGGGGATGCGTCAGCTGCGGCGCGAGGGATGGATCCACAACCGCGTGCGGATGGTCGTGGCGTCGTTCCTCACGCGCCGCCTGGGTGTTCCGTGGCAGGAGGGCGCGGCACACTTCGCGCGGTACCTCGTCGACGGCGATCCGGCGAGCAACGCTGGTGGCTGGCAGTGGGTCGCCGGCACCGGCACCGATCCTCGACGCTCGAGGTCCTTCAACCCCGTCCGGCAGGCCCGACGGTTCGATCCCCAGGGCGACTACGTCCGTCGCTACGTCCGGGAACTGCGGGGCGTGGAAGCACCTCTCGTCCTCGGCCCTTGGCGGCACTCCGCACTGCTAGAGTCGAGGGGGTATCCGGAGCCGGTATGCCCGGTACCGGATCGATGATCGTCCGGCCCAGGCTACCCTCCCTTCCACGCGGGCTTGCCCGCGGGCCTGGGCCGGACGTCTCACCTACTCTTCGAGTAGCGCGCTCAGGTCTCGCGCGTTGTTGACCGCGAAGTCGCGGTAGCAGTTGTTCATGAGCACGTGGGTCTCGCGCGTCTGGGCCGCGATGTCGCGGATCTTCGGCACCCACCCGAGCAGCTCGTCCTGCGAGTACTCGTAGCGGAAGCGCGGGGACGCGGTGTCCGACTTCACGTTCCAGGTCTCCGTGTTCCGACCGTGGAACCGGACCATGGACAGGTCCTTCGCCGTCGCCGCGGCGATCGGCGGCAGGCTCGAGTCGAATCCCTGCGGCATGTCGACGCACACGAACGGCAGGTCGTGCTGCTCGAGGAAGGACAGCGTCTCCTCGACGTTTCGCTCCTCGAGCCACGTCTTGTGGCGGAACTCGACGGCGATCCGGAAGTCCCTCAGCCGCTCGGCGCACTCGAGCACGTAGTCCTTGCTCCTGCGCCCGATCACGAACCACTGCGGGAACTGGAAGAGCACCGCCCCGAGCTTGCCGGCCGAGTGCAGGGGCATGAGCGCGTCGTGGAACCGCTGCCACACCTCCTCGACGACCGCGTCCGGCAGCTGCTCGCGGTAGACGTTGCGCTTCTCGCGCAGCTCGGGCGGGATCTCGTCCTGCAGGTCCTTGGCGATCGACCCGAGCTTCGTCGGGTGGTTCGTGAGCAGCGAGTAGGCCTTGATGTTGAACGTGAAATGCGGCGGCGTGCGCTCGATCCACAGGACCGCGTTGCGCTCCGAGGGTGGGAAGTAGTAGGTGGAGTCGACCTCCACGAGCGGGAAGTGCTCGGCGTAGTAGCGGAGACGGGCCTCGGCGGTCTTCACGCCCGACGGGTAGAAGTGACCCTCCTTCACGAGGGTTGGGTCGGTCCAGCTCGACGTCCCGACGAGGATGTTGCCCACGGAGCCCTAGCCTAGCCCCGGGGTCCGACCTCGGGCGGCTCGACGGACGGGGCGTTCTCGCTGCCCCGGCGCAGCACCCTGTTCTTGGCCTGCTCGGCCTTGTCCTTCGCGTAGTTGAGCATCCGCTGCGCCCACACGTACTCGGTCGCCAGGACGGCCAGGCCGGCGATGATCAGAAGCACGCCGGGCCCGGGCAGCACCATCATCGCGAGCCCCACGAGCAGGAGCACGACCCCGACGGCCGTGATCGCGATCCGCTTGCCGTTGCGCAGCATGAACCGGATCGTCACGTCGAAGGGGAACCAGACCCACCGAGCTACGTTGCCCATCTGGACGCTCATCCTACGGCCTCGGTCTCGAACGGAGCCTCGTCCTCCTCGACGACCTCGGGCCGAGCCGGAGCACGGTCGGCGGTTGCGCGGAGCGAGACCAGGACCGAGACGCCGATCATCGTCGCGATCGCTAGGAGCGAGGCCCAGATCGGGACCTCGATCACGTCGCTGAGCAGCATCTTGGCGCCGACGAACACCAGCACCGCGGCGAGACCGACCTTGAGGTAGACGAACCGCTCGATCATCCCGGCGAGCATGAAATACAGCGCCCGCAGGCCCAGGATCGCGAACGCGTTCGACGTGAACACCAGGAACGGGTCGCTCGTCACCGCGAAGATCGCCGGGATCGAGTCGACGGCGAAGAGGATGTCGGTCGTCTCGACGAGCACGAGCACCGCCAGGAGCGGTGTGGCCATCAGCCTGCCGGCGTGGCGCACGACGAACCGCTGCCCGTGTTCCTCGTCCGTCGTGGGGACCAGGCGTTTGAAGAGCCGGAGCGCTGGGTTGCGCTCGGGGTGCATCTCTTCGTTGCGGTGCCGGGCCATCCGGATACCGGTGAGCACCAGGAACGCGCCGAACAGGTAGATCGTCCAGTGGAAGCTCTCGAGCAGCGCCGCCCCACCGGCGATGAAGGCGGCACGGAACACGAGCGCACCGACCACGCCCCAGAACAGGACCCGGTGCTGGTACTTGGCCGGGACCGAGAAGTACCCGAAGATCAGGGCGAAGACGAAGATGTTGTCGACCGCCAGGCTCTTCTCGATCAGGTAGCCGGCCAGGTACTCGCCGCCCGCTCTCGGTCCCTGCCACGCGAAGATCAGCGCGCCGAACGCCAGGCCCAGCGCGATCCAGAAGACGCTGAACTTCGTCGCCTCGCGGAACGAGACCTCATGCGCCTCGCGGTGGAAGACGAACAGGTCCAGCCCGAGCAGGAACAGGATCAGTCCGACGAACGCGCCCCACACCCACAGGTCGACAGCCACCTCGTGCTCCCTCCGACGTCAGGGCCGGCGCGATGCCGGCTCGGTCTCCGTCGGAGGTCTTCCCGGCCCGAGGGCCGGCGGCACCGGGCTCTCGCCGGGATGACGGTGCCGCCGCGCGGGGTACTCCCCTCCGTCTTCGGGCGGTGTTCGTCGCCCGAGCCTCGACGGTTCATCCC
>Ga0105094_10000077_pt1 | contig 37037 bp, 74 predicted proteins | sample PPLLak1March2015_2_FD_87023 | JGI IMG/M metagenome (GOLD analysis project Ga0105094, IMG submission 87023) | Freshwater sediment microbial communities from Prairie Pothole Lake near Jamestown, North Dakota, USA - PPLs Lake P8 Core (3) Depth... | ecosystem: Environmental > Aquatic > Freshwater >...
TCCCCCTTCCGATCCGGAGCAGATACGCAGCGTCTACAGCGATCAGATCCGGAGCGATCTTGGCAATCGCTGCCTCCAGCGAACTCGCTGTCAGCTTGTCCTCGTCATCCAGGATGTATGGACCATCCAGTTCCCCCGCCCGTGAGTCCAACGCCTCGAAGTATCGCTCCTCCGCTGATCGTCCATCCTGTCCTGGAAGTTGTGACAAGCACCCACTTATTACGTCAGAGTAGGATACTGACGCATCTATAGCGAAGAACCTCTCCCCCACCTCGATGGCGTTCATCTCTGGACTGATAATCAGTACCCTCTTCCCGCACAGGTGAGCATGGCGAGCAACGATGATTGCCAGGAAAGTTTTCCCGACCGATGGGCGAGCCACGAAGAACGTCAACGTCTCCGGCCACAGGCCCCGCGTCATGTTGTTGATGGACTTCCAGGGAAGCTCGATTCCCATCCGTCCCATCTTGATGTCGTTGTAGAACTCCCGAAGGGATGGCCCTAGTCGTCGCAGATCGATAGCACTGGCTCCTACCTGCACTGCTCGCACATCGTTCTGGAGCCTGTCCAGGGTTTCGAGTACGTCATTCGTGGAGCCATGCTGTAGGTCTGCCGCTGCCCTCGCCAGTCCACCCTGTAGAATAGTGAAGGTCCTCCGTTGCCGAAGCTCTCGCGCTATCCAGGCAGGCTCTATCGAGGGGTCATGCTCGAACGATGGGAATCGTTCCTTGACCAGATGGACTTCGGGAACCTTACCCGTTTCGTGCCTGTAGAGGTGGATGAACTCGCAGGCTTTCCTCGCAGCCTCATCGGCCAAAAAGCTATCGTCGATCTCCACGCCGCGGATCTCGTTCCACGGGCGCGAGAGGACAATCGACACGTATCCCCAATCCAGTGACGCCATTGACCTTCCCTGGAACTACTGCCCGTAATTCGCAGCCATCTTTTGTTCAACCTCCGTTCGGAAGGACTCGCCCCGGATCTCCACCGGAAAGAGGGCCTCCCTCACGATCTCCACGAACTTCTGCCGGTAGACTCCCGGCACCTTCGCGCCCCGCCCATCGGTATGCGGTCCCATCTTCATCGGAGACGTGTTGCAGGTGACGATGACCACCTTACGCCTCTGAAACCGATAGCGCAAGATACTCTCGATCATGCGCTCGATGTTCCCGCCCGCGTCGTGATGCTCCGCTCCCAGATCGTCCAGGACCAGCACATCCACTTCCTTCGCACGCTCCTGCCACGAGGTATCGATGTCGAACATCTCCCCGTTGAGGATCTTCGTGATCAGGTCGGACACCTCCACGTAGAGACAGGAGTATCCACGCCTCCGCAGTTCCATCGCCACGACGGCGACCGCAGCCGACTTCCCTACCCCGTAGGCACCCCACACCAGGAGCCCGTCGCCCCGCATGTAGGTCCCATCGGAGAGGTACTTCCGAATCACGTCCTGCCCCTCTCCCTGAATCCGGGCGAAACGGGCCTCCCAGAACCTCTGGGGGAGGTTCATCCTCTCCAGGTCACGCTGGAGAAGTGGCCTTCGGACCCTCACGATCCGGCCATCGCCCGTTGTTGCCGCTCCCGTCATCTTCCACGTATTCATCTGCCGTGCGCTTCGACACCCTGTCCGTCATTTTCACTTTCCCACTCGCTGCCGGAAAGATCCTCTCCCGCAGCTTGTAGAAGAGGGAAACATTCGGGACTGGTGAATCGATCCACGCATTTTCCGCCTTCAAGTTCTCCCACTGATCGAAATATACCACAACGGCTTTCTTTGTCAACTCCAATCCATACGCTGCAATCAATTGCACCATCAACTGACTCTCCTTCCCCATCAACTTCCCCGCGCTCACCCCATCCCACCCCTTCGCCATGCACTCGGTCCAGACCTTCCAGACCTCACCCTTCTGCTCCTTCACCGACCTCTCCTTCGGAGCAATGCTCGTTTCGTGGATTCGCTGACGAATGATGGCGCGGGCCTCTTCCATTCTATGATCCGTATCCACCCTTTTCCCTTCCTTCCCTACCTCATCTCCCTTGCTACCTCCTCCTTCCTGCTCTTTTTCTGTAACGAAGGAATTCTCCTCTGAGTTATTCTCACCTGAGAATTGCCTCTCTCTTCCTTGATCTTGATCTATATAGGATCGATCAGGGATGTCATTCTCACGTGAGAATAACTCCTCGCTGGCAAGTAGCTTCCCAAGTTCACCGTCCAGTTTCCTCATCACAGCTTCCAGTTCCGGCCCAGAAAGAGGCACCCTATCGAGCTTGCAGGACTTCTTCCTGCCCGTCATGCAGTCCGGGTAGCACTCGCAGGCCATGCACTGCTCTATCGACTCCTCCACCGTCAGCCAGAACCTATTCATGTAGGAGTCCTGGAACTTGTTGAAAGCATCTACCAGTTCACGAAGATCACCCAGCATCCCCATCATGTTCCGAAGGATCGGAGACTTGGCCCGCGATGGTGGCAACAGGCAGGCAAACACTCCCCGCGACACCTTCATGATCTTCTTGTCCTGCTCCAATTCTCCCAGGAGCCGATAGTACGTCGCCGGAGAAACCACCGTCTGCCCATCGTGCGACAAGTCTACCGTGCCATCGTCACGTACCCCAGCAACGATCTTGAAGAACAACCGCTTCTTTGCCCTGTCATCCATCGTCTACAACTCCCGGTGAAACGACTCGACTTCTCCCCCGTACCGCCCCACGTCCAGCACCGTCATCCACACTACCGCCCCACCCTCGCTCCGCAGTAGCGCCGTCCAGTACCTACTCCCCCACTCCTCCCCCATTGCTGCCCGTAACTCCGCTACCTTGCTCGCTGGATCCCTCGCCTCGCTCACCACCTGCTTCCCGCCCTTCACCGATGTCACCCGCCACCTACGCTCCTTCCCCTCCACGCCCCGGTTGAACACAATCTCGTCACCGATCCGTGGCCTCGCAGCGTAGCCCGTGCTCATCCCCGCCTCCTATGAGTGAACCGATGCGTCAGCACGATCACGTTCGCTAGGTTCCAGTAACCCTTCTCCTTCAGTGTCGGCGGATCGTCCCCCACATGCACCGTCTCCATCAACTGATCCCATCGGGCCTGATCATCCTTCGCTGCCAGTACCGTCATCCGGACGAAGAACTCCACCTTCTCCTTCTGGTCTGCCAGCTTCACATCTACCAAGCACCGCGAGCAGATGATCTCCCCGTTCCAGCGCCACTCCCCACGTCCACCACACACGCACTTCCGACGCCTCTTCCTCGGATCGTAGGCTTCAACCCGCACCCCCTCCGGGATGTAGAGAGCCTTGCCGTCAGCCGGGTCGGTCGGAAACATCGTCCCGTACCTCCTCTGCCTGCTCGAAGATCACGACCCATTGACACTCCCCACCGTCGTACCTCTCACATGCCTCACACCGCTCTACCTCGTGGGCTCCCTTGCACAGCCGGTGCAGCAGCCCCGAAGTCACGTTCCCGTACAGCCTCTCCGCTTCCATGAGGACACCTCTCCTTCATGCCTTTAGATATAACAGGATACGGCTTTTTGTCAAACGGCCAGTTCGCCCTCGATGGTCACGAACCCCGCCGCCAAGGTCTTGCACAGGCTCTTATCGGCCACCGAAAACGCCTGCCCTACCAGATCCGGCCAGTCGCCAGGATCCACGATAGCGTGCTCATCGTCCAGAACCCGCCTAATCGCCGTCCTGAAGCCCCCAACTTCCAAAAGCATCCCAGGTGCCAATTCCGCCAGAAACGCGGTTCCTGCCCCTACCACGCCTGTCCCACCCCCCGTCACATCGATGGTCCCCGTCCCTGGCCCGAATACCCCAGCCCGGAAGTTCTCCAGTTCCCACACGTAGGTCCCTCGCCGCGCCAGTTGCAGGTCCCGCGGCCGGATCGGGACCCCCACGTGCGAATTCGCAATGTCCGACAAGTCGAAGTCCCCGGCCCGGTACGTCGTCTTGAACAGCATCTCGTGGTCTAGGGTCGCGTGCAGCTTGATCGAGAGCTTGTACTGGTCCGTGGGGTCGATAGGCCACAGAAGGGGTCCACCATCCTCCGGCGACGTGTCGTCCTGGACCGTGAATCGAATCACGTCCGAATCTCCCGCCTTCAGTATGAACTCCTGGCGCAGTACGTCTATCGCCATCGTCTCACCCACTACCACGACTACCGCCGGGAGCTTGATGATTCCCCGCGTCTGGCCCCACAGTTCTATCATCGACTACACTGTAGCCCGCCCCGTTCCTTACGCTTCGGGTCGTCAGCAGTCACCTCGCACCGACGACGGTAGTGCGACAGGCACATCGCCGCTGCCAGCTTCCGCATCGCATTGATGTTCGAACCCTCCCGGCCGATGACCTTCCCCAAGTCATCGTAGGCACAGTAGATCGAGAAGTAGCTCGTCCCCTTGTCGGGACTCAGCACCTCCTCCACCCGCACCTGCTCCGGTTGATCTACGACCAGTCGAACCGTGGCATCAAGCCACTCCTTGACCTTGACCGAACCTTCCTGCGCCATGACATCCTCCTACAACTCCGCTATCTCGGATACGTTCTCGACTCAATGAACTCTCGAACCTTCCGATCTACCTCACCGCCTACGCGACACTGGTAGACCAGATCATCGAACGCTGCCTTATCCCCCCTCTGGACGCTCTCCAATATCCCAGGATCCGCGTCCCGTAGCACACCAGCGAACTCCGCACACATCGCATCTGTCCAGTACGTACAGGCAGCCACGCCCCTCGTCAGTCGCCTCACCTCACGTGCCACCGGACTCCCGCCCAAGTCCCACAGCATCGTCAGGTTCGGCTCCTTCCCCACCTCACCCATCGCCACCACTACGTCATCGAACAGCGTCTCCCCCATTACCGCTGTCGCTCTCTGCTCCACCTTCGTCTGCCCTCCCACCGGGGCATGAACGAACCACCGCCTCCTCGTCTCCGTCTTGGCCCTGTCGTATGCCTCGATGAACCTCTCGACCCTCACATCCTCTTCCAGCTTCGAGAGATTGTAGACCCCGCACTCCTTCAGTACCGTCCGTGCATCCACGTCGCAGTACCGCATCGACATCTCGTACAGGGTCACATGCGTCCCATCCCCGAACGCTGCCTCCCTCGTCTTGCGGTAGTGAGGCTCCCCGTAGATCCGGATCTTGTGCTTCGGAGGACGCTCGAACTCGATCAGCCGATCCTCGTCCCGACTCCACCCGCCTACCAGTTCCATCTCCCACATCACCCCGTCATTGCTCACGACCCGGAACACGTCCCGACCACGAGCAACCTTGGGAGCAGAAAACAGATCCAGCAGGCGCACGGCCCGTTCCGATTCCCGCACCTCGTCCAGTACCAGACTGCCGATGCCGGTCATGTACCAGTACCCTTGAACGCCTCCCAGACCCGGAACTTCGTGTCCAACGATCCCGTGTTCACGTAGATCCCATCGGCGTCCAGGCACGATACCATGAAGTAGGCACGCCCGATCCCGGCCACGCCCATCACCTCTACAGGGATGTACGTCCCCAGGCTCCCGACCCGTACCTCGAACCCTCGGTCTGCCTGGATCAGCACGAAGTCCACTTCAGCAGGAGCACCAGTCCCATCCTGCCTCGTCAGCAGGTAGTCGGACGACGTTGCGGGTACAACGATGGAAGATGTCTCCGCGTCCCTATAGTCCGCTGTGACTTCCCGGAACGCGAGAGGACCAAGACTGACTTCCGAACTGGTCTTCTCCTCGCCCTGGATGTCTATGCCCAGGCGAGTGATCATGCCGTTCGTCTATCAGGCCGGGTACTCGATCTCCCAGTGGATCGTTCCGACCCACGGGATCATGCCGAACGCCACGTCGAAGCCGCCTGCCACGAGGTTCTGCACCTCGAAGGGCGCACCGCCAGCCACGCCCTCCAGGACCACGCTCTTGACCCTGTAGAGCCCCGGCATCGCACGCGGGAACAGGATCGTCACGACGGGCAGCGGAGCCGCCACGACCTGCGATCCCTTCTGGTTCCACACGCTGCCACCGACGCCCAGCAGCATCTCCTCCAGATCGAAGTCGTAGGGATCCCTGGCCAGCACCGTGATCAGCAGGTAGCCCGACTTCACCATCTGCTCGATCTCGCGGAGGTTGTCCACGCGGGCCGGATTGCTCCGGTACTCCACGAGATCCCTCACGTGGATCGGGAGATCCTTCGTCCCTGCCGCCGGAAGGTCCACGTCGAACGGGGCCGGGATGTGCTTCGTGACCGCCGCCAAGCTCGTGAGTCGTACCATCATTGTCCTTCTCCTCTTTCTCGAAAAACCTGAAAGGGCTCCTACGCCCCTTGGTTACGCCGCCCTGCTCGCTGCCGCCGCACGCTTCGCAGCGAACTCCTTCTTCCTCGCTGCCTTCCCCTTCAACCACTGACGATATGCCTTGTTGTATTCCTTCTTGTAGCTCTTGTCGATCCGGAACTTGATCGTCTTGTCCGTCAAGTCGTCCGTGCAGGTGCAGTTGTAGTTCGAGCACGAACAGTCCCACCGCTCGCTCCGCTTGTCCGACTTCGCAGGCTCGTGATAGAACGGGTGCATCTTCCACCCCTTCTTCACCGCTGGTCCACGACTCGGACGCCTCTTGAACGGGTACTGCGACTTCCCTGCCTCGTCCAGCCCATCGCCCTCGGACTCCGCGACCAGTTCCATCAGTCGATCCATCGTCAGTTCCTCCGGGAATGTCCCTTCGAAAAGCACTTCCTATTCTCTACGTTTCCAGTTCTATTTCAAGTACCAATCGATCATCCAGCACCACCTCGCCTCACCCATGCCGTCGCAGTCGGCAATACCTGAATGATTTTGAGCAGATGCTTGCATAATCTCGTCTTCATCTTCGGGTTCGTCGCCTTCGGTGGAAGCGCCTGTACCTGCGTCACCGTACTCGACTTCCGCTCTGCCAATGCGTACTCCAGCCGGTACATGAAGTCCCCGCAGTCGCACATCACCCACACCGGCTCTCCACGTCCGATCTCATCGGAGTAGAATCGCATCTGGCACTTGTGCGCCCGCTGATGACCCGTCGTGATCCACTCCAGGTCTATCGTCTGCCGCCCCTCATGCTCACCATGCTTGATTCCCTTGCGAGGATCGAAGTGAGCCACCTTCACGGCTCTCGATTCCAGGAACGTCTTGGCAGGGGTATCACGAATCAAGGCCTGGAGATACTGCGGCACCCTCTACTTCCTGGCTTTGGACAGTTCCGTTGGCCTGAATGACGTGTCCCGCTCGATGGCCTGAAGCCCCGGAATCTTCTTCCCCCCTACCGTCGCTTCGAGCGATTCCAGTTCCTTCAGCGAGAAGTACCCCAACTCCCCCTGCCCCGGCAGGATCTCGGCCCACCCGAACATCTCGTCTGTCCCATCGAACTCCGTCACCAGCCACGTCCCGCGCCCGTAGGCATGGAAGAACCGAACGTAGGCGATGGGATCTTCCACCTCGCTCTGCGTTCCGATCTTCGGGATCTTCTTCCTGTCGGCAGCCGTGAGGAGCTTCTGCTTCTTCTCGGTCAGTTCCCCCACGATCTCCAGTGTCCTCTGCATGGCTACCTCTCCGAAGTCAGGTTCGCATCCCGACACATGCCAACCAGCATGTTCACAAGGTTATCCAACGGATCCTTCGTGTAGACCTTCACTTCGCCATGGGTCGGACCACGAACTCCTCCCGTGGTATCAGCCCATGCGTGTACGAAAGCATCGCCCCGTCCCGTCCAGTCGATGATCATGTTCCCCTTCACTTCGATGTCGCTCAGGTCGGTCGTCTCGAACTCGACGGACGAGAATCCCGACCGCTCATTGTAATCTGTCACCCACCGCATCGGGGAGTGCGTGTACTTCTTCACCTTGGCAAAGATCCGGTTCCCCAAATCGGACAGCACGGGGGCCATCTCCTCGATGTAGGACTTCGAGAATCCACCCTTCGCCTCCGTGATTACCTGCTCGCCAATCATCACTCTCTCCGTCTAGTAGAAGGTCAGTCCATACCTTCCTGTCAGCCCTTGCGCTACGGTCCCCAACCTCTTCTTCTCCGCATCCGTCAAGCCCGTCAGGTAGTTCTCGCCCTTCGTCGTGATCGCCCCAGCCTTCGTCAGATACCCACCCGCCTTCAGCTTCTCCTTCGCCTCGTCCACGCCCGCCAGCTTGTCGAAGTATTCCTGCCGATACGATGACTTCAATCCACTCGTGATCTTCAGCACGGTCACTTCCACGTCCGACAAGCCCGTCGATGGAGGCGGCAACATCTTCGCCATCGTTCCAGGGTTCACGTAGATCCGGACGCTCCCCCCGCCCCCACCGTAGAAGTTGATCACGATGACCGCCCCACCCACCGGAATCGCAGAGTCGATGTCGTGGAACTCCCCGAACTTCCCCCCGAACGGCAACGGCAGATTCTTCCCCGTGTTGATGTCCACGAGGATGATCTTCTCCATCACGTTGTTCGGATCGTAGGTCTGCTTGAACCTCTCGACCGGCACCACGGTTATGCGGGGCCTTCCCTTCCCGAACTCTGCCTTGATCGCCTTCGCCAGCGACGGAGGCAAGTCCTTCATGTCGATGGCGAGAGTAGATTCCTCTGCGATGATCTCCAGAAGCCTCCGCATCTCACTCCACCTTCTCGATGATGATGACCGTGAGAATCGCCAGCACTACCGCCAGTCCGAACCCTATCCCCATCCCCACCGCGAACTTGTAGCGGTTCCACTTCGAGTTCAGTTGCTTGTCCAGCTTGATGATCTGCTTGTCGGCTCGCTCCAGGTTGTCCCGGTAGATCCTCTCCTTCTCGGCCCACACCTGGAGATCGATGGAGTAGAGTCCCCGCAGTTCCGTGTACGCGATCTTGTAGTCAGCAGCCCGCAGCGCCTTCGCCTCGCTCATGAGGATCCCACCGGGAAGGAGGACCAGCCCACTCACCTGGAGCTTCGGAGCGCCCAACCCAACCTTCACGCACACCACGTCGCCCTCGTAAGGCTCGTCCCCTTCTAAGTCCTCCGTCCCGGTGGTTCCATAGGCCCATGCCTGATCCTCTGGGATCGGCGTTGCGCCTGGATCCGGGGGCAGTTCCTTCTCGTCCTTCTTCGGCTCCTCCCCGAATGTTTCACGTGAAACAGTGGTAGCGGCCAGAAAGGCAGTCACCGTCACCATTGCAATCAATTGCAAGAGCAGCCTCTTCATCGAACCGACTTCTTCATCCCGTTGCTGCCGTTGCCCACGAGATCCCGTACAGCATCGCTCATCCTCCACCGCAGTCCACGCACGCTGTCCAGGATCCCGCGCAGATCGACGATCACCGTAGCCTTCAGTCGAAGCACGTTGCCTTCCAGCCACTCCATCTTGAAGGTGTTCCCCTCGAAGTAGACCTTCGGAGCATCGTAGTAGTCGATGGGCCGTCCCGATCCAGAGTTCATCTTCACCACGAGCCTCTGGAGAAGGGCGTCCCGGTTTCGATCCAAGAATGCCTGATCGGGCATCTTGGGATTCTCCTCGCTGAATGTCTCGTAGACCGATGCCACGACGACCGGGACCTTGATCGTATCGCCGTCCGCGACTGGCGTTCCGAACTCCTCCGTCTTGATCGTGGTCTTTCCTACCGCGATCTCAGGGGCCTGCTCGTTCAGCGCCTTGGTGTCCGAACCTATCGTCGCCATCGTGCTCTCGATGATTGCCCGTCCGATGTCCATCTTCGTTCTCCTACAGGTTGTCCGCGATCCACGTCGCTACCCGATTCCGACGCCTGACCGGCTCCGGGTCTTTCTTGATTTCCTCTACCACGGTTCGATTCTCGTCCGCAACGGCAGTCACTTCGGCCTTCTTCACTTCGGCCGCCTTCTCGATCTCGTCCACCCTCTCCACGGCCCGCTCCACGAACTTCTTCACGGGCTCTATATCCCCCGGCTTTCGCCGTCCACTGGCAATCGCCACGCTGATGACGACTCCCGCGATGAACGCTACGACCGCAAAGAGCAGCCATGCCCACTTCACGATCCAGGCCCATGCAGACTTCAACTTCGCCATCCGTTCACTCTCCCGACTTCAGTCTTCTGCGCCGAGCCTTGATCATCCTCTCGATACTTGCAAGCTGCTTGGCAGATGCCTCCCGAACGAACCTCCGCACGTCCCCCAACGTCGTCCCATTGTCGTCACGCCTCCTTCCAGCCACGTAGACTACCGGAGGATGATGTGGATGCGGCGGTGGTCCAGGGGGAGGTGGTGGTGGTGGTGGTGGAGGTGGAGGCGGCGGACCTTCTTCGAGGCCCTGTATCATCTCCATCAGCTTCTTGCCGTACATCGTAGACTCCTACACCTTCACGAAGCTGCTTCCACGCCTGCACATGTCCAGGAGCATCTGCGGGCTCACCCTCTCGGGATCAACTCCATGCCACTCCGGGATCACATGACTCGGATCCGCCCTAACCACAAGCTCGGAACAGATCACCCCATCTGCCGACGCGAACGGATTCTTCATCTCGACCTTGAACCATCGCCATACCCACAGGCACAGGATGGCTCCCACGAGGCCCATGTAGTCGTACTTCGTTCCCATCCAGGACACAGCCGATGCATATCCCCCTGGCACGTCCATCCTCGTCCTGTACCTCGCCACGACCATCGCCTTCTTCTCGTACTTCGCAGGCAAGCACATCTCGACCCCGGACACGCCAGCCTGGATCATGATGGGCCGTCCAAGTTCCGGCCCCTCGTACTCCAGCCAGCAATGGTTCGTCTCGGCCCGCAAGATGAGCCACTTCACCCATCCCACGATGCCCTTGTCCCGACCGAATCCGATGGTCAGTTTCACAGCGCCTCCCCTGGGAACAGGCACGTCCTCGGTCGGTAGACCTCCATCTCGACATACCCCCGGTTGTCCGTGTCCGCGTTCGGAACCACCACCATCAGCCACCACTCGTACTGCTGCGGGATTGCCCTCTCCGTGCAGCCCTCCGCATTGAACTCATCTCCCATCGGACAGTCCCCGTGGAACATGAGATTGGCGCAGTACCTCGATAGGATCACCGGCCCGCTCGATGCCTGAACCGGCTGTCCCTGGCGGTTGTAGTAGTACTGCCCCTGCGGACACACGATCAGCATGTCGCAGTAGCTACCGAAGTCGGCTCCGTAGAAGTACAGCGTCCCCTCCTTCAGATAGGTTGCCTCGGAGAACTTCCAGACTACCCGCTTGGCCTTCATCCCCACCGGAAGCTGGTACGGCCACACTCCACCATAGGCTCCAGCAATGGCATCCAGCGCGGCGTTGTCAATGTCATCCTCGGTTCCCCCGAAGTCCCACTTGATGACCTTGCCATTCCCAACCTTCGGATCGACCGTCGCATCGTCACCACGCATCGTGAAGTAGTTGCTCGTCCCCTCTGGCCTGGAATCTGCCCGGAACTTCGGGATGTCCCCCACGGTCGGGAACCGCTGCGCCAGTCCCAAGATCAGCGTTATCCCGCTCGCCATGTCGTAGTCTTGGTCTCCATCATTGATCTGGTACTTGTCCGTGCCCTGGCCCAACAACGTCACGAGACTGTTGGACATCGCCAACTTCGCCAGGGGGATCCCACTCTCGTTCACGAGATCCTTCTGGCCTTCCGCCGGGACAGTCACCCCGCCAAGGTCGGCAATGACCACGGGCTCCGTCGTCTTGTTCTTGAAGATTCGTGCGCTTCCCATCTCAGACTCCTTGCGCGAACAACTGCACGGTCGGGGTCGTCGCCTTGCCTTCGATTCTCACGGCCAGATCATCTCCAGCGTCCAGGCTCACATCCACCTTCTTGCTTTTTCTGCTCTCCCCAACAAGCGCCACCGATGCCACGTCATGACCATTCAAGACGACGTGAAATATGCACGTACCCACGACACCCATCACCACCGTCACGAGGTACAGGCTCCTCTTTCTGTCCACCGTAGCAGGGGTCACATTGCTCGAACTTCCCCCGTAGTCCAAGTAGATATCGGCAGGAACTCCTTGCGCCTGGAAGATGAACGTGATCGCCTCTCCCTTTGCCGCCGGATCTGGCAACGGCTGGAGTACGTCCACAATCCCATCCAAGATCGCCTTGTCGGTTGGACCTAACGCATTCTCGAACTGGACATGGAGCACTCCATCGCTCTCGTTCCACTCCGATCCCTCGATGCTCTTGTCCGACATGGCAGACGCCAGAACATCGACCCTCAACTGATCCAGATCCGGAGACTCGGTTCCGGGCTTGCTGTAATCGTAGATCGTAGACATCACTTCATCCTAGCCAGCGTTAACCTTGCTCTCTGAATTGATGCTGTACCACCAGCAGACGATCTCCATGCCATCACTATCGCGTGCTCTCCATCCTCCAAGGACAGAACAATGTGCCCCCCCTCCCCCTCGTAGCTAGACGAGGTACATTGTGGCAAGCACACGACCGCTGCATCTACCATCACCCTCATCTCACACGCCCCAGATGATCGGCGTAACTCACAGTACCAGTCCAGAATGAACACCCCGGCCTTCACCGTTGGAGTCAACTTCAGCTTGGACTGGAAAGAAGTCAGTGTCGTAGATGAAAGTCTATCATCTGCCTCACTGTAGATCAGAATCTCTCCCGGTGGTCCCTGCGGTCCAGTCGGTCCAACGTCCCCCTGCGGTCCCTGCGGGCCAACGGGACCAGGAATCCCCGTTCCCTGGATCCACACCCACGGAACCGCCGTCGCCGTCTGGATGTACTGCTCATCCTCATCTTCGACAACTACCACCCACCCATCCCTCGGAACAAAGAACGCCCATCCCTCTCCCGTCCATTCCGCAAGTTCGCCCTCATGTCCAGCCCAGTCCCCACTAGGCAATCCCACGGGAGTAATCAGATACCTGTCACCAATAACAGGAGTAGCAGGAGGTAGTGCTAGATCCTTGTCCTTGACCGGCTGTCTCCACTCGGGAGCAGCATCAAGATCCGCCCCACATGGAACCCCACTCTTCCAGCATCCCATCGACCACTCCGATGTCTATACGATACTCGTCACGATTCCGTTCACCACTGTAATCGTCTTACCGTCTACCGTCGTGAACGTCCCGCTCACTCCCGTCCGCACAGCCCCGTCGAACGTCTTGAAGCCTGCTTCCGCGTGGACCACCCCAGCCCCCGGATCGGCGTTGCGCCCTGCGCTGATCCCGTCCTTCACGGCCCACCCAGCCTCGGGCTCGCTGTAGCCGATCCCTCCGTTCCCGCACCCATCCTCGGCCACGAACGAGAACTTCTTGGTCACGACACCGCCTGTGCTCGCCTGCGTCTTAGCCTTGAAGCAGTAGCCCCTGTCGATGACCGACCCTATTCCACTGGCAGTCGGCTGAAACGCATAGGACGAAATCGCTTCGACGATCCGGCCAGCACAGTCTGACGTGAAGATGTAGCCCATCAGGCCAACGGCCATCTCCACGGTTCCCTCCCCCATATGAACCACGGTCCCCTCAACCCCGTTCAGGTCGCCGTGGCCGGGAGCACCGCAGTTGAAATCCGCCGTGCAGCCAGTGTCCACCTCCGTGACGCCCTGCATCCCCCACGAGCGTTCGGTCGTGTTGGACGGTGGGTTCATCAGGAGACGATTGAACATCGCCCTGTTGCCATTGCCGGGGATGATCGCCGTCACCGTATTGATCAGCCGCTCCACGTACAACTGCGGACGGTCGAACACGTAGGGTGGGATGCCGATGGTCGGATCTGACTTGGTTCCGGCCCTCAGACGCCCAAGCCAACTCAATGCGCCACCTGACTCCAGCAGCCCCCCACAGCACACCTTCAACCCATCGAGCCACGCGCCCATCGTCTACTCCGAATCAGGTGATTGCAATTGATTGCACGGCGCACGTCACGAGTGGTCGTCACCATCATCGTCAGGCTCGTCCTTCTTCACTTCGGACTCCTTCGGAACCAGCGTCTTCGAGGCCCGCTCCTGGAGATCCGCGTCCGTGAGCTTCAGGTACTTCTTCGCCAGCGCCTTGAACAAGATCCAGATCCACGTGGCCGCGAACCCCGCCACGACTCCCACCAGGATCATGAACCTCCAAGGCATGTCCGCGAACATCCCGACGCCCTTCACCGCGAACGCCAGTCCGATTCCCACGAGAGGCTGGAGCACGTGCAGGATCGTCTTGTAGACCGGCGACTTCTCGTAGTCTGGCTTCCAGAACCCGATCATCGTCCGTATGAAGGTCGTGATAGCGATGATGCCTACCGGCAGCAGCACCTCCGGACGGAACAGGACATTCAGGGCCTCGATGAAGTCTTGCATGGTGTCCTCCACCCCCGCTTTCGCTTCCGCCGCTCACGTACCGGCTTCAACTCGGGGCTCGACACCATGAACATCGGCTTTACGTAGGACCCAACATTGGCTGTAGTAGTCTGCTCTCCGAACAGGACCCGAACCATCACGCCGCGGCTTCCTCGCCCTCGCCCTTCTCCTTCGTGGTCAGATGACCCTCCCCGGAGATCCCCACCCCGAACATGTAGACCATCATCGCCATCAGCATCACTTCCTCGGAGGCCGTGTCCTTCGTCAGACCCTCGATCCGCCCCTTCATGTCCATGGTCATCTTCTTGCCGATCCTCTTCAGGTACTCGACCGCAGCTTCCTTCTCCTTGTCGTCCAGCGCCGCCCACTTCTCCGTCGCCGTCTTCAAGAACCCGGAGAACTTCGGCATCGACGACCGCAGGAAGTTCAGCTTCGTGGCCTGCTCCAGTAGCGCCTTCGACCACTCGGCCTTCAACGCCTCGATGACCGGCTTCGCTGCCTCTGGCGACCCGACAGCATCCATGATCGCCTTCGCCGCATCCTCGTACCGCTTCTCGATGTAGAACGTCTGGAAGGTCCGGATGATCGACTGCGAGATTTCCACCGGATCCGCGTCCCCCGCGTCATCCTTCGTCTCCGCAGGCTTCGGCGGCTCGTTCGCCCGCATCTGCGCGGGATCCATCCCCAACGGCACCACCGGGCACGCTATTGTCTCGTCCAGGATCTTCTTGCCAATGCTCGACATCACGCCACCTCCTCTTCCTCGTCCTCGTCTCCCTCCAGGCCATCCTCGATGTAGTCGTAGATCGCATCGAGCAGCGACTCCAGGTCGCCCTCCTCGAACTCCTCCCCGTCCAGTTCCTCTTTCGACTCCGTGTCCGTGATCAGGAGCTTGCCGGTGCCTGCTTCTGGATCCTCCACGGTGACTTCCGCCTTCCAGCCATCACCCGTGATCGAGAACGTGCCGGTGCCTGCCTCATCGTCCAGATCCGCTTCCACGTCCCCGAACTCCCCGAAGGTGTCTGTCACGTACTCCGTGAAGCCCACCACGTCGCCTTCCTGCTCTGCCACGATGCCCAGTAGACGTTCCATGCTCACTCCTCCTCGGATGATGCCCTTGTTCTACCCCAAACCGCCCACGATGTCACGCACCCTTGAACGCTGCCCGGATCTCGTCCCTCAGTACATCGAATCCGTTGTAGTCCAGGATCGTGACCCGAAAGCTCCAGATCGCTCCATCCTCTCGGATCGAGATCCCGTCTGACCACACCTGGACCCCCGACTTCATCTTCTCGCTCAGGGCCTTCTCGACTCGCGCCAAGATTCCTGCCTCCCCCTTCAACACCTTCTGGATCTCCGCTGCCGTCTTGCCAGTCACCGGAATCGACACGCGACCTTCCAGCCGCGTCACGGTATCCTCTCCGCTCTGGACGAAGAAGCCCTCGATGTTGAACACGTCGTCCATCACTTCACCGCAGACGATTTCTCGATGGCAGCCATCGTATCCTCGATGTCCTTGGTGAACTTGATCAGAGCAGCCCTGAACGCCTTCGGACCCAGCTTACCCATCGTCGCATCTTCGGCCGCATTGTCCAAGACCGTGAAAGAAGCTGCCAGCCTGTCCCTGTCTTTCGCAACGGCCTTCACCGTCCCCTCCATCCACTTGACCCACCTGTCCAGTTCCCTGAACCCGTCGTCCTTGAACTGCTGGATCTTCAGGGCCTCGCTGTCCTTCAGGATGAATCCGCCTACCGCCTTCGGATCTGTCCCGGCATCCAGTTCGTCTACCCGGACCCACAGCTTGCGAGTCACGTAGTCGAACGAAGCCATTGCCTGCGCCATCGAGTCCGATATGCCACCTGCCTCCCCGAACGCCACCTTCACTTGCTCGCTCATCGGATGTCTCCCTATGCCTGAATGGCTTCCTTCCACCGACGCACCGTCGCACCACTCGCTACCAGCTTCCTCTCGCAACACTCGTCAGGGGTCGTCCCATGGCGTATGAACTGCCACGTCAGTTCTACCCCCAATTCCTCCACCAGATCGTCCAGTAGTTCGTAGAGCACTCGGTATGGCCCCCACTCCCCGTCGCTGAATAGGTACACTCCCTCTTCGACGATCCAGTCCACCGCGCCCCCCGACCGGATCGCCTCTGCCACCACTGGATGCTTCATTGCCGCCTGATAGGTCATGAGCACCTATACCCCCGCAGGCTCGGTATCGTAGCTCCCGCACTTCGGACACTTCACCTCGAACGTCTTGGCCGTGAGCTTCTTCTTGAACTTCGCCCCGCACTCATTGCAGAGCATCGGCGTTGACTCGCCAGCCTCCCCCAACTCGGTCCCGAACATCACCTGTACCACCGACTCGGTAGCCAGACCGAACGCCTCTGGCTTCGCGTACAGAGACACGAACCCCTTCTCCACTGCTCCCGCCGATCCGCTGTCCACCTTGAACTTGCCCCTCACCTTCCTCTGGAGATCCGGCAAGAAGTCGTTCTTCACGTACTCCCGGAATGCCTTGCGCCTCACCGCCGGTGTTACACTCAGTCCCCCCTCGTCACTCAGATCCTTGTGCCACTGGCGCAGCACATCGTCTACCCCATCGGACCCTTCCAGATCCTTTGCCCATTCATCCCCCAGTTCCAGACGAATCTCCACTTCCTTCCCGCGCCCGAACACGTCCACGATGACCAGATCCGAATCCTCGAACGGCTGGAATCCCGACACCGCCTTCTTCACGGCATCTACCACAGCCAGTACATCCTTCCCTGGCTCGTCCACCGTGGCCCCCACGATACCCTGCACATCGTTGACCTGGAATGCCGCCTTGCTCTCCCCGAACGATACCTCTACCGTTCCCTCCCCCTTCTCGCCCGCCGCCACGATCTCCTTCGGCGTCATCTTCTTCTCTCCCTCCACCCCACACGCCTTCTTCAACACGGAGTACGAGATCGCAACGGCCTGCGCCTTGTCCTTCTTCTCGTCCTTCACCATCTTGCTGATGTTCGAGGACATCGCATCCACGCTACATGTCTTGTCGAGAGGCATCGCTTCCTCCTAGAACTCCGTAGCACCCGGAAGATCGTGAAAGACATTCCCCTTGCCGAACAGGATCTCCAGCGTCTTGAAGGCAGCGTCGAAGTCCTCCTTCGACAACGATCCCTTGAAGTAACTGGGATAGAACACCTGCATCAATCCTGGATCGTTACCCGATGTACTGCATTCGATCTCTCCCAGCGTCCCGCCCTTCGTCGTCTCTGGCATCTCCTTGGACCGGATGATCTTGTTCATTGCATCCCGAACTATCTTCACGGACTCCTCTACCCTGCGCTTCAGAACATCCGGCGTGCATCCCGCCCAGAGGATTCCTGTGACCGTGAGAGGCGTAACGTATTCGGTTGTCAGGGCTATGCGAACTCCAGGGAATATCTCCCCACGCCTAGACTCCCCGAAAACTATCTGTACCTTGTCCATGACCGTCCTCCTCGTCAGAACACTACCGAATCCTTCAGATCCTTCATCATCCGGAGCGCCGCCTTCACCGTCGAGTCCAGATCGTCCGACGCGGCTATCGTCATCGCGTTCCTGGCCGTCCTCTTCCCCGGCTCCTTCGATCCGCAGTCGAACGACACCTGGATCTCCGTCCCCATCGGGTTGCCGATCAGGCTCACGACCATGTAGGCATCCTCGCTCTCCCCCTCGGAGTACACATGCGCCGCTCCCTTGCTCGTCGTCACCTTCCCCCACTTCCAGTCCTTTGCCCCCGCCGTGATCTTCTTCGTCACGTCCTGCATGTACTTCAGCATGGCCCCGAACATCACGCCCTGGAGCGTCCCCGGCTTGTCTGCCCAATGTGCCGTTGGAGCCGACTCTCCGAACTGTACGTTCACCTTGCTCACTTTGATTTCTCCCTTGGCTCTTTCACTATCGCATCGGTCGTGTAGAAGCTATTGATCGGCAGCTTCTTCCCCCCCTTTATCGTGATCTCCATCTCACGTAGCGCGGAGAGGAACGCACTGGAAACGTGGTAGGGATCTACCCCGGCAGGAAGATCGAACCAGACATCCACCTTCAACTGCACAACCAGATCCCTCTTTTCGCCTTCCTTCCACTTGACGATCTTCTTCCCGGCCTCTCCTTCTCCAGCCGCCTCCCCGAACGTCACGTTCACCTTCTCCATGATGGACTCCTACAGCTTACCCTGGCCCTGGTACGACTTCCCCATCTGGACAAGCCGTCTGCACTTGTCGATCAGTTCCCTCATCACGACCTTCGTGTGCAACATGCTCATGTCGAAGTTGTCCAGCTTCGCCTTCAGCTTGATCGCCGCCATCGATGCCTTGCTGTTTCCATCGTACATGTTCGACAGGCTCCTCTCGGCCATGTCAGCTACCTTCTCCAGTTCCTTGATCTTCTCGTCCGACAGCTTCCCCTTCTCGATCACGCCCTGGACATGCTTCAGGTTCATGGCGAATTCACGGGCAGCCTCGAACCCCGACTCCACGTCCTTCCACAGAGCCTCCATCTCCTTCGTCTCGGCTACCAGCTTCTCCCCGAACCAGATCCCTTCGGCCGCCATCCCCGCACCGCCACCCCCTACCGTCTCGTTCAGAACTTCACGTCCGATGCTCATGGCCGCGCCTCCACGGTCCCCTTGTACCCCAGCTTGTTCGCTTCCTTCGTCACCGCTTCCGCTACCGCCTTGCACTCCTCGTCCGTCAGATCCACCGACGCCTTCAGCACGTGGTCCAGTGGCGTATCGAACTGGATCCCTCCCACTACCCCTACCACGTTCAGATCCATCTCACCGATCCGCTTCACCGTGAACTTCCCACCCGATGCCGCTACCCCAGCGTCCATGATCGCCACGTAGTCCTTGACGGTTTCCCATCCACCACCAGCGATCTTCTGCCACCTCTTGTAGTCTATCGACCACACGCAACTCCCAGGCGAGATCACGTAGAACTTGACGACCCCGATATTGGCCCGGTCCTTGTAGACCGACCCCGAAATGAAGCTCTCCGGCTTCTTCAAGCCCTTCGCTTCCTCGATTACCTCATGCCCGATCTTCATCGTTCTCTCCTTTGCCGCCCCTCAGAACTCTTCCTTCGACCACTTCCACCCATCGGCCTTCACTACCTTCTCCATCACCGCCAGCACCTTATCCATATTACGGTAGGGTATCGATGCTGGAGAGAACCACTGCTTCTCACCCTTCTTCCACACCCAGAACTGCACGAATAATGAACCCTTCTCTATTTCCCCGGAATTATCCACGTCAACGTCGTCCCAGTGGATTGCCAAGTCGATATCCTTGCGGACCTTCTCCGCAATCTTTTCCAGTGTGTCCACCACGTCATTACCGAACTCTTCCTTCACCTCGCCCACCGCATCCGTGCCCTCGACCTCAACGGAAATCGCGTTCTGTGAGCCGTGGATCTCACCAGCCCCGCCGTGCCACCGCCCCTTCACGTAAGAAGGCTTCCGCCGTTCCACCGCCGCCTCTATGATCTCCATCAGTCGCCTCATGACTACTCCTCCCTCACTTCCCGAACTCTACATCAACCGACTCCCCAACTCCACCCTTTCCTACTCCCCTCGCAATCGCCACCGCCGCCCACCGATGGATCTCATCCATGACCTCCAATGCCACCTTTACCTGCTCCATCGTGTCCAGGATCCTCTCCTTCAGCTTCCGCTCCACCTCCGCACTCGCCTGGAGATCCTGGAACGTCCCGGCCATCGGGTACTCCAGATCGTCCGCGTACTTCGACAGTGACTTCAGGTGCTCATAGGCCCCGTCCGTCCCCTTCTTCATGAACCCTTCCAGGTCCGACCGCCCATCATCCACTTCCCCCATCACCTTCTCCAGCTTCGAGAGCAGTTCCTTCGCGTCCCGCTTCACCCGTTCCACCTGCTTCGGATCCATCACTTACCCTCCCTTGTATACTTATCCCGAAAAACCGCACCTGAATAGTTCCGCGATCTTACCCCTCAATTTTTCACTTCCACCCCCTAGTGGATTCCGCAGAATCCCCTCCCCCCTGTATACTTATCCATGCCCCCCCCTTAAATGTCCCATCCCTTGACCCGCAACTGCGCCTCGATTACCCCACCAACGTCCCCGTACTCCTCACGGCCATGCAGTCCACCTAGCCCCGTCGCACTCGTCACCCCACTCAATGTCACCTTCACCACCAGCGACGGCTCCGTCCCACTCCTCCCCTTCTCCAGCCTCACCCGCCCTATCTCCACCTTCGGCACTAGCTCCCCCTCCGCTAACACGTCCCGGATCTCCTCCACCACATCCTTCACATCCCCCTCCATCCCCTTCACCTTCGCCAGCAGATCCTCCACGTCCAGCACCGCCTGGAAGAACTCCAATGCCTCCCGAAACTCGATCTCCACCCCCTTCTTCCCCACCGTCTTGTAGCTGCCACTCCGACCCTCCACCTTCGCCTCCCCGAACACCACCTTCACCTTGCTCTCGTCGCTCATCTTCCCTCTCCTGTATCCTAGTCAATATAACAGTCTAGCCCTTTTCGTCAAGCGCCCGCCCCCCACCAACCGCCCCACCAGGAACCATCCCCCCCATCAGACTCTCCCACCCGAACATCCGGTACGACAAGTCACCCAGTCCCAATACCCCCTTCGGACACTCCAGCTTCACCGCACCCCACTTCCGCCAGAACTCCCCCAACTGACGAGCCCGACTCTCCCCGAACACCCACCCCGGAACCTCCACGCGACGGCCACGGATATCCTCTACCACCACCACTACCTCCCCGCCCACCTCTACTACCGTCGCATACATCCGTCCACCATTGCCACCATTGCAATCGTTTGCAACCATGCCCGTTTCCCCTACCACCCCCCACCATCTCCCCCACCACAATTCCCCCTAAATCTCGCCCCCTTACCCCCACCCTGCAATCACTTTCACCTATCCCCTTTCCCTAAATCTCCCGCCGAGATTTACATGCAGCGGGGTGGTCTGACTAATTGGAGGGGATTGTATGGAGTAGTGAATCTTCATAGGAGATTGAGTGGTATCTTTGCCCCGGCGGTTTGCAATTGATTGCAATGTTAGGTGGGTAGCCATGGACAGACCCCTCTTCTAGTCCTCGGTGTAGAAGGTAGATTCGAGGCCCTGCTTCTGGAAGGAACTAATTATGTCGGCTTGGAGAGTCTGGTGTTCGGTGCCCGTGGCATCCTTCCAGGACTTCGGGATGATGTAGGCATAGGTGTCGATAAAGACGGTGCCCTGGTTCCGTGAGAGGGAGATCCTGGGTGGGGTCGGGTCGTCGTAGTTGATCTTGCCCGGCGAGAAGGATGGATGGGCCGTCCTCAGATCGTCGAGCACCTTGTCCACGATGTCCTTCATGGTAGCGACTGCCTGCTTGACGTGAGAATCGACCGCGCTGGCCTGGAAGCTGGTGGCTAGGCCCGGCTCCATCAGGGGGAACCTGAACCGTAGGGCCGCGTGCAAGATTAGACGATCTACCTGTACCGCTGCCCGAATCGACTTCCCCACGTAACGCTCGTCCAGCCTTCCGAACTCCACATCTACGGCCTCTGTACCCTTGTCCTTCCAGAGATCCTTGGACTCCAGGAAGTCGCTCACGGCCCCGTAGAACTTCGTGCCTGCCTCGTACTGCCTCTTGCTCCGCTCCCTACGCTCCGCGTGAAGGTACGATACGTCCTGCAATAGACCTTCGACTTGGCCCTTGGCATCGCCAAGCATCGTCTTCTTCAGGCGGGATAGCTGACCCAAGAACCTGTCCCACTTCTCGATGTCTACCTTCTCGCCCATCCGTTCACCATCACCCCCGTCATTGCAATTGATTGCACGGGTCGTTCACATCACGTCCACGATCTTGTAGCTCTGATCGTCGGCTACCTTCCGCGCCACGTCCTGCACGGCTTTCACCTCGGCTGGATGGACCACCTTGATTATCCACGCGACAGGCTCTACGTAGAGAACGCCTCTGCTCACGACAACCGACCCCCGCCCATCTAGCCTTGTCAGGTTTATCCCCCCAGGAGCAACTTTCCTCGCCGCACTCCCGATGGCCTTCGCCAGATTCGAAGCATTCTTGTCGGCCACCTCAACTGCCTTGTCGAGCGCATCGAAGTGCATCCCGTCCCCCTCCTGCAACAGAGGATACCGGGTCTCGATCACGGTGACTTGCCCACCACGAATCACTACCTCCAGGTCAGGCAAGAACCCCATGAAGCGCCGGTCCTGCTCTGCCATCTCCCCAAAGGCTACCCGTACCCTCTCGTCCCGATCCGTCATCACGCCTCCTCACGAGTAACCGTCACCAGTATTGGAGATACCTCTGCCCTGATCGTCCAGCCTTCCTTGTCATCTATCATCTTCAGTGCTCGACCTCGCACCTTGTCTATAAATAGGGCTGCCGACCGTGGACCAGACATTTCAGCCGTCAGGACATCACCCGATATCGTTGTCTTCCCGCCCATACGCTCCGCATCGGCAGCCACCTTCTGTAGTACCTGCCTCACGGTGACATTTCCCTCCCCAAACGCTACCTGTACCTCATCCATCGCCTCAGACCTCTTCGGCCTTCTTCCGGGCCTCGTTCCGATCCGTCGTGAACCCCACCAGCCTCACCGCCACGGATTGAGTGAACTGCTCTGACTTGGCAACCTGCTTGGCCGCATCGGTCAGGTAGTTCGACAGCTTCAGCAGGTTCCCGCTGATCAGGAAGGGCTTCTTCTCGAACGGTGCCGTCACCTCGAAGATCCCGTAGACGACTCCACTCTCCACCACGTCCAGAATCTCGGCCTTGAGCGCAGCCATGTTTCCGCTGCCGTCAAGGCCCATGTGAATCTCTGGCACTGACAACCATGCCGCTTCCCCGAACTGGATCTTCACGTCGTCCATGCGGCTCACGCCTTCTTCCCGATCCGGGCCTTCAGTTCCTTCGCTACGTCCAGGACTTCCTTCGACACCTCGTCCGGCGTCCGAAGCCAGACCTCGCATCGGGACAAGGACGCCTTCTTCATCGTCTCGATCATGTCCTCGTCGTCCTCGTACTTCACTTCGAAGAACAGGTAGCAGTCCTTCGTTGCCCCGTACATGAACGACCCCATGACCTTCTCGATGGGGATGTCGGTCGGCAGCCCGCACTTCTTCGCGTACTCCATCAGCCCGTGGTAGAAGTCGCCCAGGTTCATGTCCCCCTGCACGTCCATCAGAATCGCTCCCCGCAGATCCTTGCCCCACTTGGCGAACGTCACCGTGGTCGGTCCATATCCCCCGCCTTCCGCCAGTTCTCCCCGCATGGCCTCGTAGTCGTCCAGCCACTCGTAGCCCTTCGCACGTGCCTTCTTCGCACACTTCGTCCCGCAGCACGCCTCTTCCTTCGCGGCTTCCAGGGAAGTTGCCGTAACCCCGTACCGGACCTTCTTGCCGTCCACGTCCCACTCGACACTCACCAACTTCTTCTTCGGGTCCGTGTAGATGCCCCCGAACTCCCCCTTCGTAACCACGCCGGTTGCCCCCTCCCCGACCCCGGCACTGGCCGCCGCCAGCTTGTCCATCATCGTCGGCTTGAAAGTCACCTTGTCCCCGACCTTGAACTTCGTTCCCTTGGCTTCATCGAGGATGTCTTGTCCGATGCTCATGGTCACTTGCCTCCCTTGAAGCGCGGCAGCACCTCCCGCTGGAAGATTTCCGCCATCGTCGTGATCTTGTCCAGGTTCGCCTGGATGGCCTTCAGTTGCTTCGACAGGGCTTCCCGATCCTTCGGCTCGATCTTCCCCAACGTGCCATCCTTCTCCCAGTCGCCAGTCGCCTTGTCGATCCTCGTGAGGACCAACACTGTCTCGTCCGTGACCGACTTCAGGTGAGGCAACACGATGTCCAGCGATGTCTTCACCACCGATGGACCCAACTCCTTCACCTCGCCCATGATTTCCTTGCCGATACCCATCTTCATGCCTCCGGGAATCCGATGAAGCTCAACACTCCATCCTCGAACTCCTTGTAGTTCCCGTACTTCTTGATGACCCTGATCGCCTGTGCCACGCGAGTCTTCTTCCCCCTGATTCCCATGTAGCTCGCGTAGCCACTGTGCCCCAACGCGGTCTCCCCCACCTTGATCGGCGGTCCCACGAATGGGTTGTTCGCCGCGCCGATCTCTAGCCCGTCACCGGCCCACCCGAAGCACCTGTCCTTCGCATAGATGGGCCTCGTATCCAGCCCCAACTCGTTCCACGCCTCGATGGCCTTCTCGGGAGGCTCGAAGCTGGTCAGATCGAACCCTGCCTCCCTCTGCGCCAGTGTCGAGTCCGTCACCTTCACCGTGAGGATCTGGTTGCTCCCCGCATCGTCCCGGAACTCGATCTCGAACTCGTCCCCCCTTGTCGTCACCTTCGCGCTCGGCATCAGCCTCGATAGCACGATCCGCACCTTCTCCTTGTCAGCCTTGGCGAATGCCTCGATCAGCGTCCCCTTCTTCGCCCGATGCTCCTCCAGCATCGCAGCTTCCTCCGGCGATTGCTCCCCTTGCCGCGCCCCTGGCTCGATCAGCCCGCTCTGGCGCAAGGTCTCCAGGAAGGAACTCGCGTCTACCTCCGGTATGCCCCCTATCCCGATTCGCCTCTCCGTCATGACTTGCTCCTCTTCTCCAGTATCGCTACGACCTTGCTTCCCGCTCGGACCCACTCCCGCATCGCGTCCAAGAGCAGTCTATCCGTTTCGCTATCCAACGCAACAGGTTCCTGCGCTTCGACCGCCCTCATCTCAGGCAACTTACGCCCCTCGCCTAGCACCCCCAAGAAGTCGTTCGGGTTCACCTCGCCAGGATACCTCGGTCTCCACTCGTTCACGGCTCACTCCTTCTTCGCGTACTCGTCTACGGCAGCCACCAGTACATCGTCCGGGCTCAACCCCTTCCGACTCGCAATCTCCCGCAACTTCTCGATGAAGGCAGGCGACACCATGATCACGCACCACTCGCTGTCCGGTCCCGCGTCCAGATCGATCTGGAACACGCCCCCGTTCGCCGCCGCCTTCTGCTCCAATGTCTCCATCACTTGATCCCCGGCAACTTCTTGTCGAACTTCGACTGCTCGATCAGCGTCTTGCGGCTCTTGGTCAAGACCTTCAAGTCCCGCTGGATGACCTCCACGAACGTCAGGGATGCCTCCACGTACCGCAGCTTACCCCCAGGGAACCATGCCTGCGCCTGGATGCTACAGCCCGTCAGAAGGCACAGCAGGCCCCTGCTACCGTCCAGGCCCAGTTTCATGCCCTGGAACACGAGCAGCAGCTTCGGTGGAGGAAGTGGGTCCCCCTCGTCCGTGTAGGACGGTAACTGGAAGGATCTCAGCCACGCTATCGCTGCCTCGATGTCGTACAGCGCCAGCTTATCGCTGGTCGGATCGTCCATCTCGTCCGGATCGTTGTCCCGTGCGAAGATTGCGGTGAAGCTCAACGTCCTCGCCCCGCCTGATACCCAATGGTACAAGGGATGCGACAAGCCAGGGATCTGACGCTCTTGCCACTCGCTGCTCTTGTCGTCCGACAAGTTCTCCGGCCAGTATTGGAACCGGATCGCCGGAACCTTCCCGTACAACTGCTTGATCTTCGAGTTTTCGGTTACGTCGATATAAGGCTGGAGGTAGGCGATCCCCTTCTCGACCTCGGACTTGGGCCTATTCTTCCCGCCCCCTACCGCCTCGATGGTGCTCTCCACGTGGGATCACATCATGCCTTGCCCGACTTCTTGGCAATCGAGGCACAGAGGGCTCCCGAATCCGTGACGCCCGTGCAGCACTTGTCGAACATCGCAGTACAGGAATCGAAGGCTGTACCTTTTCCGCCCTTGAACGTGCCGTCCTTGTCCTTGTACTTCGCGGTACACTTCGAGTCGCAGGACACCTTCTCGGTGATCATGATCTTCTCGTCTGCCATGATGACCTTCCTCCTCTCGACGGGGCATCGGCATGGGGAAGGTGCGACTGGAACCGTACCCCTCGAACAACGATCCATCTTGTACCCGATTAGATGCTCTTGTCAACACGAACGGGCCATTGCAATTGATTGCAACTACCCGGACAGCTTCACCATCTGCTCCGTGAGCTTGTCCAGTAGCTTGCTCACGTCGTTCGACATCTCGATACCCCTCTGCGCGTCTGCCTCCAGGTGTTCCTTCCCTGTGATGCGAGCCATGACGAGGCTCGATCCTGCTTCCTGTCGAAGATCCCGACGGAAGGCCACGAGTCCTCCCAAGATCAGCCCCAGATCGCTCTTTGTCACCGTGATCTCCGCTCTCAACTCGTCTGCCATCTTCCTTCTCCTTCTACCTGCCCTTGCCGGTCAGGCATCGCAGGATCTCCTTCTTCGTCGCAGCGATGTCCAGTCCGTGCTCGAACACCTCGATGCACAGCGGGTGGAGGTAGAGTCGGCTGCTCCCATAGCTCCACTCCTGCTTCCACTCCGTCCACTCGCTCGGCTCCGCAAGCTCATGGACAATCACCGCCTCACCTGTGTCCGTGGTCCTCGTCACCTGCCGTACCGGCATCCACCGATAGCGGTACTCGCACACGTAGGTCTGGACCACCTTCCCCACGCACATCGTACCGCGTTCCGGAGCCTGCCAATGCACGTCGATCTCCTTGATCCGGATCTCGCTCTGGCAGGCATGTTTCGTCTCGTCCTTCCAGCCCTTCGCTGCGTCCGGTGGATGATCGGTGTTGTGCTCTGCTACCTCTCCCTCGATGACCTTAGCCGCACGGGCCAATGCCTCCTCCGCTGCCGCCTTCGCATCCTCCAACAGCAGGAACGCCTGCTTCATCACGCGGTCCAGGTATAGCTCGTTGTGCGAGTGACTGTCCGGCCTCAGTGTGTAGTACGACAGCTTCATGATCCCTCCGTCATCAACTTCTCGAACAGTTGCCTCTCCAGGGCTTCCCTGGTCGGGTTGAACATCGGCTGGCAACATCCGGCCCCCGCCGCTAGGACCTCCTTGTACTTCTCTCCGTCCGGGCCTTCCATCAACTCGCACCTGTAGACCGACAGGAATGCTCCCTCGCGCCTGTCTTCTCGCAGGAACGGACAGGGATGCCCCTCCTTCACCCGCCACCCGGCATAGCATTGAACTCTACGGCAGCACTCCCCGCAACCCACACAGGCCGCAGAGATCATCGGCTCGATGTACTTCTTCCCCACTTCTCAGTCCCCTTGCGCTCCACGTAGACGATCCCGCGCCCAGTTCGGCTCGTAGTCGGCAGGCATCTGTCCATCAGGACACAGCACATCGAGGACGATCTGCCGACACCTCTCGTACTCCTCCACGTCGCCGGATTGCGTTGGCCTGGATCCCATCCAGAAGATCCGGCCCAAGGCAAGCTCCGCGGCCTTCGTATCCATCACCGCTCCTCAGCGGCCGTGCTCATCCACACGGATGGACACCAGATCGGATCTGGCCGTGTCGCCTTCGTGCGCTCCTTCCACGCCTTGAACTCCTTCAACTTCGGAAGAAACCGGCAAGTAGAAGGGCACTCTGTCTTCCCGCAGAAGGCCGATGTGCAATCGGCAGGGTATAGCCTCGTCTCCGTCATGTCTTGAATATAACAATCCATGGCTTTTTGTCAAGCCAGTACGGTTTCAAGGACCGGCTACGTAGGGGGTGGCGCAGCTTCCGCAGGGCCTTGGCCTCGATCTGCCGAATACGCTCTCTCTGGACTCCGTATTTCTGCCCCACCAGCGCAAGAGTATGGGGCTCGCAGCCAAGACCGAAGCGCATCCGGATCACGTCTGCTTCCTGCTCCTTCAAGGTCGCCAGCACCTTCTCGATACGCTCGTTCAGGATCGCCATCTCCACCTGCTCGTCCTGCAATATCTCGGGCTCCATATCTGCCACGAACATCGAGATAGCTTCCTGCTCAGAACAGACTCGCCTGATCGGTGTCCTCGCCATCCTTATCCTCTGGATCCTCTGCAAAAAGCCCGAACGCTGTCTGATCATCCCCGTCTTCTCTTGCCTCCACGGCATCCATCGTCGCAACGTCCTGCGGAATCGTACCGTAGCACCTCACATGTTCCTCTGCCCATGCGATCCGGGCCTTGGCAATCTCCACGTACTCGGCCTCCCTCTCGATCCCGATCCAGTCCTTCCCCTCCAAGATGGCAGCCATCGCCGTCGTACCGCTGCCAAGGAAGGGATCGAGTACCACGCTGCTTTTTCCAGGGGGGGTCACGAGCCGTACCAGCCACCTCAGCAGGTCTACGGGCTTCACTGTCGGATGCGTGCTGCGTTTACTCTCCAGACCAAGACTACGTTCCGCGGCACTCGCCTTAGCCTCGTATCTGAAGCACGGGAAGAAGCGAGCGGCAGTGCCGGTATCGTTGTAACCTTGTTCTCCGGGATGTCCCAATGCGCCCAGGAAGTCTCCGCTTCGCTTATTGACATGCGACGAATCAATCCATGTCGTCTTTCGTTCCCCGCTTTGCTCTCCTAGTTCACGGATCGGGCAGCCCTCGACACACTCCCACACCTGGATGGTCTCGTTGCCAGTCGCGTCCGCGAAACCCTCGAACGAAGTTCCGCTGTATTCTCCAATACCGGCGTGGCCGCTATACTTGCCCTTCTTGAATCCTCCTCCATTCCCTGCCCGTGTTCCCTTCACCGTCTTCGTCCCTACCTGCTTACAGTCGGGATGATGGCAGAGTACGAGATTCGACGGCCAGCGACCTTCCGGTTGCTTGAAGGCTTCAGGTGGTAGCCGTCCTCCACCAGCTTCCAGTATCGAGGATGTTCCCCCTGCCTCTCCTGTCAGGCCCATCGCTGACGTTGGGCGAACACCTCCACTGTAGGCTCCTCCATTGAGGTTGTCGCCTGTCGCAACTCGGCATCCGTCGATGTTGATCGCCCCCGTCCCATGTTTCAGGACATTCTCTGCGACCGTACTAACAAGCGGCTTGCGGGCAACGACAATTGGTTCCCATGCGGGTTTAAGGGCAGTGCCCCAACCGGACCACCTGTGGGCGTCGTCGGTTGCAGGGGCATATTCAGAGGACGAGGCTTGTTCACGCATGAACTGGCCCGGCCCCGCACCAAACCCGCGTCCCGCCTTATTGTCGGGTGAACAGCCGCTCTTATACTTCCCGTGGGCAGGACTATCAGGATCGGGACCGCCCTGTGGACACCCCCGCGCCGCCTTGTCGATGGCCTTCGACACGTCCATCGATTTCGGAAACCCCGATCCGTAACACCACCCAAGCAACCCGATGCTGTCCCTGATCTCGAACCCAGCATCCTCGATGGCGCACGCGAGCCGATGGAAGGTTCTCGTGCCGCCGAAGGCGAGAATGTGGCCTCCGGGTTTCAGTACGCGGAAGGCTTCTTGCCACGTCGCCGGGTCGAACGCAACACCAGTGGCATCCCAGGCCATACCCATAAATCCACCGTTGCGTGTACCGTGACGACCAAAAGGCGTATCTGAATTAATGGATCTACCAGATCCATTTCGTGACACCGCCAAAAGATCATACGGTGGGTCCGTCACGATGGCATCGACCGACTCCGGCTCCATCGCCTTCATCGCCTCGATGCAATCACTTGCAATCAGCTTGCCCACGTCAGACCTTGTACGGCACTAGGGCCGCCTCGTTCATCACGTACAACGGATGCCGCGGCGATCCATTATTCGTCAGGCCCAAGCACATGACCTGCTTGCCCAGATTTGGGCCGTTCATCTCCCACATCCTGAACATCCACATGATTTTCTGGATCCTGTCCTCCACGAGACTCCTACGATGATTCCCCCACGCCATCACCACCAATCCCGCATCTACAACCGCCTGTGAAATGAACTCATCGTTCTTCGGTCCCACCACATCGATCCCGGCCTTCCTCGCCTCGCCTAGCTTCTTCGGATCCGTCGCTCGATAGGCGAACAGGTTCACCACCTCCAGCCTCCTGTACCCCCACTTCCTTGCGAACCCCATGCACCTCCGGATCGTTGGGTCATCCTTCTCGTGATCTGCTGTGCTCGGATTCAGCATCACGAACACGACCTTCCTGCCCGTCTCCCCGGTCCTCCTCCAGAGCAGATACCTGTACTCCCCATCGACCACGGCCCCCCGATCCTCTGGATCAAGCGCATTCTGCAAGACGAATGTTCCCGACATCACGGTTTCCTTCCTGCCCCAAGTAATCTCTCCTTCGCTGTCCGAATCGAGATCAGCCCCACCCGCTCCTCCTGTACCGCCTCGTAGTCCCCGATATCGAACCCCACCCATAACCGATCCAGCCCGTCCGCTGCCATGCACGTCGTCCCAGACCCGCAGAATGGGTCCAGGACCAGCGGTGGCCTCGTCCCTGCATCATGCCTACACCCTGGCACGAAACCCCTGTCATGGCGCTCTGGCGTCCCCAGAGCCCCCTTCTTCTTCGGCTCCTGCCTTATCCCACGGTTGGACTGCTTCTCAGGCACCCCCTGAAAGTCCCTCTCCGCATCCCCACTACCCGACTTCGACTCGACTACCCGCTTCCACGGCTTCCCGCACTCGTCACACACCATCGGCGGCGTGGCCACCTTGATGCACGTCAACGGGATCTCCCTCGGGAACACCGCGTAGTGGTCCCCGGAGATTCCGTGGAAGCTGTCCGTCCCGATGTCCCACACGTCCCATAGGTTGTGAGTCGTTCGTCCAGCCTCGCTGTCCCAGAAGTAGTGACTCGACTTCGTGAACACCAGGATCGGCTCGTAGATGTGGGTCGGTCGATCCTGTACGCTCTCCGGCTGCGGCGTCGTCTTACGCCAGATCACTACCGCCCGTACATGCCACCCATCCTCCTGCGCCCGGATCAAGATCCGCTGCGGGATCAAGCACAAGTCCTTGTTCTTCAAGACCGGATGGGGTTGGACTCGACGCTGCCTCCCCAGCTTCAGTTCCGTGTACTGATACCGCTGCCCAACTCCAGGCTGGGGATCGTTCGATGGGTTCGTGTAGAAGCTGTCGTTCACGTTCCAGAACAGCACCCCGTCCTTCCGCAACACCCGCCGGATCTCCCGGAAGATTTCGATGGTGTGCTCGACGTAAAGTTCTACTGTCGGCTCCTGCCCGAACGCCCCCGTCCACCCATCTTCCCATGCCGTGACTTGATTCCCTGCGTAACTTCTCGGACCAAAGTAGGGCGGCGAGGACACGCAACACTGGACCACTTCGGGCTCCAGTCGCTTCAGTAGTTCCCTGGCATCGCCCTTGTGGAAGGCAGGTACGTCTAGCCCGAAGTTCATCGCCGTCAATGTAACAGGAAGTAGCTCTTTGTCAATGGCAGTATTGGATAGGATAGCTCCCCGTCGTACAGTATGCCCCGTCTACCCAATTACAGTACATCCCCGGCTCCCACTCGCCACACTCCGCCGGTGTCCCATCCGAAAAGAACCCGTGACTCTCGCACTCCTCCTCGCTCGTACCATTGAAGTACGGACACGAAAACGAGTAGGGCTCCGTCGCTGGATATATGTAGTCCTCTGCCCCGTTGCAGTTGTAGTCCCAGGACTCGCCAGGACACGTGTAGGGTCCCGCAAACCATCCCTCCTGCCCAGGATGCACCTCACCATCCCCGTCGCAGCAATCGCCCCCTATCGCCACGTAGGACCCATGACACGTCTCCATGCAGGCCGTGTCGTCATCCCGCCCGAACCCGTCCATGTCGAAGTCCCGGTAGCACACGATACAGGGGGCCTCGATCTCCACATCAGGACTGTCCTCTGTCGTGTCCCCGGTCGTGTCCTCACTCGTTTCCGGGGCCTCCGTTTCATAAACATCCGGAATCGTTTCACTTTCGTCCTGGATCGTATCCTGGATTGTGTCGTTCGTTTCACCTCCCGTGTCCACCTCGATATCCCCCCCGGTGTCCACCTCGATGTCCGTGTCGTCCTCGAAGGGCGTCACGTTCCCGCATCCAGCCACGATCACCATTGCAATCAATTGCAAACGCATCGCTATTCTCCTTCCTCTTTGATCACCACCCGTGGTTCCGCATCTCGATATCCGGGACACCCAGAGGGATCGGGTTGGCTCTTCTCGGGTGTACTGTAGAACGCCGCCACCTCTCCGCAGACACGGCACACCCATTTCGTGAACGGCAAACGATCCCCCTCCACGACGCAATCATAGGACCATTGGTGCTTTCTAGTCATCGATCTTCCCACCCGCCGACTCGGGACGGAATGCACTCATTGCCAGATCGCCCGACTCCCGCAGACCAGTCTCGATGGCCTTGTTGCAGGCATCCATCATCCAGCCGATCTCTTGCCGCAGAGTCTTGATGGTCTGTTCCTCGTAGCTGTAGCTACCCCACGAGTCACCTGCGAGCCAGCCGTAGCCACATAGGATGTCTCGGACGTGGTTGAGCGCATGGCCTAGTCCGGTGCGATCCCGGTCGATCAGTCCACGGACCCTCACGACTTCCGCCTCTGCCTTCTCCGCACGGGCCATTTGCTTTCCGTAGTCCCCAAGGATCTCCTGGGCGAACTGGCACCTTACATCGCATGGCAGCAGAAAGCGCGTATCCGCATCGTGTGGGTTCGGGATCGCCGCAATGGCGCAGAGACCTTCGCCATTCCTACTCCTCCTGTGTGGACACGTCATGACTTCCCCTTCTTCGCCCTCTCGCGTTCGAGGGCGCGCACGGCACGGGTGAGCCTAGACTTCCCGGACTCCACCCTATTCTTGGCTAGAATGTACTCGTCCGTAGTCCACGCATGATTTATTGCGTCCAATGCGGCGTAGAGGTCCACTGCCGCCCGTATCACCCGCTCCTCGGCGGGCGTGATCGGACGCGGGGTTGTCGGCGTCTTCATCGGGTTACTCCTTTGCGCCTGGGAACGCCCTGTCGGCGGCGTCCTTGGCGTGCTGGACAAGGGCAACCTCCCGTTTGGCTGCTTCCTTCTCGTGAGTGACCACTTCGGCCGCCCTGACTCCTGCATCGAGGATGATCTTGTGGGCAGCACTGAGCCCTTCGGCCGCAGCATACAGAACATGCAAGGCCAGTTCATTGTTGGACAGGTCCTCGATCTTCCCGCATCCTGCGAGTCGCCGCCTTAGCGCGATCTCAGCAGTATGTATGATGGGCTCGATGACATTCGTGATGGTCATGTGCAGCGGGTCGGTTGGATCCGGCTTGAACTCGGTCGGCTTCTTCGGCTTCGTCATGCCTTGAATATAACAGGGTAGCGTATTTTGTCAAGCGGAAGGGATTGCAATTGATTTCACGGCAGGATCTACAGCCCCCCTGGCACGAGCTTCCCCTTGGGGTTTCCCGGCGTCCCCGGCCTAATCTCGAACTCCCCGTCATCTAGCACGATCCTCTCCAGGTTCTCGGCTGCCCCTTCCATCAGGACCAGGATCGGCGGGTTCCTCGCTACCCAATTCAGCCACCAGACCTTCGCCACGTACATCCCACCATCATCGGGACGGATCTTCAGAACCTTCCCTCGCCAGAAGCACTCGACAACGATCCCGATCTGCCCCGTCACCTTCTCCCTCACCGCCATGCCGGGAAGGAAGCCGGGATGCTCCGTCTTCTCGATCCTTCGATACCAGTGGGGCGCACCGTCCCTCTCTGCCTGCCTCGCCAGTGACCGCCTCGATGCCTCGATCCTCTCCTGTACCTGCTCCGGAGTGTCAGGCGTGACCTCGATCTTCAACGCCTCCATCGGCCTCGCCACCGGATTCATGAAGATTGGACCCGCTGGTTCTGGCATCGGCTGTACGGTCACGATGTCCTCCATTCTCAGATCCATCATCCGAACAGGCTTCGCGGAAGTCCTGTATCCGCACGACCCGCATTCCCCAGTGTACGGATCTACGGTGTCCTGCCGACACTTCTCGCAGAGAGGGCGAGACAGGTGCGGCTTGTGTACTTCGTCCATCACTTCTTCTCCATCCTCACGAATTCCATTATCCCACCACAAGCCTCGTCAGTGACGAGTGCAATGGGTCCGTACCCTTCCTCGTCCACCCCGAACAAGCCGTTGATCACTCCCAGGATCCCCACAGCCGGGGGCGGCGCACAGCCTTCCCTCTCGTATGCCCTGACCTGGATCGTCGGATCGGCCTGCAACTCTCCGTTGCACGTTACCTGCCCGAAGAGGAACAGCTTGTTCGTGGCCTCCCGGTCCTTCTTCAGCATCCGGTTCAGGACTTCCAGTACGTCATCTACTGTGATCGATTCCTTCATCTCACTTCTCCTGCATACTTTATGTGGTAACTATACCACTCTAGGTCTTGGGGACGCAGGACAAGATCGTCCAGTCCTGGATGCTTTGGAAACAGCGGATCGTCGTGATGCAGTTGAATCGTCGCACCGTCCCGATCAAATGCCACCGTATGTGGCTGGAACCCGACCCATCGCAAGTGCTCCATGCCTCGCCCTAGTCTACGCAACTTCAAGAAGTGCCATCTCCACGGGAGTTTCGGAAGTCTTCCCTTCAGCAAGAACTTCACTATCACGATGGGCCATCGCCACCACTTCACGTAGTCCTCTGGTGCAACAATCCGGTGGAACGATTCGACCTGACTCCGTAACAGCCGTATCTTTCTGGACTTGCTCCGAATCCTCAGTCCTTCCTTGGACAGAAAGAACTCGATCTCGGGAACATCCTGCTTGCACTCTGCGCTCATCTCACTTCTCCTCTGTCAACGTCACGGCAGTAGCCTTGTTTATCCGCTCCCACACGGTCGGGAAGCTCTCCTTCGCCTTCTCGACCATCTGCTCGAAGCTCAGTTCCCCGCGCTCCACGAAGTTCGCATTGCATCCCCATCTTTTATCCACTGTCCTGTCCCACATCGCCAGCACCGTCCACCCATCCACGTGGACCAGCCGGGCACTGCTCTGTGTCTGGGCGTTGTTGGGGCAGAACTTCCTGTCCAGGCTCCACCCATTCTCACCGAACGGCCAGTCTTGTGGTAGGACACGGCAGCGATACAATGCCCCACCGCCCGATTCCCAGAGGTAGTGCCCAGCTTGACGTATGCAGCCGAAGTAGTACATCACTTCACCTTCGATTCCCACCCGCTTGGAACCCTCTCGCCTTCTTCCTGTCCGCACATCGGCCTGTCCTTCGGCAGACCGCACTTCGACGGGAGCTTCCTTCGCCTCATCCCCCACCTACAGGTGAAGCACGGATCGTGCAGCCTCTTCTTCCCCATTCCACCCGGTCCCGGCTGTCCGCACTTCCAGCACCGTCGCTCCACACCGAACAGAGCCATCTCGGCCTTCATCTCGTCATCGGGCAACGGCTGTCCGCAGACCTCGCAGAGCAGCATCGGTGCTTGGGTCAATGCGAACATCACTCGTCCTCCCCACCAGGAATCGAATCGGGTCCCGGTTCCTCGATCCCGTGCCTGTACGCCTTCACGGCGCGGTACACGTCCTCGTGAATGCCAAGGGCAGCTTCGCACTCGTGGAGTGTGGCACCCCTACTCATCTTAGCTGTACCAGGATCTGTCGCGTATTTGTTGAGTAACGCCCATGCAACGTGCTTCCACCTCTCTGCCTCACGTTCATCCTGGACGCTCGGATCGTGAAGCTCCACGTCCATCTTCACGATCTTCCAGGGACCAGGGAAGCAGAACCCATCCATCTTCCCCTCGAACGTCGTGGCTATGGCTCTTGGTACGTCAGGCACCAGGAGCACAGCTTCCACCGTGTCCGTCTGAAGCACTCCACTCCCACCAGGACACGTCATCAGCACGTCCCGGCTCAGGACCACCCGATAATGCTTGTGGATCATGGACCACCTCTCCTCTTCAGTACCTCATCGCACATCCCGCACGGATCCACGAACGCCGATTCCCCTGCGTCCAGGCGATCCATTGCTTGCAGGATCCATTCCGTGTGCCACTTCGCCTTGACCAGCCGGTTCGGATCCATCCGTTCGAGACCGTATCCAAGCCACCACCGCAAAGCATCCCACTTCGCTTGCAGCTTTTCGGCTTCAGTCACGTACCGTCCTCCACTCGATCAGCCCATTTTCGGTTGGCAGCAGGGAAATTTCCCAACCAGCAGGCTTGTAGTCATCTGCCAGCGTTTTTCCACCCAACACACCCTCCTTGGCTATCGCCATCTCCTTGACCTTCTCGATGGCCTCCTTCTCGTCACCGGCCTCCACGTACCAGACATCGCAGTACGAATCGTACCAGGACACCATCACCAGGAATCGTCCGCTCATGACTCGACCTCCTGCTTGATTCCCAGCACTCGCTCCAGGGCATCGAGGTCACATGGCGAAACGGTGTTCATCGCCATAGCCCATCGTTTCGTGTCACGGGTCAATGGATCGAAACGACAGAACACAGCACCCAGGCACGCCCACAACCTCCGCTCTCGGTCTTTGACTGTCTCGATCTCAGCCAGCAGTACCTTGCGCTCGGCACGTTCTGCGTAATGCGACTCGGCCAGTTGCTCGAAGCTCATGCAGCAATCGTTCAGCCGGGCAAGGTACTCCCTGAACGTCTCATTCTTCATGGCTTCTCCTCCAGGGCATCGTGAAGCTCCTCTCCACTCACCCACCTCTTCAGCGGTGGACTCCAGTGGTACATCTCATCATCGGAGACGCACCAGCACGTCGCGTTATCTGCCGGATCTTTCGGCAGATCGTCCTTCTTGAACACCGGAGCAATGATGGATCGGAGGTTGAGACCATTCGTCCACCACTCCCGGATCTCCTTCCGTTCTTCCTCGGTCATGGGATCTCCTTCAGTGTCTCGAA